>Ga0209672_100534_pt1 | contig 20791 bp, 19 predicted proteins | sample AraplaCol_mMS_r2_FD_184273 | JGI IMG/M metagenome (GOLD analysis project Ga0209672, IMG submission 184273) | Arabidopsis root microbial communities from North Carolina, USA - plate scrape CL_Col_mMS_r2 (SPAdes) (version 2) | ecosystem: Host-associated > Plants > Roots > Endosphere | place: USA...
CACGCAGGTCGGCAATGCCCACCCACAGGCGATCGAGCATGCCGTACTTGGAGGTACCCGCCGTGCGCGGGCGATGACCCACCGGCACGCTGGTGCTCTGGAAACCCGCACGCTTCACCAGCGCCGGCAGATAGCGGTGCATGTGGTCGAAGTAGGGCAGGCGCATGAACACATCGCGATCGAACAGCTTCAGGCCGCAACCGGTGTCGGGCGTCGAATCGCGCAGCATGCGCGAACGCACCGCATTGGCGATCTTGGACGAGATGCGCTTGTTGAAGCTGTCCCGCCGCGTGGTGCGCCAGCCGGCAAACAGACGCACGTCCGGGCCACTCTGTTCGCGCTGGGCGAGCAGCTTGGGAATATCGGCCGGATCGTTCTGGCCATCACCGTCCAAGGTGGCGATCCACGGCGAACGCGCCGCACGCACGCCATTCCACACCGCCGTGCTCTGACCGCTGCGGGTGAGGTGGCGCACGATCCGCAACTCCGGATACTTCGCCTTCTCCGCCGCCAGCACAGCCACGCTGTCGTCGCTGGAGTCGTCGTCCACATAGACAACCTCGAAATCCACCTTGCCACGCAGGGCAGCGGCGATCTCGGCGAGCAGCGGCGGAATATTGTCGCGCTCGTTGAACACCGGCACGACGACGGACAGTTGTGGCATGGGGAGGGCCTTGGTCTTTAACAGGGGGCGCAGGGGCGCCAGGGGCCTATTCTAGTGGCTGGAGGGCTTGGCGTCAGGCTGCGGGCGGGCCCGGGACCTTCCAGAGCTCGGCCGAGCCCGCGATAAATGCTGCTCGCAGCCCTTAAGGCGGAGCCTCGCTGCGCAACGGCGACAACCCCTCTCCTCCGCCGTGCCGGCTTGTCTGTGGGAGCGCACCCTGTGCGCGACAGCCACGCTGGGGGCACCGCTCCGTAGGTTTGTCGCGCACAGGGTGCGCTCCCACAAAGAGCCAATCGACAGTGGTGATCCGCCACTCAAGGCCCGCGTGCCCCTTGTAGGAGCGCACTTGTGCGCGACCGCAACGCGCGGGTCTACCGCTCCGTAGGCTGGTCGCGCACAAGTGCGCTCCTACAGGAAGAAAGGCGCCCGGCATGGCAGGGCGTGCGGCTCTTGATGCGGCTCTTGCCATCCGGGGTTCCCGTAAGACGCGGCGGGCGGGTGGAGGAATAGCCCGCAGGGTGGCCGGCATGGATGCCGGCCAGTTTTTCGCCAGGGCAGGATGCCCTGTCGAAAAACCCCGCAACCCGCACGCGCACCTGAAGGGCCGAAGGCCCGGAAGGCGCGTCATCCGGGGGCCCTTCTCTTTGGTTACTTCGAGGCAAAGCTAGTCCCGTGGGATCTCTTGGGCAAGCAAGAGAAAGTGACACGGCCTCCGGCTAGAGGATGGAAGCCCGCGGCAGGCGAGCCAGGTCGCCGTATCGCGTCACACACGAATGCCCTTATCGCGCCCAAGCGCAAAGCATCCGCCTCAGCGAATCTTCCCCAAAATCCCATCCAACTCATCATTACTGTGATAGTGGATCACCAACTTGCCCTTCCCTCCGCGCCCCTGCGCCAACTCCACACGAGTGGCAAAACGCTCGCCCAGCTCGCGCTCCAGCGCATCGACATTCGGGTCACGCGACGGCGTGTGCTTGGCCTTGCCCTTGGGCGCCGTCTGCGCGCGACGAGCAGCTTCTTCCAGCTCGCGCACACTCCAGCCATGGCGGGAAGCTTCCAGCGCCAAGCCTTCGGCCATGCTTTCAGGCAGGGTGATCAGGCAACGCGCGTGACCCATCTCCAGCTTGCCCTCATCGAGCAGGCGCTTGATGGAAGCCGGCAGCTCGGTCATGCGCAGCAGGTTGGAAACGGATGCACGCGAGCGGCCGACCGCATCGGCCGCTTGTTGATGGGTGAGCGCGAAGTCGTCGATCAGTCGCTTGAGCGCGTCGGCTTCTTCGAGTGGCGTCAGGTCCTGGCGCTGGATGTTTTCGATCAGCGCCATCGCCGGCACGGCCACCTCCGGCACGTCCTTCACCAGCGCCGGCAGTTCCGACAGCTGCGCGCGCTGCGCGGCGCGCCAACGACGTTCGCCGGCGATCAGCTCGTACTGGTTCTTGCCGATGGCGCGAACCACCACCGGCTGGATCAGTCCCTGCGCACGAATCGAGGCCGCCAGTTCATCCAGCGCCTCGTCGTTCCAGTGACGGCGCGGCTGGTATTTGCCGGGCTGGATCTGCTGGATCGGCAGGGTGCGCAGCTCGCCCTCCTGCTCAAGCACCGAGGGCTTGCCGGGTTCGTCATTGCCGCCGAGCAGCACATCGAGCCCGCGTCCCAGGCCTCGTTTTTTCGCAGCGGACATGCTTACTCCTGATGGATGTCGACGATGTCGTCGAGCGTCTCGTCACTTTCGTGCAGCGTCGGCGTGACCACGTCGTTGGCGTGATCGTGCGCGGCGGCCTGCTGGTTGCGATCGCGGCGGATCATCTCGCCGGCCAGGCCGATATAGGCGATGGCGCCGCGTGAGCTGCGGTCATACAGGTGGATCGGCTGGCCATGGCTGGGCGCCTCGGCCAGGCGCACATTGCGCGGAATGATCGAGCGCAGCACCTTGTCGCCGAAATGCGTGGTCAGCTGCGCGGAGACTTCGTTGCCCAGGTTGTTGCGCACGTCGTACATGGTGCGCAGCAGTCCTTCGATCTCCAGCGCCGGATTGAGGCGCTGGCGCACGGCCTTCACCGTGTCGAGCAGGCTGGATAGACCTTCCAGCGCGAAGTATTCGCACTGCACGGGTATCAACAGGCCGGTCGCCGCGGTCAGCGCGTTGAGCGTCAGCAGATGCAGCGACGGCGGGCAGTCGATCAGCACGATGTCGTAGCGATCGGCGATCTTCGACAGCGCGTCCTTGAGCCGGCTTTCGCGCGCAATCGCGTCCATCAGCTTCAGCTCGGCGGCGGTGAGGTCGCCGTTGCCGGGCAGCAGGTCGTAATGCGCCTCGGTCTTGACGATGGCTTGTTCGATCGGCGCCTCGTCCAGCAGTACCTCGCAGCCGTTGGGCTTGGCCACGCGCTTGTCCACGCCCGACGCCATGGTCGCGTTGCCCTGCGGATCGAGATCGACCAAGAGCACCTTGCGCTTGGCGGCAGCCAGCGCGGCGGCGAGATTGACGGCGGTGGTGGTCTTGCCGACACCACCTTTCTGGTTGGCGACAGCGATGATGCGGGCCATGGTGTCGTCGATACCGTGAACGAGTGAAAAGGGGGCTAGATTAGCAGCCTGCTCAGCCAGCGGTGCGGCCCAGTACCACCAGATGGCGCTCGCCACCAACATCGGGCACCGCCAGCGTATGAATGGCCTTCACCTCGAATCCGGCCGGCACGCCAGGCAATTCCTCGTCCGGATGCCGGCCCTTCATGGCGAGCCAGATGCCGTCCTTGGTCAAAAGGTGACCACCCCAGGCCAACATGTCTTCGAGGCTGGCGAAGGCGCGGGCGGTGATGCAATCGAACTGGCCTTCCACCTCTTCCACGCGCGACTGCACTGCACGCACGTTCTCAAGCTTGAGTGAGCGAATGGCCTCACGCAGGAAGCGGACCTTCTTGCCGTTGGAGTCCACCAGCAGCACCTGCAGCTCCGGCCTGGCAATCGCCAGCGGAATGCCCGGCAAGCCGGGACCGGTGCCCAGATCGGCCAACGTCTGGCCCTGCACATAGGGCAGGATCGCCAGCGAATCGACCAGATGGCGGCTGACCATCTCCATCGGATCGCGGATCGCGGTGAGGTTGTAGGTGGCGTTCCAGCGCGCCAGCAGGGCCTGGTAGTCGAGCAGGCGCTCCACGGCGCCCGCTGGCAGCTGCACGCCTAGCGCGGCGACGCCGCGTTCCAAACGGGTTTGCAGGTCTTGGCGGGAGCTCATGGAGGGGCCTTGCTGAAACGGGACACGCAAGTATCCGGGTGTGCACGACGGGACGCCAGTTCAACTGCAGACTCTGTGGGAGCGCACCCTGTGCGCGACAGGCCTACGGAGCGGTACACCGCGGCGTGGCTGTCGCGCACAGGGTGCGCTCCCACAGGGTCATCTCCCACCGATGCGACAGCTCAGACAAAGAAAAGCCCGCTGTTAGCGGGCTTCAAGGGCCTCCCCTGTGGCGGGTGCTCTGAGGCCACCTTCGCCAGGGCCTGTCCGGCAGCACACCGGATCAGGCGAATTCCAGCTCCACGCGCGTGACCATCATGCCGCGCTCGCGCAGGGCGCCGTTCATGCTCTGCTTGAGGCGCGAGCCCAGATCGCGGCGATCGGCGCTGAACGCTTCCGGCTCGTCGCGCAGCGCTGCGAGTGCACCGCCGCGGATCAGCTGGTCGGCCTGGTCGATCACCGCGTCGGCACGTTCGGGCTCCAGCACCTGCCAGTACACCGTGCCGCGCACGTCGTGGGCGTCGGCCAGCGGCTCCTCGAAGCGCAGCACCTGGCCGCTGAGGTTGATGCGGTGCTCGATGCGGTCGATCAGCGGAAGCGACATATGGGTGCCGGGCTGCAGCAGGCGGTACGGCTTGCCGCGGCGGTAGAGGCTATGCACCTGGTCGGCCGGCACGCGCTTGATCGCGGCGACGAAGGTCGCGATCAGGGTCAGGACAACGAGAGTAATCAGGGCATTCATAATGAAATACAGCGAGTTATGTAGGTTTTCTTCGCAAGAACTGTAAGTACATAGTACAGCCGCTTGCACCGGTTTAGATTAATCCTTATTTAACGACATTCCTGCGCCCGCTTACAATCCAACTTTCGAGCTAACTTGCTGATTTTGAGAACTTGCTTGCAGGCACGGTGGACATGCATTGATCTTGCCAACCCGCTGACAGCTTCAGGATTCTCCTTACAAATCGTTAACGGCCGAGCGCACGGCGGCTTGAGTGTTCCCTGCCGGGATGCGGGCTCCTTCGCTGCTTGCGCCTAGAAAAAAGCCACCCCGGCGTAACCGGGGTGGCTTTCAGTGCAGTCTTCAGTAGAGCTGTCGCGCGTCAGAACTTCCCAGCACGGAAGTCGGCGATGGCCTGATGGATTTCCTCGGGCGTATTCATCACGAACGGCCCATAGCGCGTCACCGCTTCATTGAGCGGATGACCGGCCACCAGCAGCACACGTGCCGCCGTATCGCGACCAGCGATGCGCAGATCGCCATCGCGCGACAGCACGGCCATCTCGCTGCGGGCAAGCGGCTGGCCGGCGACGTCGACGTCCTTGCCATCGAACACGTAGGCGAATCCGGTGTGGCCTTCCGGCAGCGGAATGGTCACCGATGCACCCGGCTGCACGGCGATATCCAGATAGATCGGCTGCGTGACGATTTCCGCCACGGGGCCGGTCACGCCGCCAAACTCACCGGCGATCACCTTCACCTCGACGCCTTCCGTCGGACGCGCGACCGGAATGCGCTCCGGCCCGATGTCCTGGTAACGCGGTGCGATCAGCTTGTCCTTCGCGGGCAGGTTCACCCACAGCTGGAAGCCCCACATCAGGCCATCTTCCTGCTCGGGCATTTCCGAATGCAGGATGCCGCGACCGGCGGTCATCCACTGCACGCTGCCCGGCACCAGGTCGCCGCTGTTGCCGTGGTTATCGTGGTGCTTCATGTGGCCGGCGAGCATATAGGTCACGGTTTCGAAGCCGCGGTGCGGATGCTCGGGGAAGCCGGCGATGTAATCGCCCGCCTGGTCGGAACGAAACTCGTCCAGCAGCAGGAACGGGTCGAGCATGTCCAGGCCGGGCTGGCCGATGACGCGCTTGAGCTTCACACCTGCGCCGTCGGAGGTGTCGATGCCGCGGATGCGGCGAACAATGCTGCGCTCAGTCATGGCTGTCTCCAGAAATGTGGACTGCCAACATGATGGCGCTACGGCGCCTCAAGCCCAAGGCGCGTGGGTGGAACGGATTGTTTCCTTCGAGCGCGGCGAGGGGCGAGCCCCTCGCTCAATGCACCCAATGCCCGCTGCGCTGACGCGGCGGCGCCGACGACGGTTCCTTTTCTTCGGCAGGACGCACGGCGGCTTCGACTTCGGCCTCGCTCACCGGGTGCTCGTTCCAGTAATGGTTCACTGCGCCGAGCACGGCCGGCACCTGCGACAGGCATTCGTCGTATTCGTCGTCGCTGAGCTTTTCGAATTCCGCGTCGGCGTTGAGGATGCCCTCGTCCACCGCCAGCGCCATCACCGGACCGAGCATTTCCATCAGCTGCGGATCGTCGGCCAGGCGCTTTTCCCACAGCCCTGCGCGCAGGTCGATGCCACGGCTGAAGCCTTCGCACCAGCCGGCGGCCGAGAGCACGGGGCCGGTTTCCGTATCCACTTCACCGAGGATGGGCTCGTAGGCTTCGACCTCGAGTTCAGCGGTGATCGAATCATTGAGCTTGGCCAGCAGCGCGAGCACGCGGTTGCCTTCGTTCTCGTCGGTGAAGGGTTCGTGCAGCACTTCCGGCAGCCACTCTTCGGGTAGCACCAGCGTCGGGCCCACCGCCAGCGCGGAGAGTAGGCCGTGCACGCCATCGAGCAGCAGGTCGTCCTCGCCGACATGGCCGCGCAGGTATTGGTCCAGCTCGTCGAGTTCGTCGTCGCCTAGCGAACTGGGCCACTCGGTCTTGGGTGTATTCATCCGTTGCCTGTTTCCGGTGTTGCTTTGTTGCGTCAGATATCCAGCTCAACCGTTACCGGTGTGTGATCGGAGGGACGTTCCCAGGTTCGCGGCGTGCGGTCGATGCTGGCCGATTTTGCCGCGGATTTGAGGGCGTCGCCGATCAGGATCAGGTCGATGCGCAGCCCCATGTTGCGCCGGAAGGCTGCCTGACGGTAGTCCCACCAGCTGAAGTGTTCACCGGCCGGTTCGAACAGGCGGAAGCTGTCGTGCAGGCCCAGATCGGTGATGCGCTTGAGCGCCTCGCGCTCGGGCGGTGAACACAGGATGTCTTCGCCCCAGGCGACCGGGTCGTACACGTCGCGATCATCCGGCGCGATATTGAAGTCGCCCAGCACCACCAGGTTCGGGTGACGCTCGATTTCCCGCGCCAGGAACTCGCGCATCTTGGCCAGCCAGTCGAGCTTGTAGGCGTATTTTTCATCGCCCACGGCCTTGCCGTTGACCACGTACAGATCCACCACGCGCACGCCGCCGATGGTCGCCGCGAGAATGCGCCGCTGCGGATCGTCCAGATTCGGGATGTCGGTGACGACATCCTCAAACTCACCCTTGAGCTCGGCCTTGGCCAGCAAGGCCACGCCGTTGTAGGTCTTCTGGCCGGAGAACACCGCGCGGTAACCGGCAGCTGCCAGTTCATCCACCGGGAACTTGTGGTCCTCCAGCTTGGTTTCCTGCAACGCGACCACGTCCGGTTGCGCATCGGCCAGCCACTGCGTGAGGTGCGGAATGCGCACCTTCAGCGAGTTCACGTTCCATGAGGCGATTTTCATGGGGGGCATTGTATGCGATGACTGGTGAGACGCCGCCGCCCTCGGGGGCAGCGGCATGCTTCAGGCCAGACCGTGGCTCTTCAACAACGCCTCGGGCTCGGGTGCACGACCGCGAAATGCGATGAAGCTCTCGATGGCTGGGCGGCTGGCGCCGACCGCGAGGATCTCCTGGCGGAAGCGGTCGCCGGTGGCGCGGTCGATCACGCCGTGTTCCTCGAATTCACCGAAGGCATCGGCGCTGAGCAGTTCGGCCCACAGGTAGCTGTAGTAACCGGCGGCGTAGCCGCCCGCGAAGATGTGCGAGAACGCATGCGGGAAACGCTGCCAGGCCGGCGGATGCAGCACGGCCACATCGTGGCGCACCTCTTCCAGCACTTCCAGCGTGCGTGCGCCTTGGTTCGGGTTGTATTCCAGGTGCAGGCGGAAATCGAACATGGCGAACTCGAGTTGGCGCACCAGGAATAGACCTGCGTGGAAGTGGCGCGCCGCCAGCATGCGCTGGAACAGTTCGTCGGGCAGGCGTTCGCCGGTTTCGTAGTGGCGCGCAAACAGGTCGAGCGCTTCGCGGTTCCAGCCGAAGTTCTCCATGAATTGGCTGGGCAGTTCCACCGCATCCCATTCCACGCCGTCGATGCCGCCGATGGAAGGCAATGCGATTTCAGTCAGCAGGTGATGCAGGCCATGGCCGAATTCGTGGAAGAGGGTGAGCACGTCGTCGTGCGTGAGCAGGGCCGGGCGGCCCTCGGTGGGCGGGGCGAAGTTGCAGGTGAGGAAGGCAACCGGCAGTTGTTCGTTGCCACCGTCGCGGAAGCGCGCGCGGCAAACGTCCATCCATGCGCCGCCACGCTTGCCGGTGCGCGCATACAAATCCACATAGGCGCCGGCGAACACGCGGCCATCGGCATCGCGCACATCGTAGTAGCGCACATCCGGATGCCACACATCGACGTCTTCGCGCGCGCTCAGCGTGATGCCATACAAGCGCTGGGTGAGGCCGAACAGGCCTTCGATCACGGCGGGCAACGGGAAGTACGGCTTGAGCTGTTCTTCGTCGAGGTCGTACTGCTGCTGGCGCAGTTTCTCCGAGGCGTAGCCGACATCCCAGGATTCGAGGTTGTCGAGCTTCAGCTCGTTGGTAGCGAACTCGCGCAGACCGTTGAGTTCGTTGCGCGCCACTGGCCTGGCGCGGTTGGCGAGATCACGCAGGAACTCCATCACCTCGGTAGGCGAAGCGGCCATCTTGGTGGCGAGCGATTCTTCGGCGGCGTTGGCGAAGCCGAGCAGCTGCGCCGCTTCGTAGCGCAACGCCATGATGCGGTCGATGCGGCCGCTGTTGTCGAACTTGCCCGCCTGCGGGCCCTGGTCGGAAGCGCGCGTCTGGTAGGCCCAGTACACGCGTTCGCGCAGGCCGCGGTTGTCCGCGTAGGTCAGCACGGCCTGCACGCTGGGCTGCTTGAGCGTGACCAGATAACCGTCGAGATTCTGTTCCTTGGCGTACTGGCGCAGCACGGCGCGGCCGGATTCGGGAATGCCGGCCAGGTCGCGTTCGTCGGTGATGTGTTCGTGCCATGCATCGGTGGCGTCGAGCACGGCGTTGGAGAATTCGGTGGAGAGGCGGCTGAGCTCCACGCCGATTTCGCGATAACGGGAGCGCGCGGGTTCTTCCAGCGCCACGCCGGACAGGCGGAAATCGCGCAGCGCATGTTCTACCAGCGCGCGTTGCGGGCGCGACAGACGCGGGAAGTCCGGCGCATCGGCCAGTGCCTGCACGGCCTGGTAGAGCTCGCGGTTCTGGCCCACTTCGATGGCGTGGTCGGTGAGCCTTTCCTCCGCCGGTCCATAGACTTCGCGCAACGCTTCGCTATCCGCCACCGAATGCAGATGGCCCACCGGCGCCCACGCGCGCGCCAGGCGCTGCTCCAGTCGTTCCTGGGTGAGCATGACGCTGTCGAAATCGTGCGGCGCGTTGGCTCCGGTCAACGCCTCGATGCCGGCGCGGTACTCGGCCAGCAAGGTGTCGATGGCGGGCGTGACATGCTCGGGGCGGATCTGCGAAAACGCCGGCAGGGTGTCGTCGGCCAGCAGCGGATTGGTGTTTTCCATGGTGTCTCCTGAACGCCCGGACCGCCGATGGCGGGTCTGCGGGCTGCCCTCAGCGTGGCGACCCGGATAGGCGAAATCAAGCCGCCACCACGCCCCTCGTCACGATTTGTCACATCCGTGCCCGTACCATCCCGCGCCATGTCCAAGCCCGATTTTTCCGCCCTCCTGCGTCGAAGCGATGTGTTCGGGCACCTGGGAGAGGAGGCGCTGGCCGCGCTGCTCCCTGAACTCCAGTGGTTTTCCCTGCCGGGAGGACGCACGCTGTTCAAACAGGGCGATCCGGCCGACGCGCTGTATTTCGTCGTGCGCGGCAGCCTGGGCGTGTTTGCTGGCCCTACCGAACGGGTACGCCTGGTGGCGGCGGGCGACAGCATCGGGGAGATCGCGCTCATTACCGGCGGGGGCCGGCATCATACGGCGCGGGCGCTGCGCGACAGCGAGCTGCTGCGGCTGGACCTGGTCGCCTATGAGGCGCTGATCCAACGCCATCCGCAGGCCATGCTGGGCGTGGCGCGGGTGGCCATCGGCCGCCTGCAGGAACGCATGCGCGGCGATGAAAGCCCCGGCCTTGCACGCACGTTTGCGTTATTGCCCGCGAGCGCCGAGGTCCCTGCCCGTTCGCTGGCCATGCAGCTGGCGATGGAACTGGAGCGCTGGGGCAGCTGTGTGGTGATCGACGCCGAACACGGCGCCGGACGCGGCAGCGACTGGTTTGCCGAACGCGAGGCGCAGGCGCGCTTCGTGATCTATCTGGACAGCGTCGGCGATGCCTTGTGGCGCCAGCGCTGCCTGCGCCAGGCCGACGTCATGCTCTTGCCGACCATGGCTGCGCAGCCGGCGCGACCGTGGCCGGAGGCTACGCCGATGGATCCGACGCGGGCGGGACATCGTCCACGGCATCTCATCCTGCTGCATCCGGGTCGACAGCCTGCGCTTGGTGCCGCGCAACGCTGGCGCGCGCAGTTCGGCGGCGATATCCAGCATCACCATGTGGGCGGTGGCGCCGACCTGGCGAGACTGGCGCGCGTGATCAGCGGCAACGCGCGTGGGCTGGTGCTGGCAGGCGGCGGCGCGCGCGGCGTGGCGCACCTGGGCGCACTGCGGGCGCTGTACGAAGCAGGTCATACCTTTGATGCCGTGGGCGGCACCAGCATTGGCGCCATCATCGGTGCGAGCGTGGCCGCCGGATGGGAACTGGACGCGACGATCGAGACGTTGCGCCGCGCCTTTGTGCAAGGACGTCCCCTGTCGGACTGGACCGTGCCCATCGTGGCGCTCACCCGCGGTCGCCGCGCCGCCCTGATGCTGCGCCGCGCCTTCGGTGCGCTCGATATCGAGGACCTGGCGCTGCCGTTTTTCTGCGTGTCCACCTGCCTGTCAGGCGGCGGCATGACGGTCCATCGCGAAGGGCCGCTATGGCTGTGGCTGCGCGCGTCCAGCGCCATCCCCGGCGTGCTGCCGCCGGTGTTGCAGCAAGGCCGCGTGTACGTGGACGGCGCCCTGGTCGACAACCTGCCCACCGATGTGATGGCCGAGGATGGTCTGTCCCACATCACCGCGATCGATATCCGCGCCGAGATCTCCCTGCTCACCACCGCCGAGGAATTTGCCACGCCTCCCTGGTGGCAGCTGTTGCTGGGCCGGCAGGAAATCCAGCGCCCCGGCCTGGTTTCCACCCTGGTGCGCGCGGCCATGGTCAACAGCGAAGGCCCGAGCGAACACCGCCGCGACCGCGCCGATCTCCTGCTGACACCGCCGCTGGAACATATCGGCATGCTCGACTGGAAGGATTGGGAGCGGGCGATGGAGGCGGGGTATCAGTACACGAGGAAGATGCTGATGTAGGAGCGCACCCTGTGCGCGGAGGAGCTTGCCCAATGCCAAGTTCTGGCGATGGTTGAGCCTTCACCTGTCTGGCAGCACCACGCTCCGCCCGGTCGCGCACAGGGTGCGCTCCTACAATGAGATAGGTGGCGGGGTAACATAGAGGCATGGATCCTCTACGCAAATACAAGGGCATCTGGCCCACGCTGCATCAGCGCGTTTATGTCGACCCCGCTTCCACGGTCATCGGCGCGGTTGAGTTGTTCGACGATGTGTCGGTCTGGCCGGGCGCGGTGCTCCGCGGCGATGTGAACTTCATCCGCATCGGTGCGCGCACGAATGTGCAGGACGGCGCGGTGGTGCATGTGACGCACGATGGTCCGTACTCGCCGGGCGGCGTTCCCACGATCATCGGCGAAGGCGTCACTATCGGCCACGGCGCGGTCATTCATGCCTGCACCATCGAGGACTACTGCCTGATCGGCATGCATGCCACGGTGCTCGATGGCGCGGTGGTGAGGAAGCACGGCTTCGTTGGCGCGGGCACGGTGATTCCGCCGGGGAAGGTGGTGGGCGAGGGTGAGTTGTGGGTGGGCAATCCGGCCAGGAAGGTGCGGGTGCTCAGCGATGCGCAGATTGAGCAGTTGCACTACTCGGCGGATCACTATGTGCGGATGAAGGACGACTATTTGGCCGCGCAGTGATCGTGTCATCCCGACGTAGGTCGAGATTCATTAGCGGTGCGCTGCGATTGCCGCGATACCGCCAGCGTGCCGCCTACGCGGCGGGCGTTTCGATCGGCTGCCGCCGACCGAGTCACTTTTCTCTTGCTGGCCCAAGAGAAAAGTAACCCAAAGAGAATGGCCTGAAGAGCAACGGCTCGTAGCGTCGTGTTGGATACGATCTACTGGAGCTCGAGGGGCTCGGAGGCGTGGCGATCGTCCGACATGCGTTGCCGCTACACCGCAACGCGCCACGGCGAAGAGGGCTTAAAGCGTGGAGCGGTGTTTTCAAAGTTGGGTTGGGCCGCTTACAACATCGACCCATTGCTCGCCGACTGCTGCTGCGCCTGCATCGCTGCAGCGCGGGCTTCGTCCTGGCGGATCTGGATCTGGCGCTGCGCATCCAGCTTGCCGCCGAGCAGCGAGAGGATGTAATTGGTGCTGTCGAACTCGCGCAGCAGCGAGAGTTCGCGCTGGGCGTCGTCCAGGTTGTTGTCGTTGATCGCGCGCTCGACGTCGGCCGATGCGGTCGGGAAGGAGTCGTGCAGTTCGTCGAGCGCTACTTTGTTCTGCGGGTCGAGCTGCAGCACGCTGAGGTAGAACTCGTAGGCATTGCTGCCGGCGGGCGCGACCAGGCGCTTCTCGCTGACGGCGGTCTTGGCGAGGTCGAGCAGGATGCCCACGCCGCTGTCGTCCTTGCCAGAGGCCGAGCCATCGGCGGCCGCAGCCGTCGTGGCGGCCGACGTCGAGCCAACTTTCGGCCACAGATAGATACCGCCGCCCACAACAGCAAGCGCGATCAAAGACACGGCGACGAGCACGCGCTGGCGTGGCGCGAGGTTAGCAAGACGAGACATGGCACCGTTGCATCGATGAAACCCGCGCACAGGCGCGCCTGCCTTCAGGCGTCCCGGCGGAACTGTGTCACATTATCGATACATCATGTCAGCGATGTGACTCACCAAACTCACCATCCGTATGGACGTCCGCACGGTCGGGCGGCTAGCTGAAGTGACCGCCGGTGATGCGGCCATCCTTGTCCAGCTGAGCGTAGTAGCGGCTGTGGTTGCTGCGAAACTCCAGGGTGGTGATGGTGCCCGGCAGCACCAGCTGCACATCCGGATACGCCGCGCGAAACTGCTCCGGCGTGGGATGCGTGGCGATGAAGGCATCGAATGCCTTCATATCGGTGACGTAGCCGTGTACGGGCGCAGGCATCGCTGGCGTCGAGGCCTGGCACGCACCGAGGACCAGCGCGATCGAGAGAACGGCAGGGGCGATCAAACGCGACATGACGACACTCCGTGATGAGCCGTGCCGATTATGCGCTCTCGTCCCTGCGTGTCCCCGTTACAGACGGAACTCGATGCGCTGGCGCATCTGCAATGCCACCGGCTTGCCGTCCTGCGTACCCGGCGTGAACTGCCAACGCGACACCGCACCCAGCGCCGCGCGATCGAACACGTACTTGGGATCGGCATCGGCCACGGTGGCGCCAATCACCGAGCCATCCGGTTCCACGGTGAAGGTGACATCGACCCACCCCTGGCGACGCGTGCGCTTGGCATCCGGTGGATAAGCCGGCTCCACCCGATGGGTGAGCACGGGCGCGCTGGCGCCGTTCGCATCGGCCACCACCGCAGCAGGTGCGGGCGCGGGGGCGCGGGCACGCATGGCTGACTTCGGTGCCGCCTCCACCGTGGTCGATTCCACGTTCAACTGTGCAATGGCCCGTTCGCCGGGTGTCATCGCATTGCCAGGTTTGGCCGGTGCCACCGGCGACGGCGCGGTGGTCGGCGCGGGCGCTGGTGCTGCCGTGACGCTCGGCGCCAGAGGAGCTGCGGCCGGTGTCTTGATGGTGGCGGACGCCGACGACTCGCGGCGATTCGATTGCAGCGCCAGCTGCGCCTGCTGGGCCGCCTGCTGAGCCACCGCCGTGCGTTGCGCCTGCAACTTGGCCTGCAACAGGGTGAGTGTGTAGTTCCGCGGATCGGCGCGCGTCAGCAGCTCGATCTGCCGCTGGGCTTCAGCATCGTCGCCTGCATCGATGGTCTGTTCGGCCGCATGCGCGCCGAATGGAAAGATCTCGCGCAACGCATCCTGCGCCACGCGATTACCCGGTTCGCGCTTGAGCACGGCCAGATAAAGCTCGAAAGCATTGTTTCCGGCGGGCGCCAGCAGGCGCTGGGCCGCGATGGCATCGCGTGCGTGCTGCAGCAGTTCATCGGTGCCAATGCCCGCGCGGATCACCGGACCGGCAGCGGCGACCACCTGCTGCGGCAAAGGCCGATCGGCATCGTCACTGTGCTTGATTTGCCAGAAGATGACGCCTCCCGCCGCCGCGATGAGCACGATGAGGATCAGCAGGCTGTAGCGGGCTACACCTTGGGCACGACGACGCGACGAAGCGGGGGACATGGGCCACACATGGATGAAGGAAGCCGGCGCGCCGGCTGGGCGCGCAAGCTTAGAGGCGTCATGTTGCGGTGATGTTGCCCCGCGTCAGCGGACGTGACGCAGTTCACACCTTGGCCGCGCGGCTCAGGCGGTATGAACTGCGCCGTTCTTCATCAATGTCCCGGCAGCAGGCTGCTGTCCGGCGAACCATCCGGATGGGCAAACCACGATACGCGGTTGCTGCCATCGGGGCAGCCCTTGCCCACGTTGCTGCTCGCCACCACGCCAGCCTGGGTGGTGAGCGACGCACGGTAGCAACTGCCCAGGGTGTCGCGGAACGCGAACGACTGCGCGCTCTGCTGACCGCTGTGGCTGCTCAGGTTGCCACTGGCATCGAACACCAGGGTGTCCTGGCTATCCACCGTGTTGTCGACGTCGGCGCCATAGAGGGTGAGGCCGAGCAGGCGCAGCTCATCACGCTGGCGATAACCCTGGTGCACCGTCGAAGCTGCGCTCGTGCTGCCGTCGTTGGCCAGTTGCTGGTTGTAATCGAGCGAGAAGGGATAGTTGAAGTGCTCCTGCCGCTCCGCCGTGAGGAAGTTGCCCAGGCGACTCTGGCTGCTGCTGTCGGACCAGGTGCGCTGCGCGGTCTGCTGGCGATAGACCGTGCTGTTGATGGTGAAGGTCTGCGTGTCGTCGAAGCCGGTGTTCTGCGTCACCGTGCTGGTGACGCGTCCATGCGAGGTGTTCGCATAGCCTTCGATCACAAAGTGGCGGTCGAGCTTGGTGGTGATGCTGCCGCTGAGGTCGCCATTGCTCGCGCTGGCGAGCGTGCTTGCAATGGCCGGCGTGGCGGGCTGGCCGACCAGCGTGTTGCGCGTGATCTTGCCGGTGACCTGTTTGGCGTGGGCGTCGCGATACACCAGCAGTGTCGCCGTGGCGGCAAAGTAGCTGTTGGCGCCAGCCACTTGCACGGCGACTTCATGCGGCTTGCCATCGCTCAATTGGCCGGCGAACGGCGTGAGGTCGACGCGATACGGCAGGAAGTTCAGCGTCTGCACGCCTGGCGTTGGGCGCCAGAGGTAGGGATCGATGCCACCCGTATAGACCCACGGATAGACCGGTGCGACGCCGGCCGCCTGGCCGTCGATGCTGATCTCCGCTTCGCGGAAGTTGCCGCCGCCGCACTCATTGGTTTCCGACGCATAGGCATCGGGCACGCAGGTGTACCAGAACTCGTCACCGCTCTGGCTCTGCGTGAACACGTCCAGATAGGCGCGCTCGACATTGGTCGGCAAAGTCAGCGTGCGCGCCAGCTTGTCGTTCGACGTGTTGAGCGTCGCCGTGCTGCCCACGGGATCGCTGCCCAGCGGATACACCGCATCGGGCACCTCCGCCGCGCGGGCGCGCGCCGACGCCGGATAGAACAGCAGGCGCGCCGTGCCATGGATCACGCCGGTGTAAGTGTCGTTCACCAGGTTGCCGATGATGGCCTGGCCTTGCCCCGCGTTGCGCAGCAGGGCTGCGTAGTCGGTGAGGTCGCGCTCCACATGCCATGCGGGCGATACGGTGGCCGACGGTTCCTGGGTGGTACCGAAGTAGAGGTTCACGCCGCCCAGCCAGAGCGTCGCGGTGCGGTCGTACTGGCGCCCGGCGGTCACCGAGAAGTCCGCCTCCAGCACCACCTTCGACCATGCACCGGTGCACGAGGTGGGCGGTGCATAGCTATAGGGGCGGGCGTTGAAATCATCGAAGGCGACGTTGCCGAACAGCGTCACCACGCAGGGCTGGCCTGGCGGCCGTGGCACGGTCGGATCGGCGGTGGCCACATTGCTTGAACCCACCACCGGATCGGCGGCGGCTTGCGCGGTGAATCCCAGCGCCAGCGTTGCCGCCAGCGCAGCAGCCGCCGCTAGGCGGACCAGTCCCTCAGGCACCATGACGTTCTCCCCGTGATGTGCCCCCTGAGTCGCGCAAGCTAGCACGGTCGGGCCACCCCAGACGTCTAGGCGTCCACAGTCTGCGCATGTAAGTTCTTGCGCCGCTTCAGCGAGATGAAGACGGCGTCAGTTGGCGCGCGTCGCAGCCTCAAGCGCGGCCAGATAAGCCAGCGCGTGGTCGCGCGAAGCGCCGCACATCGACGCTTCCGGACGCAAGCCCGAACACACCGCGGGTCGCTCGGGCCGACCGAAGATGGCGCAGCGGTTGTCGTCGCCCAACTGCACGCAGCGCACACCGGCGGGCTTGCCGTTGGGCATGCCGGGAATCGGCGAAGAAATGGACGGCGCGATACAGCAGGCGCCGCAGCCGGCCCGGCAGGTCGGCGCGTTCGCCGCGGATGCCGGGCGCTGCATGCTCACTCGCTCAGCCGTACTGCTTGCGCAGTTCGGCGTAGACGGGATCGGTGTCGGGACGCTGGCCATGCCAAAGCTCGAAGGTATCGGCAGCGGTTTCGATCAGCATGCCCAGACCATCGAACGCGTAGCGCGCGCCGGCGGTGCGTGCCCAGGCGAGAAAGCCGGTGGCGGCTACGCCGTAGGAAAGGTCATAGCAGAGCGCGCGATTGCCGACGATGGCGAACGGCAGATCCAGCGACTTGCCCAGCACGCCGGCCGAGGTCGAGTTGATGATCAGGTCGAACGCGCCGAGGTCGGCGAGATCTTCCCAGTAGCGAGTGTGTGCACGCGCCGGATCGCCGATGGCGTCGGCCAGGGCATCAGCCGTTTCCGGTGTGCGGTTGACGATGGTCAGGGTGTGCACGCCGGCATCGAGCAGCGCCCACGCCACGCCGTGCGCCGCGCCGCCGGCGCCGAGCAGCAGGGCGGTGTGGCCGCGCAGATCCACGCTGTGGCGTTCGGCGATGTCCCGCACCATGCCATCGCCATCGGTGTTGTGGGCGGCGATGCGGCCATCGGGCAGCGGCGTGAGCACGTTGGCCGTGCCGGCGCGTGTGGCCGCGACGCTGCGCTCATGGGCCATCGCAAAGGCCGCCGTCTTGTGCGGCAGGGTCACGTTGGCACCGCGGCCGCCGTTGGCGAAGAACGCGCGCACGGCCGATTCAAAGTCCGCCGGCGCCGCGTCAATGGTGCGGTATTCCAACTCGATACCGAACTGGCGCGCGAACGACTGGTGAATCTGCGGCGACAGCGAATGGCTGATGGGGTGGCCAAACACTGCGAACTGTCCTGCACTCATGCGCGCTCCTGATGAAAGTCGATGCCGCCGGCGACGGCTCCCGGCTACACCGGGCTGCCCATTTTACCCGCCGCAGGCCTTGTCCGGTGGGGCATCGCAGGTTTTGAGATCGGCTCCGCGCAGGCTTTGCCCACACCGATCACGGAACACCACCATGCGCCCGACCCACCGCACAGCCCATCACGAACGCCTGCTTGGTGCCGCCCTGCTGTGGCTGCTGGCTGGCACGGCCCTGCTGCTGACTACGCTGGTTCCGCTGCATACCGACGCCCTGGGCTGGACGCCCGCGTTCTGGCTGATCGGCGCGCCACTGGTGGTCCTGCTGGCGCTGGAGCCGTCACTGCCGCGCCAGCTGCTCGGCCTGCGCTTCCGCTCGCGCCGCCGTCCCGCCGCGGCGCTGATCTGGAACTGACCCGACAACGAATTCACTTGGCAGTGGATGCCGCGGCAGGAACGCCGTGGCGTGGGGCTCCGTGCGACGGCCTGGGATGGCTGGGCACCTCGCTGGAGCGGCGCGAAGGATCGCGCCCGCGTGACGGCAGCTCAGGGACGGGCTGCCGGTATCACCCCACTGCTGTTGCTGCTACCTGTGGGAGCGCACCCTGTGCGCGACAAACCTACGGAGCGGCACATCGCAACGCCGCAGTCGCGCACAGGGTGCGCTCCCACAGTTTTAGCTGTGCTCAGTCGATCTCGCCGGCGCGCTTGCGCTCCATGCGCCGCAGAAACTCCTGCATGATCCGGCGGTAAAGCGCCTCGCCCAGGTACTCGTCTTCCACGCCATGATCGATCGACGGGTTGTCGTTCACCTCGATCACCACCGGCTTGTTGCCAACGCGTTTGATGTCGACGCCATACAAGCCATCGCCCACCGCCTGGGTGGCCTTGAGAGCCAGCTTCACCACGTCGGCCGGCGCGTGTTCGATCGGAATGGTTTCCGAATCGCCGGTCTTCGACGCGCCCTTGGCGCCGTGGTTGTAGATCTGCCAGTGGCCGCGCGACATGAAGTATTTGCAGGCGTAGAGCGGCTCGTTGTTGAGCACGCCGATGCGCCAGTCGAACTCCGTGAAGACGAACTCCTGCGCCAGCAGCAGGGCGCTGTGCTGGAACAGTTCCGCACTGGCCTTGTTAAGCGCTGCCTCGTTTTCCACCTTGACCACGCCGCGCGAGAATGAGCCATCGGGGATCTTCAGCACCAGCGGATAGCCGAGTTTTTCCGAGAGCTCCTTGAGGCCCTTGGTGTCGTCGCGATAAAGAATTTCGGTGCGCGGCACGGCGAGCTTGCGCGACACCATCAAGTCGTTGAGGAAGATCTTGTTCGTGCAGCGCAGGATCGAGGTGGGATCGTCCATCACCACCATGCTTTCCTTCTCGGCGCGATGCGCGAAGCGGTAAGTGTGGTTGTCGCTGGCGGTGGTTTCGCGGATGAACAGGCCGTCGTACTCGGCCAGGCGCTGGTAGTCGTTCTTGCCGATGGGATCGACTTCAATGCCCAGTTCCTTGCCGGCGGCGATGAAGGACTTGAGCGCCTTCTTGTTCGAAGGCGGCATCGCCTCGTGAGGATCGACCAGCATGGCGATGTCGTAGCGGAACTGTTTGCGCGCCTTGGGCTTGCGCCACAGCTTTTTGCTGAAACGGTCGAGCTCTTCGGCGAAGGCATCTTCCTGGGCATCGTCCAGGGTCTGCAGGCCCACCGGCTTGATCGCGCTGATCTGCCAGACGCGGTCGCGCTCGAACTCGATGCGCAGCAGCGGGCACGGGAACATTTCGAATACCTGGCGCGCAAGATCCTGCAGCGCCGGGTGGGCGGTCTGCCCGAAGTAAACCAGGATGCCGAAGTCGGTGGTGTCGCGACCGCCGGCCGGAAGGAAGTGGGTGAGCTTGGCGCTCAGGTCCTCGATCTCCAGGCCGTACAGCGAGCGGCGGCGCAGATCGTTCACGGTACGCACGGACGGCATCACCCGATGCCCGCGCGCCTCGGCCAGCAGCGACACGTAGTAGCCCGTGCCCAGGTATTTGTAGCTACGGCACAGATTGATGACGTGCGTGCGTTCGTCGTCGACGCCGACGGGTTCGCGCAGGTAATCCATCGCCGTGACCACGTCCGCGGACGGGTAGTAGGAACTCCAATCGGAGGCCTTCTCGACAACAAGCACGAGACGAGTCATGACACCTCTGTCAGATGGAACCGAGGAGTGTCGTCACGCGGGGAACGAGGCGGCACGGCGCAAGGGGCGCAGTTTGGCACATGGATGGCGCGGCACAAGGCGCCAAACCGGGCCGGCTCAGAGGCGGTTCAAGATTTGCCTGCATCGTTCCACGCTCCGGTCCGAACTTCGCCATCACCGCACGCCGCAAGAAGCCACGTCGCTCACCGCGTCACGGCGAAGCCTGCACTTTTTGCTCACATCTTTGGCCAACAGCGTGCCGAGATTGAACGGGTTGTGACCTGCCCCACAAGTCATCGTTGCCCCCGGGGAGTGTGGGGTCTAGAGTGCCCGCCTTGTTTCACCGTGCCCGCGGGACCGCCCCTGATGACCCCCATGCCCGCGACCGCCGCCGTACGCGTGCGTCGTGCTGAACTCTCCGATCTGGACGACCTGGTTGCCCTGGAAGAGAGCAGCTTCGCCACCGATCGCCTCAGCCGGACCCAATACCGCCGCCACCTCGACAGCGAAAGCGCACAGGTGCTGGTGGCCAGCGCCAACCATCGCAACTTCCTCGGCACCGCCGTGGTGTTCTTCCGCAAGGGGACGCAGGTGGCGCGCCTGTACTCGATCGCCACCAAGGCCGAGGCGCGCGGCAAAGGCGTAGGCTCGGCGTTGCTCGAAGCGGCGGAGCAACTGGCACTGCGACGCCGTCGTACGGCGCTGAGGCTGGAGGTGCGTACCGATAACGAGGATGCGCTGCGGTTGTATGAGCGGCTTGGCTACAAGCGCATTGGGCGTTATGTCCGTTACTACGGTGATGGGGCGGATGCTTGGCGGTATGAGAAGGTGTTGGACTGAGGGGTTGCTTGGTCTTCTTGCCGTTGGTCGAGCTTAGGTGCCCGCCGCTACGTTTCATCTCAGCTGTAATGCTGGTACGGCCGCAGTAGCTCGTCATTTTG
>Ga0209672_100535_pt1 | contig 20639 bp, 17 predicted proteins | sample AraplaCol_mMS_r2_FD_184273 | JGI IMG/M metagenome (GOLD analysis project Ga0209672, IMG submission 184273) | Arabidopsis root microbial communities from North Carolina, USA - plate scrape CL_Col_mMS_r2 (SPAdes) (version 2) | ecosystem: Host-associated > Plants > Roots > Endosphere | place: USA...
CGGCGGCGCCACCGCCGGTGTTTCGGACTGCGCGAGCTGGGTGTTGGCTTGCGCGGAGGGCGACGTCGCCGAAGCGACTTGCGGCGAGAGCCGATCAGCTCCCTGCCCGGCTGGCTGCGCGACCATCAAGGCAGCAACAGCCACGCCCGCGGCGATGGCGCCACCGGCGGACCAATGCAGCCAATGCCGCCGCTTGCCCCGCTCCACCGTGACGCCTTCGCGCTCGATCGCCTGCATCACGCGGGTAGCAAAATCCGCGGAGGCCAACGCCGGCAGCTCGCGACGCAGACCGTCGCGGGCGACGTGGTAGCGGGACCAGTCCTGCTGCAGCGACGCGTCGTGATCGAGCCTGCGCAACAGAAAGCGCAGCTCTTCCTTGGACAGTTGCCCGTCCATGCCGGCAGAAAGGTTTTCGCGTTGATGATCTGTCATGGGTTCTTGCCCTCGCGGTCCGACAACAGCGGCCGCAATTTTTCATCGATAGCTTCGCGCGCCCGAAAAATACGTGAACGTACCGTACCGATCGGACAGCCCATCGCCTCGGCGATTTCCTCGTAGCTGAGGCCGTCCACTTCACGCAGGGTGATCGCGGTGCGCAATTCCTCAGGCAGGGCTTGGACAGTGGAAAATACCGTTTGTTCAATTTCCTGTCGCATGAGTTCGCGCTCGGGGGTGGCGCTCTCATGCATACGGTCCGCCCCGGGCACGAAGGCGGCATCATCGATGGCGATATCGTCGGCGGGCGGACGGCGGCTCATGGCCACCAGATGGTTCTTGGCCGTATTGACGGCAATCTTGTACAGCCAAGTATAGAAAGCACTCTCGCCACGGAAGGACCCGATCGCCCTCCAGGCGCGGATGAAGGCCTCCTGGGCCACGTCTTCACATTCCGCGTGGTTCTTCAGATAACGGGAGACCAGGCCCACGACCTTGTGCTGGTACTTGCGCACCAGCAGATCGAAGGCCCGTTTGTCCCCCTGTTGGACGCGCTCGACCAGCGCGCTGTCCAGTTCATTTTCGCCCATCCGGGCCATCTCCTTCGTCGATGCTGCCACGCGCCCTGGGATGCCTTGTGAATGGATGCGAGCAGCTCAGACAAGAACTTCACGTTCTAGTTCAGAGAAACCCCCATCCCCGGGACGACAAGTGCGCCAACGCGGCGACACCGATGGTGGAAACGCATGGGCACTCCCAAGGGAGCACCGATCATGACGAAAGGACCACCACCGCCCCAGCAGTGCGGCCCACGGGCGCATCAGGCGCCCTACCCTTGAGTATGGGGCTCTTCGCGGCGCACGCAAGTCAAGCGGCGGTATCGCTGATACCGGCCAGCAGGCGTTGGCGCTCCAGCAACAGCTTCTCGAACACAGGCTGTGGCAGCGGACGACAGAACAGGAAGCCCTGCAGCTCGTCGCAGGCATTGGCGCGCAGGAATTCCATATGCTGCTCGGTCTCCACGCCCTCGGCCACCACGCCACGCTTGAGGCGATGGGCCATCTCGATGGTGGCGCGCACGATGGCCTCGTCATCGGGATCCACGCCGATGTTCTTGACGAAACTCTGGTCGATCTTGATGCGATCGGCCGGCAGCTTGCGCAGGTAGTCCAGCGAAGCAGCACCTGTGCCGAAGTCGTCGATGGCGATGCGCACGCCCAGACGATGCAGGCCCTGCAGGTTCTCCACCAGGTTGGGCGCGGCCTTGATGCTGATGCTTTCGGTGATCTCCATTTCCAGCAGGTTGGCCTCCAGGCCGCTCTCGTCGAGCGCGGCCGAGACCACTTCCAGCAGGTTGGGCTGCATCAGCTGCACGGCCGAGAGATTCACGCCCAGGCGCAGGCCAAGCCCGAAGCGGCGCTCCCATTCCTGCGCGTGCCGGCAGGCCGCACGCAGCACCCATTCGCCGATGGAAACGATCAGACCGGTTTCCTCCGCCAGCGGAATGAAGAAGCCCGGACCGATGAAGCCCAGCTCCGGATGCTCCCAGCGAACCAGCGCCTCCATGCCCACGATGTCTTCGGTGACCGCGTCGACCTGCGGCTGATAGAACACGCGCAGCTCGCCCTTGTGCTCGGCATGGCGCAGGCCGGATTTCAGCGCGAGGTTTTGCTGTTGTGACTGTTCGGCACTGCCTTCGAAGATTTGATAGTTGTTGCGGCCCAGGCTCTTGGCGGCATACATCGCCTCGTCCGCGTGCTTGAGCAGCGTGTCGGCATCGGGGGCATCGTCGGGGAAGAAACTCACGCCGATCGATGCCGTCACCTGCAGCTCGGTGCCATCGTCGATGCGCAAGGGAGCGCCCATCACCTGCACGATTTTTTCGGCGATGCGCAGCACGTCTTCGTTCTTGACGATGTGGCGCAGGATCACCACGAATTCGTCGCCGGCGTAACGGGCCACCGTGTCGGACGCGCGCACGCTGCCGCGCAAACGCTGCGTGGTGGTCAGCAACACCTGGTCACCGACGGCGTGACCGAGCGTGTCGTTGACGGTCTTGAAGCGATCCAGATCGACGAACAGCAGGGCGAAGCACTCGCCCGTGCGGTTGGCCTCGCGGATCACCGTATCCAGTCGATCGTTGAACAACAGGCGATTGGGCAGACCGGTCAAGGCATCGAGCAGGCCTTCAGCGCGACCTTGCTCGCGCGTGTGACGCAACTCGATGGCGTGGGCAAATCGCGAGGCGGCGCATCGAAGCACCGGCTGCACGATGTCCAGCGCCGGCAGCGGCTGGCGCGTGCCGACCAGCAAGGCGCCCAGCACGGTACGACGCTCGTCCTGCAGCGGCCAACCGGCAAAGCCGGCCAGACCCAGCTGGGCGAGCAAGGGATCCATCGGCGCAAGCCGTCCCGCATCAGCCTGATGCAGCATGGCCTGGCCGGACAGCACCAGCCGCAACGAGCTTTGCAGGTGCGGCCCCGGCCACAGCTGCTCGTCGCCACGCCAGTACTGCACGAGCTGTACCGGCGCGCCGCCTTCGTCGGGTCGCGCGGACCAGACGGCGACATAGTCCAGGCCCATTTCCTCGAACAACAGGCGGGCCGCCTCGGTGATGCCTTCGTCGCCGCTGCCGGCGGCGAACATGCGCGCCAGTAAGCTGAGCGCCACCTCGGCGCGGGCACTGGCCCGGTCGCTGCGGAACATCAAGGCCACCGCATCGCGACCGGCGTGCTGAATCGCACGTGCGCTGGCCTCGCCAGCATCGGCACCACGCGATGAACGTCGACGGCCGGCATGCCACTGGCGCGAGCCCTCGGCAATCACCTGCTCGATGGTGGCTTCCTTGAAGGCCAGCACGTCCTTGAGCGGTCGACCACGCAGTTCGTGATCGCCCAGCCCGCTGTTGCGCGCCACGGCCGGACTGTAATCGACCAGCTGGCCGCGCACGGGGTCGACGATCAGCCACTCGCTGTCGACCTCGTCGAAGGCGAAGCGGTAGTCGCCACCGGCTGACGTCACGACGCCTTCGCCGGTGCTGTCCTGCCGCGCGACCATGCGATGCACGCGCTGCCAGCGCGAGAGCAGTTCGTGCTCGATCTGCGAGGCATACAGCCAATCGGCAATGCCCGCCGGCAACACATTGGGCTTGAGTACGGCGGCGTCATCGAGCACGGCAAGAATCGGCGCTCCGACGCAGGCCGGCACGCCGCGCAAGACATCGATGCCCGCCATGCCCTCGCGGCCGTCGCCCTCGAACACAATCACGATCAACGCCAGCGGCGGCCGGCCTTCGAGCAGGATGCCGGCATGGGTGGCGTCGCGGGCGGAATGGACCACGAAATGCCCGTCACGATCGAACGTGTCGAACAGGGCTCGACGCAGCTCACGCTGCGCCGCAACGACGAGGATGCCCGCATTGCTCGTCATCAGAGGATCCAACGGCCGTCGCGCAGGCGCGGACGCTGCGCCGGCTCGGACTGGCAACTCAGGCGCACCAGCACGTCGTTGAAACTGGCCACGAAGGACTCCGGCGGATCAAGCATGACCACGCGGCGCACATGGCCGGCGGTGGCGCGCGCCAGCTGACGCAGCAGGGTGGCGTCCGCCATCGGCAGCGGCAGCGGCAGGCGCTGCAGCAGATAGATGCCGAAATGATTGCTCTGCAGCATGTAGCGCAGCGCGATATTGAGTCGTTGCGAGCCGGGCAAGCCGACGTGCTCTTCGCGCAGGTTGCCCAGCCCCAATTCCGGATTCCACAAATAGACGGCCTGCCCGCTCCGCCGTACCAGCGGGCGCAGCAGCCCGACCAGGCCGACCTTGTCGCCGCCTTCGAGCGCGATCAAATTGCCCCGGGCCGCAAGGATGCGTTCGAGGATTTCAGCGCCGCCCTGCAAGGGGCTGGCGGGAGTGGCGATGGAGGTATTCATTCCGGTCTAAATTACGTGTTCTGCGGCGCTTCGCATAGAGAGGGACCCAGCCTCGCCGGAATCCGTGGCGCATTTCATGCGGCAGCGCACAGCACGCGTTTTTACGGGGTGTTCATCCTCCCCCGGCAGCCCCGGCGGTCGTCTCGCAATCCTCGCTACGGGAGGGTATGGTGCAAGGCCTCGTGGCCACTCTCCTTATCCCCATGTTCGAAGGATTGCGCTTCAATCATTGGAAGACGAGCCTGGATGACAGCGGCATCGTCACCCTGTCCCTCGATCGCGCCGGCAGCAAGGTCAACGCCATTTCCCGCGACGTGCTGGACGAACTGGGCCAGATCGTGGAGCGCCTGGCCATCGAGAAGCCGGCCGGCGTACTGATCCATTCGGCCAAACCATTCGGTTTTGCCGTGGGCGCGGACATCAAGGAATTCGTCAGCTATGCCCAGCAGGGCACGGTGCTGGAGAACATCGAGAACGGTCAGCGCGTATACGAATCGCTGGCTCGCCTGCCTTGCCCCACCGTGGCGGCCATCCATGGCGCCTGCATGGGCGGTGGCACCGAACTGATCCTGGCCTGCCGCCAGCGCATTGCCGCCGATGACGACAAGACGCGCATCGGCTTGCCCGAAGTGATGCTCGGCATCCATCCGGGTTGGGGCGGCACGGCCCGCCTGCCGCGACTGATCGGCGCGACCGACGCCCTGCCCGTCATGCTCACCGGCAAAGCCTTGTCGGCCAAGCGCGCCCTGGCACTGGGCGTGGTCGACCGCCTCGCACCACCCGCCGAATTGCTGGCCGAAGCGCGCGCCCTGCTGCGTCGCCCGCATGCACGCCCGTTCGTCCTGCGTGCGAAAGCATGGGCCACCAATACCTGGTTGGCACGCCAGCTGCTCGCGCCGATGGTGATCAAACAGACGGCCGCCAAGGTACGCAAGGAACATTACCCCGCACCATTCGCCTTGATCGATGTATGGAAGCGCGGCGGCGCCAGCATCCAGCAACGCCTCAAGCTCGAGGCCCGCTCGGTGGCCAAGCTGGCCGAAACCTCGACGGCGCAGAACCTGATCCGCATCTTCTTCTTGCAGGAACGCATGAAGAGTCAGGGCAGCGGCATCGAACACGGCATCAAGCACGTGCACGTGGTCGGCGCCGGCGTGATGGGCGGCGATATCGCGGCCTGGGCTGCCTTCAAGGGCTTCGAGGTCACCCTGCAGGACCGCGAGATGAAGTTCATCCAGCCCGCGCTGGATCGCGCCCGCCAGCTTTACGAAAAGAAGCTCAAGACGGCCGACAAGGTCGATGCGGCGGTTCGTCGCCTGCGTGCGGACGTGGAGGGTAAAGGCGTGGCCACGGCTGACCTGGCCATCGAAGCGATTTTCGAGAATGCCGAGGCAAAGAAGGCGCTGTACGCCACCATCGAGCCGCAGTTCCAATCCAACGAACTGCTCGCCACCAATACCTCGAGCATCCCGCTGGACGAACTGCGCGTGGGCCTGAAGGCGCCGCAGCGTTTCCTTGGCCTGCACTTCTTCAACCCGGTGGCGCAGATGCCGCTGGTGGAAGTGGTGCGGCACGATCAACTCGATGCCCATGCCGAGCAGCGCGCCCTCGCCTTCTGCAAGGCGATCGGCAAGTTGCCGGTGGCGGTCAAGGGCACGCCGGGCTTCCTGGTCAATCGCATCCTGATGCCTTACCTGCTCGAAGCCATGCGCCTGTATAGCGAAGGCGTGCCGGGCCCGGTGCTCGACAAGGAAGCGAAGAAATTCGGCATGCCGATGGGCCCGATCGAACTGGCCGACACGGTGGGCCTGGACGTCTGTGCCTCCGTCGGCAAGGAACTCGCTCCCTTCCTCGGACTGGAACTGCCACCCGGCCTGGAAGACAAACTGGCCGCCGGCAAACGCGGCAAGAAAGACGGCCAGGGCATCTATGTCTGGCAGGACGGCAAACCCGTGAAACCGGAGGTCGATCCGGACTATGCCGTGCCGGCCGACCTGCAGGACCGCATGATCCTGCCCATGGTCAACGAAGCCGTGGCCTGCCTGGCCGACCAGGTGGTCGACGATGCCGACCTGCTCGATGCCGGCGTGATCTTCGGCACCGGTTTTGCCCCGTTCCGCGGCGGCCCGATCCAGTACGTGCGCAGCGAAGGCGCCGCCGTGGTGAAGGGCAAACTCGAACGCCTCGCCCAACGCTATGGCGAGCGCTTTACGCCGAAGAACGGCTGGAATTTGCCGACGCTCGCCAAGACGGGTTTTGATCTGCCGACCGGTGATGCGCAAGACGCCGACTCCGACGCCTGATCGACTTTCCAGTGCACCATAAAAAAACGCCCGGCATGGACCGGGCGTTTTTTTGTCTGCGCGCTTAAAGCGATCCGCTCACCACATCAGGTCATCGGGCACGCCATCTTCGCCGACGCTACCCGTGCTGCCCGGCTCAACCAGCAGAGCGATCTGGTTTACGTCGACCGCCTTAACCTGTTCGGCAAGCTCGCGCGTCACCACCAGGTAACGCCCCTGCTGCTGCACCACGCCGAGTTCGCCCGCGTTGATCGCCTTCAGCTGATCAGCGTCGACATGCACGCGGCGAATCTTGCCGCCGTATTCGAAATGCCGAACGTGATCGACATCGGGCTTGTTCAAGGTCTTGCCGTCAAGCAACTGCTGGATCTTCAGCTTGCGCTCGCGACGAACACGCGCCTCTTCGGCGGCGGCCTGCTCGGCACGCTTGCGCTCGTTTGCTTCGGTCTGCGCGCGGATCGCATAGGCCTTGGCCAGGTCGATCTCTTCCTGGCTCTTGGGAGCGGAAGGCTTGCCATGCGGCTTGTGCTGCCCCGGCTTGCCGCCCTTGGACGGCGAACCGCCCTGGCGCTGCTGGTAAGACTTGCCACTGGGCGGCGCCGGCGGGCGCTTCTCGTCACGGACCTGTTTGACGATGCCACTCTTGAGCAGCTGATCGCGCAGGGAATCGGCCATGGTTGAAACTCGCTTGCTGTAGTGCTGTTACGAAAAGAGAGAGATCGATCAATAGTGCGGCGGCGGCGGCTCGCTGTGCGGATCATGCCCTTGCGAACCACGCAACGAGGACAGCTCGCTGCGCAATCCACGAATGACATCCTCCAGCGCCGCCAGACGCATCGACAGCTCCGCATCGGCCGAAGCCAGCGCGTTCACCGTGTCATCGACAAAGGTGAGCCGCACTTCGAGCTCCGTCAATCGTTGCTGCAGGGAGTCGTCGCCCATGCTCACTGCCTCAGGCTGCGACCGCGACCGATACCGTAGTACGCCAGGCCGGCCTCTTCCACCGCTGCGGGATCGTAGAGGTTACGACCGTCGAACACCGCCGGTTCGGTCAGCATGTCGCGAATGCGTGCGAAATCGGGACTGCGGAAAGCCTTCCACTCCGTCACGATGGCAAGCACGTCGGCACCGTCCAATGCCTGATAGGCGCTCTCGCACAAGGCCAGGTCATCGCGATCGCCATAGATGCGATGCGTCTCGTGGCTGGCCTCGGGATCGAACGCGCGCACCTTGGCGCCCGCCTTCCACAAGGCTTCCATCAGGTTGCGGCTCGAGGCCTCGCGCATGTCATCGGTATTCGGCTTGAAGGCCAGGCCCCACAGCGCAATCGTCTTGCCCGCGAGTTCGCCGTTGAAATGGCGCGAGATCAGCTCGAACAGCTTGGTTTTCTGATCGTGGTTCACCGACTCCACCGCGCCCAGCAGACGGGCGCTGTAGCCGACGCCGCGCGCGGTGCGCTCCAGGGCCTGCACGTCCTTGGGGAAACACGAACCGCCGTAGCCGGCACCCGGATAGATGAAGTGGTAGCCGATGCGCGGATCCGAACCGATACCCTGGCGCACCAGCTCGATATCCGCGCCCACGCGCTCGGCGATATTGGCGATCTCATTCATGAAGCTGATCTTGGTGGCCAGCATCGCGTTTGCGGCGTATTTGGTCAGCTCGGCGGAACGCTCATCCATCACCACGGTGCGGTCGTGGTTGCGATTGAACGGCGCGTACAGCTTGCGCAATACGCCGATGGCGCGTTCGCTGGAGCTGCCGATAACGATGCGGTCCGGGCGCAGGCAGTCTTCCACTGCGTCGCCTTCTTTCAGGAATTCCGGATTGGACACCACGTCGAACTCGACGGACACGCCGCGCTTGGCCAGTTCGCCCGCGATCGCGTCGCGCACCTTGTCCGCCGTGCCCACCGGCACGGTCGACTTGTTCACCACCACCGTGTAGCGGTCCATGTGCTGGCCGACCGTTCGCGCCACGCTGAGCACGTACTTCAGGTCCGCACTGCCGTCTTCATCCGGCGGCGTGCCTACGGCAATGAAGACGACCTGGCCATGCGCAATCCCCGGAGCCGGATCGGTGGTGAAGTCCAACTGTCCGCTCGCATGATTGCGCTTGACGAGGGGCTCCAGGCCCGGCTCGTAGATGGGGATGTCGCCGTTCTTCAGACGCTCGACCTTGCCCGCGTCGATATCGACGCAGACGACATGGTTGCCCATTTCCGCCAGGCAGGCGCCGGTGACCAAACCCACATAGCCGGTGCCGAAGATCGTGACCTTCATTGTCGTGAAAACTCCAGGAGACAAGAATCCGATTCTAACAGGCCCGCTGCAGCCACGGCTGCAGGCCAGGGGCCACGCCGCGACCAAAAACCGCCGCCCACAAAAGACACGGGGCGCGAATTGCTTCGCGCCCCGTGGATATTTCAACCAGCTTTGGTGGCGATTACTTCGCGCCGCCAGCCTGATCAGCAGCGGCCGTCGGGCCGGTCTTGACCAGGGTGACGTCGAAGATGATCGTCGAGTTCGGCGGGAAGCCGTTCTGCGGCTGGGCGCCGTAAGCGATGTTGGACGGGATGAAGAACTTGTAGTGGCCGCCGACCTGCATCAGCTGCATGCCTTCACGGAAACCCGGGATCACGCCGGCGAGCGGGATGGAAGCAGCGCCGCCGCCTTCATGCTTGGACGAATCATCGAACACTTCGCCGTTCACGAACGAACCGACGTAGTTGACCTGCACGGTGTCGCTCGGACCCGGGCGGGCGCCCGTACCCTGGCTGATCACCTGGTACTGCAGACCCGAAGCGGTGGTCTTCACGCCCGGCGCGGTCTTGTTCTTGGCGAGGAAGGCAGCGCCTTCGCTCTGGTTCTTGGAGGCGACCTGGGTGTACTCGGCCTTGGCCTTGGCCTGCAGATTGGCCACGAACGCGTCACGAACCTGCTTGGCTTCGGCTTCGCTCATGGTCGGCTTCTGGCCCGACAGGGCGGACTGCAGAGCGCGAGCAACCGTGGCCGGATCCACTTCAGCGCGGACCAGCGGCGGCAGCGAGCTGGCCAGATCCCAACCGACCACGTAGCTGGCCTTGGTCTTGTCCACTGCAGCCGGAGCGGCGGCGGCGGGGGCGGCTGCGGGCTTCGCGGCCTGTGCGTGCACGCCAGCGGTCGAGCCCAGAGCAACAGCGAGCGCGGCCGCCGTCAGCGTGGGACGCAGAAAATGCTTCATGTAGAACTCCCTCGTATTGGATATGCCGGCGCTACCGGACTTAAGGCCCCCCCGATGGAGGCAGGCCCCGCATTGTGCGGTGCTTGCTTAGTCTTGGCAACGATAGTGGCGGTATGACCGTCAGTCGTGATTAAAAGTTCACGTTTCGACGAAAAACGTGGTTTTTTACGATTCTTGCACGCGCATTTCAGTAGGCCGCGCGTCGAGGGGCTCAGTGATGACCATCCTCGGACCGGCCGGGCTTATCCAAGGTATCGCGCAAAGCCGCCTGAAGCCGCGCGTGGACCTGCACCAGCCCGCGCCACAGCAGCCATGCCAGCAGCAGCAAAACCAGCACCAGCACGATGGCGACCTCGCGCGGCGGCAGGATGGTGGAGGCCAGTGCCGCCACCAACAGGCCTAGCACCCACATGGTGGCCAGCGGAATGAAGCGCGCCAGGAGACCCCGGATATGCATGTTGTAGGCGCCGCCGATGCGCTCGGGGATGCTCAGCTCCGCCAGCAGCATGCCCAGCGCCGAGGCCTTGCGGTAGGCCGCCACGATCATGGGCAGTGAGACGAGGGCCGCTATCGACCACGCCAGGCTGCGCTTGACCTGCGGGCTGTCGGCCAGCCAATCCCAGTGGAAAAAGCCGCGGCGATACAGGTAAGACATGATCAGGAAGGCCGCCACCACCAGCATCATGTTGATGATCACGTGCCACACCAGGCGACGGATCATCTTGGCCACCACCACGCCCTGCCCGCCCAGGCTCAGATTGCCCATCCAATCCGTGTAGGCGCCCAGCAAACCGCTGAGGCCCTGAGGCAATCGTCGCGACAGAGCGGTGGCCAGCGGATCCGATGCTCGGATGAGGTAAGGCGTAAGAAACGTGGTGATCGCCGACACCGCCACCGCCACCGGATAAAGAAACCCACTGGTCACCTTGAGCGTCAGCCCCAGCGAGGCGATCACAAAGGAGAACTCGCCGATCTGCGCCAGGCCCATGCCCACGCGCAACGAGGTGCGCCCATCATTGCCGGCAACGAAGGTGCCAAAGCTGCAGGTAATGACCTTGCCCAGCACCACCACCGTGGTCACGACGATGATGGGCAGCCAGTATTCCTTGAGCATGGCCGGGTCGATCAGCATGCCGATGGCGACGAAAAAGATCGCACTGAACATGTCGCGCACCGGCCCGATGATGCGCTCGATCCGCTCCACACTCTGCGATTCGCCCACGATCGCACCGATCATGAAGGCGCCCAGCGCCACGCTGTAACCCATCTCGGTCACCAGCAGGCAGAAGCCGAAACACAGGCCGAGCACCGCCACCAGCAGTACGTCGTCGCGACTGACGCGGGCGATGTAATCGACCACGCGTGGCACCAGCAGCAGGCCAACCACCAGCGATACAGCCATGAACAGCGTGAGGCGACCGACAGCCGCCATCGCTTCGCTGGCCTCCAGGCCGCCGGTACTGGCGATGCCGGTAAGCAAGGCCATCAACACGATGGCGATTACGTCCTCGATGATGAGGATGCCGAACATCAGTTGCGCGAAGCGCTCGCGCTTGAGGTCAAGATCGTCGAGCGCCTTCATGATGATGGTGGTCGAGGACATCGAAAGCATCGCGCCGAGGAACAGCGCATCCATCGAACTCCAGCCGAAGAAACGGCCGATTTCGTAGCCCAGCCACAGCATCAGCACGATTTCGCACACCGCCGCGACCAGCGCTGCGCCGCCCACCTCGCGCAGCTTTTTAAGGCTGAATTCCAGGCCCAAGGCGAACAGCAGCAGGATCATGCCGAGCTCGGACAAGGTGCGGATGGTCTGCTCGTCGTGGATGAACACCACGGGGAACGTATAAGGCCCCACCAGTACGCCGGCGATGATGTATCCGAGCACGACCGGCTGACGCAGCCGTTGGAAAATCACCGTGGTCAGGCCCGCGATCAGCATGACGGTCGCGAGGTCCTGGATGAAGTGCAAATCGTGCATCAATGAAATCCCTCGGAGCGTTCCCCAAGACTAACAATCGCGCACCGGATGCACAGCACTACGTGATGACGCGGATCATCCGAGCGACAAAATCAGCGCTCGCGCAGAACGCACGGCAAACTCAGGCACAGCTAACTGCTTGTTGTGATTCATTCGTGAAGAAAAGTTGAAATATTTTCACGACGAACGCTTGACGAAATCTCGATCCCTGTCTATTCTTTCGGGCTTCCAGAGGCACACGGGGCCATAGCTCAGCTGGGAGAGCGCCTGCATGGCATGCAGGAGGTCGGCGGTTCGATCCCGCCTGGCTCCACCAAATTTAGATACGTCCCCATCGTCTAGAGGCCTAGGACATCACCCTTTCACGGTGGCGACCGGGGTTCGAATCCCCGTGGGGACGCCACTCTAACGGCAAACCGGTTTCCGGCGTAGCCTATAGAGCGGTCAAGGAAGAAGTCTAAGTTGGTGCAGTGCTGGAAGCAGTAAAAATGTGGAGCGGTAGTTCAGTCGGTTAGAATGCTGGCCTGTCACGCCGGAGGTCGCGGGTTCGAGTCCCGTCCGCTCCGCCACTTTACGAAGAGCCCGCCATTGGCGGGTTTTTTGTTGCCTGAAATTCAAGGTTTTCTGTGGGAGCGCACCCTGTGCGCGACAAACCTACAGAGCGGCGCCGTGATGGCCCGAGTCGCGCACAGGGTGCGCTCCCACAAGGGTCAGTCCGCAGGCTGGTGATCTTCCAACCGCTCCAGCGTCCCCTTCGAATGCCCCTGCTCCGCCAGGTATTCCAGCCAGCGGGACAAGAACCCATTCATCCGCAACCGATGCTGCAGCACCGTATTCGCCGGCGGAAACGGCCCGAGCACCTGCCACAGATGCCGGCCTGGATGGCAATGCAAGGCCTCGGCCACATGCGCATCGGTATACATGCGTAACTGCGCGGACGGCGAAGGCTGGCCGGTGTGCGCATCGACGAAGTTGTAGGTGAGCTCGAGTTCCAGCGTGTATGGGTGCCGTTCCTGCACCTGCAAACGCACATCGAGGCCATCGTCCACGCTGGACAGATAAAACCCCGGGGCCAGCTCCTGCGGCGTAAACAGCCGCACCAGCCGATGGTAGTTCTCGGCGTAAAGCCCCATCAGGAAGCCGAAGCGTCCTGGCAACAAGGCTTGGCGACTGTCTAATACGGCACTCATGGGCGGTACGAACTCCTTAGAACATGGTCCGCTCGATTCCGAAGCGGTCAAAGATCTTGCTCGCAATCTCCTCGATGGAGACGTGCGTGGTGTTGAGACTGGGAATGCTTTCGCGGCGCATCAGCTTTTCGGCCTGCGCCAGTTCCCAGCGGCACTGCTCAAGCGTCGCATAACGGCTGCCGGCGCGCCGCTGTTCGCGAATCTGCGCCAGCCGCATGGGGTCGATGGTGAGACCAAACAGCCGATCCTTGTACGGGCGCAGGCGCGCCGGCAGTTCGAGTTTGTCGAGGTCGTCGTCGGTCAAGGGGTAATTGGCGGCGCTGACACCGTAATGCAAGGCCATGTAGAGACAGGTTGGCGTCTTGCCCGAGCGCGACACGCCCACCAGGATGAGGTCGGCCTGAGCATAGTCCACATCAATACCGTCGTCGTGTGACAGCGCATAGTTCGTCGCATTGATGCGGGCTTCGTATTTGTCGAAGTCCACCAGGCCGTGCGAGCGATTCACCGCACCGGAGCGCTTGGCGCCCAGCTCATCCTCCAACGGACCGATGAAGGGCGCGAACACGTCCAGCATCAACCCGCCGCTCTCGGCCACGATCTCGCACAACTCGCGCGAGGCCATGGTGTTGACCACGATGGGACGCTCGCCGGTTTGTGCATAACGGGTCTTGATGCGCAGCGCCGCGGCCTCGGCCTTTTGGGCGTCGTCGATGAACGGCAAGCGGTGCTTGTCGAACTGCACGCCCTCAAACTGGGCCAAAATACTGTTGCCAATCGTTTCCGCCGTAATACCAGTGGAATCGGAGATATAAAAAACGGTTCGCTGCATGGCTGATCCAAAGTCCCTGGTGGTTCTTGCCCATCACCTTAGCGCAAGGTGAAAAGCCTGTCTTTGCTTGACTCACGGCTGACTGGTATTGCGTTGGAGTCTGTTTTCACCCGAATGGTCTTCTTGTGCTTCGCACCATCGGCAGCGGACAATACCAGTTCTTTGTAGCCCGATTTCTGACTGAAACGGGACTACGGCTGACTTTGAAACCCTACGAGCTCTCGAGGAGACTCCCTTGAACGATCTGGTGCTTTGGCTCGACACGCTGCGCATGACCGACCTGGGCAAGGTCGGCGGCAAGAATGCGTCGCTTGGCGAAATGATCGGCAATCTCGCCAAGCTCGGCGTATCGGTGCCGGGTGGTTTTGCCACCACCGCCGACGCGTTCCAGGAATACCTCGACAAGAGCGGCGTGGCCAAGCGTATCCAGGAGCGCCTCGCCTCGCTCGACGTCGATGACGTGATGGCCCTGACGGCCGCCGGCAAGGAAATCCGCGAGTGGGTCACCGAGACGCCGCTGCCGGCGGATCTGGACAAGGCTATCCGCGACGCCTATGCCAAGCTCTGCAAGGACGCCGGCGCCGAGAATATCGCGGTGGCCGTGCGTTCCTCCGCCACCGCGGAAGATCTGCCCGATGCATCGTTCGCTGGCCAGCAGGAAACCTTCCTCAACGTGGTCGGCATCGAGGACGTGCTGCACAAGGTGAAGGAAGTCTTCGCCTCGCTCTATAACGACCGCGCCATTGCCTACCGCGTGCACCAGGGCTTCAAGCACGAAGATGTGTTCCTTTCCGCCGGCGTGCAGCTGATGGTGCGCTCGGATGTGGGCGCTTCCGGGGTACTGTTCACGCTGGACACCGAGTCGGGCTTCCGCGATGTGGTCTTCGTCACCGGTTCGTACGGTCTGGGCGAGATGGTGGTGCAAGGTGCCGTCAATCCGGACGAGTTCTACGTGTTCAAGCCCACCTTGAAGGCTGGCAAGCCGGCCGTGCTTCGACGCAGCCTCGGCGCCAAGCAGCAGCGCATGGTGTATTCGGACAAGCCCGGCGAGCGCGTGCGCATCGAAGAAACGCCGGCGGAACTGCGCAACAAGTTCTGCATCACCGACGAAGACGTGCAGGAACTGGCCAAGCAGGCGCTGATCATCGAGCAGCATTACGACCGCCCGATGGATATCGAATGGGCGAAGGACGGCAACACCGGCAAGCTCTATATCGTGCAGGCCCGTCCGGAAACGGTGAAGTCGCGTACGCATGCCACGCAGCTGGAGCGTTTCCATCTCAACGAAAAGGGCAAGGTGCTGGCCGAAGGCCGCGCCATCGGCCAGAAGATCGGCTCGGGCAAGGCGCGCGTGATCCGCTCGCTGGCCGACATGAACAAGGTGCAGGCAGGCGACGTGCTGATCGCCGACATGACCGATCCCGATTGGGAGCCGGTGATGAAGCGTGCCGCCGCCATCGTCACCAACCGCGGTGGACGCACCTGCCACGCTGCGATCATCGCGCGCGAACTGGGCGTGCCGGCGGTGGTGGGTACGGGCAATGCGCTGGAGCTGATCCCGGACGGCGCCGAAGTCACCGTCTCCTGCGCTGAGGGCGACACCGGCACGATCTACGAGGGCCTGCTGAAGTTTGATCGCGTGACCGCCGATCTGGGCGACATGCCCGAAGCGCCGCTCAAGATCATGATGAATGTGGCCAACCCCGAGCGTGCGTTCGACTTCGGCATGCTGCCGAACGCCGGCATCGGCCTGGCCCGCCTTGAAATGATCATCGCCAGCCACATCGGCGTGCATCCCAAAGCGCTGCTGGAATACGCCAAGCAGGATGCGGAAACCAAGAAGAAGATCGACGAGCGCATGGCCGGCTATGCCGATCCGGTGTCGTTCTACGTTGATCGTCTCGCCGAAGGCATCGCCACCATCGCGGCATCGGTGTATCCCAAGCCCGTGATCGTGCGCCTGTCCGACTTCAAGTCGAACGAATACGCCGGCCTTATCGGCGGCTCGCGTTATGAGCCGCACGAAGAGAACCCGATGATCGGCTATCGCGGCGCCAGCCGTTACGTCGATCCGGGCTTCGCCGAGTCGTTTGGCCTGGAGTGCAAGGCGGTCAAGCGCGTGCGCGAAGTGATGGGGCTGGACAATGTGTGGGTGATGATTCCGTTCGTACGCACGCTGGGCGAGGGCCGCAAGGTCATCGAGGTGTTGGCCAAGAACGGCCTCAAGCAGCGCGAGCACGACCTGAAAGTCATCATGATGTGCGAAGTGCCGTCCAACGCCCTGCTGGCGGACGAGTTCCTCGACATCTTCGACGGCTTCTCCATCGGCTCCAACGACCTGACCCAGCTCACCCTGGGCCTGGACCGCGACTCCAGCATCGTCGCCAACCTGTTCGACGAGCGCGACCCGGCGGTGAAGAAGCTGCTGGCCATGGCCATCAAGACCGCCCGCGACAAGGGCAAGTACATCGGCATCTGCGGCCAGGGTCCGTCCGACCACCCGGATCTTGCCGAATGGCTGATGGACCAGGGCATCGAGTCGGTCTCGCTCAACCCGGACACGGTGGTGGACACCTGGCTGCGCCTGGCCAAGCGCAAGGCCGCGTAAGTCTGCCAACGCACGGGTGACTCGAAGGGCGGTGGCGACACCGCCCTTCTTTTTTGCGCGGCATCAAGGCGTACAGGCCCGCCCACCCGCGTCGAAGGTGCTCTCGTCGGATTGAATCAGCCCCTGCTGCACGGTGAGGAACGCGGCAATCGGCATGGCCAGCGCCGAACCTCCCTGCCCGCTCCTGGCGACGAAGCGCACCGCCACGTGATCTCCCTCCACCACCACCTGCTCGATCTCATCGCGAATATCGGGAAACGCCGCAAACAATTCGCGATAGGTGCGTAGCACTTCGGTCGGCCCGTTGCGAACGGCACAGAAATCGGAAGAGGCCAGCCTGGCATCGTTCGCATATAGCTGGGCCATCGCCGCTGCATCGTGTCGATTGAAGGCGTCGAACATCGCCTGCACAACGGCTCGTGGCGATGGTGATGCGTCTGACGAACCAACCAGGCCCGCCGCCAGAAGTACCAGGCTTGCTGAATTCATATCGCTCTCCCGCGTTTCCTCGTGGGAAAAGGTTCGCTCCTGGTGGCCGGGCGCGCGTGTCTTTGGTTGCTCTCTTCAGCCGTGAAACTTAAGGTCCGAAGTGCGGTCCACACAGAAACGCGAGCGAAGGGGCACGTCCATGCAACGACTGACCAGGCTACTGGCAAGCAACAAGGGCTTCCTCACCTTCATGCTGTGCATGTTCATGTTCCGCAGCGCCGTCGCCGACTGGAACGTGGTGCCCACCGGCTCCATGCAGCCGACCATCGAAATCGGCGACCGCATCGTGGTCGACAAGGCGGCCTACGACCTGCGCGTCCCGTTCACCCACGTTTCGCTGCTGCACCGCGCCGACCCGCAACGCGGGGATATCGTGGTGCTGGACTCCAGCGCCGCTGGCGAGCGCCTGGTCAAACGCGTGATCGGCGTCCCCGGCGACCAGATCGCCCTGCTGCAGAATCACCTGTACGTGAACGGCAAGGCCGCCGATTACCGCTACACCCAGGTCACCGGTATCCGCGACGATCGCGAAGACCCCGCCCTGTACGCCATGGAAAACACCGGCCAGCTAAGCCACGCCGTGCGCTGGTCGATCGCCGCCCAGGGACACACCCACGATTTCGGCCCGGTAACCGTGCCACCCGACCACTACCTGCTGCTGGGCGACAACCGCGACAACAGCGCCGACTCGCGCTATTTCGGTTTCTTCCCGCGCAATGAGATCACCGGCCGGGCCACCCGCGTCGCCCTCTCGCTGGATCCGGGCAACCACTATTTGCCACGCGGCGACCGCTGGGGCGCCACACTGCGCTAGCCAATCGCGCTCATGCGTGTGGAAATCGTCCCACCCCCATTGCCAGCCATCCCCACACCACGTAAAATCGCCGGCTCGCGTGGACCACACGCACATCTTTGGAGAGGTGGCAGAGTGGTCGAATGTACCTGACTCGAAATCAGGCGTACGTGTAAGCGTACCGTGGGTTCGAATCCCACCCTCTCCGCCAGAAAAGCGAAACGCCCCCTCGTGGGGCGTTTTGCTTTTCTGGCGGTGATGGCTGGGTGAGAACCCACCCGGGTTCGACAAATTTGTCAGGAACAAATTTGGACAGCCGCAGGCTGGCCCCGTCGCGCGCAGCGCGTAGGGGTTGGGTCCATGGATGGACCCAACAATCCCACCCTTCACCCGTGCCGCGCTTTGCTCTCTGGAAGGCCTGCACAGGCAAATTGCGCGGAGAGCTGCGCCTCAAAACAACGTTCGACGCTGGTCGAAGGCCTACGCCTCACGCCACCAATGCCCGGCTCCGCACTTGTAGCCCACCGGCTACATTCTGGTTATGCTCGAACTGCGACGGACCGCCGAATACGACCACTGGATGCGCGCGTTGCGCAACACCCAGGCAAGAACCACGATCCATGCTCGGCTCGATCGGCTTCTTGATGGAAACCCGGGCCGCCATCGAGCACTAACTGGTGGCGTCATTGAAATGAAGATCGATGTCGGTCCCGGTTATCGCGTTTACTACACCAAACTCGGCACTACCCTCATCATCCTGCTCTGCGGTGGCGACAAAACATCTCAGCAACGCGACGTCGAGCGCGCCTTATTGCTAGCCAGACACCTGTGAGGCTCACTGATGAAAAAGACTGAGACCTTTCCCTACGACGTGGCCGATTACCTCACTACACCCGAGGACTGTGCCGCTTACCTCGATGCCTGCATCGAAGAAAGTGACGGGGACGCCGCCTTCATTGCCAGAGCGCTGGGAAACATCGCCCGCGCCAAAGGCATGACCCAGGTTGCCAAGGACACTGGCCTCTCCCGCGAAAGCCTATATAAAGCGCTCTCCGGAGAGCGCAATCCCGATTTCTCCACCATCCTGAAAGTGATTCGCGCATTGGGCGTAAAACTGCATGCCTCAGTTGCCTGATCCAACCGGGCAGGTTCGTCCCCACGAGATCGATCAAGCTTCTTTACGCATCCCTCCCCAATCCGTCATGCTCGCCTCGCACCGCCACACCAGGCACCTCATGATCGAATTCGGACACGGAACCCACGTCGGCCTGCGCCGTACGCGGAACGAAGACACTTACTACGCCGACGCTTCGCTTGGCCTCTTTCTCGTGGCCGACGGCATGGGCGGTCACCAGCACGGCGAAGTGGCTGCCGCGCTGGTGCGCGATGCCGTGGCTGACCTGGTCATGCGCGGCCACAACCTGGTCGAAGCGGTGCGCGCGGCGGACGAACGGTTGATCCAGCACAGCCGCAGCTTCCGCGATCCGCTGCCGATGGGCACGACGATCGCCGCCTTGCGCCTGCATGCGGACACCTACGAAGTAGTGTGGGTGGGCGACAGCCGCGTCTATCTCTGGCAGAACACGCTGCGCCAGGTGAGTCACGATCATTCGCTGGTGCAGGAGCTGGTGGCCGCCGGAACGCTCGACGCCGCGCAAGCGGCGCGTCATCCGCATCGCAACGTGATCACGCAGGCACTGGGCATCACCGCAGCCGAGCAACTGCACATCGGCATGGCGCGCGGAAAGCTGGAACACGGCATGTGCTTTCTGCTGTGCAGCGACGGGCTCACCGAAGAAGTAAGCGACGCCGTCATCGCCAACGTCGTCTCGCGCCAGGACCTGTCTGCCCAGGAGAGCGCGGAGCATCTGCTGCTCGCCGCACTCGACAGCGGCGGCAGCGACAACGTCACCGTGATACTCGCCCGCGTCAACTGATCGCGGGCACGGCCCTCACTGGATGGCGATCGCGTCGACGCGACGCCACACCGAAGTTCCGCCAGCACTTTTATCAAGCGCATCGAGGCGCTTTTCGTGGACGGCTATTTCGTCCGTACTGGCATGCAGAACGCGCGGGCGACGATCCAGCACCATCGGCGTCAGCGTCACCGTCGTGCCCTGCTCCTGCGCACCGACGAAGCCCAGGTCCAGCACCACCTGACCCGAGGTCATCGCCAGGTAGACGTCCGCCAGCAGCTGGGCGTCGATCAGGCCGCCGTGCAGGTCACGCGCCGAGTTGTCCACGCCCAGTCGTTTGCACAGCGCATCGAGGCTGTTGCGCTGCCCGGGATAGCGCTCGCGCGCCATCATCAGCGTATCGAGAATGCTGCTGCGGTCCTCGAGACGTCCGAACGATGGCCCCAGGCGTGCCAGTTCGCCATTGATGAAGCCGACGTCGAAGGTGGCGTTGTGGATGATCAGCTCGGCGCCATCGACGAAGGCCAGGAATTCGTCCACTACGTCCGCGAAGCGCGGCTTGTCGAGCAGGAACTCGTCCTCGATGCCGGTGACCTGGCGCGCGCCTTCGTCGATGGCGCGATCGGGATTGAGGTAAGTCTGGTAGTACTTGCCGGTGGGACGACGCTCGATCATCTCCACGCAGGCGATTTCGATCAGGCGATGGCCCTGCCGGACTTCAAGACCGGTGGTCTCGGTATCCAGAACGATCTGCCTCATGCCTTGCTCCTGTACTGTTCGGCCTGTTCGCGTGCAGCCACGTCCACGCGCTCGTTTTCCACATGGCCGTTATGACCCTTGACCCAATGCCAACGCACCTGATGGGTCTGCGTGGCGTTGGACAAGCGTTCCCACAAGTCCTGGTTCTTCACCGGTTTCTTGTCGGCGGTTTTCCAACCGTT
>Ga0209672_100536_pt1 | contig 20609 bp, 13 predicted proteins | sample AraplaCol_mMS_r2_FD_184273 | JGI IMG/M metagenome (GOLD analysis project Ga0209672, IMG submission 184273) | Arabidopsis root microbial communities from North Carolina, USA - plate scrape CL_Col_mMS_r2 (SPAdes) (version 2) | ecosystem: Host-associated > Plants > Roots > Endosphere | place: USA...
AAGCGATCGAACGGTCCGTCGATCCGGAGCGCGATCGCCTCGTGGCGCTGCGTACTGCATGGTTCCTGTTGCAACCGGCAAGCGACGGCGTCACCCAACATCCCGTGTTTCTGACACTGCTCAGGATGAAATGCCTCGACATGAACGAAGTCGAACGCCGCTACCGCGAACACATCGTGAGCCGCATCGCGAAAATGCTCGATCTCGAGATCCCGGGGGTGGAGGCTTTTTATGAGGTCTACGCCGGGTTGAAAAAGCGTTACCGCGCCGCGCGGCGTGCCGTGCATGCTACGTGAGGCAACAGGCCGCGCGCTCGCCGAGATTGAGGGTTACGGCGCCAACGGCGTGTTCGTGCCCCTCGACGACGAGCGCGCCGCGACCGATCTGACCGTGCGCGGCGCCATTCCGCCCGAGCTCGACGGCATCTTTCTGCGCAACAGCTTCAATTCGCATCCGTTGCGCGGTACGCGCCAACCGCATCCGTTTCTGGAAGACGGCATGGTGCACGGCGTGAGCCTCGCGCAGGGCCGCGCGCTCTGGTATCGCAATCGCTGGATATCGACCGATGGTCTTGCGCAGGTAGCCGGCCGTGCGCAGCCGAGGGGGCCCGCCGATCGTCGCTGGAGTTTTGCGAACGCGGCGAATATCAGTGTTGTCGCTCATGCCGGGCGATTGCTCGCGATGGGCGAAACGGGGCTCCCCTATGAGTTGAACGGGCAACTCGAAACACTGAGGCGCTATGACTTCGACGGCCGTCTGACCCGGAGCATGACGGCGCATCCGAAACGCGATCCCGCCACCGGCGCGCTTCATGCCTTTGGATATTGGCCGCGCCGTCCCTATGTGACTTATTTCCGCGTAGACCCGGATGGGCGGATTGCGCGCGTGGAACCAATCGACGTCGCGGGCGCCACCGTCATGCACGATTTCGCGATCTCCGAGCGCTTCGCTGTTTTTATCGATCAGCCTTTGCTGTTCGAGAGGCCACCGCGTCCGGGAGGCGGCTTGCCATTTCATTGGGCGCCCGAGTACGAAACGCGTCTCGGATTGCTCGACTTGCACCATGAAGGCGCGCCCGTGCAGTGGTTCCCGATCGATACTTGCTTCATTTCGCATGTACTCAACGCGTTCGACGAGGGCGACCAGGTGGTGCTGCGCGCCGTTGTCAGCCATCCCTATTACCTGACGGGGATGGCAAGGCCGCAAGCGGCTTCGCTGTCGATGCATGAGTGGCGCATCGATCCGGTGGCGAAACGGGTGAGCAGCGCCTGCATCGCCGATTCGCCGGGCGAATTCCCGCGACTCGACGAACGCGTGACGGGGCGAGCGCATCGTTACGGATATGCGACGGAAATCGTACTTCGTCAGGGTTGGCTCGCTTGCGGCGGCCTGTTCAAGTACGACTTCGCACGCGGCTCGGTCGAAGATCATCGCTTCGGCGATCACGAAGCGGCATCCGAAGCGCAATTCGTACCGGCCAGCGAGGGCAGTGGCGAAGACGAGGGCTGGCTGTTGTGCTTTGTCTACGACGCGCGCATCGATCGCAGCCGCCTCGTCGTGCTCGATGCCCAACGGTTCTCCGGCAGCGAGGTCGCATCGATCGAGCTGCCGCAGCGCGTACCGTATGGCGCGCACGGAACATGGGTTGCGCGGCAAGCGCTCCAAGGTGCCGCCTCGCCATGCCGGTGATTTCCGTTACGCGATTGCATGTGCGCGCCTGGCGGCACATCCCATCCGTGCTGGCGGCGACGCTGGCTGCCGCGTGGCAGGCGCGTACCGCGCGGGGCAATCTGGCCGTATCGGTGCTCAGCGCGACGCGCGACACCTATTGGACACGCACGGTCTGGCAGGACGAGGCCAGCATGATGGCGTATGTTCATGCGGGCGTGCATCGCCGCATCATGGGGCGCTTGCTAAGGTGGTGCGACGAGAGTTCGGTCGTCCATTGGCGCGACAGCGCGGCACGGTTGCCGGCATGGGATGAGGCGCATCGCCGTTTGAGCGAGGACGGGCGCCATTTTCCGCCTGGCGAACCGGGGTTGCCGCCCGCGTTCGCATTGCCGCGCCGCCGATTCTGGCGCGAGCTTCGTATCAGGTAGTGCGCACCGTCTTCGTTTCGAAAGGGGCTCGATCGAGAATGCTTGCCCACAGCGCGGACCAGGTAGGCCAATCGTGTCCGCCAGGCATGTCAATGCTGCATTGCGGGGGCAGCAGCGCTTCGAGCAGCGCGCTGCCTTGCCCGAACGGATCACTGCGGCCGTACCCGAGGTGCACGCGCAGGCTGCTCGACGCATCTCGGATCTCGCCGCGCAGCCAATCGAGTACGCGCCATTCCATATCGCCCGGCTCATTTCTATCGGGGCGCCACGCATCGAGCCCGCCTGCCTGGGTGATCTGCACGAGCACGCGCCGGCTCGCAAGATAGGGGGCGAGCAAAACGACGCCTTCCGCCCGCCCAGGATGCGCGCGACAGTACATCAGCGCACCCATGCCACCGAGGGACGTGCCGAGAAACCAAAGCCGGTCGATGGGACGCTCGGCTGCGGTCCGGTCGATCTCGGCTTGCAATCGAGCCAGCAGCGAGCCGTCGGCATAGGCCGGAAAGTCGGCATCGATGCCCAATGCGTCGATGGGCAGATGCCGCTCACGCAGCGTCCGCACGATCCCATGCGAGAAGAACGAAGCGGCGCGATCGTTGACGCCAGGGAGCATGACGAGCAGGGCGCGGTCGGATGCCCGATCGGGCGACGGATCGAACAAAGTGTTGATTGGCATGCGTTCGGGCTCCGCTTGGGGACGGATAAGCGATGCCCATTATGAGACAACTTTTGCGTCCCGCATTCGTCTCGATGGCCGAAAGTTCGTAGTGGTGAAAAGCCACGACGCATATCGGCCTTATCGTTCGGTCGAGACGATAGGCGGGCGAGGCGATGAGCGATCGTATTTCATCACAGTACAGCCCTGGCGCAGCCGGGCATCGAGCGTCTGCAGTTGAGCGTCAAGGCGGCGTCGAGGCGAATATGTCGAAGCCGACGGCCGCGCCCAGCGGTGATGTCGCGCTTTCACGCCTGCCCAGGCGTTTGCCGCGGCGCACGCACGTTGATATCGAAGGGACCTACGGGGCATTGCGCGATCGCGCCCGTGAAATCATCGGTCCTGAAGCATTCGACGAAAGCGCATTCAAGGCGTACCTGCGCGGCGCGAAGACAGGCAGGCTGAATTTGTCGGCCGGGCTGGAGGAGCGTTTGCACAGGGCGGACACCTGGACATTGCTGCATGTGGATCCATTGGCAGGCAGTCCACTGAAACTGATCGGCCACGGCACCGACCATGCAGTCTATCTCGATCCGAGCCGGCCCGGTCAAGCGAAGAAGATCAGCGTGGAGACGCTCGGGCGGTTGATCCGATGGCACATGATGTTCGGCCGCGGGACGGACCTGCGCACACCGCCGAAAATTCGCGCGGCAGGGCAGGTACTGGCGGACAACGAACTCGGACGCGACGCCCGGCTGCGCGCGGAATTTCCGGCGGAGGTCGTGCCACGTCAATCGATCGGGATCGAAGAAATCGACGTGCGTGGCATCGTCGTGCAGTTTCTGCTGCAAGGCGCGTTGCTCGCCGAACCGCATCGATTGATTCCCGCTATCAATCCCGAGGCGGTGTATCGCTTGCCCGCGCTCGTGCGGTATCAGGATTTTCTGCCGCAGCTATCGGACCCGGCAACGAAGCACTTCAGCCTCAGCCTGCATTACGTCGAGCTGTTCGACGATCGACCGCCCGATGAACTCTATTCGGGGGTCAACAATAGCCTGATACTGAATCGTGCAGGCGAATTCAATGAAGCGCATTTTCGCTATTGCTTTGCCGGAACGAAGTTGTGCGAACTGTACGACGCAAGCAAAATCAACCCGGCATTGCGCAACGGTATTCGCGATTTTCTGCCGCGCGGCATCGACTTCATGAACAAGACGCGCGAAGTGATCGACATCGCCGGGGATGGCAACGTCGTATTCAACGCCGGCAAGTACTATCTTCCCGATGCGCTCGTTTCGCCAAACTTCGAAGGCGCGCTCGGGCTTTCGGGGAAGACGCTGCGTCGGCTCAAGCACGGTCAGGACATCGCGGGCAGCGAGGCTTGGATGCTGACTTTCACGCTCAGCATCGTGCGCGCCATGAATGCGATGGCGCAAGCGTTCGGCATCGACAAACGGGTCCATGTGCTGCACCCCGATGAGGAGTCCGAACCAATCGACTGGGCCGGTGTGTTGCCGCGGTTGCGGGGCAACACGATCTCGCCGGAGAAACGTTCGCTCGAACGTGAGGAACTGCTGATACCGGCCGAGGCGTTCCCCTGGGGAGTGAATACGCATCGCCTCGCCGCTTGACTGTCATGCGCTGCGTGGAGATCGTTCGGCGGAAGACGAGCCGCGCGCTCAAAAACCGCGTGGCGTCACGAGATCGGCCGCACGCAAATGGCCGCGCAGTTCGAGCGGAACCTTCACCCATGCGAACAGGTTCATATCTCGATAGCCCGGCGATGCGCGATAGCCCACGCCGGCGCCGAGGATCAGATGCGGTGCGATCAGCGCCGCGGCGCTCGTGGTGTCTTCGCCGAATGCGCCTGTCGCGCGGCCAGTGAACAATTCGCGTTGCGCGTAGCCGACGCGGCCGCCCGTCTTGAACAACAATCGTCCGCCTTCTTCCGATTGCGCATTGAAGACAAGACCCGCCTCGCGGTTCGACTTCGGACTCCAGTAGCCCGCGTACGGGCCGTCGAAACGATTCGCGTCGTAGCGATACGAGCTCAATCGCAATTCGGGCCCGGCGTTGAGCCAACTCCAGCCCTTCGCGGTGAAATCGCGCGTGAGCGCAATGCTCGCGGCGTAAAAAGGGTTATTGGCGGTGCCACTGGCCGTCACGGCGCCTGCCGAAAACGCTCCGCCGACGTAAAACGCGCTGCCGTCGATCGAGTCCCGTCCGGCCAACTCGATCGATGTCGAAATGGCTGGCCCCGGCCCCGATGCCACGCCCTGATAAGCGCGCAGCGAATCGTAGATGCTGTCGCGGCTGACGGTCACGCGCGCGAACGCATTTTCCTGCTCGGCGATACGTTGGTACTGGAGTTTGCCGAGCAACTGCGTGCTTCCCGCACCCGGCGCTTCCACCGCCGCGCCCGCGCCCAACACACCGTCGCCTAACTCCGTTCTCAGCGAAGCGCCCAGTGTTTTGCCCCATGCGTGCCGGATGCCGTCGTCGAGCCGCAGCGCCGCCGCATCGATACGCACTGAAAGCGTCGGCGTGGGCAACAACGAGAGCGACAGCTGTGGGATCGTCCAGACCTCGAGTTTGTCCTGCCCGGCGGCGCCGGATTTGCGGTCCAGACTCATCAGCGATTGCAATGCGGGCTCTTGCCCCTCTGGCACGTGAGAGGTCAGTGCCCGGGCTTGGTCGAAGAGGCCCCGCCGCTCGTCGTGCGCCGCAAGCGCCTCGCGGGCGATGGGTGGGGTTCGCGTCGAGTCGGCATGGACGAGCGATTGCAATGTCGGATAGTCGTGGTTCGCGGCGGCGGCATAGGCGAGCCCTTGCAGATACTCTTCGGTGCCGGGTGTTTCGGCATGCAGCCGATCGAAGATCTTTTCCGCTTGCGCCGCCCGGCCGCTGTCGAGCAATGCCCACCCCGCCAATGCGCGCGTCGAAGGCGCTTCGAGTGCACCGCTTTCATCGGCGAGCGCAATCGCCGCGTCGACTTGTCGCGCATCGTGCGAGGTTTTCGCGCGAGTCAGGGCGATGGTGGCACGCAACCGCTTGCCGTCGGGCGTCGTCAATAGGCTGGCCTGCGATTCAGCTTCATCGAGCCGTTGTTGATGCATGAGCGACAGGGCCAGTCCGAGACGGGCGGACTGCTTATCGTTCGTCGTTTGCAACGCCTCGCGAAAGATGCGCTCAGCCGCTGCATCATCGTGGGCTTGCTCTTCCAGCCAACCAGAGACTTCGAGCGCCGAGGCATCGAGCTTGACCGCCGTATCGGCGCGAAGCTCGCGTGAGTAGACGAGCGCGGTCGCATACCGGCCAGCGGCGTTCTCGTCGTACATCCGTTGCAAACGAATACCGGTGCGGACTTTAGTCAGTCCGGCGGTATCGAAGACGGGATCCTGGAGCAGACGATCGATGGCATCGGACGGCAACGCTTTGGCGGCTTGCCATGCCGTGCCCTCGCGTGCTCGCTGGTCGTCGCAACGGTGCAGCAAGTTGCGGTAAAGCGCCAATGCTTGCATCGTTTCGCCCGCGTCGGCGAGTGTTTGTGCATGTGCCCATTGCGCCGGCAGTTCCGTGCATGACGCAACGTGCACCCTTGCTTCGCGCGCGGGCTGGGCCGCGTGACGGCGCTTGACTGACGCGCTTTGTCTCCGTGAATGGGATGGGTCGACCGCGCTGGCTGAGGCGCCGGCAGGGGCGGACGCACTGGCGCCCGCCGGCGCAGGAGCCGCGGGCTGCACCAATCGAATGCCGTTGCGTTGCGCGGGCGCATCGCCCCAACCCGCGTTCCCCGCCAAACGAAGTTTCGTCGGTTGTTCCTCCGTGGCCGGCGGTAGCGACGGTTGCGCGGCCATGACCGGGCCGACCGATCCGAACCCGATCGAGACCGTGAGCAACAAGCGGGTTTTCATCGCGCAGCGATACGTAGCGTTCGAGCGTGCGTTCATTCAGCGATTGTCGAGTCCGAGGCGTTTTTGCGTTTGCGCTTTCAGCGTCGAATTGAGCGAGAAAAAAGCGATGAGCAGAAGTCCCCCCAACAGCGGCCAGAACACTTCAGGGCTGGCCACGAGCAAACGCAGCGTGCCGATCCACGAGTGCGGACGAGTTGAAAGCCTGAAAGCGGCGCCGCTTTGCGGATCGAGGAGTACGGAGGTTTGCGAAAAGAGCGCCCACACCTTCGGGTCGCGCAAGAGCTCGACGGCTCGCGCCAACGAAGATTCATCGCTTCCGAGCAGCGTCACGCGCGGCGTCGCGGATGAGGCGCCGGAAGGCGATTCTCTGCGCAGCGATACCGCTTGGCCAGGCCGCGGGGCGGCGAAGACAGGGAGGCGTCGCAAGACGTCATGCGCAAGCGTGGCCTGCGTGCCGAGGTAAACCCCGGCGCTGTCGATGCGTCCACCCACGCGGAAATCCATATCGGCCATCGCCCCGCGATGCCGCGCATCGATGGCCGCGAAGTTCAGCGCCGCCTGTATCAGTGCAGGGTTGTCGTCCGCGAGCGAGACGGCGAGTCGCGGTTGCGACGAATTCATCGAGGCCGCGTTACCAACCGTTGCCTGCGCACTATCTGGCAATGCGTCGCTCTCACCGGCAAGGGCTTGCGCGAACGTTCCTGCCGCTGAAAGGCAGTCGGTTGTGCTGGCTCCGGAAATGACGACGACGATCGACTTTCCGTCGTTGGCGGGAAGAACGCCCAGAAAGGGCCCGGCGATCGCGCGCTCGACCTCCGGTGGAATCTTGCCTTGCAGCGCGTCGCGTGTCCCGATGAGCAGGACGTCGCCCGCGCGCGCCGCATCCGCGGTGAATCCGTTCGATGGACTCGCTTGCCCGTCACGCATGTCTTGGCTACCGGCGTTGCGGTAGCGCACCGTGACATCGCTATGAAGCATTTGCGCGGCAATGGCTTGCACCGCCCAGGCCGCGGCCCTCAACGGATCGGCGGGGTGCCCCCCGGTGGCGAATTCGACCGTCACGGTACGCGGCAGCCACGCACGACGATCGAATGCGACCGGAAGCTGCGACAACAGCGGCGCGCGGTTGGGACGCAAGCCGGCGAAGTCGAGCGACAGGCTCGAGCGCGCATCGTCGACGGGCGCCGCGCTCGTGCGGGCAGTGTCGGCGTCGAAACGCACATCGAGTCGGGTATCGCCGGGCACGAGTGCCAATTGGATGGAATTGACGCCAGGCTCGAATGCCGGTGTCGAGAGTGCGAGCGTCTGCAAAGTCGCATGCGCATCGACATCGACTACCCGGTTGCCATTGACCCAGGCGACATAGCGCATGCCGGGCAGCGGCGCTTTGGCGAGCGCGAGATGCAGATGCACGCCGGCCAGCGCTTCGCGCGGCGATAGTTCGAGCAGCCAGGCATGCGCCGTCGCGGCTTCTCCACTCGTGGCGCGCAATGCGGAAACAGGCACGGTAATCGTCTGTCCCAGGACGCAAAGGGCCCAGCCGCCGCTGATGCAGGCGGCGAGCAGTCGGACGAGGTGCTTAACCATGGAAGACTTTCTGACCGACATGGCGTGCATGGGCACGTGCACCCTTGAATGAAATCGCGAGCATGCCGAGCAACGACTTGATGAAGTTGGCCGATGCCTCGCGTCGTTTCCATTGCGCGAGCCATCGCTCGCTGCTGCCGTAAGCGAGCACGACGGCCGCCCGCTCGTCCTCGGCCGCAAGCGGCGTATAGAGGGCGACATATTCGCCGCGCGCGGCATCGACGAGGGCGAGGACCCGCGCGGTCAGCAAACGTTTGCGAAATTTGACGGCAAAATGATCGAGCGTGACACCGTTGCCCACCGAAAGCCGTAGTCCGCGTTCGTTCGCATCGATCAGCAGCGCTTCTCTTTCGCCGAACGGGCCGACGATCGTGAACGGCTCGCCAATATCGATGCGGGGCCGCTCGCGGCGCTGGGCTTTTTCGAAGAGCACCCCGAGCGCGCCGAAGCTCAGAAACAGATTGAATGCGATCCAGACATCCGCGGCGATCAGAATATCGCGCAAGTCGGGCTCCAATACGATGCGCACGGCGCCCCAGACGAGACCGACGAGCGAACAGGCAAACATGGCGTAAAACGGTAGCCGGAATTCGCTGATGAAATCGCTTTGGCTTTTTTGTCCCTTCGGCGTGACTTTGAAGGTGGGCGCACTCGGCCGCAGCAATGCGGAAATGATGGCCGGCATCATGTAGAACGCCTGTAGCGTTTCGTAGAGCTCGGAGGAGAAGATGCGCCGAAACCGCCCATTCAGGCGCTCCGCCGTCAAAATGACACAGAGCAGGTAGGGCAGCGTATAGCCGACGAGGTTATCCGCTCCACCGGGATACATTTGCAATCCGAATACGATGCTCAGAAGCGGCACGATGAATGTGACGAGGCGGGCAAATGGAAAGAACCAGAAGAGGCCAACCGACGAATAGCTGACCCGCTGCGTCAACGTGAGGCCGCGGACGATCCACGGATTCTGTTTGACGAGAATCTGCATCATGCCGACACCCCAACGAATGCGCTGGACGAGGAAGCCAGAAACCGTTTCCGGTTGCAGACCGGCCACCATCGGCCGTGCCAGATAGGCGGAGCGCCAGCCGCGCTGGTGCAGCTTGACGGAAGTCGACGCGTCTTCGGTGATCGAGTCCGTCGAAAAGCCGCCTACCTCGAGGACGGCGGCGCGGCGAAGCACCGCGCCTGAGCCGCAGAAAAATGCCGTATTCCAGGTGTCGAGGCCGTTTTGCACGACGCGATAAAAAAGGTCGTTCTCGGCCGGCATCTGATTGAAAAGACCGAGATTCTTTTCGAGCGGATCGGGATTGGTGAAAAAGTGCGGTGTTTGGACGAGTGCGGTTTTCGGATCGGCGAGAAAAAAGCCTACCGTGGACCGCAGGAAATCTTGCGTCGGCACATGATCGGCGTCGAGTATGGCGACGAGTTCGCCCGATGTCCGCAGCAAAGCCGCATTCAGATTGCCGCTTTTCGCATGCTCATTGGTCTCGCGCGTCAAATAGTGCGCGCCGTGCCGCTCGCAGAGCGCTTTCAATGCGACGGCCCGTTCCGCCAGCTCCCGGCGCACCGTTTCGTCTTGTGCGCTCTTCGAGCGCGGGAACCCGTCGTCGAGCACGAACACGCGGAATCGGTCTTTCGGATAGTCGATCTCCAGTGCGCCGCAGACGGTCGGTGCAACCACGGAGAGCGGCTCAGAATAGGTCGGTATGTAGAGATCGACGCAGGGCAGTTCGTTCGGATCGGCGGGCAGCGGCAACGGCTTGCGCTTGAGCGGACAGACGTTGACGAAATAGCCGAGCAGCACGACCGACATGCAGTACACCTCGGCGACCAACAAGGCGGCCGCCAGCACGGTGGCGAAGATGCCGCCCTGGGATGGAAACGATTCGAAGCGCCACGCGAGATAGCGAAGGATGACAAAGCCACTGAAAACGAGCAATAGCGGCCGCGTGGCCGGCGTCTGCACGAAAATCAGCGCCACGAGCAGCGTAATCAGCGCAGCGGCCGTCGGGATCGGGGCGGGCATGCCCACCGACAAGACGGCGAGCGCGGCCAGCGCAGCCAACGATGCAAGGGTAGCGATCCTGTATGCGGTCGAGAGCATGCATGATTCCCAGCGAAGGTGACTGAATTGCCTTTCCGTCTGAGCATAGGCGCAAAGTGCCGGAACCGCCATGCGATGTTGATGCGGCGCTGTGGCAGGCGGCGTAGCACGGTGCGTGCCCGACAGTGCCCATGCTCGTTGTGCGCGCAAGCACCGTTGGGCACGCCCGGGATAGAATCGCTGCCATGACTACTACCGTTCCTTCGTCCGCCGCGCAGTCCGCCCAATTTCCGAGTGCGCGCGAGGTTGTTCGCGCGCTGCGGCCATCCCAGATTCGCGAGGTGGCCAATGCGGGCTTCGGCAACCCCAATGTCTTGCCGTTCTGGTTCGGAGAATCGGATCGCGCCACGCCGCAATTCATTCGTGAAGCAGCGTGCGCCGCGCTCTCGGCAGGCGAGACGTTCTACACTCACAATCTCGGCATTGCGCCGTTGCGCGAGGCGATCGCACGCCATGTTTCGGCACTTCACGGCGCCACCGATGATCGGCATATTGCCGTTACCAGCGCCGGTGTGAACGCGCTGATGCTTGCATCGCAACTGGTCGTCGGCCCGGGCGACAAGGTGGTGGCGATCACGCCGCTTTGGCCGAACATCGTCGAAATACCCAAAATTCTCGGGGCGAGCGTCGAGACGGTCTCACTCGACTATGGCGACAACGGCTGGCAGCTCGACGTCGATCGGCTCATCGCGGCACTGACGCCCGACACGCGCCTCCTCATCGTCAATTCACCGAATAATCCTTCGGGCTGGGTGATGCGCTGCGAGCAGCAACAAGCCGTGCTCGACCACTGCCGCCGGCACGACATATGGATTCTCGCGGACGAAGTCTACGAGCGGCTCTACTACGATGGTGCCGGCGGCGACGCCGCGGCGCCGTCTTTCCTCGATCTCGCTTCGCGTGACGAGCGCGTCATCTGCGTGAACTCGTTTTCGAAGGCCTATTTGATGACGGGGTGGCGTCTTGGGTGGATCGTTGCGCCGGCCTCGCTGATGGACGATCTCGCCAAGCTCATCGAGTACAACACGTCGTGCGCGCCCGCATTCGTACAACAAGCCGGAATCGCCGCGCTTGCCGACGGCGGGCGGACGACACGCGAACTCGTCAGCGATTTGCGTGCATCGCGCGATCATCTCGCCGCCCAGCTGCAAACGTTGCCCGGTGTGGACGTGACGCCCCCGCCGGGCGCCATGTACGTATTTTTCTCGATGCCCGGTTCGCACGACAGCCTTGCGTTGTGCAAGACGCTCGTGCGCGACGCCGATCTCGGTTTGGCGCCCGGAAGCGCGTTTGGCCCCGAGGGCGAAGGCTTCGTGCGCTGGTGCTATGCGTGCGACATCGCGCGGCTCGACGAGGGCATTGCACGATTGCGGCGGTTTCTCGCCTCCCCCGGAAAGCGCTGAACGGTATCGCTCACTGCACCCGCCACCAGCGCGGCAGCAGTCGCCGCACCTCCGGCCTGCGGTAGCGATCGTCGATCAGATGAAGTACGCCGACGTCCTGTTCGGTGCGTACGACGCGGCCGGCCGCCTGCACGACTTTTTGGAGCCCGGGATACAGGTACGCATAGTCGTACCCGCTGCCGAACTTCGCTTCCATCGCCTGGCGCATCTGCTCGTTGACATCGTTGACCTGGGGCAGGCCGAGCGTAGCCACGAAGGCGCCGATCAAGCGATCGCCCACGAGATCGACGCCTTCCGAAAAGGCACCCCCCAGGACGGCAAGCCCCACGCCGCATTCGCCGCTTCGAAACCGGGCGACGAACGCATCGCGTTGCGCCTCGCTCATTCCTGGCGACTGCGCCCAAACCGGCAGGTCGGGATGTTCGGCGCGCAACAACGCAGCGACACGCTCGAGGTAATCGAAACTGCTCAGGAAACCTAAATAGTTGCCGGGCAACGCCGCGTATTGCTTCGCGATCAGCTCGGCAATCGGCGCAAGCGATCTCTCGCGGTCGCGCCAGCGGGTGGAGACGTGCGCGCATACTCGCACGGTCAATTGTTCGGGCCGAAAGGGGCCTTCCACATCGAGCACACGCGTGGTCTGCGGCAGCCCCAGCGTGTCGCGATAGAAGTGCGCCGGACTCAACGTGCCCGAGAAGAGGACCGTTGCATGGGCCGCGGCGTGGCGCTCCGCTAAGAACGCCGCCGGCACGACGTTGCGCACGCAAAGCGTCGATGTCGGCTTCGCGCGACGCGCGCCGAAATGCGCCTCGCTCGATAACGTGCTGTCGAAGATCGAATGGTCGTCGAACTGCTCGGCCAGTGCCACGAAATGCAGCACGTCGAAGAAAAATCGCCGCAGCGTATCGTCGATCGTCGAGGGATCTTCCGCTAGCCGATCGGTAACCGCGCTGATCAGCTTCTGCGCCGCGAAGACCAGCTTCGGCGGAATCTCGGCATGAACGGTGTAGCGCTGCGCTTGCGTGCGATCGAGCGCGTTCCACTCGCGCTGGAACCGCTGAAGCGGCTTTTTCAGGCCGTCCGGCGCCGCCTTCAGCGCGCTGCGCAGCCCCGCACGCTCCAGCGTGGCCGTGTACATCTTGCGGCCGCGTTCGAGCAGATTATGCGCTTCGTCGACGAGTACGGCCACGCGCCACTCATTGGCGCGGGTCAGCGAATAGAGCAGTGCGCTGCCATCGTAGTAGTAGTTGTAATCGCCGACGACGACGTCGGTCCATCGCGCGAGTTCCTGCGCAAGGTAATAGGGGCATACGTCATGCGCCAAGGCAACATCGCGCACCGTCTGGCGATCGAGCCTGCATTCGGCCAGCGCGGCATGCCGTGCCGCGGCGAGGCGATCGTAGAAACCACGCGCCAGCGGACACGATTCGCCATGGCACGCCTTGTCAGGGTGTTCGCACGCTTTGTCGCGGGCAACCAGCTCGAGCGTGCGCAGCGGTAATGCCGCGGCGCTCCCGCTCGAGCGCAGCGTGTCGATTGCGCCCAATGCCAGCGCGCGCCCCGGCGTTTTCGCGGTCAAAAAGAAAATGCGATCGACATGCTGCTCGGCACAGGCCTTGAGCGCGGGAAAAATCGTCGCGAGGGTCTTGCCTATGCCGGTCGGCGCCTGCGCCATCAACGCGGCGCCGTCGCGCGCCGCGCGATAGACTGCGACGGCCAACTCGCGTTGGCCGCTGCGAAACGCATCATGCGGGAACTGGAGCGCGCGCAACGCGGCGTCGCGGGCCGTACGGTGTGCGTGCTCCTGAATCGCCCACTGCATGAACCGCTCGCACTGCTCGTTGAAAAACACTTCGAGCGACGAGGCATCATGCGTCTCGGTCACCACCGTCTCTTTCTGGCTCGCGATCTCGAAGTAGACGAGGGCGATCTCGATCCGCTCGAGCGCGCGAGCCTGGCACAGCAGGTGCCCATACACGCGCGCCTGAGCCCAGTGGAGCACGCGATGATTGGCGGGCATGGCATCGAGGTCGCCCCGGTAGGTTTTCACTTCCTCGAGCCGATTGAGCGCGGCATCGTATCCGTCGGCTCGCCCACGGACGCTCAGCTCGCGGTAGGAGCCGACGAGCGTGATCTCGGCTTCGTAGTTGACGCCGCGCCGTCGGGCCACGGTCGCGTGCCCCTCGATCCCTTCGAGCGCGCTGGGAGCCGGCGTGAAGCGCAAATCTAGGTCACCACATTTGGCGGTGAATTCACAGAGCGCTCGAACGGCAACGACCAGGCTCATGGCGCAACTCCGGCGTCCGGCAAGGTCATCCCCGCCGCGGCGCTCTCGATCCCATCGATATCGCTCGGCGTCTCGTTATCGGCATCGCCATCCCAGCGAACGTCGACCACGCGCACCGGCATGCCATGTTGTACGCAGTAGTCAAGCCACCGGGTCTGGTTGTCCTGCAAGCGGTCACCGGGGCCTTTCACTTCGATCAACTCGTAGCGCCCCTCGGCGGGCCAGAACTGGATGAGATCGGGCAGCCCCGAACGATTGGCGCGGATATCGCTCGCGAGCCGCGCAAACCAGAGCTTCAAATGGCTCGCCGGCAGGCATTCGAGGGCGATCGTCAACAGCGCATCCGTCAGCGCTCCCCAAAAGACGAATGGCGATTGCATGCCGGTCTTGCATTCGAAGTGATGCCGGATCGTGTCGCGGTAGGCGCCGCTGTCGAGTTGCGCGAAGCAGCGCGCGAACGTCGCGGCGCGCCGGGCCAAGAAGTCTGGCGCGTGAAGATCGGCCGGGCCTCGCTGAAACGGGTGAAAGAACGAGCCCTGCACCGGCTCGAAGACGGCTTCCCAGCACAGCAAGCCGAACAGCGAATTGATCAAGGTGTTTTCGACATAGAACGCCGGTGCATCCGTCGCGTGCAGATGATCGCGCACGACATATTCGACGGCGATCGGGGCGGCAGGTCGCGGCAGATTGAGCGTCGAGCGGGCAAAACCGGCGGGCGCGCTTGCGCGCGGCACCGGCCGCCCGATCCGACGCGCGAGCCTGGGCAGCATACGCGCCGCGCGCTGGTATTCCGCCTCGTTTTCGGGCGCCTCGAGCACAAGCGTGGCGAGCGAGAACGCATCGGCAAAGCGTGAGCAACGTTCGAGCACACGGATGCGCCGGTGTCGGGCCTCCGGCCAGCGGCTGTCCTCGTAGGCTTCGAGCGCGAACGCCCAATCCTGCATTTGCTCGGCGCGATAACCGATCCGATAGAACAGTTTCGCCCGCCGCATTTCAAGCCATGCATTATCGATTGGCATCGCACGCACGGCCCCGAAGAGTTCGCGCAGTGTATCGATCTGCCCGATTTCATCGAGCGCTTCGCGGTATCCCTGCAGCGCCAGGTAGGCGTCCACGTCGGCCCGAGATTGAAACGCACGCGCCGACGGCTCGAACGAAACTGCCTCGTATCGATAGACGCCGAGGTCGGCCAACACGAACTCGGACCAGTTCTGATGCAGATTGCCGAAAAACATGAGCCGCAAGCGATCGCAAACCGGTGTCACTTTGACTTCGAGCACCTGTTCGGAACCGTTGGCGTCCCACCCTTGATAGGGACGTAGCTCGTCACCATACCGAGCCCGCAAGCGCTCGCGCAATTCTGGCTTCGTGCATCGGCGCCATGCGGCAGCTTCGGCAAACATCCGTTCCAATTCGGGGCGTGTGACGAGCGAACACAACTCGTCGATCGAGAGTCGCGGTGCCGGATCCACCCATCCGAGCGTGACCAGGGGTGCCGCTGCCGCGAGCGGGCAGCCAATCTCCGCATAGTCGAGCTTGCTCGATCGAAAGCGCGGGCCGCTTCGCATCAGCATCCGCACGAGCAATGCGCGCGAGGCGAGCGGCAAGCCAGCGAACCCCGCGGCAAAACCGCGCTCGGTGGCGTCAAGCAGATCGTCGTAGCGTTCCGACACCCACGCGAGCGCGCGCTCGAAGTTCAGCAGGTAGTAGAAGGAAATTGGGGAAGGAGGGGCGCGCTCCACGGCATTGCGACGAACCTGTATATTTGCACAGCATCATAGCAGAGTCGTGCAGCGGCGCTGCGTCAGCCGCGCGTCACCGTTCAGCTTTGTGGCGCCTTCACGGAGCGAGCCTCGTTCGTTTTCTGCACGCCTTCCCAGAGCCCGTTCAGATAGACGGCGCCGAGCGCGCGATCGTAGAGCCCGTAGCCGGCGCGGCCCGTCTCGCCCCAGATCATGCGGCCGTGGTCAGGGCGCACGTACCCCTCGAAGCCGACTTCGAAGTAGGCCTTGACGATCTCGGCCATATCGAGCGATCCATCGGCCGACCGATGCGACGTTTCATGAAAATCGCCATTCGCGTCGGTACGGACGTTCCGCAAATGCGCAAAATGGATGCGCCCGCGGCCGCCGAATTCGCGCACGAGGGCCGGGATATCGTTGTGCGCATCGGCGCCAAGCGAGCCGGAGCACAGCGTCAGGCCATTGACCGGGTCATCGACGATTTCAAGGAGGCGGGCCAGGTCGTCGCGGTTTTTGACGATGCGCGGCAGGCCGAAGATCGGGCGCGGCGGATCGTCGGGATGAATCGCCATCTTGATGCCCGCTTCTTTCGCGACGGGAACGATCGCCCGCAAAAAATAGGCGAGGTTCGCCCAGAGGCCCGATTCGTCGAGTGCCGCGTATTGCGCCAGCAGGGCCTTCAGCTCGTCGGGACGATAACTCGCATCCCAACCCGGCAATGCGATGCCGTGTTCGATGTCGAGCGCCTCGATCTCGCGCGTATCGAACGCGAGCGTGGTCGACCCATCGGGCAAGCGCATGTCGAGCGAGGTCCGTGTCCAGTCGAATACGGGCATGAAGTTGTAGCAAACCACTTTGACACCGCAGGCCGCGAGATTGCGCAGCGTGTTGCCGTAGTTCTCGATGAGCCGCTCGCGCGACGGCTTGCCGAGCTTGATGTCCTCGTGAACCGGCACGCTCTCGATGACCTCGAGCTTGAGGCCGTGCGCTTCGATCGTGTCTTTGAGCGCGCGAATCTTGTCGAGCGGCCATACCTCGCCGACGGGAACGTCGTAGATTGCCGAAACGATGCCGTACATTCCGGGAATCTGCCGGATGTAGGCGAGCGTCACGGGATCGTTCGGACCGTACCAGCGAAACGTCATCTTCATGATCGAGCAGCATCCTTCGGGTTGCGAGACGAGCGACCGCCAGCCGTAGTTGCCGGTGCCGCCCTCGGGTTAAGCAATGACACCGACCTGCCAGGGTACGAATTCGTTCTGGCCGTAGCCCAGCAGCTCGCTTTTCGAACGGGTACCCGACGCGCAATCGAGCATCATGCGAAAGATCCGCTCGCCGAGCGCGTCGATGGTGTCCGTGCCATCCACCACGCCCCCGCAGTTGATGTCCATATCGTCCTCTTGCCGCTCCCAGAGCGCCGTGTTGGTCGCAAGCTTCAGCGACGGCGCGGGCGAGCATCCGTAAGCTGAACCGCGCCCGGTGGTGAAGCAGATCAGATTGGCGCCCGAGGCCACCTGACCGGTCGCCGAGACAGGGTCGTAGCCGGGCGAATCCATGAAGACAAAGCCCTTCGCGCTGATGGGCTCAGCGTATTCGTAGACCTCGACGAGGTTCGTCGTGCCGCCTTTGGCCACCGCGCCCAAGGACTTTTCGAGGATCGTCGTCAACCCGCCGGCTTTGTTGCCGGCAGAGGGGTTGTTGTCGAGCGCCGCATCGTTGCGCGCGCAGTAATCCTGCCACCACGCGATGCGGGCGAGCAGCTTTTCGCCGACTTCGCGGCTCACGGCGCGGCGGGTCAGCAAATGCTCTGCTCCATAGACCTCCGGAGTCTCCGAGAGGATGGCGGTGCCGCCGTGCCGCACGAGACGATCGACGGCCGCACCCAGCGCGGGGTTGGCCGAAATGCCCGAGTAACCGTCTGACCCACCGCACTGAAGGCCGACGACGAGATGGGCCGCAGGCACGCTCACACGCGTCGTTCGATTCGCGTCGGCGAGCATTTCGCGCACCATCGCGATGCCGCGTTCGACGGTTTTGCGCGTGCCTCCGCTGTCCTGAATCGTGAAGCTGCGCAGCTTCGGTCCATCGCCGCGCAGCCCGCCGGCTTCCAGCACGCCATCGATCTGGTTCGTTTCGCAGCCCAGTCCGACGAAGAGCACCGACGCGAAGTTCGGATGCAGCGCGTAGCCTGCCAACGTGCGTCGCAAAATACCGATGCCTTCCCCCTGCATATCGATGCCGCAGCCGAGCCCGTGCGTGAGCGCGACGACGCCGTCGACGTTCGGATAGTCGGCCAGCGCCTCCGGATGGACATCGCGCCGGAAGTAGTCCGCGATGGCGCGCGCCACCGTGGCCGAGCAATTGACGCTCGTCAGGATGCCGATGTAATTGCGCGTCGCGACTCTGCCGTCATCGCGGCGAATGCCCATGAAACGAGCGGGTTCGGGGACATACGCGGTCGGGTGGACATCGGCGCCGAATTCATGCTCGCGCGCGAATTCGACCATGCCGAGATTGTGGACGTGAACGTGCTGCCCACGGGCGATGTCCTCACGCGCCACACCGATGATCTGGTTATAGCGCTTGACCGGCGAACCGGCGGCAATCGCCCGCGTCGCGATCTTGTGGCCGGGCGGAATCAGCCCTGATACCACGAGGTCTTCGCTCGCAATGCGCGCGCCGGACATCAGTTGACGCGTGGCGATGACGACATCGTCGTTCGGATGAAGGCGGATCACGAGGTGATCGGAGGAAGCGGGGGAAGACATGGAGATGCCTCGAATGACATGACGAATGACGATGACGAATGACGGGTGGACAAGCGACCTCAGACCGTGGAGCGCGCGCCAGCGTCGACGTTGCGCGCGTCGGGGTCGGCCGGCAGCGGCTCGATCTTGCCGACGATCACCAGATAGCTGAACGCGCCCAGAAAGCAGAAGCCACCGGCTACGATGAGCGGAATCGTGAACGAGCCCTTGGTCAGCGCGACCATGACACCCGTGAACGTCGTGATGACGATGCCGGCCAGATTCGAAGCGAAGTTCTGGATGCCGCCGATCGAGGCGACGTGTCGCGGGGTCGGCGCGACGTCGGCCGGCAGGGACCACATGCTGGCCGCGGCGAAGGCGAGGCTGCCGTAGGCAATGCCGAAGAAGGCGAGCATCAGATAGACATTCGACGTCAATGTCGACAGCGTGATGACGGACGACATCAGCATGCCGCCGACCATGCACGTCTTGCGTGCGGCCGTGAGGCTCCAGCCGCGGCGATAGAGCGCGTCGGAGACGAGGCCGCCGATCCAGCCGCCCGGAATTGCCATCAGTGCCGGGATCATGCCGAGCGTACCGAGCGATTTCAGCGAGAAGCCGCGCGTTTGCACGAGGTAGCTCGGGAACCAGGTGATGAAGAAGTAGATGACGAAGTTCAGGCAGAAAAAGCCCAGCATCATGCCCCAGAGCGTGCGGTGCTTGAAGAGGGAGGTCCACGTGATCTCATTGCCGGCTTGCGCGGGAGCCTCGAAGACGGCGTCGTGTTCGCCCGTCATGTCGGCATGTGCAGGGCTGCGATAGATGATGAACCAGCCCACGATCCACAGCGCGCCAAGCGCGCCCGTGATGACGAATGCCGCTTTCCAGCCGAGCGTGCCGATGATGAGGGCGACGACGGGAATCGACAGCGCCGACCCGACGCGCGAGCCGCTATCGAAGATGCTCGTCGCGAGCGCTCGCTCGCTGGGCCGGAACCATTGGCTGACGAGCTTGGCGCACGAAGGATACGCGCCGGCTTCGCCGACGCCGAGCAGCAGGCGGCAGCCGAACATGCCGGCGACGCTCGTCACGCCCGCGGTGGCGGCCGTGAAGATCGACCACCAGCCGACGGCGAGCGGCAGGGCGATACGCGCGCCGACGCGATCGACGAACCAGCCGAACGGAATCTGCATCAACGCGTAGGTCCAGAAAAAGCCGCTCAGGATGAGGCCCATCTGCGCGGGGCCGATGCCGAGCGCCTTTTCGATCTCAGGCGCGGCGACCGCGAGATTGGCGCGATCGATATAGTTCACGGCGATCGCGAGAAAGCACAACAAGATCACGACCCAACGCATTTTCCTCATTTACCTGTCTCCTGGTTGCTTGTCGGAGCGAGTGCTTCGTGCCCGCTCCGGTGATATGAATACTGGCTTGCAAACGACATGGCCGCGCGGGGCTCAAACGGAGGCTGTGGTCCGCAACGCTTCGTTGAGTCGCGACTGCGCGAGCCCGAGCCCCAGTTCGGCCGCCATCGTGACGACGGGACGCAAGCGCCGTTCCTTCTTTTCGCCGTGATTGCGCGCGATATCGGCGAGCCGATGATCGAGAAACGGATTCAGGAACCGTTCGCGCACGTCGTCGAGATATCGGCGTGCCGCATCGCCGTGGCCCTGCGCATCGAACACAGGGAGAACCTCGTCGCGCCAGACGGATTCGAGATCGGCACGCAAGGCGGTGTCGCGCATCGCATGCAGTGTGTTTTCGTCTGCGGGACGCCCGTCCGCTTGCCAGCGCTCGGCGAGGTAGGTGTGGCCAAGGTTCAGCAAGAACAGCTTCAGGCTCTCATAGCGCTGCAAGTCATCGGTCACGATCATCGCTTCATGCTCGCAGGGCAGCACCATGTCCGGGCGCCGCTCGATCGCCCATAGCGCATAGGGCTCGGCAATCGCGCCGATGGGGTGGATCGGCTCGGAAACGATCCGATCCACGAGCGAGTTCACCCATACGCAGGTGTGCTCGATGTAGCGGACGAATGCCGGCTCGGCATCCCATTGCCGTGCCAGACCTGCGA
>Ga0209672_100537_pt1 | contig 20579 bp, 17 predicted proteins | sample AraplaCol_mMS_r2_FD_184273 | JGI IMG/M metagenome (GOLD analysis project Ga0209672, IMG submission 184273) | Arabidopsis root microbial communities from North Carolina, USA - plate scrape CL_Col_mMS_r2 (SPAdes) (version 2) | ecosystem: Host-associated > Plants > Roots > Endosphere | place: USA...
CTCCTACAAAAGAACTGCCCGGCACGGCGACGCCGGGCCTTGTTCGGCTTCTGATGTGGCTCTGGCTCTGCCCCCGGGGTCCCCGCAACCCGCACGCGCACCTGGAGGGCGCAGCCCGGAAGGCGCGCCATCCGGGGGGCCTTCTCTTTGGTTACTTCGACACGAAGCTAGTCCCGTGGGATCTCTTGGGCGAGCACGAGAAAGTGACCCGCCCTTTCCGAAGGGGGACTAGCTTTGCGTCGCCGGCAGGAGAACGGAAGCCCGCGGCAGGCGAGCCAGATCGCGGGATCGCGAGGGCTAATGAAAAACCAGTCTCACCCCAACGCCGTCTGTGCCTTCAACGCCCGCTTGGCAGCCCGCTTCGCCCGTCGGGCCTCCTTGTGCAGCTTCCGGTCGTAATTCCACAAATAAATCGCCGGCGTACTCAACAAAGTCAGCAGCTGCGACACCAGCAATCCACCCACGATCGCCACACCCAGCGGTTGCCGCAGTTCCGAGCCGATACCAAAGCCAACCGCGAGCGGCAGGGCTGCGCCCATCGCCACCAGCGTAGTCATGGTGATCGGACGAAAGCGCACCAGCGCCGCTTCGCGAATCGCATCCGGTGGCGACATGCCGTGCTCGCGTTGCGCCACCAGGGCAAAGTCCACCATCAGGATGGCGTTCTTCTTCACGATGCCGATCAGCATGAGGATCGCGATGATGGCCATCAGCGACATCGAGGTACCGGTGACCAGCAGCGCGAGGAAGGCGCCCGCACCCGCAGCCGGCAGCGTGGAGAGAATGGTCAGCGGATGGCCGAGGCTCTCGTACAAAATGCCCAGCACGATGTACATCGCCAGGATCGAACCAAGCAGCAACACATTCGCGTTCGACTTGGTTTCCTGCAGGTTCTGCGCATCGCCCGAATAGCCCAGCTGAATGCCCGGCGGCAGGCGTGCGTCGGACACGATCTGCTCAATCAGCGCTGTCGCCTTGTCGCGCGGCAGGCCTTGCTCGAGGTTGTAGTAGATCTGCGTCGCCTCAAGCTGGTTGGTGTGGATGACCAGCGAGGGCTGTACGGCCTGCTCGATATGCGCCACGGCCGACAGCGGCACCATATTGCCGTTGTCGCTGCGCACATAGGTATTGAGCAGCGTGTCGGGACTGAGCGAGCGCTCGGCCGACGAGGTCAGCACCACCCAGTACTGGTTGATATTGGAATAGATGATCGACACCTGGCGCTGGCCGAAGGCGTTGTACAGCGCCGAGTCGATATTGCCCATGCTCAGCTGCAGGCGTCCCGCGGTGAGGCGGTCGACGGTGAGCATCTGCTGTTTGTCCACATCGTCGTAGTCGCTGCTGACGTCGCGGAACTCTTTGTGCTTGCGCATCTGCTGGGTGACTTTATAAGCCCACGGCTGCAGATCCACGTTGTCGCTGCTGATCAGCTCGAAGCTTTCACTGCCGCGGTTGGCGTTGTTGTTGTCGTTGAAGAAGCCGATGGAATTGAGCGCGACATGCAGGTCGGGCAGTTTCTCGTAGGCTTTGTTGAGGCGCGCGATGGTGTCCTTGATCGACTCGTTGCGCATGCCGGCGCCATGGCCGCGCGGCTTGAGGTCGACGAACATGGTCGCCTGGTTGCCTACCGCGCCGCCAGCATTGTCGCTGCCCAGAAAGGTGGTGACATCGAGCACCGCGGGGTCGGCCAGCATGATCGCCGCCGCCTTCTTCGCGCGTTCGGCCATCAGCGTGGGCGAGATATTGATATCCGCCTTCACGTCGCCCTGGATCATGCCGATGTCTTCCTGCGGCATGAAATCGAAACCGTAGAGTTTGACCACCGCCATCGCCATGCCGACGGTGAGGGTGAGCAGGATCAGCGGCTGCCAGCGCATCAGGCGCCGGTGGCGCATGGCCCAGTCGAGTGCGGTCTGGTAGATGTGATGCAGCCAGCGGTCGAACCGTTCCAGCGCCCGCTCCATGCGATTGGGCTCCCGTCCGCCGGCGTTCTCCAGCGTGAGATAGCGGCCGCACAGCGCGGGCGTCAGCGTGAGCGAAATGATGGCGGAGATCACCACGGCCGCCGTCAATGTGACTGAAAACTCGCGCAGCAGCATGGTGAACTGGTTGTTGCCGAACAGCAGGGGCGCGAAGACGGCGATCAGCGAGAGCGTGATGGAAACCACGGTGAAGCCGATTTCCTTCACGCCATCCAATGAGGCCTGCAAGGGCGGCGAGCCGTGCTCCATATGGCGCACGATGTTTTCGATCACCACGATGGCATCGTCGACCACGAAGCCGATGCACAACACCAGCGCAACCAGCGACAAGGTGTTGAGCGTGAAGCCCAGTATCCACATCACGGTGAAAGCGCCCGCCAGCGACAGCGGCACGCTCAGCATGGCGATCAGGGTGGGCCCCACGCGGCGCAGGAACACCAGCATTACCAGTGCCACCAGCAGGATGCTGATCAGCAGCGCCACTTCCACTTCGTGCAAGGCCGACTTGGTGGTCTGGGTCAGGTCGAAGATGGGGGTGATCTGCAGGTCGGCCGGCAGCCACGCGCGCATCTGCGGCAGCTTCGCCCGCACCGCGTCGGCGGTCGCGACGGCATTGGCTTCCGGTCGCTTGCTGATGCGCACGGCAACGGCGCGATGGTCGTTGAACCACGCCGCCTGATACTCATCCTGCTGGCCGGTGCTCACCTTGGCCACGTCCGACAGGCGTACCTGCGAGCCCTTCTGGATCGCGATCAGCAGGCGGCCGAATTCCTGCGGCGTGCTCAGCGCGTCGGTGGCGGCGACCGTCATCTGCGTGTGGCCGTCGGTGAGCGCGCCTTCGGGTGAAGTCACATTCGCCGCGCGCAAGGCGTTCGCCACATCGTTGGCGGTCAGGCCTTTGGCAGCCAGTGCGGCGGTGTCCAGTTCCACGCGCACCGCTTTCGGTCGTCCGCCGATGACGCGTACCTGCGCGACGCCAGGGATCTGCGAGAGCGCGGGATTGATCAGCGTGTCCGCCAGGTCGTAAAGCCTGTCCGGCGGCAGCGTCTTGGAGGTGAGGGACAGCAGCAACACGGGGATATTGGCCGTGTTGAACTTGTAGTAGCGCGGCGGTATAGGGATGTTCGCCGGCAGATCCGCCTGCGCCGCATTGATGGCCGCCTGCACGTCGCGCGCAAGCTTGTCGGTGTTGTTGCCGAAATTGAAGATGATGCGCACCGAGGTGGAGCCGTCGTTGCTTTCCGAATGCATCTCCTTGATGCCGGGAATGCGACCCAGATGACGCTCCAGCGGAGCGGCCACGGTCGACGCCATGGTTTGCGCGTTGGCGCCCGGTAATTCGGTGTAGACGACCATGCCCGGAAATTCGAGCGATGGCAGCGCCGCGACACCGAGCAACAAATACGCCCAGAAGCCGGCCAGCGCGAGGCCGAACGCCAGCACCGAAGTGCCGATCGGACGACGTATGAATGGTGCGAACAGATTCACGGTGTGCGTATCGTCGTCGGCAGCGCGCCCTCGTCCGCGCCCTGGACACGAGCGGCCCTGCGGTCAGCCAGCTCTGCCGCACGTTATGCGCGCAATGTTGGGCGAAAGGATGTGCCGTAAGTGCGTATAGGCCAAGCGTCATGCCTCATGGCCGCGCGATTCACGCGACCGTCACTTCAGCGTGACGCAAGCCAACGTGTCGCTTAGTCGGTCTGCAATTCCGCCACGAAATCGTAGATGTCGCCGCGATACCACGAGGTGGTGAACTCAACCACGCGGCCGTCATCGAGAAAACTGCGGCGCTCGATGTTGAGGCCGGCGCTGCCCGCCGGCACATGCAGCAATCGGGCTTGCTGCGCACCCAGAGACACCGCACGCAGACGCTGCAGCGCACGACGTGGCCGCGCTCCCAGGGTTTCGAGGATCTGGTACAGCGAGTCCTGCACGATGGTCGGGTCCGGCAGGATGCTGGCCGGCACCACGCTGCGTTCGATCGCCAGCGGCTCTTCCTTCGCATAGCGCACGCGATGCAGGCGGGCCACCAGCACGCCCGGCGACAGATTGAGCGCCATCGATTCTTCCGGCGTCACTTCGCCAATGATGCGCTCGGAAAATTCGGAGCGCGGATTGAGGCCGCGCGCACGCAAGTCTTCGGTGAAGCTGGTGAGCCGCGACATCGGCTTGATGATGCGCTCGGCCACAAAGGTGCCCGCGCCATGACGCTGGTTGAGCAAGCCTTCTTCGACCAGGCCGGAGATCGCCTTGCGCACCGTCACGCGCGACAGCTGCAGCAGGCGGGAAAGATCGCGCTCGCTCGGCAGGGCCTGGCCCGGTTCGATATCGCGATGCTCGACCACGTTGCGAATGGCCCGGCGCAGACGCAGATACGCCAGCGGCTGGCTGGTGGCGGGGTCGCGGCTGAGCCGGCGGTATTCGTTGACGAGGGCGGTTTCCATACCGGAACGATACCAATGACCATACCAATCTGGCAATCAGTTGTTTTTTCGGGGCCTTGCGGGTGGTACCAATTTTGCTGGTGAATCCTTACCCAGCGCAGCTTCCCGAGGTGTCTCAAGGGAACTGGTGTTGTCTGGTATGTCACTGGTACGATCAGCGGGCAATCGACGTGGTATGCATGCCACGCACCCGCTCCCCGCATCGCCTTGAGGTGACTGAAGTGACTGCTTCTCCCCAGCCGGTCGAGACTTTTGACCTGGTGATTTTCGGCGGCACCGGCGACCTTGCCCTGCGCAAGCTCCTGCCAGCGCTCTACCACCGCTACGTGGACGGCCAGATTCCCGACGACAGCCGCATCATCGGCATCGCCCGCGAAGGGCTGGACGACGAGGGTTATCGTGACAATCTGCGCGCCGTGCTGAAGGACAACGGCAGCGGCAAGGTCGAGGACTTCCTCAAGCTGGTGGGTTATCGCTCGCTGGACGCGCGCAAGGACGACGGCTGGGACGATTTCGCCAAGCTGATGGGCAAGGATGCCGAACGCATCCGCGTGTTCTACCTGTCCACCTCGCCGGATCTGTTCGTCGACATCTGCAACCGGTTGGGCAAGTACGACCTCAACAAGGGCAAGTCGCGCGTGGTGCTGGAAAAGCCCATCGGCCACGACTTGAAGAGCGCCAACCAGATCAACGACGACGTGGGGCGCTTCTTCGACGAATCGCAGACCTTCCGCATCGATCACTACCTCGGCAAGGAAACGGTGCAGAACCTGCTGGCGTTGCGCTTCGGCAACGCGCTGTTCGAGCCGCTGTGGAATGCCGAGCACATCGACCATGTGCAGATCACCGTCGCCGAAACCCTCGGCGTCGGCCAGCGCGCGGGCTACTACGACCATGCCGGCGCGCTGCGCGACATGGTGCAGAACCATATCCTGCAGCTGCTGTGCATGCTGGCGATGGAGCCGCCCTCGTCGCTGGCGCCCGACGCGGTGCGCGACGAAAAGCTCAAGGTGCTGCGTTCGCTCAAGCCGATCACCGAAGCCAATGCGGGCCAGCTCACCGTGCGCGGCCAGTACCGCGCGGGTTCGGCCGAAGGCCAGGCAGTGCCGGGTTATCTCGATGAGCTGAAGGACCACAAGTCCAACACCGAGACCTTCGTGGCAGTGAAGGCCGAGATCGCCAACTGGCGCTGGGCCGGCGTGCCGTTTTATCTGCGCACGGGCAAGCGCCTGCCGGAGCGTGTCTCGGAAATCACGGTGGTGTTCAAGGCCGTGCCGCATTCCATCTTCGATCCGTCCGCGGGCCCGCTGGTGCAGAACCGCCTGGTGTTGCGCCTGCAGCCGGACGAAGACATCAAGCTGTGGCTGACCATCAAGCATCCGGGACCGGGCGGCCTGCGTCTGCGTCACGTGCCGATGGATATGAGCTTTGCCGAAGCGTTCGGCGTGCAGCAGCCCGATGCCTATGAGCGCCTGCTGCTCGACGTGGTGCGCGGCAACCCCACGTTGTTCATGCGACGCGACGAAGTGGAAGCGGCATGGCGCTGGGCCGATCCCATTCTCGCCGCGTGGGCGGACAGCGGCGAAGCGCCGCGTCCCTACACGTCGGGCACCTGGGGCCCGAGCGCGGCCGTGGCGCTGATCGAGCGCGACGGCCGTACCTGGTACGAGGACGGTGAATAAGCCGGCGTTTCGCTTGGACGCGCGCGGTGCACGGGCACTTCACCTGTGCATCGCGGAGCGGTTTTTAGACTTGCCGTCCGCCTCTTCTTTTCGCCGCGCGTGTGCTCCCGCGCAGCTCGCATCCTTCATCGATCATGCCTGACACCCTCGACGTCACCACCCACAGTTTCACCGACTGCCACGCACTGGCTAACGCGCTGGCCGAACGCATCGCCGATCGCCTGCGCGAGGGCATCGCCGAACGCGGCCACGCCTTGCTCGCCGTGTCCGGCGGCAGTACGCCCCGGCATCTGTTCGAGAAGCTCTCGCGCCAGGCGCTGGATTGGTCGAAGGTCAACGTGACCCTGGTCGACGAGCGTTGGGTGCCCGAAAGCAATGAGCGCTCCAATGCGGCCATGGTCAAGGCGACGCTGCTGCAGCACGCGGCCAGCAGTGCGCAGTTCGTGCCGCTGTACACCGATGCGCCAACGCCTGAAGCAGGCCTTGCCGCAGTGCGCGCACGCATGGCCGCGCTGGAGCTGCCGTTCGATGCGGTGATCCTGGGCATGGGCAATGACGGCCACACGGCTTCATTTTTCCCTGGCGGCGACCGCCTGCCCGAGGCGCTCGATCTGAATAACGCCACCCGCGTGCTGCCGATGCGTGCGGCCGGCGCCGGCGAGCCGCGCATCACTTTCACGCTGTCCGCCCTGCTCGATACGCGCGCCTTGTACCTGCATATCGAAGGCGACGCCAAGCGCCAGCTGCTGGCTGATGCGCGACTTGGCCTGGGCGAGGCCGCGAATTTCCCCGTGCGCTCGGTGCTGACCCAGCAACGTGTGCCGGTCGCCGTGTATTGGTGCCCCTGAGGCAGCACGGCGCCGCCCGATGAATCGACGCGCTGGTCAGCGCGTCGCCTGATGCTTCCGGAGTTCGTATGAGTGTGCTGCACCCCGTTCTTGTCGAAGTCACCGAACGCCTGCGCGAGCGCAGCCGCGCGTCGCGTGCCGAGTACCTCCGTCGCATCGATGCGGCGCGCGGCAACGGCGTGCATCGCGAACGGCTCTCGTGCGGCAACCTGGCCCACGGTTTTGCCGCCTGCGGCAGCACCGACAAGGAGCGCCTGCGCGAAGGCCACACGCCCAATCTGGCCATCGTCAATTCGTATAACGACATGCTCTCGGCGCACCAGCCGTATGAGCGTTACCCGGAACTGATCCGCAACGTGGCGCGCGAAGCGGGCATCACCGCGCAGATGGCCGGCGGCGTGCCGGCGATGTGCGATGGCATCACGCAAGGCCGCGCAGGCATGGAGATGTCGCTGTTTTCGCGCGACTTGATTGCCATGGCCACGGCCATCTCGCTTTCGCACGACATGTTCGACGGCGCCATGTACCTGGGCATCTGCGACAAGATCGTGCCAGGCCTGTTGATCGGTGCGCTGAGTTTTGGCCACCTGCCGGGCATCTTCGTGCCGAGCGGACCGATGCCGAGCGGCATCAGCAACGAGCAGAAATCCAAGGTGCGCCAGGCCTATGCCGAGGGCAAGGCCACCAAGGCCGAGCTGCTGGAAGCCGAAGCCGCCTCGTATCACGCAGCCGGCACCTGCACCTTCTACGGCACCGCCAACTCCAACCAGATGCTGATGGAGATCATGGGCCTGCATTTGCCCGGTTCCAGCTTCGTCGCCCCGGATACGCCGCTGCGCGACGCGCTCACCCGCGAAGCCGTGCATCGCGTGGCCGAGTTGAGCGCGCCCGGTTCGTCGTATCTGCCGCTCGGCCACATCATCGACGAGCGCGCGATCATCAACGGCGTGATCGGCCTGCATGCCACCGGCGGTTCGACCAATCACCTGCTGCACCTGGTCGCCATCGCCCGTGCGGCAGGCATCGAACTGCGCTGGGATGATTTCGACGCGCTGTCCTCGGTGATCCCGCTGCTGGCGCGCGTCTATCCGAACGGCTACGCCGACGTGAACCAGTTCCACGAAGCCGGCGGCATGGCCTTCCTGATCGACCAGCTGCTGAGCCACGGCTTGATGCATGCCGACGTGCGCACGGTGTTCGGTACCGGTATGGATGGCTATACCCAGGTGCCGCATGTGGACGAGCACGGCGCGCTGGCGTGGACGCCGGTGTCCAGGGAAAGCGGCAATCGCGGCGTGCTGCGTGGCGCGGACGAGCCGTTCCGCGCCGACGGCGGCCTGCGCATGCTGACCGGCAATCTCGGTCGCGCGGTGATCAAGGTGTCTTCGGTGCCTGATGACCGCCTGGTCATCGAAGCGCCGGCGATCGTGTTCCATGATCAGGACGATGTGCGCAAGGCGTTCGAGCGCGGCGAACTCAATCGCGACTTTGTCGCCGTGGTGCGCTTCCAGGGCCCGCAGGCAAACGGCATGCCGGAGCTGCACAAACTCACGCCCACGCTGTCGGTGCTGCAGGATCGCGGCCATCGCATCGCCCTCCTGACCGACGGCCGCATGTCGGGCGCCTCCGGCCGCGTGCCGGCGGCCATCCACGTGACACCCGAAGCGCAGGACCAGGGCGCCATCGCGCGCATCCGCGACGGCGACATCGTGCGCCTTGATGCCGTGCATGGCCTGGTCGATGTGCTGGTGGATGCGGCCGAGTTCGCTGCACGCGTGCCGGCCACGGCCGACTTGTCGGCGCATCAGTTTGGCCTCGGTCGCGAACTGTTCGGCATGTTCCGTCGCAACGCCACCACGGCCGACCTCGGCGCGGGCGTGTTCTGATCGGCGGTCCCCTACTTTCCTGCATTCACGGAACACCATGAGCATCGAAAACAAGCAAAAGCAGGTCGAGTCCACGCTGCGCCTCGCGCCGGTGGTACCGGTGGTGATCATCGAAGACGCGCGTCATGCCGTGTCCATGGCCCGCGCCTTGGTGGCGGGCGGTATTCCGGCGATTGAAGTCACGCTGCGCACGCCTGCCGCACTCGATGCGATCAAGGCGATTGCGAGCGAGGTGGAAGGCGCCGTCGTCGGCGTGGGTACCGTGCTCAGCGCCAAGGATCTGCGTGCGGCCCACAAGGCCGGCGCGACCTTTGCGGTGTCGCCTGGCGTATCGCCGGGTCTGCTGGACGCAGCGGACGACAGCGAGTTGCCCCTGCTGCCCGGTGCTGCCACGGCGAGCGAAGTGATGACCCTGCTCGAGCGCGGCTATCGCTATCTGAAATTGTTCCCGGCGGTGCCGGCCGGTGGCCACAAGCTGCTGGCCGCATGGGCCAGCCCGCTGCCGCAGGTAAAATTCTGCCCCACGGGCGGCATCAGCCTGAGCAGCGCGCCGGACTTCCTGTCGCTGCCGAACGTGGTCTGCGTGGGCGGCTCGTGGCTTACCCCGGCCGACAAGCTGCACAGCGGCGACTGGGCCGGCATCGAAGCGCTGGCCCGCGAAGCCGCCGCCCTGCGCTAAAGCATCGTCGGGCAGGAGCCGTTGGCGGCTCCTGCCCACTCGTGTCAGAGTGCGCCCTTCACCGATCTCCGGGGGGAGTCTCGATGCGTGCAGTGGTTCTGGTGGGTGCGTTGCTGCTGGCAACGCTGGGCTTGGCCGGCTCCGGCGCGGCAAACGCCGATGACGCATCGGTCGGTTGCCCGATGCGTCCGCTCGCGATCGACATCGCCCATCTCAAGGCGACGGCTGGCGTGCAGTCCGTGGTGCTCGACCCTACCGCTACCCGCGCCACGGTGATGTATGACAACGGCGACGTATTGCGCGTGGCCAGCACAGGCTGCGTGACATCGATGCTCTCCGCGCGCCTGTGGGTGGCCGGCGACGATGCGATGTCCGATGCACTGTGGCTGGAACGCGCCCGCGCGGTGACCGAGCTGGTACTGGCGCCGGCGGCGTCGGCCCAGGTCAGTGCATCGCTGAAGGCCGATGCCCCGGTCAGCCATGTGGATGGCGGCATGAAGATCGATCGTGCACTCGCCGATGGAGCCGGCTACTCGCTCGCGGTGGTGCGCACACCGCGCGACGGCCTGGGGGCATCGATGTCCCTGGTCTTCCGCCGCCTCTGACAACACCGCAGTGCCCCCGCGCCAAGGCTCGGGGCACCGCTTTGGCGCTTACGGCGCCGGTGCCGGCGTGTGGTCGACGCAATCCTGCACCTGCTGGAAATACCAGGTGTCGTCTTCATCGAAGTTCGAGTAGTAGGTGGCCACGGTGTGGTCGCTTACCGGCTTGATATCCACCAGGGCGATGGTGGGACTGTTCTCGGTCTTGTGAATTTCGATGGTGGTGCCGGTATAGAGCACGTACGACTCCAGGTGCACCGGTTTGGCTGACCAGGCGCCGGAAATGCATGAGGCGATGTCGGCCGCGCTGCCCGGGCCCGCATACGAAGCCGTCGGCTTGGAATTGCGCAGGCTGCCCGAGCTGGCGCAGCCGGCGAGCAGCGTGATCGTCAAGGCAAGGACTACATGTCGTTTCATCGAACGTCTTCCATCGTGGGGTTGGGGCGCGTGCCCATGGTACGTGGGCCTACGCCGCGGCGTGCATTTTTGTAGGAAACGTACGATCCCTGCGTTCCGCTTACGCGGTCGTAACGGCGCGAGGTGTTGAATGCCGGCACCTGACGGAGGGATACACATGAACAAGCGCATCGGCAGCATCGGAACAGTCTGCGTGGCCATCGGCCTGAGCCTGGTTTGCAGCACGGGCGGCGCGCAGGACCTGGGCAAACTCGGCGGCATGATTCCCGGCGGCGGCTCCATGACGTCCGGCAGCATGGGCAACGTGGCCGGCCTCCTTCAATACTGCATGAAGAACAACTTCCTCGGCGGCGATTCCGGCGCCGCGGGCATCCAGAACCAGCTGATGGGCAAGCTCGGCGGCGGTTCAAGTTCGCAGGCGACCAGCAGCAACACCGGTTCGAACCCCAGCGACATGCTCGGCCAGCTTACCGGCAGCAAGAAGAAGTCCTCGGACAGCACCGCCACCAGCAGGGGCGGCGCCACGAACGACCCGGGTTACCTCAGCGGCGCCAAGGGCATCCTGCAGGGCAGCAACGGCCAGAGCATGGACTTGAACAGCGTGGGCGGCGGTTCCAGCGATCTGAAGTCGCAGATAACCACCAAGGTGTGCGACACCGTGCTCAAGCAGGGCAAGTCGTTTTTGAAGATGTAACGCAAGATCCCCTTGTAGGAGCGCACTTGTGCGCGACCGGAAGCCATCAGGTTGCGACAAGACCGAGCGCTGCGGTCGCGCACAAGTGCGCTCCTACAGGGGAGAGGCGCCTTGTTGGCGCCTGAGCCGCCTCTCATCACGCGCCACATAGATCCCCGCCGCCAACACCATCAACGCCAGCACATACCAGGTGATCAGGTAGCTCAGGTGGTTGTTGGGGAACGAGACCACCGTCAGCCCACCCTGCGGCCAGGCTGGCTTGCCGACATCGAGCGTGCCCGGCGCGGCGTCCTCATCCACGAAGTACGGTGCGACATCCTTGACTCCGCGCGCCTCGGCGATGGCCGCGACATCGCGCGTATACCAGCTGTTGCGTGCGGGGTCGTTGTGGCGGAACGGCCGTGGCGCTTCGCTGATGCGCAGCAGGCCCGTCACGCGGGTGTCGCCGCTGGGCCCTGCATCGCAGCTGCTTTTGAGGCCGCACCAATCGGCAGGTACAAAGCCACGATTGATCAACACCACTGAGCCGTCGGCCTGCTGCAGCGGCGTGACCAACCAGTAACCGCTGCCCAGATCGGTCGCTGCCCATACCAGGGTCCGGCGATCATTGAGGAATCTGCCCTGCAGTTCCACATGGCGGTATTCCGAGTTTTGCGCATTGACCTCGCCCCACTGCCCTCGCCCAGGCGCGGCGACGGGCGCTGCATGTACGCGCGCATCCACCCGCGCGATCAGATCGCGCTTCCAGCCCAGCCGATAGACCTGCCAGGTACCCAGGGCCACAAAGCTGGCAAACAGCAGCACGCCCAACAGGGTCAGCAAGCTCAGCGCGACGGGGCCGCGCGGCTGGCGGCCCGGTTCTTCAACAGCACTCATCGGGATTCACGTATCGGATGTGAGGTGCGGATCGTCAGGGCAGGTTCGACGGATCCATCATCGACGGCATCATATTGCTGTTGAGGTGATACATGATCCAGATCGACCCGCTCAGCGTGATGACGACCAGCACGATGGTAAACACCAGCGCCAGCATGTTCCAGCCGCCTTCCGATTTCGCGTTCATGTGCAGGAAGTAGATCATGTGCACCACGATCTGCACGGCAGCCAAGGCCAGGATGATCACGGCTGCGGTGCTCGACTTGGTGATGACGTGGCCCATCACCAGCCAGAACGGAATCACGGTGAGCACCACCGACAACACGAAGCCCGTCATGTAGCCGCTGAACGTGGCGTGGATACCCAGGTCGTCGTCGTGACCGTGATCGTCGTGGGCGTGCAGTTCGTCATGCGCGCTCATGGCAGCACTCCCATCAGATAGACGAAGCTGAAGACACCCACCCACACCACGTCCAGGAAGTGCCAGAACATGGACAGGCACAACAGGCGTCGCTTGTTGGCGGTGATCAGTCCCTTTCTCAGCACCTGCGTGATCAGCACCACCATCCAGATCAGGCCGCAGGTCACGTGCAGGCCATGCGTACCCACCAGGGTGAAGAACGAGGAAAGGAAGGCACTGCGCTGCGGCCCGGCACCGATCGAGATGAGATGCGCAAACTCGCGCAATTCCAGCGTGATGAATCCCGCGCCCAGCAAACCGGTGATCACCAGCCACACCAACATCGGCTTCTGCCGGTCGCGCTGCATGGCCAGCACCGCAAAGCCATACGTGATGGACGAAAGCAGCAGCAATGTGGTGTTCACCGCGACCGCGGGAAGCTCCAGCACTTCCTGCGCAGTGGGTCCGCCGGCGTACTCGCGCCCGAGCACGCCGTAGGCGGCAAACAGGCAGGCGAAGACGAGGCAGTCGCTCATCAGGTAGATCCAGAAACCCAGGAGCGTGCCGTTGGCCGGATGGACATCGGCCGACTCGTGGAACAGCAGCTGCTCCGTGCGGCCGCCGCTGCCCGGCGTCATGGAAGTAGTCATATCAGACATGGCTGGCCAGTAGATCCGTGCGTGACTGTTCGATGCGACTGACTTCGTCGGCCGGTATGTAGTACTCGCGGTCGTAGTTGAACGTGTGTCCGATCGCCACCAGCAGCAGGGCGACGAAGGCCACGATGGCCAGCAGCCACATGTACCAGATCATGGCGAAACCAAACACGAAGCTCAGCGCGGCCATGATGAAACCGGCGCCGGTGTTGTGCGGCATATGGATCGGCAGGTAACCGTTCAGCGGGCGCTGCCAGCGGTACTTCTTCATCATCCACCAGGCATCGTGGTCATGGATGCGCGGTGTAAAGGCGAAGTTGTACTTCGGCGGCGGCGAGGAGGTGGACCACTCCAACGTGCGCCCTCCCCACGGATCGCCGGTGACGTCGCGCAGCGCCTCGCGGTTCTTGAAGCTCACGATGAACTGGATGATGTTGCAGGCGATGCCCAGCGCGATCAGGAACGCGCCAAAGGCCGCGATCAGGAACCAGATGCGCAGCGACGGATCGTCGAAGTGGCTGAGGCGGCGCGTCACGCCCATCAGGCCCAGCATGTAGAGCGGCATGAAGGCGAAATAGAAACCCGACACCCAGAACCAGAACGAGCACTTGCCCCAGAACGGATCGAGCCGGAAGCCGAATGCCTTCGGGAACCAGTAGGTGATGCCGGCGAACAGGCCGAACAACACGCCGCCGATGATGACGTTATGGAAATGCGCGATCAGGAACAGGCTGTTGTGCAGCGAGAAATCCGCCGGCGGTACCGCTAGCAGCACGCCGGTCATGCCGCCGATGACAAAGGTGACCATGAAAGCCACCGTCCACATCATCGGCAGCTCGAAATCCACGCGGCCGCGATACATGGTGAACAGCCAGTTGAAGATCTTCGCGCCCGTGGGGATCGAGATGATCATGGTGGTGATGCCGAAGAACGAATTGACGCTGGCACCCGAGCCCATGGTGAAGAAGTGATGCAGCCACACCAGGTAGGACAACACGGTGATCACCACCGTGGCGTACACCATCGATGCATAGCCGAACAGGGGCTTGCGGCTGAAGGTGGCGGTGACTTCGGAGAAAATGCCGAACGCCGGCAGGATCAGGATGTAGACCTCCGGATGGCCCCAGATCCAGATCAGGTTCACGTACATCATGGCGTTGCCGCCAAGCTCGGTGGTAAAGAAGTTGGTGCCTGCGTAGCGGTCGAGCGCCAGCATGGCCAGCACGGCGGTGAGCACGGGGAAGGCCGCGACGATCAACACATTGGTGCACAGCGCCGTCCAGGTGAACACCGGCATCTTCATCAGCGTCATGCCGGGTGCACGCATCTTGACGATGGTCACGAGCAGGTTGATGCCCGATAACAAGGTTCCGACACCCGCTATCTGCAGCGCCCATATGTAGTAGTCGACACCGGCGTCCGGGCTGGACACGATATCCGACAAGGGCGGATAGGCCAGCCAGCCGGTACGCGCGAATTCGCCGATGAACAGCGAACACATCACCAGCATCGCGCCGGCCACCGTCATCCAGAAACTGAAGTTGTTGAGGAAGGGAAACGCCACGTCGCGCGCGCCGATCTGCAGCGGCATCACAAAGTTCATCAAGCCCGTCACCATCGGCATGGCCACGAAGAAAATCATGATCACGCCATGCGCGGTAAACACCTGGTCATAGTGTTCGGGCGGCAGATAGCCATGCGACGCGCCAAACGACACGGCCTGCTGGCCGCGCATCATGATCGCGTCCGAGAAGCCGCGCAGCAGCATCACGAAGCCCAGGATCATGTACATGATGCCGATCTTCTTGTGGTCGATGCTGGTGAACCACTCGTGCCACAGGTAGCCCCACAGCTTGTAGTACGTAATGGCGCCCAGCAGCGCGATGGCGCCGATGGCCACCGCCACGAAGGTGTAGACCACGATGGGTTCGTGCAGCGGCAGCGAATCGAGCGACAGACGTCCGAAGATCAGCTTGGCAAGGTCGGGATGGGAAAGCATCGTGGACACCACCGGATCAGTCGGAATGAGGATGGGTTGCCATGGCGGCCATGCCGCTGGCCTGGCCGGGTGGCGACACGGCGGCGCCTTCGCTGGCCTCGTGCGGACTCAAGTCCACGCGCGTCATGCACGAGGGATTCTCCGGATCGACGCAGTGCGTGAGGATGGCGCGGTAAAGGCCAGGCTCCACCGTGGCGTAGTACTTCACCGGGTCGTACTCGCTGGGTGCGGCCAGCTTCACATAGGCATCACGATTGAGATCCCCGCCACCGGCCTTGGCCTTGGCCACCCACTGCGCAAAGCCTTCTTCCGTCACGCCGTGGAAGAGGAAGCGCATGCCTGAGAAACCGTGCCCGCTGTAGTTGGCAGAGAAGCCCTGGAACTCGCCCGGCGCATTGATCACGGCCTGCAGCTGCGTTTCCATGCCCGGCATGGCGTAGATCTGCCCGGCCAGCGCGGGGATGAAGAACGAGTTCATCACCGTGGACGCCGTAATCTTGAACTGGATCGGCCGATCCACCGGCGCGGCCAGCTCGTTCACGGTGGCAATGCCTTGTTCCGGGTATATGAACAGCCACTTCCAGTCGAGCGCGACCACGTTCACCTGCAAGGGTCGTACATCGGCTGGTACCGGACGTTGCGCGGCGATGCGTTCAAGCTGGCGATAGGGATCGAGCTTGTGCGTGCTGACCCAGGTGATCGCGCCCAGTGCAATGATGATCAGCAGCGGTGCGGCCCAGATCAGCAGTTCGAGAATGGTGGAGTGATCCCATTCGGGATCGTAGTGAGCCTTCTTGTTGGATGCGCGGAAATGCCAGGCGAAAAACAGCGTCAGCACGATGACCGGCACGATGATCAACAGCATCAACAAAGTCGACGTGATGATCAGATCGCGCTGCTGTACCGCGAGGTCGCCGGACGGCGCCATCAATACGGTTTGGCAACCCGCAAGCAGGAAGACGACGGAGACAAGCAGTCCACGCAGCAGCTTCATAGACATGACCGACGGCGCAACCAGTGTGGAAAACGGTACGCCCTTCGGCGCGAAACAGGAACAGGGCAGATTCCCAGTGACGCGAGAGGCGTGGCGGTGCCATAGTGGCCGCGTCATATTCCTTCTTTGTGAGTAATGACTATGTCAAGCACCTTCCCTGATCACGGCGGCGCCCCGGCAACCACGGCGGAAGACATCGGGCGCTTGCATGCACGCGCCAAGGTGGCGCCAGGCGAGATCGCCATTGGCGTGATCATCGGCCGCACCTCCGAACAGTTCGACTTCTTCGTGTTCGGGATTTCTTGCGTGCTGGTGTTTCCCTCCGTGCTGTTCCCGTTCGCCAGTCACCTGGATGGCATTCTTTACGCCTTCACGGTCTTTTCACTGGCCTTCATCGCGCGCCCGTTCGGCACCGCGTTGTTCATGGGTTTCCAACGGCGCTGGAGCCGTGGCACCAAGCTCACCATTGCACTGTTCCTGTTGGGTAGCGCAACCGCGGGCATTGCCTTCCTGCCGGGCTACAAACAGATCGGCAACTGGGCGATCGGATTGCTGATCCTGTTCCGCCTGCTGCAAGGCATCGCGCAAGGCGGTTCGTGGGATGGCCTGCCCTCGCTGCTGGCGCTCAACACGCCGCCGGAGCGACGCGGCTGGTACGCCATGCTCGGCCAGTTGAGTGCGCCGATCGGCTTCATCGTGGCCAGTGCCTTGTTCCTGTTCCTGCATGGCAGCCTGGATGAGGACGACTTCATCGACTGGGGCTGGCGTTATCCGTTCTTCGTGGCGTTCGCCATCAACGTGGTGGCGCTGTTTGCGCGCCTGCGCCTGGTCGTCACCGAGGAATACACCGTCGCCATGGAAGAGCGCGAGCTGGAGCCCGTCGGCATCGGCGAAATCCTGCGCACGCAGGGGTACAACATCTTCATCGGCGCGTTCGCCGCGTTGGCCAGCTACGCCTTGTTCCATCTGGTCACGATCTTCCCGTTGTCGTGGATCGTGCTCAAGAATTCCCAAGCCGTGGATTCGGTGTTGCTGATCCAGATCTTCGGCGGCGTGGCGGGCATCTTCGGCATCGTGATGTCGGGTTACGTGGCCGACCATATCGGCCGACGCACCACGCTGGGCGTGGCGGCAGGCCTGATCGGTTTGTTCGCCCTGGCCACGCCGTGGATGCTGGACGGCGGCAAGGAATTGCAGGACGCCTTCATCATCGTGGGCTTCCTCTTGCTCGGCTTCTCGTACGGGCAGGCGGCGGGCAGCGTGACCTCGAATTTCGAAGTGCGGCTGCGCTATGCGGGCGCCGCGCTGACCACCGACGTGGCCTGGCTGATCGGTGCGGCCTTCGCGCCGTTGGTGGCACTGGGCTTGTCGATGAAGTTCGGCCTGGCGGCGGTCAGTGCCTACCTGCTGTCCGGCGTGGTCTGCACCTTGCTGGCGTTGCGGGTGAATCGCGCGCTGGCAGCACGCGAATAGTCGTTGCTACTCGATGACCGACAATTCGTAGCAAGCCCTGCCGCGCTGCTTGGCGCGGTAGAGCGCTTCGTCTGCGTGTTGCATCAGCGCATCGACGGAGCCGGCATCGCGGCATAGCACGGCGCCCACGCTCAGGGTGACCTTCAAGGTATGCGGCCCGGCCACGATGGGCGCATCCATGGCCGAGGTGATCTTCTGCGCCAGCGTTTCGGCGACGTCATAGCTGGCGATGTCATCGCACAACACCACAAATTCATCGCCGCCCAAGCGGGCCAGCAGATCGGTCTTGCGGATCGAGGCCTTCAGCCGCGACGCAATTTCCGACAGCACGGCGTCGCCGGCGGCGTGGCCGTGGGTATCGTTGATCTGCTTGAAGTGATCGATGTCGATCAGCATCACCAGCAGAGGCGCGTTCGCCATCGACGCATCGCGCACCGCCATCTTGATGCCTTCACTGAAATACCGGCGGTTGGCGATACCGGTCAGCACATCGTAATGGGCGAGATAGGTGAGCTGCTGTTCGGCCTGCTTGATGTGGGTGATCTCGGTAGTCAGCGCGTAGAAGCCGTTCGCCTGCCCGTTGCCGAAGCCCGTGGTGGCGGGCAGGTAGGTGGTTTGGAAGTGATGATGGCGACCGTCGTATTCCGCCTCGTATTCGAAGGTATCCGTCTCGCCGCGCAGCGCGCGGTCGATATGCGGCTTGAGCACGGCATAGAGCGGCGCGCCGCGGATTTCCGCCACGGTCTTGCCGATCATGTGTTCGGGCGTCAAGCCGGCGACTTCGCGCACATAGCCATTGACGAAGGTGTAGCGCTCGTTGGCATCGATATGCGCAATCACGGCGGGTACGTTGTCGGTGATCGTGCGCAGTCGCTGCTCGCTGTCGGCCAGGGCTTGTTCGGCCTGCATGGCTTCGGTGATGTCGCGACCGGTATAGATCAGCTCCATCTCGCCCGGGTGATCGGGGCTGGGCGCCACCCGCACCAGCGCTTCGATCCACATGTAGTCGCCGGCACGGCGGCGCAGGCGATATTGGGTGAGCGACGGCTTGCCTGTGTTCCAGAGTTCTTCGACGGCAGCGGCGACGCGTTGTCGATCCTCCGGATGGATCAGCTCCGCACGAAGGTTGGCGAAGTCGCCAACGTCCCACCCCAGCAAATCCCTGACCGAGGGCGACACATAACGCCGGCTACCGTCGCGTGCGATGCGCATGATCAGGTCGCTCGCATAGTCCGCCAACAGCCGGTAGCGGCTTTCGCTCTCGGTCACCCGGCGACCGAGTCGACGGCGATCCGCCATTGCCAGCGCCACCGGCAGCGCGGTGACGCACAGCACACCCAGAAACACTTGTGCCAGCAGCGCCTGGCGGGCCGGCGTATATGGCACGATCAGTTGGAACGGCCCCGAACTGAAGGCCGTGGCAATGTGGGTCACCAAGGCGATGATGGCGATGCCGACCACCAGCCCCGGAAAGCGATGGTGGAACACCAGATAGAGCAGCGGCGCAAACACCACGAACAACAACGGATAGTGCGACTGGGCGAACACAGCCACCGTCACCACGGTCAACGCGATGACGTCGCGCAGCATGAGCAGGCGCCTCCCTGGTACGCCCAGCATGCGCTGGCGCTGCAATAGGGCGACCAGGGTCAGCGTGGCCACGATCACCATGCCCAGCAGGTGGGCGCGGAACCACCAGTCCACGGTGATCCAGAATGGCAGGCCGTGTGCGGCGCGCTGCACCGTGGCGGCCAGCAGTGCGGACGACACACAGGCAAGCAGGGTCGAGCCCAGCGCGATGCGGCCGAGCAGGAGGAAGCGCGTGTCCTGGGCGATGCGCGGAAACACATGCCGCACCACGGTGGCCGCGATCAGGATTTCCACGCCATTGGCCAGAGCAAGCGCCAACGGCACCGCCAGCCCGGTGCCGAGCAGCCCACCGTGGCCGAGGTACTGGCCCGCCATGAACCCGAGGAAAGCCGCGATCAGATACCACGGCCATCTGCTGCGCGGTACGGCGAGCAGGACGCCGACCACCAGGCCGTTGGGTATCCAGATGGTCAGTACGCTGCCGGTATGGCGTGCGAGCAGCAGCGAGTAGCTGACGGCGACGAGCACCGCAGCAAAGAGTCCGGCCAGTTCGGCGGCAAGGACCGGGAGCTTGTGGCGCCGCTGTGGTGGTTGGTGCATGAGCATGGCGGTGGGGACGTGCCAGCAGTAAGCACGCCCCATGCCATGTTTAGGATGGCCTACGTCAACGATGTGTCGTTCCGCGGAAAGTCGGGCGGATCAGCGGTCCTTGGGTGCGCGTCCGTTCACCTGCGCCACCAGGGCGGCATGGGCGAGGAGATCAACGGGTTGGTAAGTCACCTGCTCGGTCGCGGGATAGCGCAACAAGCTGTTCTGGCTCTTCCAGTTCTGCGCCGGTCGCACCGGGCGCGGCGTGAAACCTCCGCCGCAATTGGGGCAAACGTCCTGCTGCAACTGCACGCAATCGAGGCAGAACGTGCATTCGAAGGAGCAGATCATCGCTTCCGTCGATGCGGGTGGCAGGGGCTTGTTGCAGTGCTCGCAGGTCGGTCGAAGTTGCAGCATGGAGCCTCCTGCCGTGGCCAGGGGAAAGCATGGCATGACGCCATCGGGCAGCGTGGCGGCATCATGCGCCGCGCAGCGGCAACACATAACGCAGTTTGGCAGATTCACTTGCGCCAAGCCGTCGATAGAAGCGCGCGGCGCCCTCGTTCCACGACGGGGTTTGCCACTGGATGGCCGTACAGCCGAGCGAGCCGGCCAGCCCAAGCACACTGCCCCATAGTCGCTGGCCGATGGCGCCATTGCGCCAGCCGCTGCGCACGTAAAGACAATCCATGTGCAGATAGGTGGCGCGATCGAGCGTGGAGAAGTCCAGGGTGGCGCTGGCATAGCCGACCACGATTTTGTCCATGTA
>Ga0209672_100541_pt1 | contig 20457 bp, 16 predicted proteins | sample AraplaCol_mMS_r2_FD_184273 | JGI IMG/M metagenome (GOLD analysis project Ga0209672, IMG submission 184273) | Arabidopsis root microbial communities from North Carolina, USA - plate scrape CL_Col_mMS_r2 (SPAdes) (version 2) | ecosystem: Host-associated > Plants > Roots > Endosphere | place: USA...
TGCCGGCAGATCGGCCTGGGCCGCGTTGATGGCCGCCTGCACGTCGCGCGCCGCCTTGTCGGCAGTGCGATCAAAGGTGAAGCGCACCTGGATCGACGCCGAGCCCTCCGACGCGTTGCCGTACATGTCGTCGATGCCCGGAATACGGCCGATATGGCGCTCCAGCGGCGCCAGCACGGTGGACGCCATGGTCTGCGCGCTCGCCCCCGGCATCGACGCGACGATATACACGCCAGGGAACTCCAGCGACGGCAGCGCAGCCACGCCGAGCAGGCGATATGCAAACGCACCCGCCAGCAGCAGGCCAAGCGCCAGCAGCGACGTGCCCACGGGGCGACGGATCAGGGGGGCGAAGATATTCACTCAGGTTTCCATACCGGTTAGGGCGCGTGTCGCCACCCAGGCAGACCGTCAGCGAGGGTTTACGTTCACGTAAGCAAGGCAAAGAGCCCGCACATAGTGCCATTTATGCCTGCAGGGACGGCACCGGCGAATGTGCCTGAAGTCGGTCCGTGCCGGAAGGCAGGGGTGGGGTGGGTTAGTTGTGACGGGGTTTTTTGGGGGGATGGGGTCTTGAGATGGACTTTTAGCTTGTCGTTCCGGTGCAGGCAGGGGCTCTGCATTTGCTCGACTTTCCGGCGTGGCCCTGACTTGCTCGTCATCCCGGCGCAGGCCGGGATCCAGAGCCTCGGTGCTTAGTTGTCGCCTCTCCGCCAGGGTGCCGCCTACGACGCAAAGCTAGTCCCTGTGGGACGCGGCGGGCGTTTCGACTGCCTGCCGGCAGCCGAGTCACTTTTCTTTTGCTGGCCCAAAAGATCCCACGGGACTAGCTTCGCGTCGAAAGTAACCCAAAGTAGTGGCCTGATAACGCCCGCAGCATCGTGCTGGGATAAGCCCGAACGCTCGAGGCGCGTGGTTGTGGGACAACCTCCGAGGGTACACAGCGGGTACATCAATCCGCTGCGCAACGCGCCCGAATCGCTGAGGACTTAAAGCCGGGGCTCGCTTCGCATCGCCTTTGACGGGTTTTCGCAGTGCACTGCACTTCTCCCTCTCCCCTCCGGGGAGAGGGTTGGGGTGAGGGGCCAATCTAGCCTCACGCTTCCATCTGGCCAGATTGAACGCTCGAGAAAATATCGCGAGATTTCGCGATTATGCGGTTGGCCGGCGAGTTTCCTTGCCAATGACTTCTGGCGTATGAAACCACCCACCCACGGCACCTAAGCTGGAGCGTCGCGCTCTCGCGCCCGTTCAGAGGTTTCACTTTCATGCGCAAGCTTCCCCTCGTCGTGGCGCTGGCCACGCTGTTGCTCGGTACGGCGGTTCATGCCGATGACAAGAAAGACAAAGACAAGCCGGAGGACAAGCCCGATGCCGTGCTGCTCAAGCCGCAGGCGTCGGAGACCTCGGGTACGGTGAAGGTCGAGGGCAAGAGCATCGACTACAAGGCGGTGGCGGGGACGCTGGTGTTGCATGGCAGCGGCGACAAGGAGAACGAGCCGCAGATCAGCATGTTCTACGCTGCGTACTTCAAGAAGGGCGCGGAGCCGGGCAAGCGGCCGATCACCTTTATCTACAACGGCGGCCCGGGTTCGGCCACGGTGTGGCTGCACATGGGTGCGTTCGGGCCCAAGCGCGTGGTGACCAGCGATGATGCGCATACGCCGGCGGCTCCGTACGGCCTGGTGAACAACGATTACAGCCTGCTCGATGCCTCCGACCTGGTGTTCATCGATGCGCCCGGCGCGGGCTTCAGTCGCCTGATCGCCGATGACGGCGACAAGGGCAAGCGCGAGGAGCTGATGAAGGACCGCAAGAAGACGGTCTACAGCGTCGATGGCGACGGTCATGCGTTCGCGCAGTTCATCACCCAGTTCCTGTCCAAGTACAACCGCTGGAACTCGCCCAAGTATCTGTTCGGCGAAAGCTACGGCACCACGCGCTCGGCGGTGGTGGCCAATATTCTGGAAAATGAAAACAGCGTCGACCTCAACGGCGTGATCCTGCTGTCGCAGATCCTCAGCTTCGACAGCAGCATCGATGGTCCGGCCAACAACCCGGGCGTGGATCTGCCGTACGTGGTTGGCCTGCCGACTTTCGCGGCCACGGCGTACTACCACCACAAGCTGCCGCAGCAACCCGCCGCGCTGGAGCCCTTCCTGCGCGAAGTGGAGCAGTACGCCATGACCGACTACGCGTCCGCCCTGATGGCCGGCTCGCGTCTGGACCAGGGCCGCAAGCAGGCCGTCGCGCAGAAGCTGCATCAGTACACCGGCCTGCCGGTCGCCTATCTGATGAAGGCCAATCTGCGAGTCGACGGCGGCATGTTCGAGCATGAGTTGCAGGCCGATGGCGACATCACCACCGGTCGCCTGGACAGCCGCTTCTCCGGCCCGTCGATCGATCCCCTGAGCAAGTCGTCCGACTACGATCCGCAGTCCTCGGCGATCAGCTCGGCCTATGTGGCGGCGTTCAACGACTACGTTCGACGCCAGCTCAAGTTTGGCGAAAACCAGACCTACCGCTTGTTCGCCAACATCGACAACTGGGACTTCTCGCACAAGGCGCCGGGCTCGACCGAATCGCTGCAGCAGTCGACCAATGTGATGCCGGATCTGGCCACGGCGATGAAGACCAACCCGAACCTGCGCGTCTCGCTCAACGGCGGCTATTACGATCTGGCCACGCCGTATTTCGCGGCCGACTACGAGATGCATCACATGCCGATACCCGCCAACCTGGAGAAGAACATCTCCTATGCGTGGTATCCGTCGGGGCACATGGTCTACGCCCACGAGGACTCGCTCAAGCAGCTGCACGACAACGTGGCGCGCTTCATCGGCGAAACCGACAACGTCGGCAAGCATTGATGCATGCATGAAGGTGCGTCGCTGCGGCGCACCTTCACATCCGGCTACCGCGGGCGGCGCTACGCTCGCGGGCCTCGCCAGCCGGAGGTTCCACGATGAGTACCGAATCCGTAGCAAAGCGCCTGGTGGCCATGTGCCGCCACGGCCAGTTCGAGGAAGCGCAGCACGAGCTGTATGCCAAGGACGCCGTAAGCATCGAGCCGGAGGGCATGGCCCAAGGCCCGCTCGGCAACGTCAAAGGCCTGGATGCCATCCTCGAGAAGGGCAAGCGCTTCCAGGCGGGTGTCACCGAGATGCACGGCGTACAAGTGAGCGAGCCGCTGATCGCCGGCAACTGGTTCAGCGTCGTGATGACGCTGGATGTGACGATGAAGGAATACGGCCGCGTCAACATGCAGGAGATCTGCGTCTATCACGTGAAGGACGACAAGATCGTGCAGGAGCAGTTTTTTTACGATGCGGGCGGTTGAGGCAGCAGCCAGGCGCGGTGGCAACGGTAACCCCTGTGGGAGCGCACCCTGTGCGCGACGCGGCCTATCGGCTTACCGTGCTATTCGATCTTGCGGCGAGGCCCTGCCGGCTTCGCCGGCTGTCGCGCACAGGGTGCGCTCCCACAGGTCATCGGGTGGCGCGAGCCCCCAACAAAAAGCCCCGCTTTCGCGGGGCTCTCTGCAACTTGCACCAGCGTGTGCTCAGTCGATGTCGAGGAACGAGCGCAGCTGCTCCGAGCGGCTCGGGTGACGCAGCTTGCGCAGCGCCTTGGCCTCGATCTGGCGGATGCGTTCACGCGTGACGTCGAACTGCTTGCCGACTTCTTCCAGCGTGTGATCCGTGTTCATGTCGATGCCGAAGCGCATGCGCAGCACCTTGGCCTCGCGCGGGGTGAGGCCGGCGAGCACGTCGCGCACGGTTTCCATCAGGCCCGTTTCGGTGGCCGACTCGATCGGCGAGGACGCGTTGGTGTCCTCGATGAAATCGCCAAGATGGGAATCCTCGTCGTCGCCGATCGGGGTTTCCATCGAGATCGGTTCCTTCGCGATCTTCAGCACCTTGCGGATCTTGTCCTCGGGCATGTCCATTTCCTTGGCCAGCTCTTCAGGCGTCGGCTCGCGGCCGAACTGCTGCAGCATCTGGCGGGAAATGCGGTTCAACTTGTTGATCGTCTCGATCATGTGCACCGGGATACGGATGGTGCGCGCCTGGTCGGCGATCGAGCGGGTGATGGCCTGGCGGATCCACCATGTGGCGTACGTGGAGAACTTGTAGCCGCGGCGGTATTCGAACTTGTCCACCGCCTTCATAAGGCCGATGTTGCCTTCCTGGATCAGGTCCAGGAACTGCAGGCCGCGGTTGGTGTACTTCTTGGCGATGGAGATGACCAGGCGCAGGTTGGCCTCGACCATTTCCTTCTTGGCGCGGCGTGCCTTGGCCTCGCCGATCGACATCGTGCGGTTGATTTCCTTGATGTCGGTCAGCGGCAGGAACAGCTTGCGCTCGATGGCGCCCAGCTTGTCCTGCTCGGCGTCGATCGATTCCTTGTAGGTCTTGATGTTCGGCGACCACTTCTGGCGCTTGCGACCCAGCTCGTTGGCCCACTCCAGGTTGCCCTCGTTGCTGGGGAACGCCTTGAGGAACTCGGCCTTGGGCATCTTCACGTGCTTGACGAAGATCTCCATCAGCACGCGCTCGTGGTGACGGATGTCGTTCACCACTTCGCGCAGCTTGCGCACGAAGCTGTCGATCAGCGCGGACGGCAGCTTGAGCTTGAGGAATTCCTCAGCCATCTGGTCGCGCAGCTTGGTGACCTTCTTGTCGTTGATGTCGGTGGCCTTGGGGGCCGCCTTCTGGAACTTGCCGTAGTAGTCGCGCAGCAACTCCATGCGGCGCTTGACCTCTTCCGGGTCCGGACCGGTCGGGCCGGCTTCTTCTTCCTCGGCGCCTTCGACTTCTTCTTCGTCGTCTTCGACTTCAGCGTCGTCCACCTCGGCGTCGGCCGCGGCAGCCTGGGCCGCATCGGCCGCTTCTTCCAGGTCGGCGAAGCCGGCCAGGATTTCGCTCAGGCGGCGCTTGCCGTCCAGGTGCTGGTCGTATTCCTCGAGCAGCAGCTCGATGGTCAGCGGGAAGCTGGCAAGTGCGGTCTGCACCTGGCCCAGGCCTTCCTCGATGCGCTTGGCGATGGCGATTTCGCCTTCGCGGGTCAGCAGCTCGACCGTACCCATTTCGCGCATATACATGCGCACCGGGTCGGTGGTGCGGCCCACTTCGGAGTCGACTGCCGACAGCAGCGCGACCGCTTCTTCGGCGGCAGCTTCGTCGTCGGTGGACGCGCCGGGCGCGTTGTCCGACAGCGGATCGGAATCGGGTGCGGCATCGTGCACTTCAATGCCGACGCCCTTGAGCACCGCCATGATGTCTTCGATCTGCTCCGGATCGACAATGTCGTCGGGCAGGTGGTCGTTGATCTCGGCGTAGGTCAGGTAGCCCTGCTCCAGACCCTTGGAGATGAGCGCCTTGATTTCAGACTGTTGCTCGGGAGCTTTGCTATTCATACCTACCGCCGCGTATGCAGGAACCGATCAGTATACCCATGTGATGCTTTTTTGACCAGTTTTCAAGGAAGAAAATCGGCAGCGCCGACACGCAAAAATCGCGCCAAATCGGCATCTTCCGAGGATTTTGTCGTCTTTGGTCGAGATCGCCGGGGTGCGGGCGTCATGGGGTCTCCAGCCAGAAGGTGACTGGGCCGTCGTTGACCAGATGTACTTCCATATGGGCGCCGAACTGCCCGATTTCCACCCTGGGGTGCGTCGCCCGGGCCAGTTCCACCAGCCGGTCGAACCAGCGGCGGCCCTCTTCCGGCGTCGCGGCGCTGGTGAAGCTGGGGCGCATGCCCGAACGGGTGTCGGCGGCCAGGGTGAACTGGCTGACCAGCAGCAGCTCGCCACCGGTGTCGGCCAGGCTGCGGTTCATGCGGCCCTGCTCGTCGGCAAACACGCGGTAACCCAGCAGGCGTTCAAGCATGCGCCTGGTGCGCGGTTCGTCGTCGCCGGGTTGCACCGCGACCAGCGCAAGCAGGCCGGGGCCAATGGCTCCGACAGTGGTGTTTTCGACATCGACACGGGCTGACAGGACACGCTGGATCAGGGCGATCATCGAAGTGGTAACGGCCGGAGACGGCGGAAGCTTAGGGCCTGACCCGCGCCGGCGGATAGCCTGCGAAAGTTGTAGAGCATGCCCTGAGGCGAACAACGTAGCCGGGTGTCCCGTCGTTGACCCGTGAACCGGCGACGCGGGCGGTTACACTGCGTCGCTCATGCGATTCGACATCACCCTCCTCTATCTCCTCCTGCGCCTGTTTGGACGGCTGCCGCTGCGCACGCTGCATGCCATCGGCGCTGCCATCGGCCGCCTCTCGCTGGCCTTGCACACGCGCACCGCGCACAACACCTCGGTGAACCTGCGCCTGACCCGACCGGGCCTGGACAAGCGCGCGCATGCCGCGCTGCTGCGCGAGGTGATGGAGGACGCCGGCCGCTCCGCCACCGAGATCACCAAGATCTGGGGCAACGATGCCGAGCGTGCGCTCGACCTGGTGCGCGAGGTGCGTGGCGAGGCGCTGTTCGATGCCGCGCTGGCCGCGGGCAAGGGCGTGATCATCGCCGCGCCGCACCTGGGTTGCTGGGAGTTGCTCAACTATTGGCTGTGCCGCAAGACGCCGATGGCGATCCTGTATCGCCCGCCGCGCATCGCCGCCATCGAAGGCCTGCTGCGCAAGGTGCGCGGCGCGCTGGCGCCGGAGCAGGTGCGTGCCGAAGGCGCCGGCGTGCGCACCTTGTACAAGCGTCTGGCCGCCGGCGGCACCGTCGGCATCCTGCCGGACCAGAAGCCGCGTGCCGGCGAAGGCGAGGTCGCGCCATTCTTCGGCCAGAATGCGCTGACCATGGTGCTGTTGCCGCGGCTGGCGGCGCGCACCGGTGCGACTGTGCTGTTCGCGTTCGCGGAGCGTTTGCCCAAGGGCGAGGGTTTTCGCATCCATCTGTTGCCGGCGCCCAACGGGCTGGCCGATGCGGATCTCGCGATCGGTTGCCGGGCGCTAAATCAAGGCGTGGAACAGTGCGTGGAGCTGGCCTTCTCGCAGTACCAGTGGCATTACAAGCGTTACTCGGCGGATATCTGGCGTAGCCCCTACGATTGAGTGAGGACACGCAGATACCGTCATTCCGGCGCAGGCCGGAATCCAGTGGCCGGAGTGGCCGGTTTTCGCGAAAGCGGTCGTCAAGCTCGTCGCGAGAACCACACATCGCCGCCGCTGGATTCCGGCCTGCGCCGGAATGACGGCCACGATGAGGGCCTAGCAGGTTTCCACTCGCCGCAGGAACACCGTCATTTCCTTCTCGGCCTGCTTGTCGCCACGCGCCTGCGCGGCGGTGATGCCCTGGCGCCACGCGTCGGCCGCGCCGCCCTTGTCATCGACGGCCAGGCAGGCCTTGCCGAGCAGCTTCCAGGCGGCGGAATAGCCCGCATCGAACGCCACGGCTTGCCGGAATTCCGGAATGGCCGCCGCCGCATCGCCGGCGGCAAGCAGCGCGTTGCCCAGCGAGAAGCGCAGCAGCGCGCCATCACGAGGGCCGCCGCATTGCGCGCGAAGGTTGGCGATCAGTGCGTCGTTCATTGCAGGGCGCGGGAACGCCAGGGGTCGACCTGGTAGACCCGGGTCGGATGCGGGGGCTCAGGCGGCACGCGGCCGGCGCGCAGCTCGGCCAGCGACTTGGCCGGCCAGATCACCACCCAGCCGGAGCGGAACGGCTGCACCAGCAGCGCATAGCGCAGCGCATCGTTGGTCAGCTTGTCCGGATGTTCCACGACCAGCCCAGTGGGATGTTCCTGCGCAAACGTCTGCAGCGACTTGCCTTCGTACAGGCGCTCGATGCTGTGGGTCAGGCGACCGGCGAAATGGAACTGGCCTTCGTAATTGCCCAGCAGGCCCAGGGCCTGGTTCTGCGCATCGGCCTGGCCGAGCAGCTGGGCCGACGGCCGCAGGTCGAAGTTCTGCCACATGGTGAGCGTGAACAGCGTATTGAGCGCCAGCGTGCCGACCAGACCGGCAAACGCCAGTCGACGCAGCTCGCCGCGACCGCGCAACAGCAGCAGCACGCCCAGCAGCACGAACACCACGCTGAAGAAGCGGCTGTAGCGCTGGGTGGTATCGAACCATTCGCCGTGCAGGTCGTTATGCGAGACCAGCACCGGCAGCACGAACAGGAAGATACCGAACAGGATGCCGCCCACGCCCAGCGGCCAGGTGCCCAGCCAGGGATTGTCGGCGAGCTTCGGGCGCTGGTCGCGCAAGGCCGCGATGGCGCCGGCCACAAGCAGGGCCGCGCCGGCGAATTCCGGCAGGGGGTAATACAGCTGCTTGCCGCTGATGAAGGAGAACACCACGATCACCGGCACCAGCCAGCACAGCGCAAAACGCAGGCCGCTATCGAGCGGGCGGCGCAATGTGGCCAGCGCCACCCAGGCGCGCGGCCAGCCGCTGAAGGGGAACAGCAGCGCCGGGATCATCGGCAGGTACCACCAGAACGGGCGTGCGTGATCGAACGCATTCACCACGCGACCGGCAGTCTGGGTAAAGAACAGGCGCTGACGATAGGCCTCGCCGCCCGCAAAGCCGGCCGGCAATGCCCAGGCCAGCAGCATCGCACCACCCAGCAGCAGCGCCAGCACGCCACGGCCGTACCAGCGCACGCGGTTGTCGCGCGCCCAATCGTTCCACAGCGGGCCAAGCAGGAACGGAAAGGCCACATGCAGAAACATCACCGGACCCTTGGTCAGCAGGCCTGCGCCCACGCACAGGCCAAACAAGACCCAGCGCGGCTCCGCACGCTCCCGCTTGGGCGTCAGGCACAGCAGGGCCGCCAGCACCCAGACCGCCAGCAGCACCTCGTACATGATCTGCAGGCCGAACAGAAACGCATAACCCAGCGCCAGCAAGATCCACGGTGCGCCCTTGGCCACCCACGGGCGGTTCGGAAACAGGCGCTGCGCCAGCACCGACACCAGCACCAGCTGAGTGCCGCCAAAGATCACCTCGAGCACGCGCGGCCAGATGTCGTTGACGCCGGTCACCAGCCAGCCGGCGTGAATCATCCAGAACAGCAGCGGCACCTTCTCGCTGTAAGGCGCACCATTGATGTGCGGCACCAGCCAGTCGTGGTGGATCCACATTTCCCAGGCCACCGCGAGCGTGCGGGTGGAGTACAGCGGCATCGGGCCGTGCGAGAAGATCGCCAGCAACGCGGCCAGGGTCCACAGCGGTAGCCATGGCCAGAGGGAGCGCAGGTGTTCTGAGCGGCTATAGCTGCTGGATGCCACGGGCAGTCTTCTTTATGGGATTGAAACAATTCTAGCCCGAGCTGCCCCTGCTCCACGCTGACCCGGCCGCCGTGCGGCCGGGGCTCGCTCAGTAACGGGCCGGTCCCCAATAGCCGATGCGCCGGCGGATTTTGAGTTTTCGCCAGAAATTCCAAGGCTTACGGCTGCGGTTGCGGCCGCCGGCGGCGATGAACCCGTCGATCGCCTTGAGGATGCGCTCGGCGGAGTGGCCGTCGCGATACGGATGGATGGCCTCACCGTACTCATGGATGGCCTGCATCAGCTCCGGCGGTCGCGACAGCGCGCGTTCGATCGCCGGCTCGAACTGGGACACCTGGTCGATATCGATCAGCTGCGGACCGGGTCGGCGATTCTTGAAGGTCACCACGGGCTTGCCGGTGAGCAGGAATTCATTGAGTGCGGAGGAGGTGTCCGAGCACATCATGTCCACTTGCGGGAACAGCTCGAGGATGTTGTCGTTCTCGGCGAACGTCAGGTACTCGTTCTGCAGCGCCTTGTACTTGGCCACCGTGGCCGGTTCCATCTTCGGATGGAAGGTCACGATCCAGCGCCAGCGGCCGTCGCGCGAGAGGCGTTTGACTTCCTCATACAGCGTTTCGGCGGCGCTCCAGGACGGCGAAAAAGTGGAGTGATACAGGATCACCGGGGGCTGGCGCACCGACGGGATCGGTCCGGTGATTTCGCGCATGAAGGGATCGAGCTTGGGAAAGCCGGTTTCCACCACGCTGAAGTGGCCCACGCGATCGGCGATGGCCTGGAACTGCGCCGTATCGCGCGGACCGGTAGTGCAGTACAGATCGAAGAAGCCGCGGATATAGATATGCCGCGGCTTGCCCGCATCGAAGCCGTGGAAGGTTTCCACCTTCACGCCGGGAAAGAAATGCGGCACCGCATTGCTGGAGGTGATCACCGCACGCGGCTTCCACGCGCGCACTTCGTCCACCGTCAGCGCGCGTTCGCCTTCCACCAGGTCCTCGGCGCCGGGTCCGTCGAAGAACCAGGCGGCCTCGTCGCCGCGGGCGCGGATCGCGTCCTGGATCGGACGCAGGATGGCCAGCGCGTAGCGCTCCGAGCCATACAGCAAGTAATGCTCTTTATGAGCCGGGTCTTTACTCATCGATCGATGCCGTGGCGTATCAGGGCGTCGGTGGCCGTTTGCAGCGACGCGGGATTGCGGCGCATCTCGTAGTAACGCATGCGCTTGTATGCGGCATACGAGGCGCCGGTCTGCGCGATCACAAAACCGCGCCAGCCGTCGAGGAAGGCCAGCCGCAGGAAATAATCCTTCACGAAGGCCAGCAGGTACACGAAGGGCGTCTGCCACATGCGCACCGGCTTGTCCTTCTGCAGCCAGTCGCGGCACTTCAGTTCGGCGTAGCGCAGCACCTTGATCTGCTTCTCGGGCAGGCTCGGGTTGTTCTCGTGGTTGAACACTTCTTTCAGCAGCACGGAAGGTCCGTCGAAACGCAGCGACTCGTGCACGCGCACATCCGCCCAGCGTGCGCGGTCGCGGTGGTACAGGCGGGCCATTTTCTCGCCGCGGCCCGGCAGGTACCAGCGCATGCGCTCGCCCATGAAGATGGTGGACCGGCGCAGGTAGGCCGCGCAAAGATTGCTGGCCATCAGCTTGGGCAGCCGCTGCTCGAGTTCGGCCGCCAGTTCGGGCGAGAGGTACTCGTCGGCATCGAGCGCAAGCACCCAGTCATTGCTGCACTGCGTCGTAGCGAAATTGCGCTGCGGCCCGAAGCCCAGCCACGGCTGATGCACCACCCGCGCGCCGTGGGCCTGCGCAATGGCCACCGTGTCATCGGTACTCCCGCTGTCGACCACAAGTTTTTCACTGGCGAAGGGCACGCTATCCAGACAGCGGCCAATATGCTTCGCCTCGTTGTACGTCATGACCACGAGGGTGAGGGAAAAGGTAGGCATAAAGTGAATTCTAGCGGTATTCGCCGGGAGGCTTGGTCCTCCGAAAGACCTCGAGCGGCGTTTAGCGGACAGGGTCGTGGTCGGCTCAGTTTCAGCTGGAACCGTGCACTATTCTGCTGACTTTGGGCAGAGTAAGGCCGAAAATAGACCGGTTTCGGGTCCGCCCGGGCCGCAGTAACGACAGGTAAGCAGGCAGCATGAGAAGCAGGGCGATCCCATTGAAAACCGAAGTTCAGCCAAAGAGCCGGGCCATCGGGCGCACGATTCTTGGCGTGGGCATCGTCTGGATGATGCTGGGCATGGTCATCATGCCGGCGGGGGTTTCGTTCAATCCCGGCAAGGCCTATCAGACCAGCCTGATCGTGCTGCTCTATCTCCCTGCCTTGGTGTTGTCCTTCTCGCAGGGCGCGCGGGTCTGGCGCGAGCTGTGGCCGCTGCCGGTGTTCCGGGTTTTTCTGGCGCTGCTGGCGTGGGCGCTGCTCTCGCTGGCCTGGGGCCGCGTGCCGCACGCAGGCAACGAGGTCGGTCGCCTGATCAGCGTGCTGGCCTTCGTGCTCGGTTGGCATGCATACGCCGCCAATGACGTGACACGCATCCGCCAACTGTTGTTGGCCGCCGGCCTGGCCATCGGGGCTTGCGCGATCTACTACTGCGTCAGTTTCGTGATCACCCCCATGGAAGACGGCCGCATCATCGGCGAAGGCACCATCGCCACGGCCAACTATGCGGCGGCCCTGATGGGTGTGGTGGCGCTCTGGCTGAGCCAGCTCGACCTCGACGATCGTCGCTGGTCCATCGCACGCTATGCCGCGATGGCCGTACTGCTGCTGTTCGTCGGGCTCACCCAGACGCGCAGCGTGTGGCTGGCCCTGGCGCTGGCCATCATGCTGATGCCGTTGTGGCAGCCGGGTCGCGTCCACCGCTGGGTGGCTGTCACCATGGCCGTGCTGGCGGCCGTCATGTTGCTGTGGCCGGCGTCCATGTTGACCGAGCGCGGCACCTCGTTGCGACCGGAGCTGGCCATCCAGGCGATGCACCTGGCCGCCCAGCACCCGCTGCTCGGCTTGGGCCAGGGTGCCCCGATCAGCCTGCTCGTCAACGGCGCGGCCTATACGCACACCCATAACCTGCTGACCCAGGTGATCGTGGAGCTGGGCCTGCCCGGCCTGCTGCTGACGGTCGCCATGTGGCTCATGCTCGGCTGGCAAGGCTGGCGCCATCGCCACAGCCTGCAGGGCCGGCTGGTCCTGACCATCTGGGTCTACGCCTCGGTGGTGCTTCAGTTCGACATGCCGCAGATGCTCGACAGCCCGCGGCCGGCATGGCTGCTGATCTGGCTGCCGATGGGCCTGGTCCTGGGCCTGCTCGCGGGCGACCGGGCCAGCCCGGCAATTTCCATCCATTGAAACTAAAGTACCCCGACGTGTTGGGGATTCGGGGATCTCGATGAACAAGGTGTTGGTTACCGGCGGTGCGGGCTTTCTCGGCTCCCATCTGTGCGACCGGTTGCTGCGCGACGGCCACGACGTGCTGTGCGTGGACAACTTCTTTACCGGCAGCAAGCAGAACATCGCGCACCTGCTCGATCATCCGTACTTCGAGATGATGCGGCACGACGTGACCTTCCCGCTCTACGTGGAAGTGGACCGCATCTTCAATTTCGCCTGCCCTGCCTCGCCGGTGCATTACCAGCACGATCCGGTGCAGACCACCAAGACCAGCGTGCACGGCGCGATCAACATGCTCGGCCTGGCCAAGCGCACGGGCGCGCGCATCCTGCAGGCGTCGACCAGCGAGGTGTATGGCGATCCGGAAGTGCATCCGCAGCGCGAGGACTATTGGGGCCGCGTCAATCCCATCGGCTTCCGCAGCTGCTATGACGAAGGCAAGCGCTGCGCCGAAACGCTGTTCTTCGACTACCACCGCCAGCACAACCTGGACATCAAGGTGGTGCGCATCTTCAACACCTACGGCCCGCGCATGCATCCAAACGATGGGCGCGTGGTGAGCAACTTCATCGTGCAGGCACTGCGCGGCGAGGACATCACCATCTATGGCGATGGCAGCCAGACGCGCAGCTTCTGCTACGTCGACGACTTGATCGAAGTGATCACCCGCATGATGAACAGCGAGGCCGGCTTCGTCGGTCCGGTGAACATCGGCAACCCGGTCGAGCACACCATGCTGCAGCTGGCCGAGCGGGTGATTGCGCTGGTCGGCGGCAAATCCAAGCTGGTGTTCCGCCCGCTGCCCTCGGATGATCCGCGCCAGCGCCAGCCGGACATCGCGCTGGCCAAGGAAAAACTTGGCTGGGAACCGCGCGTGAGCCTGGATGATGGCCTGCGCGAAACCATTGCCTACTTCCGTCAGCTGCTCAAGGGAGAGGTGGCTGCATGAAGGCTCTGACCTTCAGCGTCATCATCACCAACTACAACTACCGCGACTACGTCGGCGAGGCGATCGACAGCGTGCTGGCGCAGACACGCGCCGCCGCCCAGGTCATCGTGATGGACGACGGTTCCACCGACGGCTCGGCCGCCTGGCTGGCCGAGCGCTACGGCAACGACGAACGGGTGACGCTGCGCTGCGTGAGCAACGGCGGCCAGCTGTCGGCCTTCGTCAAGGGCATGGAGGGTGTCACCGGCGACATCGTGTGCTTTCTCGATGCCGATGATCATTGGGACAAGGATTACCTCGCACGCATCGGCGAGGTGTACGACAGCCGCCGCGACGTCGATTTCGTCTTCACCGATGTCAATCTGTTCGGCAACGAGCAGGGCATCGTCGGTTACGCGGATCGCGCGACCGATCTGGGCTATACCGCCATCAGCACCTGGGTGACTGCGTACTGGTACGGCGCGGCGACCTCGGCTTTGTCGATGCGCCGCCTGTGGGCACAGCGTGTGCTGGACCTGCCGCATACCTTCCTCACCACCTGGCGCATCTCGGCGGACAATTGCCTGGTGTTCGGCACCAGCGTGCTGGGCGCGCGCAAGTATTTCCTGCCCACCGGCATGGTCCATTACCGCGTGCATGGCGCCAACGGCTGGTGGCACGCGCGCGATCGCGAGAACCAGTTCGCCAACCTGTTCCGCTCGCGCACGCTGATCAACCATTACGCCGAGCGGATGCATATGGACGTCCATACGCTGGACCTGGCCAAGGCCGAGTTCCGCAGCAAGCCGACAGCGGGCATGGAAGAGGCCTGGCGCTATGCCGGTATCGCATTCCGGCGTGGCACGGCAGGCTGGCTCAAGCGCGTGGAGCGCACGGTATCCATCCTCCGGCATGGCCGTCGCAACCGCGGCAAGGCAGACGCGTGATGCCGCGCGGGGCCGGTGATATATGAGCGCCGGGCTGGAGCTCAAAGTCAGCGTGATCCTGCTGACTTACAACTGGCCGCAGGCGCTCGAGCGCATGCTGGAAGGCCTGGCACGGCAAACCCAGCTGCCTTACGAAGTCATCGTGGCCGACGATGGTTCGAGCGACGAGACTGCCGCCCTGGTCAAGCGCATGGCGGCGACATTTCCGGTGCCGCTGCGTCACCTATGGCAGGAAGACCATGGTTTTCGCGCTGCGCGAGCGCGCAATCGCGGCATAGCCGCCAGTCGCGGCGACTATGTGATCCTGCTCGATGGCGACATGCTGATCGAACCGCACTTCATCGCCGACCATCTGATGCTGGCCGAGCGCGGATACTTCCTGCAAGGCGGGCGCATCAAGGCCACGGCTGAGGAATCGCAGCGACTGCTCGAAGGCAAGGCGCCGGCTTTTACGCCGTGGTCCACCGCCCATTTCGACGAATTCGATGGCACGAAGCGGCTCTACGCGTTCCGCGCGCCGTGGCTGGCGCGGTGGAAATCCCGCTCGCGCAACGGCGGTCGGGTGATGAGCTGCAATATGAGCTTCTGGCGCGACGATCTGTTGAAGGTCAATGGCTTCGACGAGCGCATGGAAGGCTATGGCGCGGAAGACCGCGAGCTGGCGGCGCGCCTGGAAAATACCGCCTGAAGCGGCGCGCCCTGAAATGGGCAGCGCTCGCCGTGCACCTGTGGCATAACTCACGCTCCCCGCCTGACGTCGACGACATGAGCTTGCCGAACAACGTGCTTTTCCACGAGACGCGCACGCAGGGCATTAGCTGGTGCGAGCGCGGCATCAGCCAGCACATCGATCTGCTCGATGGAAGCGATCGCGTCGGATGAAGCTGCTCTATACGAATTTCCATCACGACGATGGCGGTGGTCACACCACCTACATCCGCGAACTTGCCGCTGCGCTGGCATCGCGGCACGAGGTACACGTGGCGGCGCCGCCAGGCAGCCGCCTCAATCGCGAGGCGCGCGCCTTGCCTGGCGTGTTCGTGCTGGACCAGCCGTTTCCCAATGGCTTGAACAAATGGAAAGCCCGGCGCCGAGCGCGTGCGCAGCTGGCCGCGTACTTGCGCGAGCAGGCGTTTGACCTGATCCACGTCAACGGCTCCGCCGACCATCGCCTGGTGCTTTCGGCGATGCCGTCCAAACGTCCGGCCCTGGTGTGGACCAAGCACAACTCCAAGCCGGTGCGCGGCCTGGGTGCCGCGCTGCGCGCGCGGCACACGGATATGGTCATTGCCGTGTGCGAGTACACGCGTCGCGAGTTGATGCACACCGCCTATCGCCGCTGCAGATTGGAAACGGTCTACAACGGCGTGGATATCGAGCGTTGGTCACCCTGGCCGGCTGACCAGATCAAGGCCGAACGCGCACGTTGGACGGGTGGCGATGAAAGCCTGCTGTTGCTCGGCAGCAACGCAGGAACGGCCAGCTACAAAGGCTGGATGAACCTGATGGAAGCCCTGCCGATGCTGCCTGCGGAGATTCGCCGCCGAGTGCGCGTGGTGATTGCCGGCGTGCCGCCCAAGACGGCAGAACTGGAGCGAGTCGCCGCGCTTGGTGTGTCCGACCAGGTGCATTTCACCGGCGTGCTGACCGACGCCCGCAGCATGGTGGCCTCGCTCGACGCAGGCTTCGTGCTGTCCTACGACGTGGAAACCATCTCCTTCGCCTGCCGCGAAATGATGGCCATGGGCAAACCGGTACTGCTCACCCGCTACGCGGGCCTGCCCGAGAATATCCACGAAGGAAAGGACGGCTGGCTGGTCCCCGTGCGCGATCCCGCAGCCATCGCTGCCGCCGTGCAGCGATTGCTCGAACAACGCGACACCCTGCCTGCGATGGGCGAAGCTGCGCGCCAGCATGCGGAGCAGGAGTTTGGGTTGCCGCTGTTTGTGGGCCGAACGGAGCAGGTCTACCAGGATCTGCTGAACACGCGTCGGACCTGATCGCCGGGGCGAAGCGCGGCGCATCGCATTTCTATCCCGCCGAAAACTGGCCACAACGCAACTGTAGGAGCGCACTTGTGCGCGACCACCTAACGGAGCGGTACACCTATGCGCTGCGGTCGCGCACAAGTGCGCTCCTACAAGGGGACATACAGCCCTGTGCCGATCAGCTCTTTGTGGGAGCGCACCCTGTGTGCGACAAACCTACGGAGCGGCACACCCCAGCGTGGCTGTCGCGCACAGGGTGCGCTCCCACAGACAAGCCTAGCGCCAGGCGCGACACGAATCGATCATGCATGGGCTAAAGCCGATGCGCAGCGAGGCTTTGCTTTAAGCCCTCTTCGCCATGGCGCGTTGCGGTGTAGCGGAATCGCATGTCGGACGATCGCCACGCTTCCGATCCCCTCGAGCGACAGAAGACCGTATCCAACACGACGCTACGAGCCCTTGCTCTTTTTAGGCCATTCTCTTTGGGTTACTTTTCTCTTGGGCCAGCAAGAGAAAAGTGACTCGAGCGGCGGCAGCCGATCGAAACGCCCGCCGCGTAGGCGGCACGCTGGCCTCAATGTAACAACCAAACACCGAGGCTCTCGATGACCAGCCTTCGGCTAGTGGAAGGCGCTTCGCTCTGCGCCGGGATAGCGATCAAAAGGGCGCATCCAAGTGGGCGTAGTCACCACCACCCACCCAACCCCTCACTCCTCCAACGCCGCCGCCGGCACCCGATCCACATCCTCACTAGGCATGCACCCCGGCACCACGGCGTCAGCCTTGAACATCCACCACTCCCGCCGATTCGCATGCCCCAGGCTCACCGCCTTGCTGCGATCCACGCACTGAGCCATCACCCCATCCAGCGCAAACAGCCACCGGTGCTCAGGATCGGCAGCCTGCCACTTCACCGCCGCGCTGTACTGCTCATGCCACGGCCGCGTAAACCCGAAATCCGTGGCCGGATGGTTGAACATCAGCAGGTTCTGCTCCTTCCACGCGACCATGCCGATCTGGTCGCCCGCCGGCAGGCGCTCGCCCACATCCTGCATCAAGCCGGCGGCCGAGCTGGAATCATTGAGGATGGGGTAAGCCCACAAGCTCCACACCAGCCACATGGCCGCCATGCCGCCAGCAACGGCGGCGACAGCGCGGCGCACACGCAGCGTGGCGATCAACAGCAGTTGCACGACGCCGATGGTGACGAACATCCACCAGAGCGCATGGCCGCCGTCATCGAAACCACGAGCGGTGGCGAACTCGCTGGCGAATTTCGGGTGTGCCACCAGCGCCGCGGCACCCACGCCAAGCATGGCGGCACCCATGATGCCGATAAAGGCGAGCCCCGCCACGCGCAGCCAGCGCTTCTTCAGCAGCTCATCCAGATAAGGCGCACTGACCAGCGCCAGCATCGGCAGCGCCGGCATGATGTAGACGTCCCGCTTGCCCTTGGGGATCGAGAAGAACACCAGCAGCAGCACGATCCAGCCCAGCGGCAACAGGATGCGCGCGTCCTTGGCCTTGAGCGACTGCCACCAGCGCGGCAGCGTGCCCGGATAAGTGAGCGACAGCGGCAGCCAGGTGAACAGCACGATGGGCACGTAGTAGAGCGCGTTGTGGTGGTGATCCCACGACTTGCTGTAACGGCCGGCGGTCTGGTGGAACAGGATGTCGTTGACGTACGCCGCGTAGGCCGGATCGCCCGCGTGCGCCTTGGCGCCCAACAGCATCGGCACCAGCCACAGCGCCATCGCCAGTAACAGCGCGACCAGGCCCAGCGCCCAGCGCCACCATGCACCATCGCCCATCCGAGACACGCCGTTCCACTGGCCGAACGCGGCCACCAGATACGGCACGAACATGAAGAGCGCGAGCACGCCCACGCCCTTGGTGATCACGCCCAGCCCCGCGCAGAAGCAGCCGAACCAGAACGCGCGCCAGTTCGGCCCCTTGAGCATATGCACCAGCAGGCCCCAGTTCGCCGCGGTGATGTAGAACATCACCAGCGGATCAATCTGCGCCCGTTTGGTCTGGTAGACGAACTGGAAAGTGATCAGCAGGGCCGAAGCGGCATACAGGCCGACCTGGCGATTCCACAGGCGACGGCCCAGGTCATACACCAGCAGCAGCGAACCCAGCGCCGCCAGCAAGGACGGCAGCAGGAAGGCGACGCGCCAGTTGCGGATGACCGTGTAGCTGGCGGCCTCGAGCCAGAACAGCATCGGCGGCTTGTCCGAATACAGCTCGCTGCCCCGGTGCGGAAACAACCAATCGCCGCTTTCCACCATCTGTTTGGCGGCCAGCGCGAAGCGCGGCTCGTCCGACGGCCAAGGGTCGCGCAGACCCATGCCGGCGCCGATCACCGCCAGGGCGATCAGCAGCAACAGCCAGAATCGGCGGCGTTCCAGGGGAGTGGCTTCAGAAAAAACAGACATGCGTGGATTCCGGGGCTGCGGCGGGCCGCGTCGCAAATACATAGCTTAATGCCGTCGCCCGAGCTTAACGGCCTTGCCTGGTCCGTGGCTTAGCAGCGGAGCCCGCAGGCGCTACGCCTGGCGTCAGGCCTTCTCGAGGACGGCATAGTACATGCCGTCCAGGTCGCCATCGCCGGGCAGGACCTGCCAGCCCACGCTGGCGGCCTGGCCCACCGGCAGGGTGAACTCCACCGCGCGGGCATCGGGCTGGCCCTTGAGCCATGCGCCGACCACGGCGTCATTCTCGGCGCGCAGCATGGAACAGGTGATGTAGACCAGCCGGCCGCCCGGCGCCAGCAACGGCCACAGGGCTGCCAGGATGCGCTGCTGTTGGGCTGCGAGCGGCGCGATGTCGCTCTCGCGGCGATGCAGGCGTACATCCGGTCGACGACGCAGCACGCCGGCAGCCGAACAGGGCGCGTCGATCAGGATGCGATCGAACGGCTTGCCGTCCCACCAGCCCTTGGGCTCGCCTGCATCGCCGACGACGATGGTGGCCTTGAGGCCGAGACGTTCGAGGTTCTGGCTGATGCGCTGGGTGCGCTTGGCGTCGAATTCCAGCGCCGTGAGCGAGAGGTCCGCGCGCTCCAGCAAATGGCAGGCCTTGCCGCCGGGCGCGGCGCAGGCATCGAGCACGCGCTGGCCGTCGCGCACGTCAGCAAGATCGGCGGCAATCTGCGCGGCGCCATCCTGCACGGCGAACTGGCCGGCGGCGAAACCGGGAAGGCGGGTCACGTCGGTGCTGTGCGGAAGCACGATGCCGTCAGCGAGCCACGCATGGGCATCGGCCGTATAGCCGTCCGTACGCAGTCGCTCGATCAGCGAGTCGCGCTCGCTGCGGCGATGGTTGACGCGCAGCATCAGCGGCGGCTCGACATTGTTCGCCGCCATCACCGCATCGGCCTGCTCCGGCCAGTCGCGCGCCAGCGTCTTGGCCAGCCACGGGGGATGCGCGTGTCGCGTCTGCGGCTTGGCGTCGAGTTCGGCCAGCAGCGTCTCGCGCTCGCGTTGCCAGCGACGCAGCACGGCATTGACCAGGCCTGCCATGCGCGGACGCTGCAGCGCTCGCGTGGCCTGCACCGTGGCGGCCACCGCGGCATACGCTGGCAGCTGCAGGATCTCCAGCTGCACCAGCCCGAGCACCAGCAGTGCATGCACCACCGGCTCCTTCTGGCGCAACGACTTTTCCAGCAGTCGATCCAGCACCGGGTCGAATCGCAGCCACCAGCGTGCGCCATCGCTCAACAGAGCCATCAGCAGCGCACGATCGCGCCCGTCGGCCAGCTTGGGCGCATGACGCTCCATCGCGTCGCGCAGCGAGGTACCGCGCAAGGCGACGTCGGCAAGGGCTTGGGCGGCTAGGGCGCGGGTATCGGTCATCAGGGGAAGGTAGTGGATGTGGGTGAGAAGCGGGGGTAAAGACGGATGCTGGCTCTGCCTGCTCGTCATCGCGACCTACGCCGAAATGACGAGC
>Ga0209672_100544_pt1 | contig 20424 bp, 14 predicted proteins | sample AraplaCol_mMS_r2_FD_184273 | JGI IMG/M metagenome (GOLD analysis project Ga0209672, IMG submission 184273) | Arabidopsis root microbial communities from North Carolina, USA - plate scrape CL_Col_mMS_r2 (SPAdes) (version 2) | ecosystem: Host-associated > Plants > Roots > Endosphere | place: USA...
CGTTGAGATCTGGATCACGCCGGTCTGTTTGCCCTGCTCCTGAACATCGAGCGCGAGCTGGAAGCTGGTGATCGCATCGAGATCGTTCGAGCGCACGACGGTAAAGCGCGTGCCCGGCAACGCCACGAGCTGCTTGACGAGCATCGTCACACCACCGCCCGAGGCCATGCGGCCAACTTCGCCATCGAGCAGCAAGTTGCCCTGCTCGTCGCGCAGCGTGTAGTGGTCGCCGCCCGCCACGGTCATCGTCAGCTTTTTGCCCTCGAGCGCGGGCGTCACTTGAAGCGAATCGACGTCGGCGATCTCGCCGCCCCAGGCATAGGAAGACAAACCGAACCACGGCTTGCCCGGCTGCCCAGGCGAGGCAAGCCGTTCGGCGATCGCGCCGAGCACGGGGAACGTCTTCGGCGTGACCGAATAATTGAGCTTGAACTGCTCGACCACCGGCGCGACCACGCCGCGGCTCTTGATGATCTCGATCTCGGCATCGGTCGGCAGCGATGTCGATGCGCCGCCGCCCGCGGCCCCGCCGTTCGAGCTCTGCGTGAGCCCCTGCGTGACGCTGCTCGGTGCCTCGACGCGCACGTGCGCATCCGCCGAATAAATCGGTTTGGCGAGAAAGCAGTAGAGCGCCGCCAGGCCGATGATGGCGGCGGCGACGCCGATCAGCCAGCCGATATCGTCGAGCACGACGTGCAGCAGCTGTCCGAGGACGACATCGTCTTCCTCAGATTGAAAAGCCGTCGGCAACGGCGGCGCGATCGATTGGGCCAAAATGCTTGAGCTCGTCTTCATAGCGTCACTTCGTCAGCTGCTTCGTGAAAAAGATCGTCTGCAGTGTCGGCAGGACTTGCTGCATCACGCGGTTGAACTGCACCGCCGAGGACGTGCCGACGTAGACGACATCGAAGGGTTGCAACGGGAATTGCGTCGACAGCAACAGCGCGTCGGGCTGCGTCATATCGAGCCGATAGATGTCGGGCGAGTTCGGATGCGCGCGCATGCCGCGGATCACGTAGATCTGGCGCGGGTTCGCGTCGGTATCGAGAATGCCGCCCGCTGTCGTCAGCGAATCGGCCACCGTCAACGATCCGCGGATCATCTGCACCGCGGTGGGCTGCTTCACTTCGCCCATCACGAAGACACGGCTGTCGGTGCGATCGGGAATGTTGACGATATCGCCGTCCTGCAGCATGACGTTTTGCGAAATCTCGCCGCGGTCCAGCAGGCCGTTGGCATCGAGCGAGTACGACTTCCCGCCGCGCGTCAGGCGCACGCGCTGCAAGTCGGCGTTATCGGTCGCGCCGCCCGAGCGCGTGATCGCGTCGACGAGCGTGAGCGGCACGTCGGTAATGGCCAGCGGCCCCGGCGAATGCACGTCGCCGGTGACCTGCACGCGCTGCGAGCGGTAGGCAAGCACGCGCAGATCGAGCTGCGGATTATGGATATACGGCGCGAGCGCGGCGGAAAGCCGATCGCGCACTTGCTGCGGCGTTTGCCCGGCCACGTGAATGCGACCCACGAACGGGAAGAAGATCGAACCATCCGAGGCGACGGTCTGGCCGTAAGGGTCGGCCTGTCCCGGCAGCGCTGTCGTGTAAGGCTGAGCGAGTGCGCCCGCAACCGTCTGCGTCGTATTGCCGCCCGAGGAGAACGACGTGCCTTGCGGCGTCGTCAGCTCCGGGTGATCCCAGACCGTAATGCCGAGAATGTCCTGCGGCCCGATGTGATAGCTGTACTGCTTGAGGCTCGGGAAGTGCGATTGGGGCAGCGGCCGCGGCGTGGCCTGCTGCGCCGCGACGAGCTCGGCAATCGTCTGCGCCGTGACACGGTGGACTTCATATGTCGGTGCAGCGCCGGTGGGCTCCTCTTCGTGCAGGTGCGAGGTGTCGAGCGCGTTGCCCGGCGCGACGGCGCAGCCGGCGACGAGCGACGCGACAAGTGCAATGGCGGTCAGGGAAAGAAGGCTACGATTCATAGATGCGCGGGCTCAAGCTCAAGCGGAATAGGCGGCGACCGAGCCGCCGGGTCGTTTCGAACGCGCCGCTGCCGCCGTGGCATCGGGACGTCCGATGGAGTGGTATTCGATACCCGCTTCGGCAAGCGCCAGCGGGTCGTACAGGTTGCGCCCGTCGAAGACGACGGCTTGCTTGAGCAACCGCTTGAACGCATCGAAGTCGGGGCTCTTGAACGCCTTCCACTCGGTCAGTACGACGAGCGCATCCGCGCCGTCGACAGCACTCATCTGGTCGTCGACGAGCGTCAGGCGACTGAGCGCATCGGCGGCGTCGCGCAGATCGGACGCAAACACGCGCCTCGCTTCGGTCATCGCAACCGGATCGTAGGCAACGACGCGCGCACCGCGCGCGAGCAACGCCGCGATCAGCACACGGCTCGGCGCCTCGCGCATATCGTCGGTCTCGGGCTTGAACGCGAGCCCCCACACGCCGAACGTGTGGCCGGTCAGATCTTCACCGAAACGGGCGACGATCTTGCGCGCCAGCACCTGCTTTTGCGCAGCGTTGACGGCCGATACCGCTTGCAGTATCTGCAGCGACTGTCCGCTTTCATGCGCGGTATGCACGAGCGCGTGCACATCTTTCGGAAAGCACGAACCACCGTAGCCGCAGCCGGCATACAGAAAGTGATAGCCGATGCGCGGGTCCGAGCCGATGCCGCGACGCACGGCATCGATATCGGCACCTACACGCTCCGCGAGGTTCGCCAGCTCGTTCATGAACGAAATCCGCGTGGCCAGCATCGCGTTGGCCGCGTACTTCGTGAATTCGGCGGAGCGCACATCCATATTGAGCGTGCGCTCGTGATTGCGGTTGAACGGCGCATAAAGGCGCTTCATCAGCTCTCGCGCGCGTTCGCCGGGCATGTCGTCATCGCATCCGATGACGATGCGATCGGGCCGCGTGAAGTCCTCGATAGCGGCGCCTTCCTTCAGAAACTCGGGGTTGGAGACGACCGAAAACAGAATGTCCTCGTTGCGCAGCTTCAGCTGTTCCGCGATCGCCTCGCGCACGCGCTCGGCCGTGCCCACGGGTACCGTCGATTTGTCGACGACGACAGTGAAGCCCTTCATATATCGGCCGATGTCGCGCGCCGCCGCGAGCACGTATTGCAGATCGGCAGACCCGTCTTCGTCGCTGGGTGTGCCCACCGCGATGAAGACCGCATCGCCGTGCTCGATCGCGGGGCGCACCTCGGTGGTAAACGAGAGCCGGCCCGCCGCGCGATTGCGCGCGACGATTTCGCGCAGGCCCGGCTCGTGAATGGGCATGCCGCCCGATTCGAGGACGTCGATACGGTTCTTGTCGACGTCGAAGCAGCAGACGTCGTTACCGATGTCGGCAAGACATGCGCCTGTCACAAGACCGACGTATCCGCAGCCGATGATGGTCACGTTCATGTTTCGATGGCCTCAAGAAAAAACGAAGAAAACGTTGGACGCCATGCCGCAACGAGGCATGGCCCGATTCGGATCAATATGCGTTGCTGCCGGCAAAACCTTTCCAGAGCGTGAGCACGACGATCTTGATGTCGAACCAGAACGTCCAGTTCTGGATGTAATAGAGATCGAGCTTGACGCGCCCGCTCATCTTTTCGATGCGATCGGTTTCGCCGCGAAAGCCATGAATTTGCGCCCAGCCCGTGATGCCGGGCTTGATGCGATAGCGGAACATGTACCCGTTCACGAGATCCTTGTAGAGATCGTCGTGCTCGAGCGCATGCGGACGCGGCCCGACCACGGACATCTCGCCCTTGAGCACGTTGATGAACTGGGGCAGCTCATCGAGGCTCGTACGCCGCAAAAAGCGCCCGACGCGCGTGATGCGTGGATCGTGTCGCGTGGCCTGCGTCACCTTGCCTTCAACCTCCTTGTGCACCTTCATCGTTCGGAACTTGTAAATCTCGAACGTATCGCCGTCCGCGCCCAAGCGCCGTTGCCGGAAGAAAACCGGCCCCGGCGACGACAGCTTCACGAGCGCCGCGATGACGAGCATGAGCGGCGCAAGTGCGATCAACGCAGCCAGCGCGAACATCCTGTCGAAAATCAGCTTCGGCCACGCACGCACATCGCCGAGCGGCGAAGCCGCGAGATTGATGGCCGGCACACCGAGCAAATCGACGACCTCCTGGTTCAGCAACGTGAGACTGCTCACGTCGGGGATGAAACGGATATTCACGAATTCGTGCCTCAACGCGGTGACGATGCGATGGATGATCGGCTCGCGTGACATCGGCAACGCCAGCCAGAGCTCGCGCACTTGCTTGCGCTTCACGAGATCGACGAGTTCGTCCAAGCCGTACTTGATCGGCACGCCGGCGATCGACTGCGAAGCAGCCGCCGCGGGGCGTCGTTCATCGGCCTCGTCGTCGAACACGCAAACGGGTGCGAAGCCAGCTTCCGGCCGGGCCTTCATACGCTCGATAAGAAATGTCGCGTAAGGCCCAACGCCGACGATCGCGACGGACTTCAGATTGAACCCCTGTCGCCGCAGACGCTTGAGCGTCGTATAAACCAGCGCCTTCACCGTCAACAGCAAAGCGACCGTCGTGCACGCCCAAAAGGCAAGCCACGTGCGCGACAGCGCGTCGACACGATGCACGCTGAAGCTCATCAGCACGCCGGTCGCCTCGACGATCAGCCATGCGAGCGCCGTGCGCCACAACAGGTCGTTGAGTGGCTTGCCGCGCCACGAACGATAAATACCAAGCGCCGGAAACAAGACGACGACGAGCATGTCGTCGAACGCCATGGCGATGCTCTGCGTGTCGCTGAGCCACACCGGGTGCCCGGCATGCAGCGCGGCAGCGGCGAACGCGCCCATGCTCGCCAGCGCCACATCGATCATCCGGGAGAGAAGGCCCAGCATCGCAACACCTCGATTTCAGCCGTGTATTCATGGGCATCCATCAAGCGCTATCAAAAAGAACTGGGCAAGCAGAGGAATATTCAAAAATATTTCAGCGGGGTTTTCCGGATTATTTTTCGATTTTTTTATTGATCGCGCGACAGCAATCGTCATATTCAGATGCCGAGCGGCCGGTCGCCCCCTCAGTCGCCCCTCAGGTCGCCCCTCAAAGCGCCCGATCAGACCATGCACTCGCCACCCCGCCCCCCCGTTTGGCGGTCATCTTGCGCCTGGGAGCGAGCGGAGGCACGCGTTTTATTGTCGATTTCTTGCTGCCACACTTGACTCATCGAATTCACGTCAAGTGGAGGCTCAAATGACTACGCCGATCGCCACCGTCGAGGCGCCAACGACACCCGCCCCGATGATCCGGGCCGTGCCGCCCTCGCCGATGTCGCATACGCGGTTCAAGGTTCAACCCGTCATTCTGGCCGGCGGCTCGGGCACCCGATTGTGGCCCATGTCGCGCGAGCAATATCCCAAACAATTGATCGAACTGCTCGGCGACGAATCGCTGCTGCAATCGACGGCACACCGGCTCGACGGCCTTGAATCGGACTTCGCGCTTGCCGATCGGATCATGGTCGTATGCGGCGACGATCATCGCTTTACCACGGCCGATCAGCTCAACGCGCGCGGCATCAACGCGCGTATCGTGCTCGAGCCGCTCGGCCGCGACACGGCGCCCGCGCTGACCATCGCGGCGCTCGACGCCTTGGCACAGGCGGAGGGCGATGCCGATGCACTGATCGTCGCCATGCCGGCCGATCATGCCATCGCCGACGCCGAGGGCTTTCGGCGCGCGATCGCAAGCGCTGTGCGCTATGCGGCCAAGGGCATGGTTGCCACGCTCGGCATCGTCCCGACGGCCGCCGAGACCGGCTACGGCTATCTGCGACTCGGCGAGCCGCTCGACGATGACGCCGAAGCCCGCGCGCAAGGTCTCGCCGCGCGCAAGCTCGCCCGCTTCGTCGAGAAGCCGGATCTCGAACTCGCCGAACGGTACGTCGCCTCGGGCGAGTACTGGTGGAACAGCGGCATCTTCGTCGTGCGCGCCTCGACGTGGCTCCATGCACTGGCCCGGTTCGAGCCCGCTATCTATGAAGCATGCGCCAACGCTCATGCGCGCGGCCGCCTCGACGGCGAGTTCTTGCGCCTCGACCGCGATGCATTCGCCGCGTCGCCTTCGAATTCGATCGACTACGCCGTCATGGAGCGCCTCGCCAACGACGACACGCTGCCGCGCGGCGTCGCCGTCCCGCTCGCGGCCGGATGGTCGGATGTCGGCTCCTGGAGCGCACTCTGGCAAATCCTGCCGAAGGACGATAGCGGCAACGTTGCGCGCGGGCGCGTCCTGTTCGAAGACTCGCAAGAAACGCTCGCTCACTCCGATGGCAGGCTCGTCGCCTGCCTCGGCACGCGCGATCTCATCGTCGTCGAAACCGCCGATGCCGTGCTCGTCGCGGACAAGTCGCACGTGCAGGATGTCAAAAAGGTCGTCTCGCGGCTGCGCGCCGAAAGCGGAACGGAAGCGTCTGTTCACCGCAAAGTGCACCGGCCGTGGGGCCACTATGATTCCATCGATGCGGGCGAACGCTTTCAGGTCAAGCGCATCGTCGTAAAGCCCGGCGCTCAACTGTCGCTGCAGATGCATCACCACCGCGCCGAACACTGGATCGTCGTGCGCGGGACCGCTCGCGTCACGCGCGATGGCGAATCGTTCCTTCTTTCGGAGAACGAATCGACGTATATCCCGCTCGGCACCACCCATCGCCTGGAAAACCCGGGGAAGGTGCCGCTCGAGATCATCGAAGTACAGTCGGGCTCTTATCTTGGAGAGGACGACATCGTCCGTTTCGACGATACATACGGACGCGAATGACGTCAGCCAACGTGCGCCGCGGCGGGCGGCGGATCGCATAGCAAGCGGGCCGATGGCCCGCTTTGTTTTATCCGCCCGCGGTGCTTACGCCCGATAGTTGAGCTCGGGCGCCGGCGCTTCCAGATGTCCTTCGGGGTACGGAAGCCAGTGGAGCGCGCGGCGCCCCACGGCCGAATCCAGCCTGCGCGCAATGGACGGGGCAATGGCCGACAGCGGCGCGGGCAGCGGCTTGGCGACAGCCTCCTTCGGCTCGCCGCGCTGATCCGAATCGCCGGACGGCAATGGCCCGAACGCATCCGCATTGGACGATGCGTCCGCCTGGGCTGCGCCGGCCGCCGCGGAGGCGCTCGAGTGGCGATCGATCCAATCGCGCGCCCACTCGAGCGCGTGACGTTCCGCGCTCTCGTGATCTTCGAAGCGAGGACCGATCAGCCCCGAGCGTTCAATCCGTCTGCCGTCCTGGGCGATCTCGACCGAAGCCCGATAGGCTGTCGGCGTTTGCCGCGTCACCGGCTGCGCCATCGCGCGGATCGTATAGCCGCAGTAATCGTCGGTGCGCTCGTGCACCTCGCTCGCGCTGAACGAGGGCAGGTCTTGCAGCGGCGTGCGCTGGTACATGGCACGCAGTGCGTCGCCCGCCGCCTGCAACGGGCGCGAAGCGGCAACCGGCAGGTCGCCCGCGCGCTGCGTGCAGCTCCCCGAGCTCTGCCAGGACTCGGGATTGGTCCAGAACACACCGCGCAAGCGCGGCGACTCCTGCGCCGGCTCGGGCTTGGGTTCCGGTAACACAGCCGCCTGCGGTTGCGGCACATAAGCAAATACACGTCCCCCTTCCGAGAGAATCGCGACCATCTCGAACAACGTGCCGTCGGCGAGCCATTCGTCGAAGCGGCGCCGGCAAGTCGGCCCTGAGGGGTAGCGGGCCGGCAGCTTGGACCAGCGCTCCCCCGTCGTGAGAATCCACAGTACCGCGTTCGCCACTACGCGGGTTTCGGCGCGAGGCCTGCCGCGTCGATGGGGGTGAACAGGTTCATCGGCCGCCAGCGCGGAAATACGCGCCCACTCGTCGTCGCTCAGTTCTTGAAAAAACATATTCTTCTCCACGCAGCCTGGCCTGGCTGCGACGCTCGGCTCACGCGAACGAACGATCATTCGCAAGAACCGCGGGTTGCACAAAATGATTGTTATTTTGGCTACAACGACCAAATTCGCACTCGTAAAGTGCGGATTTGCCCTCTGGTGAAGCGCAAGAGGGGGTCTCGCTCGTGCGTGGGAAGTAGTGCAGAAAGCATACCATCGAGGCGCGCACACTCAATCGAATGCAAAGCTGAATCGATGCTATTCAAGGTTTTGATGAACCGGGCGCAGCGCGGTACTGCCGCCACGGAACTCATCAAAGAGTCGCTATCTTAGAATATTTTTGTGAATGCGCAAACGCATAATGCGCGGCGATTACAAAAAAAACGAATTGTCGCATCTCATGCAATTTGCTTAGCAGCCGCATGCAAATGCGTCGGATACCCAATCGGAATAAATTTCACCATTGGGATCGGAATTATTTGCGGATCGATGAGAGTCGGCGCGACCCCTTGGGCCGCGCAACGTTCGTAATCGCTCAGGCAAGATCGCCGGCCAGCGAACCGGCGACGCGCGATTCGATGCGGGCAACGGGGCTGGGATAGGCAGGATGATCGCATCCGACGAAGAGTCCGGCGCCGCTGCGCAGACGCTCTTTCATCGCCTCGGTGAACTCGAATCGAAGAAAGTGAACTGCCGAAGTCTTCTCCTCATTCGCGCGCTCCATGTCTTCGTCCGCAATGGCATATACGGGCGCCTCTCCCTCAACCTCAAGAAACACGTGGCTTTCGATGCCAATGAGCCGCTTGAGCGCTGCCCGACGCTCGAGCTCGTTCTCATATTCGATCTGCATTGTAGCTTTCAGATTGCTTCCATCTGGTACAAGAGGTAAATAGGCTTCCAATTCTCCCTGTATTCCGTCCTCATCGAAAATCTTCTCGATATGTAACATTTCATGAATCTGGTAGCGAATTGTTAATTCATCCTCGAATATCAAGGTCAAGTGATTGCCGATACGAACCGTACGCTTCTTCTTATGTTCGATCACTTCTTCGCGCATTGACTTGCGTACTTTCGCGTATGCCTCGAGCGTCATCAGCGATTCTCTGGATATAGTCATCGGCCAATTCCTTGCAAGAAAAGAAAGCACAGTCGTTTAAATGTCATACGCCCTGCGCAGCAGCGTCAGCGGGTGGGCCAGCGGCGCGCTGCCTAGTCCTGCCTCCTCGATTCCTTGCGCGATATGGTGTCCTGCCAGCTGGCAATCGGATGCGATGAACGCCGGGTGCGGCTCCGCCATCGCCTTGAACACCGGCGTGCCGATTTTCATCGCCGTGCGATGGAACTCTTTTTTGACGCCGAACGTGCCCGCGTGCCCCGAGCAGCGTTCGACGACTTTGACGTCGGTATCGGGTATGAGCGAGAGCGCGTCGTAAGTTTTACGCCCCAGGTTCTGCACGCGTCCGTGACATGGCACGTGGTAGGAAATCTTACCGAGTGCGCGCTTGAAATCGGTCTTCAGCAAACCGTCGCGATGGCGCGATACGAAATACTCGAACGGGTCCCAGAACGCGTCGCTGACCGCGCGAACGTCGTCATCGTCCGGAAACATCAGCGGCAGCTCGTGCTTGTACATCAGCACGCAGCTCGGGATGGCCGCTATGATCGCGTAGCCATCGCGCGCATAGCGCGCGAGCACCGGGATGTTCTTCTCCTTTTTCGCGGCCACGCCTTCGAGATTGCCTTGTTCGAGCAACGGCATGCCGCAGCACGCTTCGCTGGCCACCAAGACATAGGGGATCTCGTTGTGCGCGAGCACCGCCAACAGATCGTGGCCAATCCCCGGTTCGTTGAAGTTCACATAGCAGGTCGCGTAGATCGCCACCTTCCCCGGCGTGCGCTCTCCGTCGCGCACCGCAGCGCCAGGCGAACGCTTGGCTGCCCCGCGAAACTTGCGTGGAGCGAATTCCGGCAGCCAGGCGTGCTTGTCGACGCCGAGCGCCGATTCGAGCACGGCGCGCGCGGGCTTCGACCGGTTGACGGCGTTGACCGCCTGCGTCACGACAGGAATTCCCGCAAAGTGCCCCAGGGCGTCGGTGCTTGATAGCACCTTGTCGCGCAACGGAACCTCGCCCTTTTTGTACTTGGCCGCCTTCGCGCGCAGCATCAAGTGCGGGAAATCCACGTTCCACTGATGGGGCGGCACGTAGGGGCACTTGGTCATGTAACAGAGGTCGCACAGATAGCACTGATCGACCACCTTGGTGTAGGACTGGCGATCCACGTCATGGGCTTCGCCCGAATCGGTTTCGTCCACGAGATCGAACAGCGTTGGAAACGCACCGCACAGCGACACACAGCGGCGACATCCCGCGCAGATATCGAAGACACGTGCGAGTTCCTTGTCGATGGCGTCCTGATCATAGAACGCTTCCGATCGCCAATCGAGCGGGTGTCGAATCGGCGCCTCCAGACTGCCTTCCTTATGCGGCATGAACGCATGCTCCCGAGTTCTGCTGACGGTCTCCGGCGCGAGAGGCAGCGTAACGCGCGGCGCCGGTATGGGCCGTGCGCCGGAGGCTTGGGCGCGGCGCCGCCATATCGGCGGCCCGCGCATCGGTACGCCCCTTCAGTCGCTGAGCGCTTCGAGTGCCTTCGTGTAACGGTTCGCATGGCTGCGCTCAGCTTTGGCCAGCGTCTCGAACCAATTGGCGATTTCGTCGAAGCCTTCGTCACGGGCTGTCTTCGCCATGCCTGGGTACATGTCGGTATATTCATGAGTCTCGCCCGCAATCGCCGATTGCAGGTTCTGCCGCGAAGTACCGAACGGCAAGCCCGTGGCCGGGTCGCCTACCGCCTCCAGGTATTCCAGATGTCCGTGCGCGTGGCCGGTTTCGCCCTCCGCCGTCGAGCGGAAGAGCGCCGCCACATCATTTTGGCCTTCCACATCCGCTTTGGCCGCGAAATAGAGGTATCGGCGGTTCGCTTGCGACTCGCCCGCGAAGGCCGCTTTCAGATTGTCTTCCGTTTTGGAGCCTTTCAACTGTGCCATCTGAATCTCCTGGTGGACCGGCAGACGCGGCGCAGCCTGGCGTTGCCGACTTGTACTGTGGGGTGTGAGGAAACGGCGCGCACCGCGGCGCCCGCGAGCCGGACGCCGCACTTTCAATCTAGGCGTTGAAGGGCCGCATCCCCCAATTGGCATTTTCTATGCGCCCGATAGGCCATAGGCGCAGCGCGGTTTCCGGGGCGTCGGCTGCGCGACGCACCCATCAACATGGGCCGCCGGCGGGACGCTTCGTCGGAAGATTGCGCGATTACGGGTTGTCGCTGACGGGTTCGGGTGTCTGGGGCACCGTTTGCTTGAGCGCCTCGAGAAACGCCGTGCGCCACCAATGCACGTCGTAGTGGCGTATCGTCGTCATCAGTGCCGAATGGCGCTCGATACGCTCGCCGAGCGGCATCGTGAGCGCCCGCTCGATCGCCTGCGCCGTGCCTTGCGAATCGTAGGGATTGACGAGCAACGCCTCTTTCAGCTGCTCGGCCGCCCCCGCGAAGCGCGAGAGCACCAGCACGCCGGGGTCCGCGGGGTCTTGCGCGGCAAGGAATTCCTTGGCGACGAGATTCATCCCGTCGCGCAGCGGCGTGACGAGCGCAACGTGCGCCGCGCGATAAACGCCCGGCAACCGCCTGCGTGCAACGTTGCGATGAATGTAGCGCACCGGCATCCAATCGAGCTCGCCATAATCGCCGTTGATGGCGCCGCACAGGCTATCCATCTCGCGGCGCAGATCGTCATACGCGCCGAGATCTTCACGGCTCGGCGCCGCGATCTGAATCAACGTGGCACGCTTGCGGTTTTCCGGGTAGTGCTCGAGCAGATAGCGGAATGCCTGAATCCGCTGAGGCAAGCCCTTCGAGTAATCGAGCCGATCGACGCCGATCAGCAATTGGCGGCGCGAGTACTCCTCGCGCATACGCGCGAACATATCGAGACCTTCGCGCGCATCGGCCAGCGATGCGAACTCGCCGACATCCATGCCGATCGGGAACGCACCCACTCGCAGCGTGCGATTGAAAGCACGCAGATAGCCGTCCGGCATCCATTGCGCGTTCGCCTCGGATTCCGCGTAGCGCACGAAGTGCATCATGTCCGATTGCGTTTGCAGGCCGACCAGATCGTAGGCGAACAGCGAGCGCATCAGCCACTCGTGCTCGGGAATCGCGGCCATGATCAGCGGCGGCGGCACCGGAATATGCAGAAAAAAGCCGATCGGATTCGTGCATCCCATTGCGCGCAACTCCGCGGCGAGCGGGATCAGGTGGTAATCGTGCACCCAGACGATGTCGTTCGGCTTGAGCAGCGGAAAGATGCGCTGAGCGAAGAGTTGGTTGACGCGGCGATAGCCGCTTGCGAAACGAACGTCGAACTGTGCGAGGTCGAGCCGATTATGAAAGACCGGCCACAGCACGTTGTTCGAGTAGCCGAGGTAATACGTTTCGTAGTCCTGCTGACTGAGATCGACCGTTGCAAGTTGTACTTTGCCTACCGTCTGCGTATGCACGCCGCCATGGCTGGTACCGGATCCGTCCGAGAACGTCTTGCCGCTCCACCCGAACCACATACCGCCTGTTTGCTGCAAACCGTCCTTGATGGCAACAGCAAGTCCACCGGCCGCGGCTTTACGCGGATCAGCAACACGATTCGAAACTATGACGAGACGACTCACTAAGGCTCCTTTGAAAAAACAGGGAGTTGTTTTACGTGAGCGGCGATGTTGTTGGTATTGCCGCGAGAGGTCTTCTGGTCGTAGTTATCGTTATTGGATTTTATTCGTTGCGATAGCTGTCGATGCGCGTCATCTTCCGCGTGTCGCGGCGGTAGCGCATGCAGCATCGTCGTGAAATTGAGCATGCAATGCTAGCACAGACGGCCAACGAAGGCCATTCCTTGCGGGAAACGCCAATCGCGGAGTCGATCCAGGTTGCGTGCTTCAAAAGCCCCACGGCCCATAGGGCACGGGAAATACGACGGGCTCGATTTGCTCCAGGCGCCCCTGCGACGAAGGCTGCCACGGCTGCCTGACGGGCGGCCTCAGCGACGTGGCGATGTGATCCCAATCCAACGATCGTTTTGAAACGCTCCCCGCCGAAAACAACTCAGCTCGCTCGGAGACACCGAACGCCTGAGCGATGGCATTGAATGCCCTGAAGTCGTTGAGGGCGAAGACGGTACGTCGGCGGTCCAGATTGCCGATCGGTTCGCGATCGACGATTCGCGCCAGTGTGCGCTCGGCGATCTCCGCCGCGCGAACGATGCCCGGAAATATGTCGGGAAGAACGTAACCGCTTTCGTCGAAAAGGGCGTTACCGTCGCCACCGATGTCGAGGAAAGTACGCTTGTCGTTGAGGTAGCCGATCGCGCGCGAAACGAAGTCTCTGACGCGTTCGCGCTGTCGCCTGTCGTGAAGGCTGGCGACGTAAAGGGCTTCCAGTTTTGTCCCGCTTACGCAGTAGCGAAAGATTCGCTCGTCGAAGTCGAGCTTCCGGTTCATGACCCACATCTCGTTTGCCATTCGGTACAGGTCACGTTCGTCTGGCGAAATCCCGATTTCCTCCAAGTTGCGCCAGCTCAGGGAAAACTGCATGACGTCTTGCCGGGCGGCTGCGGGAACGAATGCTTGCGTACGGACGAGCGCCGGTACGTGGTAGATCTCGGAGGGATTCAGTACCGGCATCACGCGTCGATGGTCGTCGCCAGCACGGCGTTGCAGGAGAAACCGCAGCACGTCGCCTTTCACCGCGATTTTTTCGACAGCCGATGTCTGAGCGGGGACCGCACCGTCCGGAAAATAGCCGGCCATTTCCCGGTATGCGTCGTTTTCCCGCTGAGCGTAGTATTGGCCGTCGCGCCAGATGGAATCCGGAATCTCGTCATGGCCGCCGCGGCCAAAAAGCCAATGCCATTGCGCGGACTGAAACATGGAAAACACATTGATCTTGATCACGTGCTGGGGCGACTCGTCTCCATTGGTGTAGGCCGCTTGCGCATAACCCCGGCCGATCAGCTCCAGCGAACCTTCCGGTAGGACGGTCAAGCGCGTCCATATGTGTTCATCGACTACGCGCGCCCGTGCCATCGGGTCGACAGGCGCTGTCGATACCGCGGCACGAAATGCAGCCTCGTCGAAACGGCGATCCAGAAGCCGCCGAGCGCGCGCGCTGTGCTCGGCATAGGTGCCTTCTATGCGAACCGCGTGCTTGCCTGGCGGCAGCATTCCGATCGTGGGTCTGCGCGTCGGTTGGCCAACGCGCTCGGGCTCGACGGTAGGTGCTGGCGGTGCTGGATCTACGCCGCGATCGGGACCACCGCGGATTTCGAATGACATCGTGCCGCAAGGCTATTGGGAGGAAAACTGAGTCTCCCGAATCTTCTCCAACGCTTGACGGTCGGTCGCGAACTGTCGATCGGCCATCCGAATACGGATACGAAACCGGTAGCCGAAATCAGAGCGTCGATTACGCCTCAAGTCCGGTTCGCCGTAACCCAGCGCGCGCTACAGGGAACGAGAACCAACAAGACCACCAATAACCAGAATGCACTCGGGAGCCCGACACTCTTTGCAACGAAGCCCATGCCGGCGGGACCCGCGAGGTTGCCCGCATAACCTGTGGTGGTGATCGCCGCGACAGCCAGCGCCGATGGCATGGCGCGCTGCGAACCCGCTCGGCGAAACAAGACCGGAACGATGTTCGAAGCGCCGAGCCCGATCAGCAAGAAACCCGCCATTGCGACCAGCGCGACGGGAGCCGTCAACAAAACGGCAAACCCGGCAATCGCCAGCAATCCGCCCCAAAACATCGTGGACCGGTCGCCGACGCGGGCAGTCACCGCATCGCCGCCGAAACGTCCCGCCGTCATCGCGATCGAAAACAGCATATAACCCAATCCGCCTTGCGCTGCGCTGACGAGCCCCTTGTCCGTGATCAACAGCGCACTCCAGTCGAGCAGTGCGCCTTCTGCAAGGAACGTTACCGCCGTCAGCGCGGCGAGCAACAATACGATCCCGCGCGGCATGACGAACAGCGGTCCGTCGGCTCGCTGAGTCGCACTCAGCAGCCGTGGCCTTGCAATGAGAATCGCACCGAGCATCGCCGCGGAGCACAGCAACGTACTGGATAACGTATCGATGTGCATCGAAAGCAAGAACGTCATGACCATCGAGCCCGCAAATCCACCGACGCTGAACAATGCGTGAAACCCCGACATCAACGGGCGCCCCGCCGCGCGCTCGACTTCCACCGCATGAACGTTCATTGCCACGTCCAGCGAGCCGAGCGAGGCACCGAACGCAAGCAGCGCGAGACCGAGTGCAAGCGGCGTGCTGACGAGCGTGAGGACGGGCAAGAGCAAAACCAGCCCGATGCCGCCTACGACAATCACAGGCCGGCTGCCATATCGCGCGCTGATCGCGCCCGTGGCGACCATCGCGACAACCGATCCCAAACCGATACACAACAACAACAGGCCGAGCACCGCATCGTCGACGCCAAGCCTCAGCTTCGCGAACGGCACGAGCGGCGCCCAGCATGCGACACCGAAGCCGGCCACAAAAAACGCCAGACGCGTGGCCAGTCGGGTGGCCGGCCGGTCCGCCGATATGTCGTTGCTGCTCATACAGACTCCCAATTGCGTGCCGGGTCGGCTACCGGCCCCGCCGCCGCGAAGACGGATGCGCCCGCTTTCGTCAACGCCGAACGCTGCGCACGGGGCAGATCGTGTTCGACGACGAAGCAGTCGATTTCCTTGATTGATGCCACCCGGTAAGGCGAACGAGTGGCAAGCTTCTCGTTCGTCGAAAGAACGGCGTTGTGTTCGCTTGCCGCAAGAACCGCGCGTTTGAACGCCGCATCGGCCATGTCGAACACGCTGATGCCACCTGTGACGGAGATCGCGCAGGCCCCGAGAAACGAGCGGTCGATATTCATTCGCGTAACGGCCTGAAGCGCGTGGGCATCGACACACCCGCCGACCACGGGATCGACCGTCCCGCCAATCATGACGAGCCGCAGATCGGTTCGACGCAGCGCTGCCGCGGCGATGTCGATCGAATTCGTCGCCACCGTGAGTCCGAAGTCTTCGGGCAAATAAGCGACCAGTGCGAGATTGGTGCTGCTGCTGTCGAGGAACAGCAACTCCCCTTTTTGAACCAGGGGTGCGGCTGCCCGACCCAACGCCCGCTTGCGCTCGCTCGCCTCGTCGATGCGCACCGACATCGGAACTGACGCTGCGGTCATCGGCAGCGCACCGCCATACACGCGACGGCAAAGTCCTTGTGCCGCCAGCGCCCGGAGGTCGCGGCGGATGGCGTCTTCCGAGACATCGAATTCGATTGCCAGCGACGCAGCGATGACAGACTGGCCCTCGGCCAGCCGGCTCGCGATCAAATCGCGTCGCGCAAGGGGGAGTTCTTCGTTCATGCCGGTATCATAACGTGCACAAACAAGAATGTAAACGTGCACAAACGTGCATTTATAGGACCGATGGGTGTCAGTTCGCTCAATCAGCCGAAGGTTCGCCCGCGCCACGCGGCATGGCGCCGCGCGGTCCTATTGTGGCGGGCAACCCGCATCTGCCTCATTGCACGAAATCCGCAGCTTTTCTCCACGAAACGGCCCATGCGTTCGTCCCACGTTGAACCTGGCGGTGGCGAACGCGTCCGCCCGGAAGAATTCGCCGGTGCATCCCGATCCGGTCCGGATACGGGCACGGCGCTACAAGTGCAACCACTAGTGGGGCCGCTGAGCGGGTTGGAGCAACACAAGCCGGATTCTTCCGCCGGCTCTCGCGCGCTCGGCCAAGGGCGAATCGGCAACGCTCCATCGAAGGGCGACGACAACAACGACCTGGTCAACGCGCCGTTCATCGTCGATTACGAAGCGCGCAGCATCACAAGATTCGGCCGACCTTGTCTCGTGCCGCTGAAACACAAGCCGCGGCCGCTGACCCCGAAGGAATTCGCCGCGGCGGCGCTGCTCATCGAAAACGCGGGGCAGTATGTATCGATCGAAACGCTTTGCTCGCGTTTGCAAACCGGTCCCGACGGTCTGAAGCCCACCCTGTCGTTCGTGCGTCGAGCGCTCGGACTGGGAAGCAGTCAGAATCTGCGCGACTCGTCACTGATTCTCATGCCCGACGGCAGTCCGATCCGCGGCTATGGAATATTCGTCGTTGCGCGTCATCGTTATGAGTACGCTCCCAATTCGGCCTTGCGCGGCACGCGCGACGGGCTCTTGTCCGACCTCGGGGCCGAAGCTATGCTCATCGAAATGCCCCCCGCCGACGATAGATTGATCGTCCGGCTCGCGGGTCGCACGGTCCGGATTCACTTGCGCGCCATCAATCAGGCAGCCGAAGGCCAGTCGGAAGCGCCAATCGAACTGGTGTCCGAGTCCGAACCGGCGGGCGATGCGCAGGACGTATTGATCAGCTGGGACCGCAGCCGCGGCGTCTATGGCATCAAATGTCCGGGACAATCCACTTATTTCAGTCACGCATTGCTCGACGAAGCACAGGCTGTCGGCATGGCGTATTCGCTCGAATCGCTCGCGGACATCGCAAACAACGTCTTCACGGCGCAGAGCACGTTTGCCGCGCAGCCCGAGCGGCTCGCCGCGGCGCTACGAAAGCATCTCGAGCACGAGCACGCGCAAAGCGGTGGCATCCCCAGCAACGTCACTTCGCATCAAGACGCGCAAGCCATCATCGTCGAGCGCCTGGGGACCGTCGGGCACGGGTTACTGGGGGTCAATCCGCTGCCCATCGACGATTGTCCTGCCCCCCTCCCCGACCGGGTATTGCTTTATGCATACCGAATGGCGCCTTACGGGACACGCAGATACCTCTGGATACATCCCGTGCTCGCCGGACACAGTCAAGGTCTCGCTACGAGCTTTCATCAACGCGAGGCAATGGCGACGCTCGTCCTCGGACTCTACGAGCATGACGGCACGACGCTCGTCGCGGCGTGGGACTGTGACATCCCGCCCGTGCGCAAGAACATCCAGCTCATGGTCAGCGAAGCAACATTGCGACTGGCAAAACAAAAGGACGGAGTAGTCAGTCAACCGCGACAGAACCTCTCGATGGGGCGCTCGGACGAAGTGCTCGTCGCCCCGCTCGCCCATCTCGATCGACTGATCAGAGCGCGTTTGCGCCCGCATCCCCGGCAGCGAATGATCGATGCGCTCGGCGGGGATGAGCGTGTCCACGAACACCTCGACGCTCACGTCTGGACGATGGTGATCGACGGCCGGCTCTTCCAGATTCAGTGGTGCGGCCCGCTGCTGCGAGGCGAGGCACCCTATATCCGTCCGTTCTCCACCGCCCATCGATTTGTCGCCCCCGCCCCGAACGCGGTCATGCTCTATGCCGGCCACGACCCGCAAAACGATGTCGTCGTGCTGTGGCGCCACGTACCGGGCGAGCACATGTATGGGGGTAAGGTTTTCAGCCTTCCCGAAAGCGTTGTCGAAGCGGCGCGCACGGGCATGGTCACGTATGGCACCTACACGGGATCGCGGCAGCTTACGCTTCGACAGGCGGTCGCTACCCCCTACGAGACCGACGCACTGACCTCCGCGCTACGTTACCTCTCGCGCGAACGCGCTCGCACGCAAGTGTGGCGAAGCCGGGATACCGGCATTCATCAGGAATTGAGCGAATACCTCCAGCCGATCGAGCGGCCCGACGCAACTCAGACGCCGGTACATCCCTGGTCCATCACAGTCGATCTGCCTACGCTCGGGCAGCAATCGCTCGACGTCTTCGCCTATCGCGCGCAAGTGTCCGAAACGCCGCGAGGATTGTGCGCAATAACCATCGCACCGTTTATCGGAACCGTTCAGGCGCGTGCCTCGCTTTTCACCGCGGGCCGCGAACCCGTTTTGCTCGGCGAATGGAATGGCATCTATATCCTGTTCGACCCGCGGGCTCGACCTTCGATCAAATATTCCCAGCCGATCTGGATTACCGCTTCCCGTGAAGACCTCGACACGGCGCGCACGGAAGGCTTGGCGAGCATGGTGCGTCCACTCGAGCGCGGCGAATTCGAAGAGACCATCATCTTTGCAACGGGGGCGCGCCTCGTCGAAGCACTTGACATGCGCCTGCGAACCTTGCCAACGGTCAACGTCGAATTGATCCGCGAGCGCCTGACCGCCCTCGCACCCGACAGCCTCGTCATCGAGGACGAATCGCATCTGCACGCCGGCCATGCCGGCGCCCAGGGCGGCGCGGGTCATTATCGGGTACGCATCGTAGCCAGCTGTTTCAAGGGGCTTTCCCCAGTAGCGCGCCATAGGCTGGTGTATGATCGCCTGAGCGATCTCATGCCTCATGCCATCCATGCGCTGGCCATCGATGCACAGTCGCCCGCAGAGACGACATCCGAAAAATCCACGGCCCATTAGTTTGCCCGATACAGGCCTTCTGCCTTCTTTCCTAGAACCTCCAAGGACTTGCATTACATGAAACGCATCATCATGCTGGCCGCCGCCTGCGCGGTCGCCCTGCCCGCCTTTGCCTTCGCGCAGACCGTGGCCACCGTCAACGGCAAGTCCATCACGCAAAAGAACGTGGACGAGTTCGTCAAGCTGCTGGTCACCCAGGGCGCCACCGATTCGCCCCAGCTGCGCGACCAGGTCAAGGAAGAACTGATCAACCGCCAGATCTTCGTGCAAGCCGCCGAGAAAGAAGGCGTGGCCAAGGAAGCCTCGGTGCAGACCGAGATCGAGCTGGCTCGCCAGGGCATCCTGGTCCGCGCCCTGATGAACGACTACCTGGCCAAGCATCCCGTCACCGACGCCCAGGTCCAGGCCCAGTACGACCTGCTCAAGCAGCAGCAGGCCGGCAAGCTGGAATACGACGTCAGCCACATCCTGGTCAAGGACGAGAAGACCGCCGACGACCTGCTGGCCCAGATCAAGGCCGACCCGAAGAAGTTCGCCGATCTGGCCAAGAAGAACTCGCAAGACCCCGGCAGCGCCGGCAACGGCGGCGACCTGGGCTGGGCCCCGGCCACCAACTACGTGCCGACCTTCGCCGACGCCGTGACCAAGCTCAAGAAGGGCGAGATGGTCGACAAGCCGGTGCAGACGCAATACGGCTGGCACATCATCAAGGTCAACGACACCCGCGCGGTGCAGTTCCCCCCGATCGACCAGGTCAAGCCGCAGATCCAGGAAATGCTGCGCCAGCAAGTCCTGGCCGACTACCAGAAGAAGCTGCACGACGCCGCGAAGATCAAGTAATCCGCGTCTTCGAACAAAAAAATCCGGAAGCCCTGAGTGGGGCTTCCGGATTTTTTTTGTCTTGAATCGCGAAGGCGGCGGCTCGAGCGCCCGCCTATTCCATATGCCGCCGCGCGCCTGAAGCGCGGCAGCGGCTGCGCCACGTCGCCCTGGTAGAAGCTCTTGAAGCGCGCGAACTGGCGCTCGGCGTCGGACACATCCACGCCTTCGCTCAGCACGGCCACGTCG
>Ga0209672_100554_pt1 | contig 20155 bp, 18 predicted proteins | sample AraplaCol_mMS_r2_FD_184273 | JGI IMG/M metagenome (GOLD analysis project Ga0209672, IMG submission 184273) | Arabidopsis root microbial communities from North Carolina, USA - plate scrape CL_Col_mMS_r2 (SPAdes) (version 2) | ecosystem: Host-associated > Plants > Roots > Endosphere | place: USA...
CCGCTTTGCCCGCCTTCAGCAATTGATCCGCGTATTCGGCCGACAGAATCGATGCATATTCCATCGCCAGGTTCTGGATGAACGGCGCATTGACCTCGTTCAACTCGATGCGGACCGTGTACGGATCGACCTTTTCGACCTTTTTGATGAGCTTGTCGAGGCCCATGTCGGTGAAGTACGGGAACGAAACGTTGTATGCCTTGCGGAACGGCTGGTTTGGATCGAGCATGCGCTCGAACGTAAAGACCACGTCGTCGGCATTGAATTCGCGCGTCGGCTTGAAGAACGAGGTCGTCTGGAACTTCACGCCGTGGCGCAGATGGAACGTATAGGTCTTTCCGTCGGGCGAGACATCCCATTTCTCCGCGAGCCCCGGCTCGATGTTCGTACCGCCGCGCGCGAATTCCACGAGACGGTTGTACACCGTGAACGTGTTGGCGGTGAAATCGACGCTGGTCGTGTATTGAGCGGGATCGAAGCCCGCGGGACTGCCTTCCGAGCAATAAACGAGGGTCTTGTTGGGAATCGTCGCAGCCTGCGAGATCGTCGCGGCGCCAAGCGATGCCGTCACGGCTGCGGTCGCGAGAGCGGTGACCCGCGCGGCGCGCAACAGTTTTTTGGATTCCATCATTCCTCCGAGTCGTAGTCCGGCTAGCCGGCGTAGCCGGATATTACTGACCTTTGATTACCCGAACAAGCGGTCGAAAATATATGATGGCCGGTTGGCCGCAGCGCTGGCGCGGCCCGCAAGGAGAAGACCCGGCCCCTTCAGGCCATGAGTTCGACTCGTGGCTTTTTAGTCACGCAATCCCACATTCCAGAACTGCGTCGGTCCGAACGGATCGATCTTGAAGCCCGTCACGTCTTTGCGCAGCGGCTGATAGACGAGCGAATGGGCAATCGGCGTGAACGGCCGTTGCTCGGCGAAAATCCGTTGCGCCTGTCGATAAAGCTTCGTGCGCTCGGTGGTGTCCGTCGTTTCGCGCGCCTTGACGATCAGCGCGTCAAATGGCTTGTAGCACCATCTGGCGAAATTGCTGCCGCCCACCGCCGAGCAACCGAGCAATACGCCGAGCCAATTGTCCGGGTCGCCGTTGTCGCCGGTCCAACCGATCAGCAACGTATCGTATTCGCCCGCGTGCGCGCGCTTCACATATTCGCCCCACTCGTAGGTCACGATCCTGGCTTTCACGCCGATCTTCGCCCAGTCCGCCTGGATCATCTCCGCCATCAGCCGGGCATTCGGGTTGTACGCGCGCTGCACCGGCATGGCCCATAGCGTGAGCTCGAAACCGTCCTTGAACCCCGCGCTGTCAAGCAGGCGCTTGGCCTTCGCGAGGTCGCGCGGCGCATCCGCGATCGACGTGTCGTAAGGCCACTGCGTGGGCGGCATCGGATGCGTGGCGATCACGCCCGCGCCCTGATAGACGTCGGCGAGAATCGCTTTCTTGTCGATGGCCATGTCGAGCGCGCGGCGAACGTCGACGTTATCGAGCGGCTTTTTCGTCGTGTTGTAGGCGAGATAGCCGAGATTGAAGCCCGCTTGCGACGGCACCTGCAGATCCGGATCGGCCTTCAGCGAGGCGACGTCGGCGGGGCGCGGATAACTCATCACCTGGCATTCGTTACGTTTGAGCTTCTGCTCGCGCACGCCCGCGTCAGGCGTGATCGAGAAAATCAGGCGCCGCAGGCGCACGGCGCCGGGCTTCCAATAATCGGGATTGCCGTCGAAACGAATCGAGGCATCCTTCGTATAGCCGCGGAAAATGAACGGCCCCGTCCCCACCGGCGCGCTATTGATCTCCGATGCCTTGCCCGCGCTCAGCAGTTGCTGCGCATACTCGGCCGAGAGCACGGACGTGAACGGCATCGCCAACTCCGAGAGGAACGGTGCATTGACGGACGCCAATTTGAATCTCACCGTGTAATCGTCGATTCGCTCGATGCTCTCGATGTTCTTGTCGAGGCGCAGATCGGTGAAATAGGGAAACGCGACCGGATAGGCCTTGCGAAACGGATGGTTCGCGTCGCGCATCCGTTCGAACGTGAATATGACGTCGTCGGCGTTGAACGGGCGCGTGGGCTTGAAAAACGAAGTGGTCTGAAACGCGACGCCGTGACGCAAATGGAATGTGTAAGTCCTGCCGTCCGCCGAGATGTCCCACGACTCGGCCAGGCCCGGCTCCACCTTCGTGCCGCCGTGCTCGAATTCGACGAGCCGGTTATAGACCGTATAAGCCGCGGCGGAGTTTTCGACGCTCGTCGTGTATTGCGCCGGGTCGAAGCCTGCCGGGCTTGCATCGGAGCAATAGACGAGCGTTTGGGTGGGCAATGGCGCAGCCTCGCTGCCGCCCGCGCCGACGAGCGCGCCCGCTGTTGCGGCCGCCGCCACGATAAACGAAGTCAAACGATCGGCAAACCGCGGACGACATGTCGGCATAGAGCGCTCCTTCGAGGACGGATCGTGCAAGCGTAGCACGCGCATGGGGGGAGAAAAGCCGTGCGCGCCCTCGAATCGGTCCGGGTTTTCGTCGATCGACGAACCGCCCGTCCGCATGCAGTTAGCCTCACGGCTCGGGTGACGCACCCGCCCCGGTTCCATTCATTCATAGAGGCATAGATGTTCCGCTGTTTACCCGTGCGCGCACGCCATCTCCCGTGCGCATTGCTGCTGTCCGTTCCATTTGTATTTTCAGTCGATGCCTTCGCCGATCCAGGCCAGTATCACGTCAGAGACGAAGTACGCTCGAACGGTGTTCGCGTCGTCCAGCACGTCGACACCGTCATCTTCCCCCGGTTCGAGGGCTCGCGGCTCTCCTCGTCCGCGCCCGACGTGCCAGGTATAGAGGCAGGGCAGTTGCGCGCCATTCGCGCAGTGACGCCGCGAAACGGTGACAGCAGCCTCGCGATCGTTTCACCGGACGGCGCGGCTTCCATCGTCGTCGAGTTTTACAAACGCCATGTACGCATTGGCTACCGTGGGCCTTCTATTTCCCAATCCACCGATCCATTCGTACAGAGTGGCAACGAAACGGCTTGGCGATACAACCGCTGGGAGCGGATCGTCAGCACAGGCGGGCCGCTGTCGGCCGATGCCACCCACTTCGTCGTCACCTTGTACGTGATGCCTCGCACCGGCGACAAATCGCAAGCCAAAGGTAAAGGCAATCTGGTCGTGACCGTCAACGAAGCAACGGTACAAGGCATGCGCGTGGTCGGCGGTCGGATGCTCGTCGACAAGGCAACGCTCACCGTGGACGAAGCCAATTGGTCCCGCTGGCGGCAAGGGCCGCTGCGCGCGGGGGTGTTACCCGATAACGAGAGCGAAACGGAGAATCCGCTGGGCGCCATGACCCGCCGCGCGCTCTTCGTCGAGCAACGCACGCTCGACCTGCGGACGGACGAAGCCGTGCATCGACGCGACAAGCGATGCGTGAGTAACGCCGTCTACGAAATGAGCAATTTGCTGCTCCCGGCACTGTTGGAGGTCTACTTTGGCCGCGCGGACCTGTGCTCGCTTGATCCTCACCCTAACAACGACATCGCCGCGCCGCTGCCGCTCGTGGAGGTGACGGATCCGCGGAATATCCCGCGCATCCCGGAGCCCACTGTTTTCGAAGCCGCCGCGCTCGATCCAGCCGATCTCGGCTACGCGGACGCGTTCGACGCCGCGATGGGCATCGAGTTTTGCAACACCAACCATCAGGCTGGGGCAGACGAACATCCTTGCACCGACGAAGACCGGCGCGAGAGCGCGGCCATCGGCGATCTGACGCCGCAGGCCATCGATGAATTGCTGGCGCAGATCGCTCGCATGTATGAACCCGACCAGCAGGGCACCGCTAGGTTGCGCACGGGCCATGCCGATCTCGATCGGTGGCTCAACGCCGATCTGGTGCGCGCTGAACAGGCGCTCATTCGCGCGAAATCGATTGCCCGCCTGTCCGGCGCCGCGGCGGAACCCACGGAACCGATCAAGAAGAAACGGAAGAAGGCCGGCGACGACAGCAAGACCAAGGTGCTCAAAGCAAGCTGCACGATCCAGAAACAGGAGACGGGCAGTGGGGACGACGAATATCGCGTTTGCGTACGCAAGGCCAAGAAAAAGCTTCGCAGGACCGAGGGCGAAACGGGCGAGTTCGTGGCGCTCACACCGCATATCGATGACGGCGCACGCTTTCACCTGCGCAATACGCCCGGATTCACCGCACTCGTGCGCGAATTCCTGAATACGAGTGGGAACGCGCCGAATGGCATGTCGAACGACGAGTTCACCCGGTTCACCGCTGCCATCGCCCGGGATACCGCGCAGACCGGCGACAATCTCGGCATCGTCTATCTCAACGATCCGGCGATGAAAAAAACCGACCGCTTCAAATATGGCGTCGAACACATCTGGGCTCCCGGCAAAGGCGGCGGTGCCAATGCGGGCCACAGGGGCGATTGGGAAGACAACCTCGCGGGCCTCTCCGTCAACACGCGCCCGATGCTCACGGAGCTCATCATGGCCGCTCTGACCGACCCATACGCTCAGTTCACCCAAACGCGGGCCCCTAACGGCAACGTCGTGCGCACGTTTCAGTACTTCACGTTCAGGCACGGCCAGCGCATGTATGCCATCAGTAACGTGCGAATCGTGCTCGGCCAGAACGGAATGGTGATTACTGCTTATCCGCTCGGCAACAAGGCGAAAGCGGTACCGCTCGATATGTAATCAGCGGCGGCGATGCCGCGGGACGGGATTGCCCGCAGCATCGCCTCGTACTTCGTTACGGTTACTTCAACTTCGACACATCGACCAGCGGGCGCTGGCTTACGCCAACCGCTCACAAATCGCCTTCGTCGCCGTGGCTGCATTGAGGGTATAAAAATGCAGCCCCGGCGCGCCTTCCTTCACGAGACGCTCGCAAAGCTCGGTGACGACATCGAGCCCGAACGCGCGAATGGCCTCCCGGTCGTCGCCGAAGCTCTCGAGCCGACGCGCAATCCAGCGCGGCACTTCCGCCCCGCACATATCGGAAAACCGCATCAGCTGCGTGTAGTTCGTGATCGGCATGATGCCGGGCACGATCGGCACGTCGACACCGAGCTTTCGCACGTCGTCGACGAAACGGAAATAGGCATCCGCGTTATAGAAGTACTGCGTGATAGCCGAATTGGCACCCGCCTTCACTTTGCGCGCAAAATTTTCGAGGTCTTTTTGCGGTGAACGCGATTGCGGATGGTACTCCGGGTAGCCCGCCACTTCGATGCGAAACCAGTCTCCGTATTCGGCGCGAATGAACGCGACGAGCTCGGATGCGTAACGCAGCTCGCCCACTTCGCCCATGCCCGAAGGCAGATCACCGCGCAACGCGACGATATGGCGAATGCCGTGCGCGCGATAGCGTTCGAGGATTTCGCGCAGGCTTTGCTTCGACGAACCGATGCACGACAAGTGCGGAGCGGCCTCGAGCCCATCCTGGGCCATTTCCAGGACGGTATCGAGCGTGCCTTGCTGAGTCGAACCGCCGGCGCCGAACGTCACGGAGACGAACTTGGGCGCAAGCCGCGCGAGCTGCGCGGAACTCGCGCGCAGCTTCTCGACGCCGTCGGGTGTCTTCGGCGGAAAGAATTCGAATGAGATTTCGATGTTGGCCATGGTGCAACACAAAAGCGGCAAGTCAGCCCAGGCTGCGATTGCCGAAAATAAGGGCCGACAGCAACCACGACACGATGCTGTAAAGAATGGAGCCGAAAAACGCCGACCAGAATCCCGATACCTCGAAGCCCTTCAGCAGCGACGCGGCAAGCCAGAAGCAAAGCGCGTTGACAACGAGAATGAAGAGCCCGAGCGTGACGATCGTCACCGGCAGCGTGAGCAAGATCAGCACCGGCCGCAGCACGGCATTGATGAGCCCCAGCACGAGCGCGACGATGAGCGCCGTGCCGAAACTGCGGATGTGGATCGACGGTACGAGATAGGTGATGATCAACAGCGCGAGCGCATTGATCAACCAGGTCAGCAGCACAGTCATCTCAGGACTCCTTTCGGTGTGTTTCGATTATCGGTTCGAGGGCGCTGCCGGACGTGGCGCGGCGCCCTCTGCCAGCCAGCGGGCTCACAGAGGACGGCAAACGGCGCGTTTCGGCAAGCATGCCATACGCGCCGGCGCGAAGCTGACCGTTCAATAGCGGTAGTGGTTCGGCTTGAACGGACCGTTCTTGTCGACGCCGATGTAGCTCGCCTGATCGCTCGTGAGTTCGGTCAGCTGCGCACCGATTCTCGCCAGGTGCAGACGCGCCACCTTTTCGTCGAGATGCTTCGGCAACACATAGACCTTGTTCGCATACTCGCTGCCGCGCGTGAAGAGCTCGATCTGGGCCAGCGTCTGATTGGCGAACGAATTGGACATGACGAACGAGGGGTGACCCGTTGCGCAGCCCAGATTCACGAGGCGGCCTTCGGCCAGCAAAATGATGCGCTTGCCGTCCGGGAACACGATGTGATCGACCTGCGGCTTGATGTTTTCCCACGTGTACCGGCGCGTGGAAGCGACATCGATTTCCGAATCGAAATGGCCGATGTTGCAGACGATGGCGTTGTGGCGCATCGCCTTCATATGCTCGTGCGTGATGACGTGATAGTTACCGGTGGCGGTCACGAAGATATCGGCCTTATCGGCGGCGTACTCCATCGTCACGACGCGATACCCTTCCATCGCGGCCTGCAGCGCGCAGATCGGATCGATTTCGGTCACCCACACGGTCGCGCCCAACCCGCGCAACGACTGCGCGCAGCCCTTGCCGACATCGCCGTAGCCGGCCACGACCGCGACCTTGCCCGCGATCATGACATCGGTCGCGCGCTTGATGCCGTCGACGAGCGATTCCCGGCAGCCGTAGAGGTTGTCGAACTTCGACTTCGTCACCGAATCGTTGACGTTGATGGCCGGGAACGGCAGGCGGCCGTCCTTTTCCATCTGATAGAGGCGATGCACGCCCGTCGTGGTTTCCTCGGTCACGCCGCGGATTTGCGAAAGGCGCTTCGAATACCATGCGGGATCGATGGCGAGATGACGATCGATCGATTTGAAAAGCGCAGTTTCCTCTTCGTTCGTCGGCTTGGCGATCACGCTGCGGTCCTTCTCGGCCTTCGAACCGAGAATGAGCAGCAGCGTGGCATCGCCGCCGTCATCGAGAATCATGTTGGCGAATTCGCCGTTCGGCCATTCGAAGATGCGGTGCGAGAACTCCCAGTATTCGTCGAGCGACTCGCCCTTGAATGCGAAAACGGGCGTGCCGCTCTTGGCGATGGCCGCGGCCGCGTGGTCCTGCGTCGAAAAGATATTGCACGAGGCCCAGCGCACGTCCGCTCCGAGCGCTTCGAGCGTCTCGATCAACACGGCCGTCTGAATCGTCATGTGCAGCGAGCCCGCGATGCGTGCGCCCTTGAGCGGCTGCGCGGCCTTGTACTCTTCCCGGATTTGCATGAGGCCGGGCATTTCGGTCTCGGCGATGTTGAGCTCCTTGCGGCCCCAGTCCGCAAGCGAGAGATCGGCGACAACGAAATCCTGCGCGTGATTCGATTCGATAACTGCGGCGTTCATCACGCCCTCCTTTCTAAATGAGTTCTAGAAAATAGACGTGAGCGCCGTTCGATGGAGCCGCCGCGCGGTGTCGCACGGGGTCCGATTGAAGTTTCCGAGCCTGGCGGAGAAATCCGTCGCAACGCTCCTCGGAACGGGAGGGATTGTAGCAAAAACACGCGAGAGGATCCTGCAATCGGACATGGGCTCAACGGCCGCGACCCGCGAACCGGGCAAAGGAGAGTTTTCTCGTTGCGGACGCCGCAGCCGTTGCGGATAGTGCGGACACCTTTTTTGCCATAAGGACCGATGCCCATGTCATACGGACTGAACTTCGCATTTCGCACATCGACGCGGGAGTTCGTCGCGCAACGAGCGATTTCCGCGAAAGCGATACGGGCGGGCCGCGCCGGCGCAGCCGATTTCGATTTGGCCCTGCCCTCTGCGGGCAGGCCATCGCAAGCGCATCTGACCTACTGGAGCGCGGCGAGCCGCACCGACGGACAGCTCCTCGGCTACTGGGTGCCGCAAGGCGGTTACTGCGATATTCCCAAGGCATCCGCCCGCAGGCCGTTCGTCTTCACGCCCGATTTCAGCGGTTGTTCGCTGCTGGTCGATCAGATCGACGACGAGACGTATCGCGTCTACCACGTGCAAGGCGGAAGCGGGCGCTTGCAACCGGAGTACTACGCACGTCATGCGAGCGCGCCGCGGCGGCTCGGCCTCGCTGCCGCGATGACCTTCGGCGATTACGGGCACGGCTGCGGCGATCGCTTCGCCGAGGGGCAGGTCCGCACGGAAAGGCGCGGTTTCGCGTTCCTCAAGTACGAACAAGGCCGCTGGTGGATCTACTTTCAGGGGCAGCACGAACTGACTGACTTGAACTGCGCGCCGTCGCAAGACCCATTGAGCCTCGGCGTACGCAACGGCGGACGCATCCCGGTTGCCGATCTGACGTGCGAAGTGCCGCGCGTCAACGCGCGGCATGATCCGCAACTCGAGCGCAAGCGTAACGAGGCGTGCCTGCCCGCCAACGCTCCCTTGCACGATCTGCCGATCAGTCGGCGACTGAAAGCGCAGCGGCGCCTGCTTCCGAACGACGAGGTATGGGCCGGGTTCGCACCGATGTTCGGTCACTGAGCGGCGGCCGCACGCGCGAGTGAGACGCAGGCGCGCGTCAGCCGAAGGCCGTGCCCAGCAGCGAGCCGATCAGCGGCGCGATCAGCACCATGACGACGCCCGCGATCATCATCGTGAGGCTCGCGATCACGCCTTCTTCACTGCCGAGCTCGCGCGCCTTTGCCGTGCCGACCGCGTGCGCCGCCGCACCGAAGAGCGCGCCGCGCGCCAGCCGGGAACGCAGCGGCATCAGCGCGAGAACGAACTCGCCGAGCAGCATCCCGCATACACCGGTCGCGATCACGAAGAGTGCGGTCAATTGCCGGGGCGCATGAATTTCGTCCGAGACGGCAAGCGCGAACGGCGTCGATACCGAGCGCGTGAGCAAGCTGCGCGCAACGTCGGGCGCCAGATGCAGCAGCTTGGCCAACGCGAACGAGCCGCTTACCGCCACCACGATACCGACGCATACCCCTGCCGCGAGGGACAGCCAGTGGCGCTTCATCAGCTCGCGATATTCGTAGATCGGCACAGCGAAGGCCACCGTCGCGGGCCCGAGCAACCACATGAGCCAGCGTGTGTCGGCGAAGTACACGGCATACGGAATATGGGCGATGACGACGAGCGCCGCGAGCAACGCGGGCACCACCACGAGCGGCGTCAGCCACGGGCGCGAAAAACGCGCATAGAGGCGCTTGCCCGCGGCGTAAAGCGCGATGGTCAGCGCAAAGCAGACGGCCGCGATGGCTCGGGGGCCGAAAGCCGTCACCGGCGAGAAAAACAGGGAGGCGAGCATCGGTATTCCCGGAAGATTCGGTTTATCGAGCGTGCAGGCTGTCAGGCGCGCGCTGCGCGCACGCGCCGCATGGCCAGTCGACGTTCGAGACGCGCGGCTTGTTCGACCGTAAAGGCCACCGCAATCATCACCGTCAGCGTACCGGCCACGACGACCAGCGCGAGTCGCCAGCCGTCGGACTTGAACAGGCCGCCGTACTGGACCACCGCCACCGCCGCCGGGATAAAGAACAGCAGCATGTTCGACAGGAGCCAGTCCGCGCCGGCCTTGACCCACTTCGGCGCGATGCCCCCAGTGAGCAGCAGGACGAGCAGGGTCGCCAAGCCGATCACGCTCCCGGGCACGGGCAGGTTCAAGCGCCGCGCAGCCTGATCGGCGACAAACCACAGCGCGGCCAGCAATGCGCTTTGCGCGACGACTTGCACGAGACATCCCATACGCTTGACGGTCATGACGCAACTCCCTATTGACTTCATGAACCGATTGTAGTGAGCTTCACTCCATAAATAAAATGACTTAAACTCATTCATTCCATTCCAATTTGGAAAGTCGGGCGTAACACAAGGGGCAACACAATGGAGCTGCGCGCATTGCGCTATTTCGTCGAAGTGGTGCGGCAACGCAGCTTCACGCTGGCGGCCGAGCGGCTGTTCGTCACCCAGCCCACCATCAGCAAGATGGTCAAGGCCCTTGAAGAAGAAGTCGGCGCCCCGCTCCTTTTGCGCGAGGGCCGGCAGATGGTCCTCACGGACGAGGGCCGCATCGTCTTTCAGCGCGGCCAGGACGTCCTGGCCGCGCATACGAGGCTGCAGGCGGAACTCGACGACATCGGCACACTGGGGCGCGGGGAACTCACTGTCGGCATTCCGCCGATGGGAGGCTCGCTGTTTACGCCGGCCATCGCCGAGTTCAAGCGCCGCTATCCCAAAATCGAGTTGAAGCTGTTCGAGCAAGGCTCGCGTGGCATCGAAGCCGCGCTCGCGGCCGGCGAGCTCGAGCTGGGCGGCCTGCTGTTGCCCGTGGACGCGGAGCTCTTCGATGTGCTGCCGATGTCGCGCCAGCTGCTGTGGCTCGTCGCGCGCACCGGCACGCGCTGGGACAACGCGGCCCAGGTCGAGCTCGCCGATCTCGCCGACGAGCCGTTCGTCTTTTACGGCGAAAGCCTCGCGTTGAACGACGTGGTCACGCGGGCATGCCGTCAGGCGGGCTTTGCGCCGACGATCGTGGCACGCAGCAGCCACTGGGATTTCATGGCCGCGCTCGTGCACGCGGGGCTCGGCATCGCGTTGTTGCCCGCCCCCTACTGCGGGCGTCTCGATCCGACGCAGTTCACCTGCCGCCCGTTGAGCGCGCCCGAGATCACCTGGGAGATGGCGATCGGCTGGCGGCGCAACGGATATCTCTCGCACGCCGCGCGCGCCTGGCTCGATGTCGCGCGCCAGACGCTGCCGGGGCAGCCCGGAGATGACTTCGTCTATGCCCGCACGGGCCGAGCCGACGGCAGCCCGGACCTCTGGTGAGCGCGGCGCGCCTGCGCGACATCGCCGTACCGCGTCGGCCCGGCGAGCCCTTCCTCTAATCGTTCGCGGCGGGCAGAACCTATCATGCAAGTGCGCTGCACGATGCCCCGCCGGGTGCATCGTGCGCATTCAAACGTCCACGGAATGCCGGCGGCAAGACCACCTATGCGGTTCGCGCCACGGTTCGAACGGCGCCATCCGGCACGCGCGCCGGCCGCGACAACGGAGACGCTTTATGACACCGCTCGTCACGCACGAAGTCACGAATCAAACGCCCCCGCTCGCGGACTACAACCTCTTCGCGAGCGACCCGGTACTCACGGCGGCCGTCGCGCGCGAGGGCGCACACTGGCATAGCGATGCGCTCGTGCGCGATGGCGCGCTCATCGGCAGGCCCGACGTGCTGGCGCTGGCCGAGCTCGCGAACCGCCACCCGCCCGAGCTCTTCACCTACAGCCCGCGCGGCGAGCGCATCGATACGCTCGAATTCCATCCAAGCTGGCACCGCCTGCTCGAGCTGCTGCGCGCCGAAGGCTTGCACGCGCTGCCGTTTTCCGAGCCGCGACCCGGCGCCATGGTGGCACGATGTGCGGGCTACTTTCTGCATGCGCAGCTCGAATCGGGCTCGCTGTGCCCGCTCACCATGACGTTCGCGAGCATTCCCGTGCTGCAGCGCGAGCCGGCACTTTTCGCCGCCCTCGCGGACAAGCTCTACTCGCGCGAGCACGATCCGCGCGACGTGCCGCTGCCGGAAAAACGCTCGATGATGATCGGCATGGGCATGACCGAGAAACAAGGCGGCTCGGACGTGCGTGCCAACCGCACGCGCGCCTTCCCCATCGATCGGGGCGGGCGTGGAGCGGGCTATCGGCTCGTCGGCCACAAGTGGTTTTTCTCCGTGCCGCAATCCGATGCACACCTCGTGCTCGCGCGCGCCGCCGACGACGAAGGCATCTCGTGCTTTTACGTTCCGCGCTTTACGCCCGACGGCAAGCGCAACGCAATTGAAGTGCAGCGGCTCAAGGACAAGCTCGGCAACCGATCGAACGCCAGCAGCGAGGTGGAATTCCTCGATGCGTTCGGCATCATGATTGGCGAGCCCGGCAGAGGCGTGCCGACGATCATCGAAATGGCCAACTACACGCGGCTCGACTGTGTGATCGGCAGCGCCGCACTGATGCGCGCCGCACTCGTGCAGGCCATTCACCATACGCGTCACCGGATGGCATTTGGCAAACGGCTCGCCGAGCAGCCGCTGATGCGCAACGTCCTGGCCGATCTCGCGCTCGAATCGGAGGCGGCGACGATTCTCTTCATGCGGCTCGCCCGCGCCTTCGATGCACACCTCGCAGCCGATGCGGGCGAGGCGCGGGCCGAAACCGAGACCGAGCGAGCCTGGCGACGCATCGTTACGCCCGCGGCGAAGTTCTGGGTGTGCAAGCGTGCCCTCGAGTTCACCGGCGAAGCCATGGAAATACTCGGCGGCAACGGCTATGTCGAAGAGAGCCCCATGGCGCGCTTTTATCGCGAGGCGCCGGTCAATTCGATCTGGGAGGGATCGGGCAACGTCATGTGCCTGGACGTGTTGCGCGCGCTCGAGCGCGATCCGGCGGGTGCCCAGGCGTTGCTTGCGCAATGGCGGCGCAATGCGGACGGACATGCCGGACTCGGCGCGGCCCTCGCGGAACTGGAAGCCTTGCTCGGCGCGCCGCCCGAAGCGCGCGAAGTGCTGGCGCGCCGGCTCGCGCAGCAACTGGTGCTCTGCGCCCAAGCCGCGTTGATGCTCGAAGCCGCCCCCGCTGCGAGCGCCGATGCATTCATCGAGACGCGGCTCGGGCAAGGCGCCGGGCGTTGCGGACGCGTCTATGGGACGCTGCCGGCTTCGTTCGATCACGCGGCCGTCATTGCACGCGCATTCGAGCATTGAACGAGCGGTCCGACGGGCACAGGGAGAGACAAGATAATGAAAAACGATCTACCGGATGCACTCGCGCTCCGGGATCTGCTGCATGCACAGCGCGCGGCGTTTTCCCGCATGCCATACCCCGATTGGGCGCAGCGAGCCGGGCATTTGAAATCGCTGCGCGCGATGCTGCTCGATCATCGCGATGCGCTCGCCGAAGCGGTCGACGCGGATTTCGGCCAACGCGCGAAGGCCGAGGTGCTGCTCTCCGAGATCTGGGTCCTCAAAAACGAAATCGATGCCGCGCTGCGGCACGGCAAGCGCTGGATGCGTGCGCGCCGCCGCGCGACCGGCATCTGGCTGCGCCCCGCCCGCGCGAAGGTGATGCCGCAGCCGCTCGGCGTCATCGGCATCGTAGCGCCATGGAATTATCCGCTTCTACTTTCGGTCGGCCCGCTCGTCGGTGCGCTGGCAGCCGGCAATCGCGCCATGATCAAGATGCCGGAACTCGCGCCGCGTACCTCCGCGCTCGTCGCGCGATTGATCGCGCAGACGTTCGCACCCGAGCTCGTCAGCGTCGTGACGGGCGATGCAAGCGTCGGTGCCTCGTTTTGCGCACTCGCGTTCGATCATCTGCTGTTCACGGGCTCCGCTGCAGTGGGCCGCGAGGTCATGCGCGCCGCGGCGGGCAACCTCACGCCGGTCACGCTCGAGCTGGGCGGCAAATCGCCTGCCATCATCGGCCCGCATGCGCGTTTCGATACGGCGGTGGCGAGCATCGTCGCCGGCAAGACACTCAACGCGGGCCAGACCTGCATCGCGCCCGACTACGTGCTCGTGCCACGCGAGCGTGTTGCCGCCTTCATTGAGCGTGCGCGCGAACAGATGACGAAGCTCTACCCCGATCTCTCCCGCAATCGCGATTACACTTCGATCGTCGCCAAGCGTCACTACGAGCGGCTCGTGCGGCTGGCCGAGGAAGCCGTTGAAGCCGGCGCGCAGCTGCATCTGCTGTCCGATGCACCGAACGACGCCGAGCGCCGCATTTTCGCGCCATGCGTCGTCACCAACGCGCCTGAGCATAGCGCCCTCATGCGGGAAGAAATCTTCGGTCCGCTGCTGCCGCTCGTGCCCTATGACACGCTCGATGATGCCATTCGCTACATCAATGCCCGGGAACGACCGCTTGCACTGTATCTGTTCGACGAAGATCGCTCGACCATCGAACGCGTATTGCGCAGCACCGTTTCGGGAGGCGTTGCGATCAACGAGACGCTACTGCAGATCGCATGCGAAGGCTTGCCGTTCGGCGGCGTGGGCGCGAGCGGAATGGGCGTGTATCACGGTCATGAAGGATTCCTGAATTTCTCCAAACTCAAGCCTGTGTTCATGCAGGCCCGTCTGAACACGCGATCGCTATTGCTGCCACCGTATGGGCGGCGCTTTCACGCCATCGTTGCCATGATGCTGAAGCTATGAGCCGTGCGGACCAACCGGACCGGCGGGTCGTGCTTCCTCGCGATCAATCGTTGCGCAAGAATGCCATATCGTTGGAGCGTTCCACGAAGCGCGGCCGCGCACGCCATTCGCCGGACTGTTCGAAGGCATAACCATACGACAGCAGCTTCGCCTCGCTCCAGGCCGGGCCAACGAACGAGAGACCAATCGGGAGGCCATGGACGGTCCCGGCCGGCACGCTCAAATGAGGGTAGCCGGCTACCGCTGCATAGGTCGGAAATGCCAAGCGGGAACGATCGCCACCGGCATAGTCGAGCAGCCAAGGTGTTTCGGAGCGCGTGGGGGCAACGATGGCATCCAGCCGGTGTTGGGCGAGCACACGATCGAGCCCGTCGCGCCGTGCTGCTCGCTGGCAAAACGCCAGGGCACGTCGATAGCTCGTGGTTTCGAGGCCACCCATCGCGCGCGCACGAATAAACGTGTGCTGTCCGAACAGGCCGAGCTCCTCTTCTCGATGCTTCTTGTTGAACGCGATGATGTCATCGAGCGATGACACCGGGGCGTGGGGTGCAAAGCGCTCCAGCCATTTGGGCATCCCGTCTTTCAGTTCATGCAGCAACACGGAGTCCATGGGATCCGCCCACTTCGGCACAGGCAGCTTGATCGAGTAGTCCAGCGTAGCACCGAGCCGTTTCAAGTGCGACACGACTTTCCGCATATGCTGCCCGACCGCATCGCCTTTCGTAAAAAAGCTCGTGGCGACACCGATGCGTGCGCCTTTGAGCGCATTCTCGTCGAGCGCGCCGAGATAATCGTCAGGCGCCGGTGCGTGCATCGAGACGTCGTCCCGTCTATCGGGACCCGCTATGACGCTCAGCAGAGCAGCCGCATCGGTGACCGTCGCGGTGATGGGTCCGGCTGTGTCCTGCGTGTGCGAGATCGGTACGACGCCATCGCGACTGACGAGCCCCACGGTCGGCTTCAGACCGACCACGCCCGTGAATGCGGCCGGCGAGATAATCGAGCCATTAGTCTCGGTGCCGATCGCCATATCGACGAGCCCGGCCGAGACGGCCGACGCCGAACCTGAACTCGATCCGCACGGTGAGCGATCGAGCGCATGTGGATTGAGCGTTTGACCGCCAACGGCACTCCATCCGCTCACCGAGTAGGGGGATCGGATATTGGCCCATTCGCTCAGATTGGCTTTGCCTACCACTACGCCGCCGGCGCTCTCGATTTTGTCGACCAAGGTTGCACTGCGCTTCGGGACGATCCCCGCCAATGCAAGTGAGCCGGCAGTGGTGGGGGTGTCATCGGCAAAGGCGATATTGTCCTTTATAGCGACGGTACACCCGTGTATCGGGCTCTTGATGATGCCTCTTTCGAGGTCGAGATCGCGTGCCCGCGCGTTGCCTCGCGCGGTCGGACTGGTCGCGATCATACTGCGCAGTGCCGGACCATCCCGGTCGAGCGTCTCGATCCGTGCCAGCGATCGCGCCACATTGTCCTGAACGCTGCCGCCGAGGCGCCGGCGCAATTGGTCGACAGCACTGCGTGAAGCCGGTTGTTGGGTGGGCGCCGCCCCTGCTTTCGAATCGTGCTCGGCGCCGCCTGGTTGCAGGTCGTCACGGAATGAAGCGTTGTTCGAGACGCGCGAATTCATAGTAATGGCGGTCGGCGGCAATGCGACATGCATCCGCAGCTGCACCATTGCGCGACCGAGGAGGACGTAGAAGCATCAACTTTCACACATTCGTCGATCGAACGGGGACGCGTGGCGAATGTGCGAGAGTCAAAGCGAAGCAGATCCGATCAGACCGGCCAAAGCGGCCCTTCGTGCATCGCCCCGATCTGTTCGCGCAACTCGAGCACGCGCGCTTCCCAATAGCGCTGCGTGTTGAACCACGGAAACGCGGCAGGAAACGCCGGATCGTCCCAACGACGCGCGAGCCACGCCGCGTAATGGATCAGTCGCAGCGTGCGCAGCGCCTCCACGAGGTGCAGCTCGCGCGGCTCGAATGCGCAGAAGTCCTCATAGCCTGCAAGCAAATCCGTCAACGCGCGGGAAGCATCGGCTCGTCCGGCCGGCAACAGCAGCCAAAGATCCTGCACCGCGGGACCCATGCGCGAATCGTCGAAATCGACGAAATGCGGGCCCGCATCGGTCCAGAGAACATTGCTCGCATGGCAGTCCCCATGCAGCCGCAGATGTGCCACTTCGCCCGCTGCCGCAAACGCACCCTCGACCGCTTCGAGCGCCATCGCCGCCGCCGCGGCATACGCCTCGCGCAGCTCGGTTGGAATGAAGCCGTGAGCCAGTAAATAGTCGCGCGGTTCATAGCCGAACGATGCGATGTCGAGCGTCGGACGTGCGGCGTAGCGCGTGCGCTGACCGCGCGCGTGAATGCGCCCGATAAAACGCCCCATCCATTCGAGCGTGTCGCGCCGGTCGAGATCGGGCGCGCGGCCGCCGCGCCGCTCGAACACCGCAAAGCGGAAACCGTCGAACGTGTGCAGCGTGCCCGAGTCGATCACGCGCGCAGGCACGGCCGGAATCTCGTGTTCGACGAGTTCGGCGACGAAGGCGTGCTCCTCGAGAATCGCCTCGTCGGACCAGCGCTCGGGCCGATAGAACTTCGCAATGACGGGCGGCCCGTCTTCGACACCGATCTGATAGACGCGGTTTTCGTAGCTGTTGAGCGGCAAGAGCCGCCCGTCGGTACGCACGCCCGTCGGCGCGAGCACGCTGTCGAGCGCGTCGAGCACGCATTCGGGCGTGAGCCGTGTAAAAGGATGCGTGGACGACGGATCGTCCATGCCTGGCACATCGGAAAAAGGATCGTTCATGCCGGCATTGTGCCGTAACGGCGTGCGTCGGGCATCCCCGGCATGGGGCGAGTCGGCCTCGCCACTTCGGCCCGTCCCTGCGAGCGGGCGTTGGATTTCAGCAGATCGGCGCCGTCAGTGGACGAGCGCGCCGGCCGGCCGGGCGACGAGTTCGCCCGTATCGATGAGATCCTCGAGGAAGAACGGCTCCGTGTTCAGTTGCAGCGACGCGCCGGGCTCGCCGGCATACCAGACGACCATCGCCATATCGCCGAGTATGCGCATGACGATACCGCGCGCGCCCGTGGGCACGGCCATATGCACGGACCTGACGATCGAACCGACTTGCATGATGTTTCCCCCGTGTCAGTGGTGGATGATGAAAATGCGCGAGAACAACGCGCCCGAGCCGGCAGACAACCGGATGGCGGGGCAAAACGCACATTCGATGACACCTTGGCACATGCAGGCATTGTTGCCGGAACCGGCCGGACTGCAAAGCAGAATGTAGCGGGCTAACTGCCATCACTTCCCGCGATCATCCTTACAAAACGCTGTCGAATCTGGCCTGTCGGCGGCGCGCGCCCGGGGTACGATTGGTGTTGTAGGCCGGGTTCGGCGTTGCGCCTGATCCGAAATGCGTGATTTGCGCGAAGCGCCGGCGCGGCCGGACCGGCCGCTCAGGACAAGGAGATCATCGATGAACAAATTACTGCCATACGCTATTGCCGTTGTGTCGGGCGCCGCGGTACTCGCCACCCTCGGGGCCTGCGCCCACGGCCCCGACTACGTCAAGCCGACATCGACCACCGCCAGGGCCTCCGAGGCCGCGCCGGTGCAACCTGCCTCGGGCGCGCAGCAGGCGCGGCCCTCCACCGCACCCGCGGCGGGTCGCTCGCCCGCATGACACTCTTCAGGATATAACCGCCAGCGGCGGCGTCATCTCCTATACTCGATCAACGTGCCGCGCTTTCGCCGGCACGACGATTACAACTTGCACGGCGGCAGGTTCTGCCGCGGGCTGCGAGAGAAGGAGGCGGGCATGGCGACGTTTACGGTCAGCGACTTCATTCTCATGATCCCGATGGCGCTTGCGGGCGCGCTGTTCCTCGGCGCGCTACCCACGTCGTCGAGGTTCGTCCATAACGTGCTACGGGTGCTCGGCGCATTGCTCGGCGTCGTGTTCGCAGTCGTACTCGTCGAAGGACTGCCCGCGCTGGTCTAGCGTAGGCCGCGAGCGCCGCACCTAGCGGATCGGTTGGTCGGTCGACGGCTTTTCCCAGAGGTTGATGCCACCCTCTGTCGCATAACGGTCGATTTCGGCCAGCTCCTCCGCGGCAAACGCGAGCTGTGCGAGTGCGCCCACATTTTCCCGAACCTGCTCCGCCCGGCTGGCACCGATCAGCACGGACGTGACCCGCGCGTCGCGCAGCGCCCAGGCCAACGCCATTTGGGCAAGGCTCTGGCCGCGCCGCTCGGCGATCGTGTTGAGCTTGCGCACGTGCTCGATATTCTCGGCGCTGAGATGGCTTTGCTGCAGCGAACCGCCGCCGGGTTTGTTCACGCGCGCATCGGCCGGGATACCGTTCAGATACTTGGAAGTCAGCAGCCCTTGCGCCAAGGGCGTAAAGGCGATGCAACCGGTTCCAATTCCTTCCAGCGCATCGAGCAGTTCATGTTCGATCCAGCGGTTGAGCATGTTGTACGCCGGCTGGTGAATCAACAGCGGCACCTTGTACTCGCCCAATAAACGCGCCATCTCGCGCGTCTTCGCCGCCGAATACGACGAAATCCCGATATAGAGTGCCTTGCCTTGCTGGACGGCGCTGGCCAATGCCCCGGCCGTCTCCTCGAGCGGCGTATCGGCGTCGAAGCGATGCGAATAGAAAATATCGACGTAGTCGAGACCCATACGGGCCAGGCTCTGATCGAGGCTCGCAAGCACATACTTTCGCGAGCCGCCGCCCTGACCATAGGGTCCCGGCCACATGTCCCAGCCGGCCTTGGTCGAAATCAGCAGTTCATCGCGATAAGGGCGGAAATCGTCCCTGAAAAGCCGACCGAAGTTCGTCTCGGCTGTGCCATAGGGCGGGCCGTAGTTGTTGGCGAGATCGAAGTGCGTGATTCCCAGGTCGAACGCCGTGCGTAGAATATCGCGCTGGGTCGATAAGGGTGTCGTATCGCCGAAGTTGTGCCAAAGGCCAAGCGACAAGGCGGGCAGCTTCAGGCCCGATTTGCCGCAAGTGCGATACTGCATGTCCGAATAGCGTTGCGAAGCAGCTTCATAGCCCATAGGGAGTCTTCTCCATGATCAAAGCGATTTCGATTGCGTTACTCGCGGGTGGCATTGTGCTGCTCTATTTCGGCGGGCAATCGTTCCATTCGTTCGCCAATGACATGTCTCGCATGTTCACCGGCGCCCCGACGAACAAGACCATCTGGCTCATTGCCGGCGGCATCATCGCCACACTGGCGGGCCTCATTGGCCTCATATCGTCGAGCCAGGGCCGCCGGAGCTGACTCGGCCCCCCCGCCGTCCTTACAGGACAACCTCCGGTTTCGACGCCGAACGCGTGCCCGGCAACGGCACGTTGCTCGCACCATGGTAAGTGAAAACCAGGGAGAACTTGACGTCATCGGTCTGGTTGCGTCCGGCCGAATGCAGCGTATTGCAGTGGAAGAAAACGACGTCGCCCGTCTGCAATTTGGGGGAAATCGCCGTATCGATGATTGCCTTGTTTTCGGGCAAGTCGGCACGGAAGAATTTCTCCGCATCGAAACGATCGGACGTGAACGTCATATCGTGCGAGCCCGGCACGAACCACAGGGCGCCGTTCTCGACGAATTCGGGGCCCACCGCGAGCCATGTCGAAACCAGATCGTCCCTCTCGAACGACCAATAGCGCGCGTCCCGGTGCCACCCGGTCAAACTGCCATACGCCGGATGCTTCGTCATCATGCA
>Ga0209672_100555_pt1 | contig 20153 bp, 21 predicted proteins | sample AraplaCol_mMS_r2_FD_184273 | JGI IMG/M metagenome (GOLD analysis project Ga0209672, IMG submission 184273) | Arabidopsis root microbial communities from North Carolina, USA - plate scrape CL_Col_mMS_r2 (SPAdes) (version 2) | ecosystem: Host-associated > Plants > Roots > Endosphere | place: USA...
CGAGGCGGCGGAAACTCGATTGCCGCTGCCAAGCCGAGCGATCGCACACACGCCGCGAAGAGCGCGTAATGCGAACGATCGTCGCGCATATCGCCTCGTTCAATGGCCGCCAGTAGACGATCGGCTTGCGAAGCGGGATCGATAAGCTCCGACTGACCTTCGTGCAGCGCGCTCAGACAGGCGATCCAAGGGTTATCCGGCGCGCGCCGTTGCGCGAGCGCGCCCGCCGAAGCACGCACGGGCTCCCGAAGCGCATCGGTGCGCGACTCGCCGGCCCCCGAAAACAGCTCCGCATGCACACGGGAGCGCAACGTCAAATCCTGTCCGCCCGCCCTGCCGTTTGCGAGCAGACGCCCGAGCATGCGTGGCGTATCGCAGGCAAGCATCACCCAGAGCGCCCACCAGACGGATGCGTCGCCGTCATCGGACAGCCGTTCGTGGACGATTTGCGCCATCCCGGCCCAGGTATTGCCTTCACACTCGTAAAGGTGAAAGAAGGCACGCTGTCCCGCATCATCGAACCGTCGGGCTTCGATAAGCCAAGGCAGCTCGTATTCGATGAAATCGTCGGTGCCGTCCGGCGAGAGGCTGTGGCGCGCGAGCTCGCAACGCTCGAGCGCGGCCACGGGGCCGTTTTGCGCATACGTGGCCCGGGCGGCGAGGCGGGCGACGCGAATCTCTCGTTCGCGGCGCCGAGCCGGCGGCATATCGGCCGTCAGCGCGGCAATGGCGCGTTCGATGATCGGATAGCCGTGCGGCGCCACCTCGATCAGCGCATCGCCCAAGCGCAGCCAATCCTGTTCGTCGATATCCTGATCCGGCGCCGCACCGGCCAGCGCGGCGAGCGCGGCATCGGCCGCGGCAACCGCTTCGGTTTGCGCGCCTTGTCGCTTGAACGCCCACGCGCGCCGCCGCTGGCGATCGGCTTCGTCCCATGCGCGCAGCCGGGCACGACCAGGAATCGAGAGGTGCAGCGCGTGGCGCAATTCGATGGCTGCGAGTGCGTGGGCGGAATGATGGCGCTCGACGTTGTCCAAACCACCCCAGCGGCGATAGCGCTCCGCATCGAGGCCCGGCTCTTCGGCGACCACCTTGCCCATTTCGGCAAGCGCCTGCCCGAGCGCTTCCTCTTCGTGCCGGAATGCCGCGATTTGCAGCCGATATAGCCCGAGACACATGCGGATATCGGGACGGGCATCGGCCGACGCGCCGGCCAGGACAGTCGCGCCGTCGGCGTCGAGCACCGCGCGCGCAGCCGCAACATCGCCGGCGCGCATCCAGAGCGCGTGGAGCCTGGCGATCGCGTCGAGCGAATCCGCTCGCAATGGGCGGGCGCGCAGCGCCGCCAGCAGTTCATCGGTTTTCCGTGGATCGTCCGAATCGTCTTCCAAATCGCTTTCAAGTCGATCGAGAAGCTGATCCAATCGTTGGCCCGTTACGATATCCGCGCTCGGAGTCACTGGTTTCCCCGTCATTCTTTTTATGAAGATCGATAGATTAACAGCAGTAAATTTCTCCATGCGCGTCATCGGCACAGGCGGCTCGATACCTACCAATGTCGCGGCTTTTCAGATTCATGTCGGATTCGCGCAAAAGCTTACCCCCGCACGGTGCCGTAAATCCTGTGGAAGTGCTGGAGCCGGCCGGTTCCGCAGGTACCCCCGCTCGATGGGGAAAATTCCGCGTCGCGGCATATCGCGGCGCGAGGAGCGACATCGACATGCGAAGACTATTCACGATCCGCGCTGGCCTGGCCGCGACGATTGCCGGTTACACGCTTTTGCTGATGCTCGTCATCACGGCGGCCACCTGGTGCATCTATGCGAGCAATGCGTCGCTCGAGGCCATGTATCGCGACGATACCGCTTCGCTGCTTCATCTGAAGACGAGTTCCGAACGGATGCTCGTCCTGCGCGGTGGATTCGGCGAAATCGAGCGGCTCATCAGCGCCGGAAAGGATGCTAAACCCGACATTGCGCGCGTGCATCGACTTTTTGCGCAAAGCAACGAAGAACTCGACGCCTATCGCCGCCTGCATGCCCCCGATGCGGCGGAAAAAACGCTGCTCGACGCGCTGCAGGCGCGCCGTCAGGCATACGTCGATCAGGTGATTCAGAAGTCCCTCTCGCAACTGGACGCCGACAACATGATCGACTTCCTGACGACACAGCGCGAAGCCCCCGCGGCGTTGTTCACCGCTTACCAGGACGCCATAGGCGAGCTCGAAACGTTCCAGGTCGCGCGCGAAAGGGTTCGGTTCGAACGAGCCGACGCGCGCTTTCATTCGGCGCTTTGGATGCTCGGTGCGGCCGGCCTCTTCGCGCTCGTGGTAGGTGTGCTCGCGCAGCGCGCGCTGATGCGAGCGATCGTCAAGCCGATCAACGTGGCGGTCGATCATTTCAATCGGATTTCCACCGGCGATCTGACGGGTACGGTTACCATCGCCCGCGACAACGAAATGGGCTTTTTGCTCGGCGCGCTCAAGCGCATGCAGGACGGCCTCGCCCAAACGGTCCGGCAGGTCCGCGCGAGCACCGGAACGATCGTCAGCGACGCGCGAGCGATCGCGGGCGGGAATCTCGATCTGTCGGGCCGTACCGAGCAGCAGGCCGCATCGCTGCAGGAAGCGGCGGCCAGCGTCGAACAGCTGACGGCAACGGTACAGCAAAACGCCACGAACGCCCGCAGTGCGCGGACTTATGCGGCGGACGCGTCGCAGATTGCGATGCGCGGCGGTGAGGCGATGCAGCTCGTCGTCTCGACGATGAACGAGATTACCGACAGCTCCACGCGTATCGGCGGCATCGTCGGTGTGATCGACGGGATCGCGTTTCAGACGAACATCCTTGCGCTCAACGCCGCCGTCGAAGCGGCGCGTGCCGGCGAACAGGGGCGCGGCTTCGCCGTCGTCGCCGCCGAAGTGCGCAATCTCGCGCAACGCTCGGGCGCGGCCGCCCGCGAGATCAAAGCGCTGATCGGCGAATCGACGCAAAAGGTCGGGGGCGGCAGCAAGCTCGTCACGGAAGCCGGCGCGACGATGAACGAGCTCGTCGCCGCTGTCGAGCGTCTCGACGCCATCATGGCCGAGATCTCGCTCGCATCGGACGAACAATCGATCGGGATCGAACAGGTCAATGCGACCGTGACGCAAATGGAGGAAACGATGCAGCGCAACTCGGCTCTCGTGGAAGAAGCGTCCGCGGTAGCCGTTTCGCTCGAGGAGCAAAGCCGCCGCTTGAGCGACGCGGTGGCGCAGTTTACGTTGCCGCCGACGTGAGAGGTGGCGACCGCAACGAAGACGCTGGACGAACGAAGGACCATCTCGGCTAACGTCGGTTTTTTTCATATACTCCTGCCAATACTGAAAGCGCAACGATAACTCGATCGGAATCTCTGCTTGGCGCCGCACGACGCGAACTGGAAGACGACACGTCGCCAAACGCAACGGAGAGCTCATGGAAAGCTTGCTCACGCAACGCGCCACGCATCGACAGGCTGCCGTTGTCGGATTCGCCGCACTGCTGATCCTGCTTGCCTTCGCGATTGCCGCGCCGCGTGCCGGCGAGCCGCTTCGAGCGATCGGCCCGTTTATGCCGATGTGCGCGCTGACCGTCTTCACGACCGCGGTCATCGCCGCGTTTTTGTTGGCCGCCCAGTTTGCCGCTACACGTCAGCCTGCCCTCGGCGCAATTGGCGGTGCATATGCATTCAGCGCGCTGGCTGTCGCCCTTCAACTGTTGACGTTTCCGGGCCTGTTCACGCCCGGGACGCTCTTGGGTGCCGGGCAGCACACGTCTGTCTGGATATGGGTTTTCTGGCACGCGGGTTTTCCGCTGCTCGTCATCCTCGCCACAGTCATCCGCGCAGCGTTTGGACAGATGCCCGTCAGCGCCGCCGAGGTCGGGCCGTGGACGTGGCTGCTCATCGGCGGGCCCATCGCGGTATGCGCGGGACTCTGTCTGCTCGCGCTCTATGGCGACCTGCCACCCGCATTCGACCCGCTCGTGCGAGGTCAGTCATTTGCACGTAGTCCCGTTGCGTTTATCACGTGGTCGCTCAACGTCGCCGCGCTCGTCGTCGTTGCGCTGTCGGGCCGCCTTCGCATCCTGCTCGATCAATGGCTCGCGATCGCGGTGCTTGCCTGCCTCGTCGATACGACGCTGAACCTCTTGAGCGCCACGCGCTTCAGCGTCGGATGGTACGTCGCCCGAATCTTCAGCATGCTCGCCCCCGGAGCCGTAGTGGGCCTCCTGATATGGGAAGTCTGTCTGCTTTACCGAAGGCTCTTCGAGGCGCATACCTCGTTGCTGCATGCTTCTGTGCGCGACGGGCTGACGGGCGTCTACAACCGTTTCTATTTCGATGCCGAGTATCCGTTGGAATTCGATCGCGCGAAACGCACGAATCAACCACTCTCGCTCGTTATCGTCGATGTCGACCATTTCAAACACTACAACGACGCCTTCGGACACTTGAAGGGCGACACCTGTCTGATCGCTGTGGCACATGCGCTCGCCGATGTGCTGCAGCGCCCGGCCGATTTCGTTGCGCGTTACGGTGGCGAAGAGTTTGCAATCGTCCTTCCGAATACCGACTTGCGCGGGGCATCGGGTGTCGCGGAGAAGTGTCGCCAAGCGGTACTACGCCTTGATCTCGCTACGCCCGCGCCTGAGGGCCGCGTCACGATCAGCGCAGGCTGCGCCACGCGAGCACCGCACACGACGCTTGCGCCCGGCGAACTCGCGAGCGCGGCCGACGCAGCTTTATACAAAGCAAAATCAGCGGGCCGCAATCGAATCGAGCTCGGCGAGGCTACGCGCATATTCTCCGCTTACCGATGACAGGGTTTTGTTAGTAAGGCCGGTGACTGCCTACCAAAACTGGGAGGCAAAAACTTTTTCTAAAAAAAGTTTGCAACAATGCGCAACGAAATGTATCTTCACATCAGATGATAAAAACAAAGCCGAACAGAAATAAAACGATCGTTTATCAAGCATCTTTTTCACGGCTCGAAAAGCTCGCGTAAACATTCGTTACGCGCTTAAAACGTTGCTTTCTGAAAAGGGGACATCATGAGCACGACCGAATCAACCATTGTAGAGAATGGAGTCGAGTACAAACAGTTGATTTTGAATTACGTCAACGTTTCGGGCGGTTCCGTCACCGTAAACTTGTCCACCCAAACAGGACAGCCTAAAGCAAGCTACAGCACGGGGCCGAACTTTTCGTCATACGGGGGTCTCGAGATCGATGTTGAAAGCGGCGTCTCATTGCCTATTTCATCGCTTCAAGTCAATCCGACGATCGTCACCGTCTCCGTTCAAAGCGGCAGTGGCAGCAGCGGGCCGGTGAATTTCGGAGTTACGCTGTGGGTGGCCGCTCAGCCAAATATCCAAACCTTCGTCCTGACACTCCAGCCGGGCATGGACGGCATTACCGTAAGCGCCGACTTCGACGGGCGGAAGGGACAAACGCTTACTCCGGGAACGCCGCTACCGGTCTTCTGGAACCCGCTTTAAGCATTCAGTGCGGCAGTGTTCGGGCGCTCGCGCGCTGTTGGCGAGCGCCCCCGCCCGTCTTTCTACATGCAGGAAAGCGCCCATGGAATATGCTATCGCCTTCACGTTCACGGTAACGGATACCGCGCCGCTGAATGTGACACTGGCTTTCAACGGCGGTAATACGATTTGCCTGACACAGAGCCAGACGATTCAAATCCAAGCGGTTAAGGGAGCAATAACGCCACTGAATTTGTCCATGGTGTCATCTTCAGCCATTACGTTGCAAGCCATCGAGCCCGATAGATCGTCTTTTCAAGCCGCGAAGGCCGTCGTGACGGTGAAGTCGGCCGGAGCTAATTTGACTGGCAACTTTCAGTTTCACGGAAACGAATTCGTTACGCTGCAGTATCAGTTTATTGGCTATTCGAACTCCGGCACCATTCCAGTCGGTGTGTTTTCAATTCCCTTTCCAACGGACTGATCGAAAAAACGATGGAGACCAAAGCGAAGAATCCCGGCAAGGACTCCTCGTCCGGTGGGCCGGCGCTGGCAGCCAAGGCTGCGGCCCCGGTAGCCGCAGTGCCTGGTGTGGCAGAGGAGGCGGTCGTCCAGACGATCGCGAAGGAGCGCAGCGCGCTGCCCCCGGAGGCTCGACAGTTCCTCGACGCGCATTTGCTTGCGAACAGGAGCCGCGCGCTCAATGAACAATGCTTTACACAGGTTCATACGTTCAAGCCGTTGACCCTCACGTTCAACGCGTTGCGCGCCCACAGCAAGGCATTCCTGACGCTGCGTCCCGAAGAACTCGCCATCTGGAGCGATGGCGGCAAAGGCAACAGGCTCGTCGGCTTGGCGGTATCGAGCCGGCTCGATCCGGTGCTCTACGTGAGCAACTTTCTGATCAACGCTCGCGAGATGTACTTGCAGACCTATCAGGACGCGCAGGAAATCCAGATCGACCTCTATGTGCGAACTACGCAGCGCGGCATCAAGGGCAACGTCGACTTGCCGCCGGGGGCGAGCGTCACGCTACGATCGACCAGCGATCGCAGCACGGTGATAGGCGTAAGCTCGTTCGCGATCGATCTGGGTGAACACTGACAATTCAAAGCGGAAGAGTCATATATGACGACCGAATCGCCTTTGGCCGGGGATAACGCGCCGCAAACCGCACCGCAGGCATCAGGCGAGCCGGCGCGCGAACCGCAGGACGACGATGTCCAAGCGAGCGTGACGCTCATCCCCGTGACTTTGCAGTTCTGCAATGTCGCCTCGAACAGCAACCTGAGCTTTACGTTCACCACCGCCGGTGCCTCGTGGTCGCTCGGCGCGAAATCGGGCGACAGCATCGGCTTCTCATACAACGTCACGCCGGTGAGCGCGAACGGGCAGTCCTGTATTCAGGGCATCGAGTTCAACAACGAGGTACTGACAGTCCGCACCGGCGCGCCCGCGCAGAGCGGCAGCGATCAGCCCGACAACGCATTCACGGTGACGCTCTTTCTCCAGGTCCGAGAAGGTGTCGACTATTTGCAGGGTTATTGCACGCTCAACAATGAAGCGGTCGTCCGCGTGACCTTCGGCTCGCTCGTGCCGGTGCAGTGGCGCAATGGCCGCATCAGTGCCGTGCTTTTCGCACCGCGCAGCAACTACCGGCCGATCAGCTTCACCGTCCAGGGTGCACGCCCCGGCAACAGAATCGAGGTGGTCGTCAGTGCGAAAAGAGGGCTCGGCAAAGTGAACTGGTCGCTCGGCCCTGACTTCTCGGAATCCAACGGCATCGAACTCGTCAGCCAACAGGGCCTCGTTCCGCTGACGTCGATGTCCTTTACGGACAACGTGCTGACATTCGTCACGACGCCGGCCGACGATGCAAGTGCATCGGGCGGTCCCGGTTCGACGCTTCAGTTCTCGATGAACGCATACATCACCTGGGCCCCCGACGACCTGACTTACGTCTACCTGCGCGCCAACTGCAACAGCGATGTTTCGGTTCTGGCGCAAGTCAGCAACCGCCAGCCGCAGAGCGTGAGCCAGGCCGACACCGTATTCACGCTCTGACATGGTGACCGAGCCGAGCATCGATAGCGGCCAGGTGCTGCGCAGTGTCAGCGAGGCGCTGCGCAGGCTGATTCGCCTCTCGATCCCGGAGTTGGAGGCGGAGTCGGCCGTCGTCTTCGATTCACCGGGCGAAATCGAGGACGAGGACGAAACGAAGCTCTCGCTGTATCTCTATCAGACCGAGATCAACCCGTATCTGCGCAACCTGCCGGCAAGCCTCACGCGTCGCGCGGCCAACCCGCCGCAGCCCGCCGCGCTCACCGTCACGCCGAGCCCGCTCGTGCTGGACCTCACCTACCTGATGGTGCCGTACGCGCGTTCGGCGGAGCTTGAACTCGTGCTCGCCGACAAGCTGATGCTGCTCTTTCACGACGTGAGTGCGCTCACCGGCCAGTGGCTGAACCCGGTGCTCAAGCGCACGGGGAACGATCCCATCCAGATCGTTCCGGAGGTCGACACGAGCGAGCAATTGCGCAACATCTGGACACTGTTTCCCAACAAGACGTACCGGCTCACGAAGCTCTATACGCTCTCCCCAGTGCGCATTCCATCGACCTTCGCGCTCCAAACGGACATCGTGACGCAGGCGGACGCGGACTATCGGGAGATGCGATGAAGCTCTCGGCGGTGGTGCAATTGATCGATGGCTACAGCCGCGCGCCGGCCGAGGGAATCGAGCCGCGTTTCCTGCTCAACGGCAAGCCGTGCCTGCCGCACGCGAAGCCGCAAGCCTTTTATGCGTTCAGCGAGCTCGCCGACGGCGACTACCGCCTGACAGCGCTCGCGTTACCGTTCTTTCCGCGTGACGTCGAATTCAAGGTGCCGCTCGCCGCGCCGCTCGCCGACGCGATTCAGCCGTGCGTGCTCGAACCGAGCCCGCTCTACCCCTACCCGGCCGGTACGCCGGTGATCCGCGGCCAGGTACGCGCGGCCGCCACGGGCGAACCGCTCGCCGGCGTCACCGTCGAGGCGGACTATCGAATCGCGCGGGGCGAGCCGCGCAAGGTGACCACGCTTACGTCGGATTACGGACGCTATGACGGACGCTATGCGCTCGCGCCGCGCTCACGCGTCGCGCCCGACACGGAGCTTACGCTGACGTTCAGCAAACCCGGCTATACGACAGTCAGCAGGCAGATGACGCTGCAAGCGGCGACCGCCCGATTCGTCGATATCGACATGCGCTAACTGAGACACCGAGAGGCCCGATCTTGGCGACCACCTACACTCACCCCGGCATCTATATTCAAGAGGTGCCGAGCGCCCGCACGATTCAGGGCGCCTCGACTTCGACGGCGGCATTTGTCGGCGTGACCGGCAACGGCCCTACCGCGGGCCCCGCTGAACAGCCGACGCTCATCACGAGCTGGAGCGACTATCAGCGCCAGTTCGGCAGCCTGATCTGGAACGGCATGCTGCCGTGGGCCGTCTTCGAATTCTTCAATGAAGGCGGCTCATCGTGCTATGTCGTGCGCGCAAAAGACAAAAACAACGCGGCCGCAGCCACGAGTTCGACGAACGGCGTCAAGATCACGGCCGTCACGCCGGGCGCCTGGCCCAATGCGATGATCGGCTACATGGTCAGCAACGCGGACGGTTCGGATCCGAGCAAAGAGACTCAAGTCTTCAATTTCAGTATCGTCGCCGACCAAACCGCACTGAGCAAACTGCCGGACCCATCGACGAGCGCCACTCCGTCGGTCAATTCGACACTGAAAGCCTATTGCACGCAGAACAAGCTGACCACCGTGCAATTGAACAACAAGGGTTACTACGTCCTCGAAAGCTTCAACGGTTATACGAAGGACTCCCTGTCCGCGCTGCAAAACGCGATCAACGCCAATTCGACGTTCGTCCGTGCCGAGATCACGGGTAGCTCGCGCCCGCCGAACACGGGCAAGAACGCGCCGACGATGCTCGCGGGCGGCGCCGTCCCCAACTGGGACTTCGAGAGCGCATGGAACACGCTCACCACCGTGCAGGGCATCAGCCTGCTAGCCATCCCCGACACGGTCATGCTGACCGACACGACCGGCAACATGCTTGATCCGGCGAAGCAGGCCACCATGATCAACAACGCGCTGCTCTTTTGCGACAAGCCGGCAACGCGCAATCTCTTTTACGCTTGCGACCCGCCGTTCGGCCAAAATGTGCAGGGCGTACTGGGTTTCAAAACCGGCAGCGGCACCTCGCCTGCGCTCAATTCGACCTACGGCGCGCTCTATTACCCGTGGATCTGGATCTACAACCCGCTTTCCGGCTTCAACGTGCCGATCCCGCCCTCGGGCCCCGCGCTCGGGCGCTATGCCTACACGGATACGAACGTAGGCGTATGGAAGTCACCGGCCGGAGTCAATGACGGCCTGCTGCTATCGGCCGTGCAGGTGCAGACGACGGTCACCGACGCCGACCAGGATTCGCTCAATCCGAACGGCATCGACGCGATCCGCAATCTGCTCGGCTATGGCAACGTGATCTACGGCGCGCGTACGCTCGCCGCGACCGGCAGCGAATGGACCTACATCAGCGTGCGGCGACTGTTCATCTATGTTGAACAAAGCCTCAAGCAAAGCTTGCAGTGGGTCGTGTTCGAGCCGAACGACGACCAGACCTGGGCGGCAGTCACGCGCGACATCACGGCGTTTCTGACGACGCTCTGGCAAGCGGGCGGGCTCTTCGGCGCGACGGCGGCCGAGGCATTCTTCGTGACGTGCAACGCGACGAACAACCCGCCGGAGACGCGCGCGCTGGGGCAGATGTATATCGACATCGGCCTGGCACCCGTCTATCCAGCCGAGTTCGTCGTCATCCGCATGACGCAAAAGGTCGCCGGACCGGACTCGGGCTCATGAACGCGCGGACATGAGCGGCTTTCCCGCACGGCCAATTGACTACGGAACTGACCATGGCGACGCAACTGACCAACCCCTACCGCGGCTTTCGTTTCCAGGTGGAAATCTCGGGCATCCAAGTCGCGTCCTTTTCGGAGGCGACGATCCCCGACGCCACCGTCGAGAGCGTCGATTACCGCGAGGGTACCGACCCGACCTACAAGCGCTCGTTCTCGGGCCTCACGACCTACGGCAAGCTCACGCTGAAAAAGGGGCTCACCGATTCGATGGATCTCTATAACTGGTTCGCTCAGGTGGCGGACAAGGGTTCCACGGCCAAAGGCGCGCAGAAGAACATTTCGCTGATCCTCATCGATACGACCGGCTCGGCGAAGGCGCGCTGGAACGTCATCGGCGCGTGGCCGAGCAAGTATGAGAGCACGGGCCTGAACGCCAGCACGAGCGACGTCATGGTCGAGACGTTCGAGTTGACGATCCAGTACATGACCCGTGTTTCGTAGTCCTCACCAACGGGAATCCACCATGAACGCGTTCAGCACCGAATTCGAATTCACCTTGCCGCTCGGCTATCGGGATGCGGACGGCAACCTTCACAAGCAGGGCGTCATGCGGCTCGCGACAGCCGCCGATGAAATCCTGCCGATGAAGGATCACCGCGTGCAAGCGAATCCGGCCTATCTGCCCGTGATCGTCCTGTCGCGCGTCATCTCGCGGCTCGGCAACCTCGACATGGTCAACACGAAGGTGATCGAGGATCTCTTCACGCCGGATTTCTCCTATCTCCAGAAGTTCTACAACCGCATCAACGACACGGATCACGCCGAACACGACGAGACTGCGGACTCGGCGCCGGGCATGGAGGCGACCGCTGCGCCGGGAAAGCTCGCCTCCCTGTAGTACCGGATCAGCTTTACGAAGAGATCGCGTTTGTCGCGTATCACTTCCACTGGTCCTACGGGGAGATTCTGGCCATGGAGCACGCTGAACGCCGGCGCTGGTGCGACGAGATCAGCAAGATCAACCAAACCATGATGAGCGCCGAGCGCGAAAAAAGCCTTCTTTCGGGGATGGGATATGCCTAGTGGCCGCGCCGGGCCGAGTGCCGATCCGTTCATGTCGTATCGCTTTCGCGTCGAGATCGGCGGGATCGTCGTGGGCGGCTTTACGTCCGTCGACGGCCTGCAATCGAAAAACGAGGTGAAGACGGTCCGCCAAGGCGGGGTGAACGACGTCGAGTACAAGCTGCCGGGCCAGCTCACCTACACCGATCTCGTGCTGAAAGCCGGCATCACGTCGGTCGATCCGATGTGGCTCTGGTATCAGTCGTGCTCGGGCGGGAAGGTCTCGCGGCGCAATGGGTCCATCTATCTGCTGAACGCACAGGGCAACACCGCCATCACATGGAACTTCTATAACGCGTGGCCGATCGAGTGGCAGGGCCCGAACCTCGCCGCGGATCAGAATCTCATCGCGACTCAAAGTTTCACACTCGCTCATGAAGGCGTCAGGAAAAGCGGCGGAGGTGCGCCTTGATTCGGGCTTCCACTCGCGCGCGAGGGTTCGCCGCGCGTCGCACCGCGTTCAGGTTGTCGTCGATCCACGCGGCCCACGAATTTCTGGCGCGCCGCGCTGCCAATGGAGCGCTGCGGCTCGCGCAAACGCATCTTGGCGAGCCGCCCCACCCCGCGCCCCTTTTATTCTCGTTCCTGCATCCGGCAGGCGCGGCGGCTCCCGTGCAACACGTGCGCAATGTGACCCAGCACGTGCAGCACCTGCATTTGCTCCAGCAGTTCGTCCATCGTCTGACACTGCGAGTCGAGCAGCATGGCCAGCCACCGCGCGCAACGCGTTCGCGCGGGCCGGCGCGAATGACAGTCTTGCGCGAGCACCTAGTCGAGACAACGGGGGCGATGCGCGATGGCATCGTCCGACGCGACATCGAGCGATGGATACACGATCGCTTTGCCGAGCGCGATCTCGAGCGCCGGGTCGAGGATCGCTGGGCGCAGCGGGACATCGAACGTCTCATGCAGATTCGCTTCGCGACACGGAGCATTGAACACTCAGTGCAGCTTCGTTTCGCCCGGCAGAACACCGAGCGACTGATACAGATGCACCTCGCCAAGCAGAATTTCGAACGGCTGACGCAAGTAGGCTACACCTGGAAGAACATCGAACGACTGACGCAAGTCCGGTTCGCCAGGTTGACTTCGGAACGACTCTGGCAGGTCCGCTTCCCCAAAGTGAACGCCGAGCACCTGACGCCACCCCGCTTCATCGAGCAAACCATCGACCGCCTGACGCGAATGCATCTTGCCAATCAGCACACCGTACGCCTGAGCTCAGCGCCACTCGCCGGGGTGGACCGTGAAGGTTTGACACAGGTGCGCATCGCGCCGACAAACGCAGCGCGCGTCACGCTGAACCACGTTGCCGACCGCACGTTCGAACGACTGACGCGCGACCGCTTCACGCGACTCGACTTCGAGCGCCTGATGCACGTGCGCCGCGCGGCTCGCGCGGTTCAGCGCCTGATGTCCGACCGCTCGACACAGCCGCGCGCAGCGACTGTTGCGCTGCAAACGGTCGTCGCACCGCTTCTGACCGACACGTCGACCACCGTGTTGCAGCGCTACGGCACGGTCCAGCCACAGGCCCCCGCCCCCGCTCTCGCGCTGCGGCATGCACCGCAAGCCCAAGCCGGTGAGATCAAGCGCGAGATCGAACGGATCGAGCGCACGGTGCAGACCAAGGTCGTACGCGAAATCCTGCATCAGGGACATCATCAGCAGCACATTCGCACGGCGGTCTCCGACGCACTGCTGTCGCCGAAACTCGTCCAGGCCCTCGCTCGGCAGATCCATACGACGCTCGAGCAGCGCGCGAACGTGGAACGCTATCGGAAGGGAGCCCGCTGATGCTCGAAATGGCCAAGATCGTCGTACAGAAGACCGGCGAAGAAATCCCGGTCATGTACAACCCCACCGAGCTGTCGCTGAACAAGACCGTCATGCTGCAGGGCCAGGGCTCGAACATCCAATTTCAGCGTGTCGAGGATGACGACTTCACCGTGTCGCTCTTCTTCGATACCTATGAGCAGCAGCTCGACGTGCGCTCCAAAACGAGCAAGATCGCCGCGCTGACGCAACCGACCGTGGGCACCGGCGAGCGGCGCGACCCGCCCGTCGTCGTATTCACCTGGGCGGGGCCGCTTTTCGTCGGCGTGGTCAAGAAGCTCGAACAAAAATTCACGATGTTCCTGAGCTCGGGTATTCCCGTGCGCGCCGAGTTGACGGTGACATTCAAATCGGTGCTGACGCCGGAGGAGGATCAGCATTCGCAGGGCAAGTTCAATTGCCGCCAACTTTGGCAGGTCCGCGAAAACGACCGCCTCTATCTGATCGCGCAGCAAACGCTGGGCACACCCGACCAATGGCGCCTCATCGCCGTGGCCAATGGCATCTATGATCCGCTGAACTTCCCCACCCGCGAGGACGTGGGGCGCATGCTCGTCATCGTCGATACACACGGCGAAACCTTCAACGGAGCCGCCAATGCTTGAGATCAAGAGCGGCGGCTTTCGCATCATGAAGAATCGTTCGGCGCTGCCATCGTCCGTCGCGACGGCGATCCAAAGCGTTCGCGTCGAAAACGAGATCAACGTGCCGACCATGTTCAGCTTCACGCTGAACTCGTTCTCCGCCTCGGGGCGATGGCAGGACATCAACCTCGACATGTTCCAGCCTGGCGACGCCATCACCGTGTTTCTCGGCATCGATACGCTCAAGCAGCTCGTCGATGGCCAGATCACCGCGATCGAGCCGCATTTCAGCGACTACTCGAGCGCAACGATCCGCGGCTTCGACCGCATGTACTGGCTCAAGTTCGGCACGCGCACGCGCACGTTTCAGAAACTGTCCGACAACGACATCGTCGCGCAAGTGGCCGGCAGCGTCGGGCTCAGGGTGCGGCTTGCGGGCAGCACCGGCATCGTCAACGACTACGTGCTGCAGAACAACCTGACCAACTACGATTTCCTGATGCTGCGCTGCGCCCAGCTCAATTACGAGCTTCTGATGGACGAGACGACGCTCGTCTTTCGCCCCTCGGCCGAAGGCATGAGCCCGAAGCGGGCGCTGAATTTCCCGCTCGACGTATCCGACCTTCACCTTGCGCTGCGCGTGCCGACGCTGGGCCAGAAAGTGATCGTCAGCGGCTACGACGTCGCCTCGAACCGCGTGCTCACGGCGACGACATCCTCGGGCACGACGCAAGAGAAAATGGGCGGCCGCTCAACGGGCTATCAGCTCGCTGACGATTTCCCGAGTTCGCCCGTGCGCTACGAGCGGCCCAATATCGGCACGCAGCAGGCACTCGAAAAGGTCTCGGCCGCGCAATACCAGCGCAATTTGAACCAGTTCATCGATGGCAGCACGTCCGTGCTGGGCAACCCGGATCTGGTCGCGGGCATCAACGTCAAGCTGACGGGGCTCGCCGAGCGCTTCAACGGCATCTACTACATCACGTCGAGCGTGCACACCTACGACGTCGAAGAAGGTTATCGAACGGAGTTCAAATTGCGGAGGACAGGCATATGACACCCGATGAAGCCGTCTCGCTCGACAGTTTCGCGCTCAGCGTAACGCCGGGCACGGTCAGCGACACGCTGGACCCGGCCGGCCTTGGCCGCGTTCGAGCCGAGTTCATTCTGAAAGGAACCAAGATCGAATCGGACTGGCTTCAGCTCGTGAGCTTTTATGCGGGCCCCGGCTACGGCGCGTTCTTTCTGCCGCAAAAGGGTGACTCGGTGCTGCTCGGCTTCGCCAACGGCGATGCAAGCCGCGCCTATGTGCTCGGCTTTCTCTGGAATGGCGCGCAAAAGCCGCCCGTCGACAAGGCGCAGCAGCAAGACGTGCGCGTGATCCGCACGAAAAGCGGCAAGACCATCATGCTCGACGATTCGCAGCAAGGCAAAGGCGGCATCGTCATCGTCGACAACAATCAGAATCGCATCCGCATCGATACGGCCGGCAACAAGATTTCGATCAACAGCGAAGGCGACCTCGAGATCAATGCGAAAGGCTCGGTGACGATCAGCGGCGCGCAAGTGACGGTGCAAAACACATCGGGCAGCGTCAAGGCAGCGTTATCGAATGCCGCGATGCAGTTGCAAGGCGGCCAGAGCATGAAGCTCTCGGCCACGATGATCGACGTGAACTGACGAGGCTGGAAACATCATGGGACAAGGCGCAGCCAAATTCGGCGACACCATCGTCAATGCCGCGGACATCCACGTCGTGCTCGTGCCGAGCCCGGGCGGCCCCGTGCCGACGCCGCAGCCGTTCCCGTTCAACGGCAAAATCACGATGAACACGAGCGTGAATGTGCGTATCAACGGCAGGCCAGCCGCCACCGTGGGTTCGATGGCGCAAAACATACCGCCGCATATTCCGACGACGGGCACGTTCCAAGTGCCACCGACCAACCTCGGGCGCGTGGTGATGGGCAGCACGAGCGTGCGCATCAACGGCCGTGGCGCCGCGCGCATGGGCGATTTCTGCGAGACCTGCCACGACGTCCCACCCGAGGGCCCGCAGGCGCCGCCGCCCACGGTGCAAGTCGCGGGCCTCTCGACCGTGCGGATCGGGTGACGCATGAGCACGGTCCCTTCGCGCAACACGAGCGATTTTCTCGGGCAGGGTTGGGCGTTTCCGATCGCCACGCAGGGCGGCAAAGTCAAATTTGCAGCCGGCGCCGACGACATCAAGCAAGCCGTGCTGATCATCCTGCAAACAGCGCCCGGCGAGCGCGTCATGCTGCCGCTGTTCGGATGCCGCATCAACGAGCTCGTATTCGCGGCCAACAATGCAACGGTCGTAAGTCTCGCGCAACTCTACGTGACGCAAGCGCTGAACCGCTGGGAGCCGCGCATCGAGACCGTCGGCGTCGGCGTGACGATTTCGCCGAACACGCCGAACTGCCTGCTCATCTCGGTCGATTACGTCATCCGCAGCCACAACCAGCCCGATAACCTCGTCTACCCCTTCTACTTGAAATGAGCGAGGACTCAACGATGGAACAGGAACGCCTCAATCAACGCCTCTCGGAGCTGCGTGACAACTACCAGGCCGGTCAGGCGCAGCTGCAACGGCTCGATGCGCAGCGCGGCGAACTGCAGCAAACGCTGTTGAGAATCAGCGGCGCGATTCAAGTGCTCGAGGAATTGCTGAACGAACGCACGGACAACGGTGCGGGCACGTCGCCCGCCTCGGCGCACGGCGAAGTGGAGGGATTGCGACTGGCCCAATAAACGCCCGAGCCGACGATGGACCCGCTTCTCGACTTTCGCGACGCCGCCGCGTTCTACCGGCAGGCGCTCGAACTCGCACGCGCCTATGTGCCCGAGTGGAGCGATTATTGGCCGCCGATCATGCAGGATCCGGCCACTCAGCAGGACGCCGCGCTGACGGCACAGGCCGTCGACGAGGACCCGGGCCTCGTGCTGCTCAACCTGTTCGCACAGTTGGCCGGCTATACGTCGGGCGTCGAGAACCAGATCCCTTTTCAGCGGCGCCAGGCATTCTTCCAATTTCTCTCGATCGCGTTGCGTCCGCCGCTTGCGGCGCTCGCGCCACTGCAGTTCAGACTGCGCCCCGGACAGCCCGCACAGCGCATACCGGCCCAAACGGCCGTGCTCGACGAAAACGCGCAGGCGCTGCGCTTCCAGACGACCGACGATGTCACCGTCGTGCCCGCCGTGCTCTCGGCGGCGATGACCATCATCCCCGCGCAAGACCAATACATCGACGCGATGCCCGTGCTTGGGCCGGCCGCCGCGAACGGCACGGCTTCCCAAAGCGTGCCGATCTTCGTCGCCGGCGAGCAAGTGGATCCGGCGGAGGCGCCGCTGGGACACTGGTTCATCATCGGCGACGCCGAGCTTTTCAAGCCCGATCCGGCCTTGCAGGACGTCACCATCACGCTTTATGGCGAGCAGCTCGACAGCGAATACTTCGCGCAATGGTTCGACGGCGCGCTCAGGCCGCTCGCCGCGAGTGTGACCACGTCCGACGACGGGCGCCAACTCGAGATCGTGCTCGACCGGATGCCGATCGCGCCGCCCCTGACGATCGATCAGCTCGTGCAGGAAATCTATACGCAGGAAGACCCCGACGCGGCATTCACGGCGCCGGCCGTCGGGCAAGGCGATGCCGCCGATTCGATGCCCGAATACTGGCTGCTGGTCCAACCGAGCCCGCAAACGAGAGTGCTCGCCTCGCTCGCGCGGCAATTGCCCGTCATCACGGGATTGCAATGCACGTTTCGCGGCAACGGCATTCAGGCGCAGCAGGCCGCGTACGACGTCATGCTCGTCGACCTGGCGAACGGCGCGTACCCGTTCGGGCAAACACCGCAGGTCAACGACGCCTTTTATATCCGCAGCGACGCAATCTTCGCGCGCACGGGCGCGCTGGTCACGTTGAGCTTCGACCTCGCCCCGGTCGCCGTGCAGTTTCCGGTCGTGCTCTATTGGCAGTTCTGGAACGGCACCGCCTGGCAGTCGTTCAACGCGACGCTCGCCGACACGAGCCAGTATCAATTCGTCGACACGACCCACAACCTGCAATACAACAACGCGGCCGGTCCGACGTGGGTTCGGTTTCAATGCCCTCGCATGAGCGAGACCACCGTCGCCGGCAGCGCGGGGCTCTGGATTCGCGTGCAGATCGTCTCAGGCGGGTACGGCACGGCCGGCGGCTTCGTGACGGAAAACGTCGCCCTCGCGATCGACAGCCTCCCCATGCTCACGATCGATCAAAAGGCCAGCGTCACGGCTTACCTCAACGACGTCGAGGGCGTGAACTTCGCCTATCGCTTCAACGAGGCGCACTACTATCCGCCCTACATCCGTTCCCTGACGATCGGCTATAGCTATGCCGCAAAACCCGCGCGTTACTGGACCTACAACGCGTTCGAACTGACGCGCTTTCTTTACAGCCCCTACAAGCCCGTCGATGCGCTCCTCACCGGCTTTTATTTCGCGTTCGCGCCCGAGGGCTTCGGCGCTCAGGCGCTCGGCTCGCGGCTCAGCCTCTATGTCTATCTGGAGCAGGAGCGCGCGGCACCGGGCGGCGCCCTGCAGTGGCAGTATCACGACGGCAGGTTCTGGCAGCCGCTCGCGGTCGACGATGGCAGCTACGGTCTCTCGCGCTCCGGCATTCTGAGCTTCATTGTCCCGGCGCAGATGACGCAGGCCTCGCTCTATTCGCTGACGGCATTCTGGTTTCGCGTCGAGAACGCGCACGTCGACCGCACCATCCGCCTCTACGGTCTTTATCCGAACGCGGTGTCGAGCCGCAACGTCACCACCGTGGAAGACGAAGTGCTTGGCTCGAGCAACGGGCAGCCGGCCCAAACGTTCACGCTCACCTATACGCCGGTGCTGCCGGGCCTTGATCTGCGCGTGATCGAAACGGCCTCGCTCGATACGGCGGCGGGCGTCGATCAGATCAGCCAGCCGTGGCGGCAAGTCGATAATCTGTCGCTGTGCGGCCCGACCGAGCGCGTCTATACACTCGATAACCAAAACGGTCTCGTCACGTTCGGCGACGGCTACAACGGCATGATCCCGCCCGTCGGCTACAACAACGTCGTCGCGGCGCGCTACGACTATACCCAGGGCCTCGCGGGCAATGTTCCGCCGAACGTCCTGACGCTGCCGCGTCCCGGCATCGACAACATCGAGGCGGTGACGAACCCCGCGCCGGGGCTCGGCGGGGTCGATGGGGACACGACCGCAAGCCTCGCGGTAACGAGCCCGGCGCTCGTCAAGGCGAATGGCTACGCCGTCGAACTGGGCGACCTCACCGCGCTGGCCGCCGAGGCAAGCCCCGAGGTGGCGCTAGCGCGCGCGATCGAAACGGACGAGCAAACGATACGAGTCGCACTCGTCGCGCAAAGTGCGGCGCGGGTGCCGTATGTCACGCCCGCGCTGCTCGACGAGGTGGCAGCCTATGTGGGCGCGCGCTGCCTCGCGCCGCTCGCGCCGCGCATCGAGATCGTCGCGGCGCAGTATGTCCCGATCGACGTGACGGCGCAGTTGACCGTCGAATGTGCGCTCGACGAGGTGAACGCGCTGCGCGAAAAGCTGGTCGCGCAATTGGAGGCGTTTTTTCAACCCGTGTTCGGCGGGCCGGCGCAAGGCGGCTGGCGTTTCGGCCAGCCCGTGCAGGCGCAAACCGTCAACCGTTTCCTGCGTGGCCTGCCGCAGGTCGTGGCCGTATCCAGTCTCGCGTTGAACGGGCGCCAGAACGGCAATATCGCGCTCGCGCCCGAGCAATTGCCCGTGGCCGGACAGATGACGCTGCTGCTTTACCGCGGAGCGGCATCATGAGCTTCGAGCTGCCGGATCTCGACACGAAGACCTACGATCAGCTCGTCGCCGAGCTGATCCGCGCGATTCCGCGTTACACGACGTTGTGGACCGACTACAACGATACGGACCCGGGCATTACGCTCGTCCAACTGCTCGGCTGGCTCGACGAATCGCTGCTCTATCAGGCCGATCAGATTCCGACGGTCACCGACGAGAATTTTTTGCGCTGGGTGCTCGGCCTCGCTTTCAGCACGAACGACACGGACTACAGCCGAGCCGCCGAGACCGATTACGACTACGACTTCCAAGCGCTGCGCGCCGCACTCACCGCCATAGAGCAGGGCCGCCCCGCTACCAAGGCCA
>Ga0209672_100556_pt1 | contig 20023 bp, 19 predicted proteins | sample AraplaCol_mMS_r2_FD_184273 | JGI IMG/M metagenome (GOLD analysis project Ga0209672, IMG submission 184273) | Arabidopsis root microbial communities from North Carolina, USA - plate scrape CL_Col_mMS_r2 (SPAdes) (version 2) | ecosystem: Host-associated > Plants > Roots > Endosphere | place: USA...
GGCGTCGCGGCGGAGCGGGCATACGATCAACTGTTATCGGGCGCCGCAGTGCAAGTCGCGGAAAACCTCTACGTGCAAGGGGGCGTGCTCGCGCTCAATCCACCCGTTGCCGCATTTTCGACGCTCTCGAGCTACGACGTCGTCTACTACAAGGTGACGGATTCGCGCGGGCTGGTCGTGGCGGGCGATCCCGCGCTCACGAGCCATGCGACGCTCGCCGCGGCGCAGCTTGGCCCCGCATTCGAAAGCGGCGAATATCAGCATCAGCGCGTGCGGATCGTCACGATTGCGCGCCATATGCCCGAGCAAGCCGTGCCGGGCTGGGCGACGATTACGGTCGCCCAGACGACGCACGCGCGGCAACAGCTCACGAACGACATGAGCCTGAAGGTATGGACACTGATCGTGCTGATGAGCCTGCTCGCAATCGGCGCGAGCGGCCTGGCCATCAAGCGGGGGCTACGCCCGCTCGCGCAGATCGAAGCGATCATCGCGGCGCGCGATCCCGCTGACCTGCGCCCTGTGGTGGCCGACACACCCAGTGAAATTGCCGCGATCATCGGCGCGATCAATGTGCTCATGCAGCGCCTCGCGAAACGGATCGCATCGATGCAACGGTTCATCGCGGATGCAGCACATCAGATGCGCACGCCGCTGGCGAGGCTCGATGCGCAGATCGAATTGCTCAGCGCTGAACACGATGGCATTCGCGATCGGGAGCAACTTGCCATGTTGCGCGACACCTGCGCCGACGTGGGGCGGCTCACGGGCCAATTGCTGAACCATGCGATGGTCATCCATCGCTCTGAGCTCGTCGCGCTTGCTCCGCTCGACCTCAATGCACTGGCGAAGGAGGTACTCGGACGAACGATTCCGCTAGCCGACGATCGCGATGTTGCCGTAGCTTTCGAGAGCGACGCGGCTCGAACCGAGATACTTGGCGATGGCATCAGCCTGCGCGAAGCGTTATCGAACGTATTGCATAACGCGCTTTGTCACGGCCATGCCGACGAGATCGTCGTTTCGGTGTCGTCCACGGCGACATCGGTTGAACTGACGGTTCGCGACAACGGCCATGGTATTGCACGCGAACAATGGGACGCCGTGCTGCTGCCGTTCGTGAGTCTCGCCGATACGGGCAGCGAGCACGGGGCGGGGTCGGGCCTGGGCCTCGCCATCGTCAGTGAAGTCATGCAGGCGCACGGCGGGCGCGTCCGGTTTTCGTTTCCAGCGTCCGGCGGCTTCGCCGTGACGCTTTCGTTCCCAAGACATGACGCTGCCCCCCGCGCGCCGGCTGGGGGCTCGGTTTAAGAACAGCTCAGCACCGCCATCCCGGAAATCACACCCGCGGTGGGCGAGTGCAGCGTATAGCTCGTGGCCAGGTGGGGCCTCAGAGGATCGCGCCCGATGAAGCGGCTGGCGACAGCATATCGCTCTGAACGGTGCTCGCCGTTGCGCGACTCCTCCCGGTGCCGAGAGGTATACCCGCCGGGTATGCTCGTGAGCTTGACCGTTTGCTGGTCCTGTCCTATCGAATATCGGAGCGACAGCGTCATCTCCGCCGACTCCTTCTCGGAGACGCGATGAATTTCAGCCGAAGCATCGAACAGCGTGCCGGGCGCGGTGTTGCCGTCGGCCGCGGCGAGCTGCGTTTTCGATGCCAGCGTGCAGCGCATCACCGCGCCGGCTTTGAGCTCGACATCGACAGGCTGCCCCACGGCCCAGAAGCGGGCTTGGTTCCGGTTGTAGGTCGCGCCGGACGAATCGGAGCCGTCAGTCCATTTGCCGATCGCATACGAGCCGTCGCCCGACAGATCGGCCACAGTTCCGGAGAGCAGCGAAAGGCGATCGCCGAAGCCAACGTAGGCCCCGGGTGCCGCTTGCTTGAGTTCATCGGTTTTCATCCGGCCCATGACGCCCGACATCGAGCTGAGATCAGCGGAGGCGTGTGAAATCAGCAGCACGTCGACTTTTCCGTCGACGCCTGCCACTGTCGTCGATTGACCGTCCACCCGGATCGAAGACTTCGGCGCTTCCGACTTGTCTGGGTTCCACCACTTTTTGTCGCTGCCTCCGCCACAGCCCGCCAGGATGACGAGTGCTACCGGTGCGGTTACCGCAACAGCACGACTGACCGATCGCGCGCAGCGGCGCCCATGATTTCGCTTCATTGTTTCTCCGAACGCTCCGAGGAAGGGGAGAGATGCCGCCGCTCAAGTCGCCCATGGCGAACTGAACTGACGCGTACATCAGACAGCCTCGAAATCTATTTCGGAGAAAGCGGATCGTTCCGATACGTGGGGTTTTTCGGACCAACGGAAGTAAAGAAACGTCGAATACTGGCCGCCCGACCTGTGTTGGTCTGATTATCAGATCTCGTTTTTGGGTCCCCGCAGCAGCCCTTTATTGTGACAACCCGCTGGGATCTAGCGTCGCTCGCAGCAGAGAAAGGAACGGAGAGCAAGCATGGCAAAAAAACTCGATGATGTGATGGCAGCACTGCCTGCAGCACGTCGCGCGAAAATCGAACGACGTGCGCAGGAACTCGCCTCCTTGAAAGACTTTCGACAGGCGGTCGAGAAAACCCAGGTCGCTTTGGCCCAGGCGCTAGGCGTCGGACAGGACACCATTTCGCGCCTCGAACAACGTAGCGACATGCTACTTTCGACCCTGCGGCGCTACATCGAAGGCATGGGTGGAAAACTGGAACTGGTGGCGCAGTTTCCCAATCGTCCGCCAATGGTCATTGATCACCTAGCCGAAGAAAAATCGCCAGCGCGCTCTGCCATTCGTGCTCGGCGTTCGCCTCGGGCAACGAGGGCAACAGCGTAATCGCAGCGCAGTCGCCGGACGAGCAAGCATGTCGTTCAACTCGGCCCCCGCTTCGCTCGCGCTATCGATTCACCCAACGCTAAGCCTTATTTCGTCTACGAGCTTCTGATACAACGCCGTCTCGCCGCTCGCCCCGTTTGAAACGTTCAGCTGTAAAGCCGCCGGAAATGCAACGGGTTACGCAAACATCACGTAACCCGTTGTCACATATGGTGCCGGCTGCAGGACTCGAACCCGCCACCTGATGATTACAAATTTCCTTGTAAATCAATAAGTTACTGATATTTAAGGGAAAGAGAGGTTAAGGAAGGGAAACTAACTTCCCTTAGATATCAGTAACTTAGGGTAAGTTGGGAAAAGCAGGAATAGCTGGTGTGTGTACTGGTATCGTACCTGCCTTTAGGTGGTCAGCGCCCTATCCTGCACGCGCATTCGGACATACGATTGTCCGCTTCTCCGCAAATTGCGGGCCTCGGCCCGTCAGTTAAACGAATCGCGAATTGGCCTGGAATGGAAGTTCCACGTCGCAATCTTCACGTTTTTCTTCCACCGTTTCTGGGCAAGAATTTGCGGGCGGTTGGCCCTCGATTTTTCGCTTTCGCTACCCTTCTTGCGTATTTCGGACGAACGTGACCGGCCGTTTCGGGATTGTGACCGACGATTTCGGCAACGTGACCGGTCATTTCGGGAACGTGACCGAGCGGACCGGAAGGCAGGATTGGCGTTGCGCATGACATCAACCACGCGGGCTATGCTCGCCGGCTTTGGCCGGAGAGAACATGCCCGCGCACCGGATGAACATGCGCATGATCAAGGACGTTTTACGACTTAAATTCGACGGCGGCCTTTCGCACGATCGGATCGCCGCGTCGCTGGGCATTTCCAAAGGCGTGGTCACGAAGTACGTCGGACTGGCGGGCGCCGCCGGGCTGGACTGGGCAAGTGCCTGCGACATGGACGAAGGCGAGCTCGAGCGGCGGCTGCTCGGCAAGCCCACGGGGCCAGCGGCCTATGCCCAGCCCGATTACGGGCGCATCCATCAGGAACTGCGCCGCAAAGGTGTGACGCTGACGCTGCTGTGGGAGGAATACCAGGCCGAGTTCGCCGACCGGCAAACCTACAGGTACACGCAGTTCTGCGAGCACTACAAGGCGTTCACGAAGCGATTAAAGCGCTCGATGCGCCAGATCCACCGCGCCGGCGAGAAGCTGTTCGTCGACTTCGCCGGCCCCACCTTGCCGCTGACCACCGGACGACGCGCTCACGTGTTCGTGGCCGCCATGGGCGCATCGAGCTACACGTTCGCCTGCGCGACGCCGGCCGAGACGATGGAGGACTGGCTGGGTGGCATTGCGCGCGCACTGACCTTCTATGGCGGCGTGCCGCAACTGATCGTGCCGGATAACCCGCGCGCGATGATCGCCGATCCCGACCGCTATGAACCTCGCGCTGGCGACACCGTGCTGGACTTCGCACGTCATTACGGCACCTCGTTTCTACCTGCACGCGTGTATCGCCCGCAGGACAAACCGAAGGTGGAAGTTGCGGTCCAAGTCGTCGAGCGTTGGATCATGGCGCGCCTGCGTCATCACCGATTCGCCTCGGTCCAGTCGGTCGACGACGCCATTCGGCCGTTGCTCAAGAACCTGAACGAGCGCCCGTTCCAGAAACTGCCCGGATGTCGTGCGAGCGCATTCGCCGACCTAGACGCGCCGGCATTGCAACCGTTGCCCGTGCAGCCCTATGAATTAGCACGCTTTAAGACGGTCACCGTCCACATCGACTATCACGTCGAGATCAACAAACACCGCTACAGCGTGCCGCACGCGCTGGTCGGTCTGAAGCTTGATGCGCGCATTACGGCGGGCGCTGTCGAGCTATTGCATCGCGGCCGTCGCGTTGCCAGTCATGCTCGCAACGATCGCGCGGGTGGCTACACCACCGTCGTCGAGCACATGCCGGCGGCGCACCGCGCTCATCTCGAATGGACACCGCAGCGGCTCATTCATTGGGGGCAGCAGATCGGGGCGGCCACCGGCGTGCTCGTCACTCGACTACTGCAAGAGCAACGCCACCCGGAGCACGGCTATCGGGCGTGTCTCGGATTGCTCTCGCTGTCTCGTCGCTATGGCCGCGAGCGCCTCGAAGCGGCGTGTGCGCTCGCGTTGGAACTGGGCGTGCATCGCTACCGCCATGTACGCGACATCTTGATCAATAACCGCGATCGCGCCGCGGCGGCAACGCCTGCCGACTGGGTCAGCCCAAGCCACGCGCACGTGCGCGGCCCCAGCTATTACCAATAACGAGAACCCGCCATGATGATGCAACAGACACTGACGCAACTGCGCGCCCTCAAGCTTGAAGGCTTCGCCGACGGCCTTGAAGAACAACTGACACAGCCCGGCTCGGCCAGCCTGAGCTTCGAGGAACGATTCTCGCTGCTGGTCGACCGAGAAGCCAGTTGGCGCGACGATCGACGCCGCACACGCCTGCTCAAACAAGCACGCTTGAAGTATCCGCAGGCTGCCATCGAAGACCTGGACACCCGCGCTGGCCGAGGCGTGGACTCTCGCTCGCTCATGAGCCTCGCTCTCGGCGATTGGGTCGAAGCTGGTTACAGCCTGCTCATTAGCGGCCCGACAGGCGCTGGCAAATCGTGGCTCGCCTGCGCGCTCGCCCAATACGCCTGCCGGCGCGGGCACTCGGCGTTGTATCTGCGCGTGCCGCGCCTGAGCGAGGAACTGCGAGTGCTGCACGGCAACGGCGGCTTCACCAAATGGTTGCTACAAGTGGCCCGCGTTGATGTGCTCCTGCTGGACGATTGGGGAATGGCTCCCCTTGACGCGACGGTTCGAAACGATCTGCTCGAGATGATCGATGACCGCGCCGCAGGCAAGGCCACCATCGTCACAAGCCAGCTACCGATTGAACACTGGCATGGCTGGATCGGCGACGAAACCATTGCCGACGCGATGCTCGATCGCCTCATGCAGCGTCATCATCGGATCACGCTCACCGGCGAATCGCTCAGAAAAGCGGCCCTCAAACCCAACACTCCGGAGCCCGAACTCGACCAAAACTGACAAGGAAATCTACAATCGACACCGCGCAACGCCCAAACCCGCCGAATCGGTCACGTTCCCGAAATCGGCGGTCACGTTCGCCGAAATACACACCCAAAGGCCTGAATCCGGCGAAGGCAATCGGAGAGATTCGCAGCATGCTTGCACGCAGGGCAATCTGAAAGCCGCAAACTAACGAAGGAGGCTGTTATGGCAACGCCAAGGGTGACCCAGGGGGAGTTGATCGACGTTCGACCACTCGGCAATGCATTGCGGGATTCGAAATCCATCACCCTCCTGCGCACGAACCACCTGGAGGTCGTTCGGCTTGTACTGCCAGCGGGCAAGCACATCCCAGAGCACCGGGCACCCGGAGAAATAACCGTGCAGTGTCTGGAAGGCGTTGTCAAATTCCGCACCGGCGCGATAGCGCAATTGATGCGCAGCGGAGATATGCTGTTCCTGTTGGGCGGAGAGCCACACTGGCTCGAGGCCGTTGAAAGCGCATCAGTGCTTGTGACGCTTTATCTTGCGCACGGTCAGTAGCCGAGCCGGAAGCTGGCCAGTCGAAGGAACGTCACACTCCACATCAGGTATCGCCCGGGAGGAAAGCGAGTTTTTCCCATTAGCTGAAGCCTGCCTCGATCGACAGCATATGGCCCAACTTAGTGCAGCCATGGTCGCTCGACGCACCACGAAGCCCAGTCGCACGAGTTTTCCGTCACCAAATTTTTTTAAATCGGGCACCGCAACCGCCCCGAAAGCCGTCAATGCAGAACCTTCGCCAGAAAGTCTCGAGCGCGACCCGAGCGGGGAGTCCCAAAAAAACTGTCTTTGATGCAATCCTCCACGATTACGCCTGCATCCATAAACAGAACGCGATCTGCAACCTTTTTGGCAAAGCCCATCTCATGGGTCACACAGACCATCGTCATTCCCTCTTGAGCGAGCTCGATCATCACGTCCAAGACCTCGTTGATCATCTCAGGATCGAGCGCCGAGGTCGGTTCGTCGAACAGAATCGCTGTCGGGTCCATCGACAACGCTCGAGCGATGGCAACCCGCTGCTGCTGCCCACCGGACATCTGCCCCGGATACTTGTCGGCGTGCGCTTTCAGCCCCACCCGGTCGAGCGGCGCCAATCCCTTCGCATCCGCCTCCTCCCGAGAGCGGCCCAGCACCTTCAACTGCGCGAGCGTCAGGTTGTGCAGCACACTCATGTGCGGGAACAGTTCAAAGTGCTGGAAGACCATTCCGACTCGGGTGCGCAGCGAGGTAAGGTCCGTTTTCGAATGCCCCACGCTCACCCCATCGACGGTGATCGAGCCTTTCTGAAAACTCTCTAATCCGTTGATGGTCTTGATAAGAGTCGATTTTCCGGAACCCGAAGGTCCGCAGACCACCACCACCTCTCCTTTCTGAACGACCGTACTGCAGTTATCCAGCACGCGGTGTTGGCCGTACCACTTTGAAACGTTGGTAATGTCGATCATGTCACGTTTCCCGATCTGCAATTTTGCTCAAAAGACAACAGCGCTTTGTGAGCTGCCTAGGGCCGAGTCTGCAACGCAAGCCGCCCTTCCAAGCGACTTTGAACGGCAGACAACAGCGAACTCAACACCCAGTACAACGCCGCCGCGGCGAGATACAACGGCAACGGCTGGAACGTCGTTGCAATGACCTCTTGCGCCGAGCGAAGCAATTCCGTCACCGTAATCACGGACACCAGCGACGTATCCTTGATCAGGCTGATCAGCGTATTGCCCACGGACGGCACCGCAAGGCGCAGCGCCTGCGGCCCTACCACGTACCGCAGCGTTTGAAAGTAGGTCAGCCCCAAGCTGTGCGACGCGCTCCATTGTCCGCGAGCAATGCCGAGAATCGCGCCCCGCATGCTCTCGGAAAGATACGCACCTGCATTCAACGTCAGCGTCAGAATCCCGGCCGTGGTGGGCGACAACGAGATGCCACGTCTGGCAAGCCGTAGTAAACAACGAACATCTGCACCAGGAGCGGCGTACCGCGCATGACACTCACATAGGCTTGCGCGATACGATCCAACATGCGATTGCCGCTGATTCTCAACACCGCCGTGAATGCGCCGAGCACGAGCCCGAACGCCATCGCTGCAGCTGCGAACTTCACGGTCAACATGGCGCCCATCAACAAAGTCGGGGCGTAACTCATCACCAAATTGAACTGATCCATCTCGTCTTTCTCCGGCTTGCGGCTCGATCCCACTATCGACTAACGCGTCAATTGCTGACGGGATGGCTGACATCCACGCCGAACCACTTCTTCGAAATCGAGGCGAGCGTGCCGTCGTTTCGCATGGTAGTCAGCGCATCGTTTACCGCCGCCGAAAACTTCGGATTGCCCTTGCGGAAGGGAATACCGATTTCATCGCTGGTGTTCTTCAACAGAGCGCCACCACGAATCGGAACGTTCGACGTTTTGATGAGATAAGGCACGAACAACCGGTCGTTCAGGTACGCGTCTGCGCGGCCACCAACGAGATCGCTCAGCGCTTCAGACATGCCGGGGTAGGTTTGCACGTTGATGCCGGGGACCGACTTGGCCAAGTCGGCGAAGTTCGAACCGAGCGTGACGGCAACGCGCTTGCCTTTCAATTCGTCGAGACTTCGATACTCGCTCTTGTCGTCCTTCCGCTCCAATACCTGGACCGCTGAGTAAGCGTACGAAGGGCTGAAATCAAGCGACTCACGCCGTTTTGGCGTGACGGTCACCTGGTTGATCACGACATCGAATTTGCCCGCCTGCAGGCCGCCGATCAGTCCCGACCATTCGCCCGTATAAAAGTCCGGCTTGACACCGAGCTTCGCCGCCAAAGCCTTCGCGACGTCGACGTCAAAGCCCTGCAGTGCCCCTTGCGAGTCGCGGTAGTCGAATGGAGGATATGTTCCCTCCATACCGATCATCAGCGTGCCCCTCGCCTTTATCGTATCGAGCAGATCTTGCGCATGCGCGCCGAAGGATGCACATGCAGCCGATACCGACAGCGCCGTCACGAAAACCGCTTTTTTAAGGTTCATGATTTTGTCTCCGATCTAATAGGAATAAATGCTATGAGTGCGCTTGTCCGCCGCTCAGAGTCCCGCTACAACTGCCGTAAGTCTGCGAATGGCCTCGTCCACCGTGGCGCGAGGACAGCCGAGGTTCACTCGCATATAGCCGTGCCCCTCGATGCCAAACTTTTGTCCCTTATCAAGCCAAAGGCGCGCTTTGGTCAGCATGAATTTGTCGAGTGCAGTTGCATCCATCCCGAGCCCACGGCAATCCATCCACGCCAGGTATAGGGCGTCCGCCGGCAGAACCTTGATCTTCTTCGTCGCCTCGTTCACAGCGTTTCGGAAGTGAGTGTGGTTCGAGCGAAGGTAGGTCAGCATCGCTTCGAGCCACGGCTCGCCGTGCGCATAGGCTGCCTCAGCAGCGACCATTCCCAACGTGTTCACCAGCGGGAACATGTTTCTGTCGTACTGCCTAAGCAATTCGTCCCGCACACGCCGGTTCGGTACGAACACGTTTGCGCTTTGCAAACCGGGCAGATTGAAGGTCTTGCTGGGCGCCGTGCAGGTGATACTGTTTTGCGCGAACTTCTCCCCAAGCGAAGCAAACGGAATGTGCTTTTTCGCCGGGTTGATGATCAGATCCTGGTGAATTTCGTCGGAAATGACCAGGACGCCATGGCGCAAACAGATCTCGCCCATCGCGCGCAGCTCGTCCTCGGACCACACGTTGCCCGTCGGATTGTGCGGATGGCTCAGGATGAAAAGTTTCGTGTTGTCACGAATCGCTGCTTCGAAGATCGTTTCGTTGAAGCGATAGCCTGTCTCGGTACGCTCGAGAGGAGCAAGTGCGAGATGGCGGCCGTTCATCAGCACGTCGTTGTGGAAGTGGGCGTAGACGGGAGGCTGAATCAGCACCGAATCACCCGGCGCGGAAAACGCTTGTACGGCTGTCTTCAACGTGGTGATGATGCCGGATGTCTGCACCACCCATTCCTTGGGCACTTCCCAGCCGAATCGCCTCGCTTGCCAGCCTACGACCGCATTAACGTAACTATCCGTCGCGCCGCCGGGGTACCCGAAGATGCCGTGCTCTACCGCTTCATGGAGTGCGTCGATCACGGGCTGGGGCGCACGGAAATCCATGTCCGCGACCCACATGGGCAGCGGTCGCGCTTCTGCCTCATCGGACGACAGCTGTTTTTCCGCGATCGCCCATTTCATCGAGTTCGAGTTCTTGCGATCCGCCACCTGGTCGAATACGCAAGCAACGTTGCCGGTGGTAGCGCCGTCGTTCATCGCTGCGGAGTATGCGTTCACGTTTCCTTCCTGTTCCGTTGAGTGGCGCGCGTGGGACGCGGCCCCGAATTTCGGCCAGAATAGCAACGCAATTCCATGAACAGAAATGGTATGTTTTCATGGATACATGAGCGGAGATCATAGATGCTAGACCGTCAACAACTTGCCGTCCTGATGGAGGTCGACCGTTTGGGCAGCGTCACTGCCGCTGCTGAACGGCTTAACGTCACGCAGTCCGCGCTTTCGCACATGGTCCGAAAGATTGAAGAGCAGCACCGTATCAAGATATGGACGAAAAATGGGCGGGCTCTGCGCTTCACGCAAGCCGGGGAGTATTTGCTTGCGTTAGCGCAACGCGTGTTGCCGCAAATCGATCACGCCGAGCGGATTCTTATCGATTTCGCCGAGGGTCGACGTGGCGCGCTGCGTGTCGGCATGGAGTGCCACCCTTGTCAAAAATGGCTGTCGCGGCTTACGCCGTCGTATCTTGCAGCTTGGCCGGATGTCGACTTCGATGTGCGGACAGCATTTCGATTCGACGGCGTCGCAGCGCTTCTCGGCCATGAGATCGATCTGCTCGTCACGCCCGATCCGATCGATTTGCCCGATATCCGGTTCACACCCGTTATCGACTACGAACTGGTTCTCGTGGTGCATGAAAACCACCCTTTGGCCTCGCGGGCGTTCGCGCAGCCGCGAGACCTGGTCAGCGAGGAACTGATCACGGTTCCTGTGAGCGAGGATCGGCTCGATATCTACACGCGGTTCCTTATCCCCGCTCATTGCAAACCGAAGAACCACCGAACCGCCGAAGCCACCGATCTCATGCTTCAGCTCGTGGCGGCAGAACGTGGAGTTTCCGTCCTGCCTGACTGGCTCGTTCGTGAGGAAGGTGCGGGACTGCCCGTTCGTTCAGTGCGGCTTGGCAAGCGCGGCATCAACAAGAGTATCAACCTGGGCGTTCGCCACGGAGAGGAAGAAATCGCTTATATCGCCGGGTTCATGGCTATCGCGCGCGAGATGGGGGGCAGTCGAAGGTAACGTGCAAAGCCATTTGATCGGATGATGAATCCGAAGCGGAGCTGCCTCGCCAGGAGCGACGGATTGTCTGCGCTGCTCCAATGCGGTGGGCGCTCGTTCGGCTTCCTCTGCAATCAAGGTCTCGTCCGGCAGCACGGTCCGATACTGGGCGAGACCGTCAGAGAAGCTCGATTGTCACTATTCGCAAATCGCGATGATCTGATTCAACTGCTCGCATGCAGCCGCGAACACCTCGTCGGGCGCGCGCTTCCAAGGATGCGCTTTCGCGCCCCGCGCTCGCCAGTCGAACGACTTCGGCTGATGGCCCAGCACGTAGCTTGTGACGTTTTTCGGCCCTTTGAACTTGATGGCAAACGGGTTCGTGTCGTTGAACTCGGCGGTCGTCATCGGGAGCCCAATGACGATTCCCGTCCGCTCGTTGAACACCTTGGGCGACAGGACCAGCATGGGATGCATATCTTTCATCTCGCGGCCCACGCGGGGGTTGCAGTCGATCCAAATGATGTCGCGACGATCCGGCGCCCACAAAGCTCCCGCCATCAGAACACCTCCGTACCAATGCGGCCAGTGGCCATCGCCTCGCCACCGTGCTTCGTGGGATCGAACTTCGCCAGCTTCTCCTCGAGCGTCAGCTTGCGCGGCCCCACCGGACGCACCGTCACGCCGATCTCATCCGCCGAAACCTCGACCTCCTGATCCACCTCGAAATGCGCACACCGCGCAACTGCCGCAGGGATGCGAACAGCCAGGCTGTTTCCCCATTTCTGGATCGTGAGCGTTGCGGTTTTTGCCATGATGCAAACCTCCTTATAACGTATAAACGAGTCTAGACGACATGCGAGCTTGTGTCAACGCGTATAAACGTCATGTAGCAACGCCGCGGCTCCGGCGGCCACCTGGGCGCAAACGAAGAAAAATGCTCCTCAAATCCGGTCGACGCCAGCGGGTTCGGTCGCGTCGCGTTTCACGAGCAGTTCAACGACAAGATGCTTGGCTTTTTCGGGGCGAAGGTTCGGTAATTCCTGACGTGGTCGATTGGCCAATCAAGTTGCCGCGTCCATGGCGCGCTTCAACGTTTCATACACTTTCGGCCCCTTGCACTGCGACACGTTGAATCGCATGAATTGCGCCGCTCGCTCGGACGTGCTGAACACGTTGCCCGGCGCCAAGATCACGTTCTCGCTCAGCGCGTGACGAGCGACGCGTGCCGCATCGAGCCCCTCCGGTAGCCGGACCCAAAGGAACATGCCCGCGCGCGGATGCGTCCATATCTCGAGTCCAGTCTGCGTGAGCCGCCTGATTGCCTCGCTCATCGCGTCGGCGAGTTTTACGCGTAGTCCGTCCAGATGCCGCCGATACGTGCCATCCACCAACAGACGATGCACGACGCTGGCCGCAACTTGCCCACTGCCGAACGCCGTCGCGAGCTTCAAATCGATCAACGGCTCAATCCATTCTTGGCGCGTCACGATATAGCCGCAGCGCATCGCAGCGGACAGCGTCTTGGAGAAACTGCCGATCGATACCACGCGTGCCAGGCCGTCGAGGGCAGCAAGACGCGGTGAAGGCTCGGATTCGAAATCGGCGAAGATGTCGTCTTCAACGATCAGCAGGTCGTGTTCGCCGGCAAGCTTCAACAGACGATGCGCTACCGTCGGCGTCAGCGTGGCACCGGTCGGGTTGTGAATCGCCGCATTCGAAATGTATAGGCGAGGGCGATGCTCGATCAATGCGCGCTCGAAGCTGGCCAGATCGGGGCCGTTGGGCGTGTACGGCACGCTGACGATCGACACCCTGTGCGCGAGCAAGAGCGCGCGAAAATTGAAGTAACAAGGATCATCCAGCAATACGGTGTCCCCGGGTTCGAGCAGGAACCGGCAAACGAGGTCGAGCGCATGCGTGCCGCCGTCCGTCAGTACGATTTGCGACGGCTCGACGTCGATGCCTTCCTGAGCAAGACGCCACACCAAATGCTGCCGTAATGCGGGTAGTCCCGATGGCGTTGCGTACTCGACGAGTGAACTGTGCGTGTCGCGCGCTACCGCGCGCAAGGCGCGACGCATATTGTCCTCGGGCAGCCATGACGGCGGTAGCCATCCGCAGCCAGGCCTGAGCGCTTGGCCGCCCGTTTCCAGCGACTGGCGGGTAAGCCAGAGCGGATCGACGTCGCGATCGAGCCTCGGCCCAAGATCCGCCAGTGCAAGAGGTGGCGCATGGCCAGCCACAAAAAAACCCGCCCCGCGGCGCGCGACGAGGACGCCCTCGCCGGCCAACCGGTCGTATGCTTCGACGACCGTCGATTTGGAAACACCCAAAGCGTCGGCCATCAACCGAAGCGACGGTACGCGCGCCCCGGGCATGAGCGAACGGTTGGCGATCCGTTCGTACAGCGCATCCATCACTGCACCGACCCGCGTACGCGACGCTCCTTTGAAATCGACCTCAGCCATATCGCTCCCGCAACTGTACTGATTTTCGCTAGGTACAGTTCAACCAAATTGTGTTGCTCCGTAGCTTACTCTTTGTCGTCGCGAGATCGATGATGACCCTGTTATAGACACGTGAAAGCAGTATGAAAAAGACGACCGACGGATGGCTCAGCGGACTGCTGGGCGTATTGATCTTCAGCGGCTCGCTTCCCGCCACCCGTCTTGCGGTGCAGGGGCTCGATCCGATCTTCGTCACATGCGTCCGCGCAACGATCGCGGGCGTCCTTGCATTACTGCTGCTCGTTGCGTATCGCCAAGCGCGGCCCGAGCGTGGCGATCTCTTGCCTCTGTTGCTCGTTGCGCTCGGCGTGGTCCTCGGCTTTCCTCTGCTGACCGCACTGGCATTGCGCCACATTACATCGGCGCACGCGATCGTCTTTATCGGGCTTTTGCCGCTTGCGACGGCGATCTTCGGCGTGCTGCGCGGCGGGGAACGTCCGCAAATGCCGTTTTGGGTATTCTCCGCGCTGGGCAGTGGGGCCGTCATCGCCTTCGCGATACGCAACGGCGTCAGCGCTTCTCCGATCGGGGATGTACTGATGCTGTTGGCAATCGTCGTATGCGGCTTAGGCTACGCTGAAGGCGCACGTCTGTCGCGCCGCTTCGGCGGCTGGCAAGTAATCTCTTGGGCGCTCGTGCTTTCGCTGCCGATCATGTTGCCGCTTTCATGGTGGACGCGACCAGCGACATTCGACGGTGTCAGACACGCCGCACTATGGGGACTCGCTTATGTATCGCTGTTCAGCATGCTGATCGGCTTCGTATTTTGGTACCGCGGACTCGCGTTGGGCGGAATCGCCGGCGTCGGCCAACTGCAGCTTTTGCAACCGTTTTTTGGGCTCGTGCTGGCGGCCGCGCTGCTGCATGAGCAAGTTCCGGCGGCGATGATCTTTGTCGCAATCGCGGTCGTGATTTGCGTGGCGGGGGCGAAGCACTTTTCGCGCGCATCCGGGGCGGGTCGGCCCACTTGAAGTTACTCGCCGTTTCACGCGCCTCGAGTGTTACCCCAACCGCAATCAACCGGTGGTCTGCTGCCAAGCATGGTCAGTCCCCCGATGGGCAAGACTGGGCTGCGGGAGATTTGCTGAGAATCGGCGAGACCGGCTGGAAGCTTGACTGGCGGAGAGAGGGGGATTCGAACCCCCGATAGGCTGTTAACCTATACACGCTTTCCAGGCGTGCGACTTAAACCGCTCATCCATCTCTCCGAGAGCCGCGGATTATAGCAGACTTCGTGCGGAGCGAAGGAGCACCCTGCACCCGCCAGATGTCGCCGCAAACCCAGTCGCCTCCGTCGCGCACGACTTTGTTCAGCGAAGCCAGCAGCATCCGCCAGTGATCCACTTGTCGGCGCTGGAACAACACCAATTCAACCCCATGCCGAGCGACATGCCCTTGCGGAATCTTGTCCCACCCGCGATGCTCGACCGTGACGCGTGTCTCGTTGCCGATCGCTTCGAAACGCACGTCAAGGTATGTCGATTGCATCCGTCGCCGCGCGGCGTCAGCATGAACACATGGACGGATTGAGTGTTCGCGCCGCCGGTGGCCTCCGCTACCCGCCCGTGGCCAGCGTCATCGCCCCTGGCGCTAATAGATAAAAACCCACGCCAATGATGATCAGGTAGCCCAACAGGATAAACGTCCATCCCATGTTATGACGGATGACCTCACCTTCGTTGCGAACGAAACGGCTTGTCGACACGCCGACACTCGTCGTCTGTGGCGCGACCGGCTTTCCTACCTCGGCGCCAACGGAGTTGAGCGTCGGTAACAGCAGAATCGGAAAACCAAGCAACCGTCCGACCGTCACTTGGAAGAAGCCGAACATTGCGTTGGTCGACGTATTACTACCGGACAGCGCCACGCCGATCCAGCCAAGAATAGGTGCAACGACAATAAAGGCGGGCCCGATCTTCGAAAATCCCTCGGCAAGAGAAGCCGCCATGCCCGAGAAATTGTAGATGTATGCCAGGCCGAAAATGAAAACGCCGACAAGCAACGCACCCCACATCTGATGCCAAGTGCGGCTGAACGCTTGCGCGTACTGGGCAGGCTTCATACCGATCAGCAGCGCCGTGATCACCCAGGCGACCAGGATCGCGGTGCCGCCGATGAATGGTGCGAATGAAAAGAGCGCTGCTACCTGGGCACCGTGGTGAATCGACGAACCGGCCGATACCGAGAGCTTGAGCCAGACGATCTTCGGCAGGGGCGACCACGGGCCCGTCCACGCCACCACCACAACGATAAGCACGATAAATGGCAGCCACGCACGCAACAGCTGCATGCTGGTCAATCCATGCGCCTCCTCGCCGGCTTGGGCCACCTCCGCTGCGATCGGTACTCCGCCATAGCCAAGCACCCGTTTCGGGCGCCAGAACCGCAGCAGCACGAAAAGCGCGGCGAAACAAACGATCGAACCCGTCACATCCGGCAAATAGGGTCCCAGGAAAACTGCAACGGGATACTGCCCTGCGATGTAGGCGAGCGAACCTACCACGGCGAGTGGCCAGCCGTCGCGCAGACCGGTTCGCCCGGAAACCAGATAGATCAATACCCACGGCGGCAGTAACGCAAGTACCGCCACAACGTGTGCGACAGAAGCAGAAAGAGCGAGCACCGGCAAGCCGGTCACCGCCGCCAACGCAATGATCGGCACACCCAGCGCGCCGTATGAAACCGGAGCGTTGTTGGCAAGCGCCGCAACGCGAATGGCATCGAGATCCGGAATGCCGAGCCCGATCAGTATCGGCGCCACAAACGCCCAGGGATAACCAAATCCGACCAACCCTTCGAGCAATGCGCCGAAAGCCCAGGCAAACATAATCGTCTGCACCCTCACGTCCGCGGTGCCCTGGGCGGTTAGCCAGCGCCGGAAATCATCGAACACACCGGTGAGTGTCAGCGAATTGAACAGCATGACACCCCAAAACGTAATCCAATCGACGGCCCAGATCCCCGTCAGTGAGCCGTACGCAAAAGCGCGCATCCCCGTTGCCAACGGCATCGACCAAACCACCGCAGCCAGAACAAAGGTGACGATTGCGCCGATCAGCACGGACAGCCAAGCGGAAAGTCTGAAGACAGCGAGCAGGACGAGGAGAACGACTACGGGCACCAGGGCCAACAACCAGGACAAGAACAGATTGCCGGTCGGACTAAGAACTTGTTGGAACATGGATCAGACTCCCTTTGATTATTGACTTCGCTAGGAGAAAAATGATCACGATGTGATGTGGTTGCAGTGTAGGCGCCAACGCTTTGATTCACAAAGTTTTTTGAGCCTTGGCGGGGGTGCCCGTCCCCGTGTGCTCGAAGCGTTGGCGCAACACCCCACCCTTACTTTACTTGCGCCCACCAGCACCGCCGCCGTGACCGCCGCCGTGGGAAGCCCCCCCTCCCGGCATTTCAATGTTGCCGGCGGCACCAGATTCGTGTGCTCCGCCGACACCGGATTCGTGGGCCCCGCCCGATCCGCTATGGCCAGCGGCGCCACCACCCCGGCCAGCGACATCACCGCGACCTGAATGACCCCCGTGAAAATCATGACCTTGATGCAAACCAAAATCATGGTCACCGTCACGACGGAAATCACGATCATGATCGCGATCGTGATCGTGACGATGGTGAAAGCGCTCGAAACCTCCGCCAAAGCCCAGGAAATAATCCCCACAGTCGGGATAGCCGAATCCAGGGCAGTCGTAAGGATTGTTCATAGGATAGTTCGCTGATGCCTCATAAGGCGAGGCCGCGCATCCGCCTAATACAATGGCTGCGACAACACCCGATAAGACCGGGAAAATACTGTGTTTCATGATGACGACCCGTCAAATGGCAGCGGCACTGCTCCGCCATTTGGTTAGACCGCCGCAACGGAGAGTGAGTCCGTAATGACGGGTCCAAAATTCGTTACGGGCTATGACAAAGGAGTCAAATCAATACGACGATAGGTAGCATCATGAGGCGCTACGGATGCCGAATGTAATCGACGAGCGCGAGGGTATCGGCGTCCGGTTTGCGGTCGAAGAGACTGACGCCGATCGTGGCGATAAAGCCCGCCGGCACGCCGAATACGCCGGAGCTGATCGGTTGGATGCCGAACCATCGCATCCCGGTCAGACCCGTCAGTTGTGCGAAGTACGGATGCGTCGACACGATGTAGTAAATGCAGACCGCGAGCCCCGCCACGATCCCGGCCACCGCGCCGCGTTTCGTCGTGCGCTTCCAGAAAACGCCGAGCACGAGGACGGGAAAGAAACTGGAAGCCGCAAGCGAAAACGCCGCGCCCACGAGAAACAGGATGTTGCCTGTATTCAGCGAGGCGACATACGAAGCCAACAACGCTACGCCCAGCAGCAAAATCTTCGACAACGTGACGCGCCGCTGCGTCGAGGCGGACGAATCGACCATGCAGTAGTAAAAGTCATGCGAGAGCGCGTTCGCGATCGTCAGCAGCAACCCGTCCGCGGTCGACAGCGCCGCGGCCAACGCCCCCGCCGCAACGAGCCCCGATATCACGTACGGCAAGCCGGCGATTTCGGGTGCGGCCAACACGACCATGTCCGACTGCATCCGCACCTCGGACCAGCGAACGATGCCATCTCCGTTCGTATCGACGATGTTGATCATCGCCGGATCCACGCGGTGCCACTGCACGACCCATGTGGGCAAATCGGCGAATAATCGTCCAACGACGTGGCTCATTACCTCGTATTTGATCAAGACCGCCAACACCGGCACGCTGACATAAAAAACCGCGATAAAGAAAAGCGTCCACCCGACGGAGCGTCGCGCCGATGCGACCGAGGTCGTCGTGTTGTAGCGCACGAGGATGTGCGGCAAGCTGGCGGTGCCCAGCGAAAGACACAGCAACAAGGACAAAAAGTTGCGCTCATGGATGCGGCGCTCCTCTTCATTCGACGCGGAGAACGGCTCCTGCATCGGAACAGGATCGGTTGCACGCGCAAGCAAGTCGTTGCGCGTTCGCGTCCATGCCACGCGCGCAGCGACTGGATCGCGCGGAAATGCGGCGAGCGTAGCCTCGAGTTCGTGGATCTCGCGCAGCGGTCCGTTACGCCGGCGCAGTGCGTCGAGCTCGCGCGCGAGACTCGCTTTCTCATCGAGATAAGAACCGGGCAACGCGGCGATTCGCGCATCGATCTGAGCGGCACGTTCTCGATACGATGCCCGGACGCTGCGCTCTTCGCGCGCATCGCGCGAGTGCTGCTCGAGCGTCTGCATCCGCGCCATCAAGCGACCATACGTCAACTGCGGCATCGGGCCAAGGCCTTCCTTCAACGCGATCATCGAGACGGGCACGAGCATCGCGCTGATGAGGATGACGTATTGCGCAACCTGAGTCCACGTGACTGCGCGCATACCGCCCAGAAACGAACAAACGAGTATGCCCGCGAGGCCACACGCGATACCGATCGCGAAATCGACGCCGATGAAGCGCATGGCGATCAGGCCCACCCCTTGAATCTGCGCCACGAGGTAGACGAACGAACAGAGGATGGCGGAGCCGGCGGCCAGCCCGCGCACGAGATTGCTCGAGTATCGTGTGCCGAGAAAATCGGGAATCGTATAGCGCGCAAGCTTGCGTACGTAGGGTGCAAGCAGAAATGCGACGAGGCAGAACCCGCCCGTCCACCCCATCAAGTAAGCCAGGCTGTCATAGCCGGTGGCGTAAAGCGATCCCGCCAGGCCGATGAACGACGCGGCCGAAAGCCAGTCGGCGGCGGTCGCCATGCCGTTGAAAAAAGCCGGTACGCGCCGCCCGGCTACATAGTATTCGACGACATCCGACGTGCGCGACAGCAGGCCGATCACGGCATAGATCGCAATCGGCACAAAGAGAAAGACATACCCAACCCACGGGCCCGCCCCCATGGCGCGCTCGATACGCCACATCAAATAGACGAAGACGAAAAACCCGAGCGTGTATATCGCATAGGCCTTGCCGAGGCGACTGACGAGCTTCATGGCGCGGATTCCGGCGCGGCATCGTCAGTGCGTTCCGCCGCCATGGCCCGCCGGATCGCGCGATCGGCCCGGCCCATGGCAACGATGTAAATGAGGATCAGCGCGAGATAGATCACGATCGCGCCTTGCGCGCCGAGGTAAAACGGCAAGCTGAAGCCGGCAAAGTGCAAGCCGGCCAGCTCTCGCGCATAAAGCGGAACGACGAACGATACGCTGAAACCCACCGCCATCAGCACCGCGATCAGCGCGAGATTGAAGCGCCAGTAGCGCCGATGCGCTCGCGCGA
>Ga0209672_100558_pt1 | contig 19864 bp, 18 predicted proteins | sample AraplaCol_mMS_r2_FD_184273 | JGI IMG/M metagenome (GOLD analysis project Ga0209672, IMG submission 184273) | Arabidopsis root microbial communities from North Carolina, USA - plate scrape CL_Col_mMS_r2 (SPAdes) (version 2) | ecosystem: Host-associated > Plants > Roots > Endosphere | place: USA...
TCCGCCTCCTGACCTCCTGCACCGCCAGACACTCGGAATCATCACCGCGCTGCTGGAACTCGCGGATCGGAGGCAGTGAGGAAGCGCCGCGGTCACGGCGCTCAGTGTCGGATCAGATAAAGCCCGCGCCCCCATTAACGGCGATCGTTTGACCTGTAACGAACGCATTGCGCGCAAGCATCACCACCACATCGGCAACTTCGTGGGCTTCACCGAGGCGACCGACCGGTAGCCTTGCGGCGACATTCGACTCCTTCAATGGGCCGGCCATCTCGGTGTCGATCGGACCCGGTGCAACGGCGTTGACCGTAATGCCCACACTGGCGAGCCGTGACGCATAGCCGCGCGTCAGCCCCTCGATGCCGGCCTTGGACGCGTTGTAGTGCACGCCGACGAGCCCTGGACCGCGCGCCGCGGCCGACGACATATTGATGATGCGTCCCCATCGCTTCGTGCGCATCCCGGGAACGACCGCCTGCGTGCACAGGAAGGCGGACTTGAGGTTGACGGCCAGCGTGCGGTCGAACTCCTCCTCGGTCAATGCGTCGATATCGAGGATCGTTGCAGTGCCGGCGTTATTGACGAGAATGTCGATCGGGCCAAGGCGAGCCTCGACTTCCTTCACGAGCGCTCGCACTTCGTCTTGCTTCGAAACGTCCGCACGTACCGCGATGGCATGGCCACCCGCGCGTTCGATGGCACCCACCACATCGGCCGCTTCGTCTTCGCGTTGCCGGTAGTTGACTACGACTTTCGCTCCGGCTTCTGCGAGCGATAATGCCACAGCGCGGCCGATGCCGCGCGAGCCACCGGTAACAAGTGCAATACGTCCGCTCAACTCATTGGACTGCGTCGGCATGATCGAACTCCTATCGGGAATGATCGAGCGCTCCAGTGTGCGCGTTTCGTCGACGACTCGCAGCGAAGCCCGCTATGCGCGTTCACAATGCTTTCTGCCGGGCTGGCGCGCCACGGTCGACTCGCTCCTGCGCTCGGGCCGATTGAGCGCGTACCGCGAGCGGTGTATAACCGTTCGAGCCAAAGGAGGTGCCATGACTACGGCTGCGATACGCCTTTCCCGCATTCATCACGTCGCGATCATTTGTTCCGACTATGAGCGGTCGCGGCGCTTTTACACAGAAACGTTGGGATTACCTGTCATTCGCGAGACATGGCGGGCCGAGCGCCGCTCATGGAAACTCGATGTCGCCGTGGGCGATCATGCGCAGATCGAATTGTTTTCATTTCCTGACGCGCCGCCCAGGCCGTCGTATCCGGAAGCTCAGGGATTGCGCCATCTCGCGTTCGCGACAGACGATCTCGATGCGTGTGTCGTGTCGCTGCGCGCAGCGGGCGTATCGGTGGAGCCGGTCCGGCTCGATGAGCTGACCGGCAAGCGCTTCGTGTTCTTCGCCGACCCGGACGGCCTGCCGCTCGAACTCTACGAAGCCTGAATCAGCGGCGGCTCGCCGATCGTTCGTACTCCTGCGTGTCGAGCAACACGCCGCCCGCCGCGGCAAAGAGCACGATCATGATCGTGCCGACGATCCACGAGAAGTACCACGCGCCGTAGTTTCCGACGATCACGCCGATCACGATGGCCGCGACGATGGCGGCGAGCATGACGGCGAACTGCAAAAGCGTCTTCATCTGTTACTCCATTGCTCCATTAATATGCGTGCGGATCAGCTTCGACGTGCTCCGCCTTGACCCTGCCGCGCATTACGTAAAACGCCCAGCTCGTATAAGTGAGAATGGCCGGCACGAAAATAGCGGTCCAACCCGCCATCCAGATCAGCGTATGGCGGCTCGACACCGAGTTCCAAAGCGTGAGGCTTTGCGACGGATGGCTCGATGAGGGCATAAGGAAAGGAAACATGCTGACCCCGACCGTGCCGATCACGCCGATCCATGCGAGCGCGCCGAACCACCATGCGAGTGTCGAGCGGCGCGCGCGCAGCGCGACAAAGCCCAGCGTCATGCCGAAGTAGGCGAGCGCCGGTACGAGCCAAAGCGCGGGAACCGCGCGATAGTTGTCCAGCCATCCGCCGCTGACGAGCATGACGGTTTGTTGCAGCGGCGTTTGTGCGAGGCCGGGGACCGGCGCCTGCACGAGCTGATAGCCGCTCAGATGGTTCGTCCATACGCCCCCTATCGTGAACAGCGCGAACGCAATCGCCATGCCGATACTGGCTGCGCGGCGCGCGCGATCTTGTAGCGGTCCGGGCTCGGACCTGCCCGTCAGCATCACGCCGCCCATATAGACGGCGAGCGACAGTGAAAGCACGCCGCATATCAGCGCGAACGGATTCAGGAGCGAGACGAAGCTGCCCGTGTAGTACGACGTCAGATCCCAGTTGAAATGAAACGGCACGCCCTGCAGCATGTTGCCGATTCCCGCGCCGTAAACGATCATCGGCACCGTGCCGCTCACAACGAGCGCCCAGTCCCATGCATTACGCCAGGCAGCCGTGGGCAGCTTGCTGCGATACTCGAAGCCGAGCGGCCGCATGATCATCGTCCAAAGCAGTAACAGCATGACGATGTAAAGCCCGGAAAATGCGGTCGCATAGATGAGCGGGAACGCGGCAAAGATCGCGCCGCCGCCGAGAACGAACCAGACCTGGTTGCCGTCCCAGTGCGGCGCGATGATATTGAGCGCGACGCGCCGTTCCGTGTCGGTGCGCCCGACGTAGCGCAACAGCGCGCCCACGCCCATGTCCATGCCGACCATGATGCCCAGGCCCATCAGCAAGACACCGAGCAGCACCCACCAGAGCACTTTGAAGACAAGATAGAGTTCCATTTCCGAATCCCTTCTACAACGCCGGCGCCGCTGTTGCGCCCGCGGGCGCGGCTACCGGCTCGGTCTCGCCGGGCGCAACGTCGCCGCCGTGCGTTTCGTCCGGCCCTTTGCGGATCGCTCTGATCATCAGGTACATCTCGATCACGATGAATATCGAATAAAGCAGGACAAAGCCGGCGAGTGAAAAGATCATGTAGCCGACGCTATGGCTCGACGCCGACATCCAGGTCGGCAGCACGCCATAGATCGACCATGGCTGCCTGCCCACCTCGGCGGTGATCCAGCCTGTCTCGCAGGCGATGAACGGAACCGGGATCATCCACGGCGCGAGCTTCAGAAACCGGCGCCGGCGGTGCACGTCACCCCGCAACGACAAGATGACGGCAATGACGAAGTAGGCAAGCATCAGCAGACCGCACGCCACCATGATGCGGAACATCCAGAACATCAGGAATACGTTGGGCACCGTATCCTTCGAGGCCTTGACGATATCGGCCTCGGTCGCCTTCTCGACATCCTGGTCGGCCGCATAGCGCTTGACGAGGAAGCCGTAGCCCAGATCGGCTTTATGCGCCTCGAACTGCGCGAGCGCGGCGGCGTTTGTCGGATCGGAGCTCAGCACCTTCAACGCGGCGACAGCCGGAATACCGTTTTTGATCCGTTTGACTGCATCGGCCTCGATCCGGTCGACACCGGGCACCGTCGTATCGAATGTGTGCGTGAGAAGCGGCGTGAGTACATAGGGGATCTGAAGGCTCCAGGCGTTGCGGCGCTCGCTGTTGAGCGGCCATGCCGCCACGTTGAACGGTGCGGGCGCGGGCTCGGTCTGCCAAAGCGCTTCCATGGCCGCGAGCTTCGAGGGCTGCGCATGCCCGCCGACGAAACCAAGCGCATCGCCGAGCGTGATGACGCCGGCCACCGACAGCACGCCGAACAGGCTCGCCATCCGAAACGAGCGCTTGGCGAGTTCCATATGCCGCCCGCGCAGCATGTAAAACGCGCTGACGCCCGTCACGAAGATGGCAGCAGTCACATAACCGGCAATGCTCGTATGCACGAATTTCGTTTGGGCATCTTCGCTGAAGATCAATGCGGTGAAACTGTCGAGTTCCATGCGCATCGTCACTGGATTGAAGACGGCGCCTTGCGGGTTCTGCATGAATCCGTTGGCGACGAGAATCCAGAGCGCCGAGAGATTCGAGCCCAGTGCGACGAGGTAGGTGACGGCGAGATGCTTGCCCTTCGACAGGCGTTCCCAACCAAAGGCCATGAGACCGACGAATGTCGATTCCATGAAGAATGCCATCAGGCCTTCGATGGCGAGCGGCGCGCCGAAGATGTCGCCGACGAAGCCCGAGTAAAACGACCAGTTGGTCCCGAACTCGAACTCCATGGTGAGACCGGTCGCGACGCCAAGCGCAAAGTTGATCAGAAAAAGCTTGCTCCAGAACTGCGTAATGTCGCGGTAGATCGCCTTTCCTGTGATGACATAGACGGTCTCCATGACCGCCAGCAAAAAAGACAGCCCCAGCGTGAGCGGGACAAACAGAAAGTGATAGAGCGCGGTCGCGGCAAATTGCAGCCGCGAGAGCTCGACCACGGTATTGCTGATCATGTGTTGCTCCGGTGGTGGGCGGTGACGAATCGTGCGTCACGTGGATCGGGGCGAGCGCGCCGAGACAACACGTTCGATCACGTTGATTTTAATCAAGCGTCGCGAGATTTCTTGCGGCATACCGTCGCAAGATGCACGAAACCATGCGGCTTGGCGGGCATCGATAGGCAGTGCATCGTCTCGCGTAAGCGTCGTTCTGTTAATGTGCGTGCCGATGCGATTGCATCGATATGGGCATGGGTGTCTGCATGGGTGCGACATCGTGCCGCGATATTGGTTGACGTTCGAAGTTGCAAGAGCATGAGCCCCGATTCTCCGTTGAATTCTCAGTTGAAAAAGACCTTGGACGCATGGCTTGCGCGACGCGCGAGCGGTGTTCGTGCTCCGCTGCGAATGGCCGTTGCAATGGGATTGACGGCGGGGCTCGCCGTTATCGTGCAGGCGGCGCTGCTGGCGTGGATCGTCGGTGCGGTGATCGTTCGCGGCGCGACGCTTGCGGCCGTGTGGCCCGCGCTTGCCGCCATGCTGCCGGCGATCGGCTTGCGCTTCGTCGCCGTACAGGCAGCGCAGCGCTATGCGTTCGCGGGCGCCGCCACGCTGCGTATCGCGCTGCGTGGGGAACTCGTCCGGAAAATCCAGGCACTGGGTCCCACCTGGCTCGCCAACGAGTCGAGCGGCGCGTTGTCGAGTCATATCGTCGCAGGCGTGGAAGCGCTCGAAGGCTACTACGCGCGTTGGCTCCCGCAGCGCGCGTTGAGTGCGCTGTTGCCGCTTGCGTTCGTCGTCGTCATCTTTCCTGTCGATTGGGTATCGGGCCTTGTCCTCGTGCTGACGGCGCCGCTCATTCCCGTTTTCATGATGCTGCTCGGCAAGGATGCCGTTGCCGCGAACCAGCGCCAATGGCGTCGGCTCGCGCGTTTGAGCGCGCGTTTGCTCGATACGCTCGCGGGCCTTGCGACGCTCAAGCGTTTCAATGCGAGCCGGCGCGAAGGCGAAATCGTCGCGCGGTTGTCGGAGTCGTACCGGCAAAGCACGATGGAGGTGTTGCGTATCGCGTTTTTGTCCTCCGTTGCGCTCGAATTCTTATCGACGATCAGTATTGCAATCGTCGCCGTGCTGATCGGCTTCAACCTGCTCTATGCGAAGGTACATTTCCAGCCGGCGTTCTTCGTATTGCTGCTCGCACCGGAGTTTTATCTGCCGTTGCGCACGCTCGGTACGCATTATCACGCACGCATGGAGGCCATCGCCGCAGCGGAGCGCATTACCGATATCCTCGCGGCTCCGCTGCCTCAACGCCCGGTCGGGCGGGCAACGCTGCAGCGTTCGCAGCCGTGCCGCATTCGCTTCGAATCCGTATCGTTCGCGCATGGCGAAGGTCGCATCGCGCTCGATTCGCTGAGTTTCGAGGCCGAGCCGGGCTCGATCACGGCGCTGGTTGGCCCGAGCGGAGCGGGTAAGAGCACGGCGCTGAATCTGCTGCTCGGCTTCGCGCTGCCGCAAAGCGGTTCGATCTTGGTCGACGGCATCGATTTGTCGGCTATCGAGGAAGCCAGCTGGCTCGCGAAAGTGGCATGGGTACCGCAGCGGGCTCATCTTTTCGCCGGTACGGTGCTCGACAATCTGCGGCTCGCTTCGCCCGATGCTTCATTCGCGCGCGTGCGCGAAGCTGCCGAACTCGCGGATGCGCACGAGTTCATCGAGGCGTTGCCCGCCGGATACGACACGGTCGTCGGCGAGCGTGGCGTCGGATTGTCGGGTGGCCAGATCCAACGTCTCGCGCTTGCGCGCGCCTTCCTCAAGGAGGCGTCGGTGGTCTTGCTCGACGAGCCGACCGCCCATTTGGACACCCATACGCAGCAGCGCATTCACGCCGCGATTCAACGGCTTGCGCGCGGACGTACGGTGCTGCTCGCGGCCCATCGGCCCGCAACCGCGCGGTTGGCCGGACATATCGTCGTGATCGAGCGCGGGCGCGCGGTGCAAAGCGGTTCGCACAGCGAACTGATGTCTCGCGGCGGCCTCTATCGCCGCTTGGTGTTCGCCTATGACAGCGATACGCAAACGGTTTCAGGAGACATCACGTGAGTCCCATCGAGCGGCCCGGTTTGCCACGGCCCCGTCGCGTGCGTTTCGCCCAAGAGGCGCGCGCCGATTTCGTCCGCCTCGTCGTGCTGTTTCGTCCGTACTGGAAACGGATGGCGCTGGGCGCGACGGTCTCGCTCGTCACGCTGCTTGCCAATGTTGCGTTGATGGCTTTCTCAGGCTGGTTCATCGCCTCGATGGCGCTTGCAGGCATCGCCCGTACAGCGTTCGACTATTTCACGCCGGCAGCGACGATTCGGGCCTGCGCGATCGTCCGTACGCTCGGACGTTACGTCGAACGGCTTGTCACTCACGATGCCACGTTGCGGTTGCTTGCCGGACTTCGCGTCTGGTTCTACTCGCGCGTCGAACCGCTTGCGCCGGCGCGATTGGCTGGTCTGCGCAGTGCCGATCTGCTGAGTCGAATCCAGTCCGATATCGATAGCCTCGACCACGTTTATCTGCGCGTTTTGCTGCCGATCGTCGTGGGCGCGGCGGGCGCCGTAATCATGGTTGCGGCGGCGGCATGGTTCAGCGTGCCGGCGGCGATCGTGCTGCTCGTTGCATTGTTGATTGCCGGCGTCGTCTTCCCGGCGCACCTGCTCGCGCGCGCGATCGAGCCGTCGCGCGCGACCGTGGCGGTGCGCGCGCGGATGCGCGAGGCCGTCGTCGATACGCTGCAGGGCTCGGCCGAGCTGCACGTCTATGGGGCGCAGGCGTCCTTCGCGCAGCGCATTGATGCATTGTCGGAGGAGCTCGTCGATGCTCAGGCCACGGTAAACCGGCTCGATGGGCTTTCGCAGGCGACACTCGTCGTCTCGGCATCGCTCGCGATGTGGGCGACGCTCATCGTCGTCATTCCGGCCGTGAGCCGCGGCGCGTTGCCGCCGGCGGATTTGGCCATGCTCGCGCTACTGGTACTGGCGAGCTTCGAAGCGGTGATGCCGTTGCCGGTCGCGATGCAGATGTTGGGCGAGAGTCTCGCGGCGGCGCGGCGTATTTTTTCGCTCGTCGATGCGGCGCCTGCCGTGGCGGAGCCTGTCGAGCCGTATACGCCGAGCGGCAATGCGCTCGCGTTCGAGGGCGTTTTCATGCGCTATCGGGAAGGGGACGCGTGGGCACTGCACGATCTGTCGTTCCGCTTGCCGGAGCGCGCCCGCCTTGCGGTGGTCGGTGCGAGTGGCGCCGGCAAATCAAGTCTCGTCAACGTGCTGCTGCGTTTTTGGGACTATCAGGGGGGGACTATCCGGCTCGGCGATGCGCCGCTGCGCGAGTGCGCGAGCGAAACCGTGCGCGCACGCATTGCCGTCGTCTCGCAAGACACGTATTTATTCAACGCAACCATCCGCGACAACTTGCTGATCGCGCGTCCCGACGCCGACCAGGTCGCATTGGAGGCCGCATGCCGCAGCGCGCAACTGCACGATTTCATCGCGAGCTTGCCGCAAGGCTACGACACGGAGGTGGGCGAAGCCGGCGCGCGGTTGTCGGGCGGGCAGGCACGTCGTCTCGCGATTGCGCGCGCGCTGTTGCTCGATGCGCCGATCCTTATCCTCGACGAACCGACCGAGGGGCTCGACAGCATCACCGAGCAGGCTTTGCTGCGTACCATCATGACATTGATGAAAGGACGCAGCGTGCTGCTGATCACCCATCGGCTGTCGGCGTTGACCGAGCTCGTGGACGAAGTTCTCGTCATGGATGCGGGCCGCATCGTCGAGCGCGGTGCGCCCCAGAGGCTTGCGCACGAACAAGGTCCGTTTTCCGCGTTATGGCGATGCGAATCGCGTGAATGCGGATGACGCGCCCGCCTCTGGCTGCGGGCCAAGTTCGCCTACATGGATTGCGGTTCGTCTTTGCATCGATCGGAATGTGGACATCGGGCATCGTATGCGCTCGCACAATCCTGCATGACGATGCATAGAGGTTCTTATGGTTTCAGGTGCCGAGGGTATCCGGCCGCCAAGTGGCGGACCGCATCCCGCAAAAGACGATCGAGCTGATGAACAGCGACAGGCCGATGCGCCGCCGGGTCAACCCACGCCTGCGCCAACCGGACGATTCCCTGGGCTCGTTCCGCCGTCGGCACGCTTAGGGGACGCACCTCGCATCAGCCCTCCGACGCTCTCGCGCCGTTGGACGAACATGGCGTTGCCAGACGGCGTGACCCGAAGCACGATCAGCCAACTACTGTTCTCCGAGCGGATGCGCACGGCCAGGCGGGCATCCGAGGTCACACCATCGCTTTTCACGCGGCTCGGCGTGCCGCCTCGGGCGATGCAACGTTTTGCCGACGCCTATGCGAACGAGGTTCAACCGGATTCAGGTCGAACGATCGCGCGTGGTCGCTATGCGACGCTCGCCGAACTGGCCGAATTGTCGGGCCTGAACCGGCATCTCGGTTTTCCCTACGGGGTCCTCAATATCAGCCTTGATTTCGACGAGCAGTCCAACGCCTATGCGAAGGCATGCGGCGACCGGCTCGGCGATCGCTCGCAATTCCTCGTCGGCCACGATATCGGCTATGGCAATCGAGCGCATCAAACAGCCCACCAGATTGCTATCAATATGGATCGCCTCGACGAGGTCCAGGTCCGATGCAAAGACATCATCCTTCAGGGCGGCATCACTCAGTTCATGGCGCAAGGTACGGGGCACCGCGTCAACGAGGAAGGTATGTCGGAAATCTTCTACTGTGCAAACCCATCGGAACGCCGGCAATGGGTCGCTGCTGCGAATCCCTTTATCGAGGGGCTCAAGGGCTTTGCGATGATGCCTGTGACCACGCCGGCCGGACGCCTCATCGATGATGCGTTTATCGATGCGCAAGTCGCGGCAGGCAATCGCGATGTGGTGTTCAATCTGTATTACGCGGGATTTGCGGAAATTCCGTCCACGGCGGAAGGCGGCATCGGAATGCCTGCGGCAAACGGTAGCCGGTTCAATCCACATTCGACATACGGCAAGCTATGGGAACCTCCGCCGACTTCGCGGGAAGCGGACGATTACTTTCCGGTTCCGAATTTGCCCCCGGCGAGCGAGGGCGGGGGCACGGTCAAGTACTTGTCGGTCTATGCAATGGGACCGAACGGCACCGTCGTCGGCGAGCCGCTGTTGCGAATCGAGCTGCCGCGCGCGTGAGGCGCGACGCCCCGGCGTCGCTCGCCATCAAGTCGTCTCGGCCGCGGCGGTGTCGCCGGCCTGGGCGGCATGCTGCACCACCACCCGGTTGCGTCCAGCCATTTTGGCTTCGTAGAGCATCCCGTCAGCTTGCTTGAAGAGTCCCTCGAGTTCGACGGCCGGCCCCTTGGCAACAGCGATGCCGAAGCTCGCGGTCATTTGGCAGCGCGTGCCTGAATCGGTATCCACGCCAGCGTGAGCGATATCCTGGCGCATCCGTTCCGCGATCTCATACGCCGCCTCGACGCTTTGCACACGCGTCATGACGGCGAATTCTTCCCCCCCGATGCGCGCGACGATGTCCGAGCGCCCAAAGTGGCTTTCGCAGAGGCGGGCAACCATGCGCAGCGCTTCGTCCCCGACTGCATGACCGTAGGTGTCGTTGACGCGCTTGAAATAGTCGATATCGAACATGATCAGCGCAATGCGCGACGATGGATCGTAGGCTTGCCGGCACAGCGCGCGGGCTCGTTGCTCAAAGGCGCGCCGGTTCAAAAGGCGCGTGAGCGGATCCGTCTCGGCCATCGTCGCCAGTTCCTCGATCAGGCGTGCGCGGTCGGCCTCCAGCCGTGCGCGTTCAATACTGTTTGCCTTCAGGACGCGTAACGCATCGAACATCAGGCGGATATCGTCCCGACTGAACGAAGACGGCACCTGATGATTGAAGTCTGCGGCCGCGATGGCGTGAATGGCCACGGTCGCCTCCGCAAAAGGACTGACGACATCGCGCCGAAAGCCGAGGATCAGCAAACCCAGCGCGATCATCAGCAACGCCTCGCCGCCGGCGGTGGTGACCGCCGCCACGAGCGCGGCGTGCCGGTTGCTTTGCAGCTCGGACGCGGTTTTGTCGAGAACGGCGTCGCGAAACCCGACGATCGGCTTCATCGTCGGTACGTAATCTTCGGCGAAGCGGCCCGTGGAGATGCCCGCACCGCTCGGACGCTCGGCGAGCGCTTGAACGGAAGCGACGTAGCGCAGGCCGTCGCCGAAATACCGGTTGTTGACGGCGGCGAACGCTTCGGCGCTGAGGAACGGATGCTCGATCATCCGCGCATCGATGAGGGCGCGCAGCTGATCGATGCGGCCATGCGTGTGCGCGATGGCGAGTTTCTCGTCGATCGTCAATTGACGCCGCATGGCCAGCGCGCTCGTGAAGCGCGAGCCGAGCCGGCCTGCATGCTCGCGTAAATCGGCGGCCAAGCGCGCGATGACGAGGCAATTGAAGGTGTTGGGATCGCCGTGCGCGACGGCTGAGGTCAGGGAGACAGCCACGGGGCCAAAGCCGTCGACGATCGAAAACATGCCATGAAGGACGCCTTCGAGTGCGCGGTCGTCGCGTGCCGCGCGCGGCATGGCCGCGAGGCGGTCGACCTGAACGCGGGCAGCGCCCAGTTCGTGTTTGAGTTGCCGCACGATCGCGTAATCGGCGGCACAGGTGGCGCACCGGTCGGGGCTCAGCGTATCGAGCAGGCGATTGAGCCGGTCGTCGCTTTCGATGCGCGCACGCTTGAGCAAAATCGTGCGCGCGGCGGGGATCGGCAGATCCTCGCCCAGCACGCCGTTCATCGGCCCACGCTCGGCGGAGATCTTTTCCATCGCGATCAGCGTGGCATCGAATGAGCCAAAACGGCGCACCGCTTCGTCGGCGCCTTGGAACGCCATCCATTCGTGCTTGAGCAGCAGATACGACAGCAAAAGCACGGGCACGAGCGCGCAGGCGACGCCGATATTGAAGCGCCGGCCCATTGGCATCCGGGAAGGGGAATTATCTTTCATGACGCGTTCATGCCGGCCACGCTGGGGCGTGGCAAGGCTGGGCCTTGCTCCCGATACGAATCGAATTCGGTCGGCACGCGTCATATGCGGCCGTTCGCCGTTCGCCGAAGAGGCGTATCTGGCTATCGGCAGGCGAGTGCCAAATCTTTATATCGAATCGCGGCAGGCCAGCGCGCGCTAGGTGAAAACACGTAGACCCCGCTCAGACCGAACGCGGGGCGGGATGCCGGAGGTCGCCGTCGTCAAAGCGCGGCCCCGGCGCGTTCTTGCGTCAATGCAGTGTGCCAAAGACCACGTTTGCGCCTTCGGCGGGGGTCAGGCCGAAGCGAAAGAAGCCTTCGAGCCGTTCAGCCATCGCATTGTCGAGTTCGTAGGGAGGTTCGACATAACCACTCTTTACTGCGGATTGATACCAGTCGGTGATCCACTGACGCAGTTCGCGCTCCTCGGGCGGCAATTCCCAAGCGTCATAGCTGCTGCTGGCGTAGGACGTGTTCATGTCGTGGCTCCCAATTCTGTTCGAGTGGTAGTGCGGCGGGATACTCCCACGCGGGCGGCGCAATCGATAGAAATCGTTTTTGCCGCTCAAGAACCATGCTACGCGTATGCGCGCGGTTGTTCGATAGGCGCAGGCGGATTGTCGAGTAAGGATAGGTTGCCGGCCCTGTAGGGATTTTCTGGCATGCGATTGAGCGCGGCCCGACGAAATTTCTCAATTAGCATAAATCTCGCGAGATTGCACGCGAAAAATTGCCCGTTCCAATAGAATCTGCCTCGGCCATCGCGAACTCGCGAATGAATGCCGCGAGTGAGGTAACCGAGGTGGTGACTGGCTCGATTCGAGTCCCGTTCTCGATCCTATGAAGCGGTATGAACCTGAGAGGTCTATATGCGCAATCAAAACTTCCGGCCGTTGGTGGCAGGGATGGCTTTGCTGTCCACCCAAGCGTTCGCGGCGTCCATCCCTGTCTCGACTGTGCAAGAGGCGCAAACGTTGTTGAGCCGAGGCGTGCCGGTCTCCGTGACCGTCGATTTGGGCCGCTGCAACCCGGCGGACGCGAGCTCGCCGCCCATTACCGTGCGCGGCGGAGTCAAAATTGACGACTATCAGATCACGCCCGACGGCACGCTCAGCTTTGCCGACGCACATGCGTCGATCGATCCGGCCGGGCACCCCGTTTGGCAGTTTCTGCGCTATCAAGCCAAGCTCGACCAGACCGTGGCCTTCACGAGCAACCTCTATTCGCTCCCTGCCTATGACCGGTTGGCGCCGCAGGCGGCTTATACGTGCAAGGTCAACGACGGCATTGCGTTTTTTGCGGATTTCTAAGCGAGCGAGCGGGCGGGCATCGTGGCGAGGCATGTGGTTAACGGTCGCGCCACGACAAACTTTAGCCCGTTTTTTCGCAATGATCTATTTCGTTCCTACCGGGCGTAGGCGCCCGGCAAGTCATCGCACAGTCATCATGTGCCTCCCATAATCCCCGGCTCAAACAAGCCGCGCGTGAAAGAACTCATGACGCGGCGCCCAACGAAAAGATCTGTTACGGGGAATGTCAGGGATGACTATCCGACATCGGATTACGACGCTGATCGCATTGGTATTTGCGGCGTTGTCGGCGATCGGTGCATATGCGGTCTACCAGGCTCGGGAAAGCGCAATCAAGGTCCATCAAGTGACGCAAGGCGTCGTTCCAAGCGCGCTCGCGTCCGCCGATCTCGTGTCGGAGGTCAAGGACATTCAGCTCGCGACGATGACGCTCGTCTACGCACCCGACCACGCCATGCTGGATCAGGCCAGGCACACACTGGAGACAAAGGAGGTGGCGTTGCGCGCGAGCCTTGCCACCCAGGCTCGCGCTGCCGCCACGCAAGCGCAAAAGGGTCTCGCCGCTCAGGCGGACGAAAGCATCGGCAACTACTTTTCGGCCATTGAAGAGACGGCGAAGATGAAGGCCGACGGCAAAGAGGCGCTGGCCCAAGCCTATCTATTTGCGGACGTCGCACAATATCGCAACGAACTCGAAGGCATAGTCGAGACCCTGCGAATCGAGAAGAACCGGCAAAAGGACGCGGCCATCGCAGAGCTGAACGGCGCGCTTGCGACGACGGCGACGGCTATTGCAGCCGTGACCGGTGCGGTTGCCATGCTCCTGGCGGCGATCGGGTTCATGCTCTACCGGCAGATCACACGGCCGCTTACGCAGATGCAGCGGGCGATGAGCGACATCGCGTCGAGCCAGGATTTCACGCGCCGCGTGCCAGTGCGGCGCATGGATGAAATCGGCCGCTCGATTGTCGCGTTCAACGGCATGATCGAGAAGATCGAGCAAAGCTCGGCGCAGTTGCGGCAAAAGACGGCCGACATCCAGGCGATGCTTCAGAACATGCCGCAAGGCATCTTGACGGTGATCGACGGCGCGCGTGTGCACGTCGAATATTCGGCCTACCTGGAAACGATCTTCGAGACGCACGAGATCGCCGGGCGCGCCGTGATGGACCTCGTGTTCGCCGATACCACGCTCGGTGCGGACACGCTATCGCAAGTAGACGCCGCTATTCAGGCGTGTATCGGCGAGGACAGCATCAACTTCGAATTCAACCAGCATTTGCTTGTGGGCGAAGTGGTGAGGCACATGCCCGATGGCCGGCAAAAAATCCTCGATCTGAGTTGGTCGGCGATCACGGACGAAACGGACACCATCGCGCGCCTGATGCTGTGCGTGCGCGATGTGACGAAGTTGCGCAAGCTGGCACAGGAAGCGACCGAGCAAAAGCGGCGGCTGGAGATCATCGGCGAAATTCTAGCCGTGAGTCAGGACAAGTTCCACCAGTTCGTCGAGAGCTCGACGGGTTTCATCCACGAGAACGAACGGATCATCCGCCAGCACGAACAACCGACCGGTTCGGCCATCGCCGAGCTGTTCCGCAACATGCATACGATCAAGGGCAATGCGCGCAGCTACAGCCTGCGGCATTTGACCGACATCGTGCATGAGGCCGAGCAGACCTACGACGCGCTGCGGCGCTCGAATGGCGATCGATGGGACCCACAGGCGCTCATCGACGATCTCGCACGCGTACGCGAAGCACTCCGCGACTACGCCACGATCAGCGAAACGAGTCTCGGTCGGAAGGGGTCGGCAGCGACGCACAGTCCCGAGCGCTACGTCGTAATCGAAAAGGCCTGGATCCACGATAGCTTGCACCTGCTCGATCGCGCAGATCCCGCCGACGCAGGTGACATGCACACCGTGCGCGATGCGTTGCGCCAATCGCTGAGGCTTATCGGCACTGAGACGATCGGCGAGGCATTGGCCGATACCATAGCATCGCTGCCATCGCTCGCGCGCGAGCTAGGCAAGGCTGAGCCTCAGGTGCGAATCGACGACAACGGTTATCGCGTGCGCATGGAGGCGAGCGCCAGGCTGCGGCATGTGTTCACGCATCTGATGCGCAACGCGCTCGATCATGGCATCGAGGCGCCGCACGAAAGGTTGACGCACGGCAAGCCGTCGGCAGGCGCGATCGACATCGAGGTGGGCATGGATAACGACATGCTGCAAATCACGCTCGAGGATGACGGGCGCGGTCTCGCGCTCGCCAGAATTCGCGAAATTGCCCTCAGCAGGGGGCTCGTCGAATCCGATGCGGTGCTGACCGATGAGGCCGTCGCGGAACTGATATTCAGATCGGGCTTTCCGACCGCCGAACAGGTCACCGATGTTTCTGGTCGCGGGGTGGGCATGGACGCCGTTCGGACTTTTATCGCCCGCGAAGGCGGCAGTATCGAGCTTCGATTCACCGACAATCGCAGGGGTGAGGCCTACCGCCAGTTTCAGACCATAGTCTCGTTGCCCGCGCGCCTCGCGGTGGACAGCCTTGGTATGGCGCTCACCGCCCACGAGCAACGCGCTCTCGATGCGGTGCGGGACTGATCGGCGGGTGTCGATCGAAACTTACGAGGATCGATGCAGTGATGGGAAGTTATGTAGCAGCGCTGATAGTGGCGGGCTTGTCCGCCGTATCGATCGGGTGGCAGCGCACCCGCCGCCGCCGGGCGCAGGCGCGCTGGCAGGCGCACATTGTCTCGCTGGAGGCTCATGTACAAAGGGCGAGCAGCGAACGCGATGCGATCCATGCGGCCGAACTCGCACGACTTGGGAGCGAAGCCGATGCCCGTGAGGGAGGGCTGCATGCCGCGCTCGAGCAAGCGCGCGGTGAGGCCGATGCGGCTCGCGCCGCGCTGGCCAGCGCGCAAGCCGAGATCGAATACTGGCGTGCCGACGCGGCGCGGCTGGCGAGCGAAGCGCAGCGCTTGCGTGGGCTCTCGGCAACCTTCGAACGTTGGCACGAGCAGATGAGCTCGCTGATGACGCAAAACCATGACATGCACCAGAAAAACCAGGAGTTGTCGGCCATCGTCTCGCATGTACTGATTGTCTCGCTGAATGCATCGATCGAGGCGGCGCGAGCGGGCGCAGCCGGGCGCGGGTTTTCGATCGTCGCGAGCGAGGTGCGCACGCTGGCTTCGCGTTCGCAGGCGCTGTCCAAGAGCTACCAGGACAGTCTCGATCGCAACGATTTGATCACGACCGCAACGTTTCAGGACATCCAGGCCGGCGGCAAGATGATCGTCGCATCGCTTGGCACGCTCGGCACGCTGGCAGCGCAACTTCAATCGAAACTCGAGCAGGCCGCCGCGTGATTTCCGCCCACGCCAAGGAGAGCTTCGATCGGATATTCCGGCAGGCTGCCCGCACGCGGCTCGTCACCGTTCCGGGCGGCGTCTGCGAGATTCGCCCGTTATCGGACCTCGCGCCCGGCGAAGCCGGTCTCGCCGATACGCACCGCGTGGCGGTCCTCACCATCTCGTCGTTATCGTTCCGGCTGCTCATTGCGCTGCATTTCGGGGATGACCCGGCGACGCGCGGCTACTTCGCCGGCACGGGCGAAGCGAGGCAGCATGCGGATGCCTTCATGGAAGTGGCCAATCTTTGCAGCGGCGCGATCAACCAGGCGCTCGTCGACTACTTTCCCGATCTCGGCATGTCGACGCCTTATGTGCTGACGAACGGCAGTGTTGCGCATTGGCGCGAGCTGCGAGCGCAACATACGGCGTTTTACGCGTTGGCGATCGATACGACGGTGAAGTTGGCTGCGACGTTATGCGTATGCGCGAACGCGCCGATCGATTTTGTCGCGCACGGCACACCGGTGGAGGGAACGAGCGGCGAACTGGAACTCTTCTGAGCGGGCCGGCAACGGTTTTTTGAAGATTGAATGATCGGGGAAACGAAATGGCAAAGATTCTGGTAGTAGACGATTCGAGCACGGTGCGCGACGAGGTGGCGGGCTTCTTGCGCAAAAGCGGGCTCGAGGTCGATACGGCGGTGGATGGCAAGGACGGCTTGGCGAAGGTCAGGACGAGCCCGGGGCTCAAACTCGTCATCAGCGATGTCAACATGCCCAACATGGACGGCTTGACGATGGTGGAAAAGATTCGCGGCGAGCTTGCGAATGCCGCGCTCAGTGTCATCATGCTGACCACCGAGAGCAGTCCCGCGATGAAAGACCGTGGCAAGGCGGCGGGCGTGAAGGGGTGGATCGTCAAGCCCTTCAAGGGCGAGGCGGTGATCGAAACACTGAAGCGCCTCGCAAGCTGATCGACACGTGCCGTTTCAGTTCGATGCAAAACTTCGTGTGAGCCATTCACGCATCATCGCGTAGGACTGCGCGGCGGCCTTCGCGTCATAGCGGCACATGCCCGTCGGGCTGGTGGCTTCGGTTTCGGTGAAGCAATGAACCGCATGGCCGATTTCAACGAACTGCCAATCGGCCGGGCTCTGCTTCATGGATTCCGTGAACTTCGGGGCGTCGGGCATCGTGAACGCATCGTCGGATCCGTTCATGACCAGCACGCGCGCCTTGATGTTTCTGGTGAGCGCCGGGTCGTCGGTGCTCAAGTCGCCATGAAAGGCGATCACGGCTTTCGCGGGCGCACCGCTGCGCGCAAGGTCCAGCACGACCGCGCCACCGAAACAAAACCCGATGGCGGCCAGCCGCGAGCGATCGATCGGCGCCTCGGCCGCCGCCGCTTCGAGTTGTTCGAACGCTTTGTCGACGCGCTTGCGCATCATGCCCCGATCCTTGTAGAGCGGCCCCACCGCGGCCTTTGCCGCTTCGTCCCCCTTCGGGCGCGTTCCTTTACCGTACATGTCCGTGAGCAGGATCACATAGTCCTTGCCGGCGATCCTCTTCGCCTTGTCGATCGCGATCTCGTTGATGCCGAACCAGTTGGGCACCATGACGAGGCCTGGGCGTTTGGCGGGGGATGCGTCGTCATAGACGAGCCGGCTATCGAACGTCGTACCGTCGAGTGTCCACTCGACGGGTTTGACGACCATTTTCGCGAGAGCGGGTGTGGCGATGAGAGCGGCCAGCAAAATGGGAACGAGGCGCGGCAGTCGCATGTCAGGATCCTTTCGGCGTGTTGGACGGACGGTGGAATGCTTCGGCCCGGCGTGCGGGCCGCTGACTGAGCCAGATGCTGCCGATGACGAATGCGATACCGACAATCTGCGGCGCGTCCAGCGTCTGGCCCAGAAGCGTCCATCCTAGCAGCACCGCTGTCAATGGGCTCAGGAAGAGCAGCGGCGATACGACGGCCGAATCCAGCCGCGCGATGCCTCGGAACCACAAGGCGTACGTCAACGCGGCACCGATCAGTCCCAACCAGACCAAGCCGAACAGATTAGCCCCCGTCGGAGCCGGAATGGACGGCTCGACGATGAGCACCACGGGGACAAGCAGCAAACCGCCCGCCGTCAGTTGCCACGCGGTGAAGGTGAGCAGCGACACGGGCGGTTGCCACTTTCGGGCCAGGACATTGCCGACGGCCATCGAGGCCGCGCCGGTCAGGCCTGCTGCAATGCCCACCGCATCGAGCACTGCGTGCGGCGTCAGCACGAGCAATGCAACGCCGCCGATGCCGACCAGCGCGGCGACGATCGATACGGGACGCAGTGGGCTCGCCAGCAGCAACGCGGCGAGGAACACCGCGAAGAGCGGCTGCACCGCCGCCACCGTCGCGGCGATCCCTCCCGGAAGCCGATAAGCCGCAACGAACAGCATGCTCAGAAAGATCGAGATATTGAGCGCCCCGAGAACGAACGAGCGAAGCCACCAGACGCCCGTCGGAAGGCGCCGCACGATTGCGAGCAGCAGCAATCCGGCCGGCAACGCGCGCAGCATGGCGACCGTCATCGGCGTGAAGTTCGGCAAGAACGTCGTCGAGACGATATAGGTACTGCCCCAGACGATCGGCGCGAGAGCCGTGAGCAGTAGATCGGAGGCGCGCGTGTTCATGCGATTTGCAATACTTCGTCGAACGGGCGGCGGGGTTTTTGCGGCCAGTTGCCCGCAGCGGCGCGGCCGACGGCAAGCAGCATCACCGGTATTTCGTGGGCAGCAAGCTCGAATGCGCGTGCCGTACCCTCGGCATCGAATCCGACCATGGGGCTCGAGACCCAACCCAGCGCCGCGGCCGCAAACATCAGCGTTGCCGCACCGAACGTCGCCGATCGAACAGCTTCGTCCCGGGCCGTTCCGGCGTCGGCATATTGCGCACGGGCGCCTTCTTGCCACCCCAGGGCCGTTTGAGCGCTCATGTAGCCGGCGTCGACGAAATCCCGCAGTCGCTCGGGGAGTGTGGCGGCGTCTGGCAGCAACCCGCAGACGATGAACGTGACGGCGGCCTCGGACACCTTCGCCTGACCGTAAGCGAGACCGCGCAATTCGGCTTTCGCGCGCGGCGTCTTGACAGCGATGAACCGCCAGTTCTGAAGGTTGTAGGCGCTCGGGGCGCGCGTCGCGAGACGCACGAGTTCGGCGATCTCCGTATCGGCCAGACGGTGCGACGGGTCGAAGCGATTAGCGGAAATGCGCTGCTCGATAAGCGCGATTGCGGGATGAGTCATGATTCCGTTCCTCGTTGACAAGGGCTTCCCCCAAGCTTACGGAATTCACTGCTGGACGATAATGCGGCGGGTGGGAAAAACATTTATTACCGAGGGTGAATGATAAATGGACCGCTATACGGCTTTGCAGGTATTTCGCCACGTCGCCGAGTTCGGCAGCTTCGCCGAGGCCGCGCGCCGGCTCGGGCTGTCGGCCGCGGCGATCAGCAAGAACATTGCCGAACTGGAGTCGCACGTGGGCGTGCGCCTCGTGAATCGGACGACGCGGCGAATGTCGCTCAGCGAAGAAGGCAGGATTTATCTCGACCACGTCAGACGCGGACTCGACGCGCTGGCCGAGGCGGACACGGTGCTGTCGCCGATCAAATCAGCGCCGAGCGGCACGCTGCGCGTTACCGCGCCCATGACCGTGACCTTGACGCG
>Ga0209672_100559_pt1 | contig 19837 bp, 18 predicted proteins | sample AraplaCol_mMS_r2_FD_184273 | JGI IMG/M metagenome (GOLD analysis project Ga0209672, IMG submission 184273) | Arabidopsis root microbial communities from North Carolina, USA - plate scrape CL_Col_mMS_r2 (SPAdes) (version 2) | ecosystem: Host-associated > Plants > Roots > Endosphere | place: USA...
GCAGCTGCATGTTGTTTGCGGCGGGCACGCATCCGGATTTCGCCACGCTGAGCTTTGGGCTGCGCAAGGACGGCGTGCAGCGCAGCGAGATCGTGGTTGACCAGGTGCGTGAGCTGTCTGCTCGTCTTGCCATGTCCAGCCAATTCGGCGGCTGGCAGATCGTGTGCATCGATCCGGCCGATGCGATGAATACCGCGGCAGCCAACGCCTTGCTCAAGACGCTGGAAGAACCCTCGCCACAGACCTTGCTGCTGTTGGTCGCCGATGCGCCCTGGCGCTTGCCGCAGACCATCCGCAGTCGCTGCCAGCGCATCGAGTTCCATTTGCCCTCGCGCGAGCAGTCCTTGGCTTGGCTTGAGCAACAGGGTGTCAAAGAGGCAGCTGCTGCGCTCGTCGCGGCAGGCGGCAATCCCGGCCTGGCGCGTGCCTGGGCGGAGCAGGGTGCGCTCGCGCGCCGACAGGAAGTCCGCAAGGATCTTGGCGCCTTGGCGGCCGGTCGTGGCGAGGCCATGGAAGTGGCTCGTCGCTGGCTCGACAACGAACCGCAACAACGCCTGTGGTTTGCCGCGCAGGCAGCTGCCGAAGAGTTGAAATTGCGCGCCACCGCGGGGCAGGGGCCGCTGGCGAGCCAGCTGGACGCCGAAGGCCTGGATCAGTGGTATATGGCAGCCAACCGCACGCGCGAGTCTTTGCGCGGTCCGCTGCGCGGCGATCTGCTCTTGCTGGAATTGCTTGCCCGCTGGCACTGAGGCCAACGTGACAACGAGGTGTCAGTCACCGCGTTTCTTCTAGGGAAAGGCCGCTGACAGGCCGCCTGCCTACGCTTCGCCGATGAAGTTCGTCCCCCAACGCCAGCTCCCCATTTGGCCGTGGATTTCGCTCCTGTTCCTGCTGGTCCTGCGACTGGCATGGCTTAACGCGTACACGCTCAACTCCGACGAAGCGCAGCACGCGCACGTGGCATGGGCGTGGACGCAGGGGCTGCTGCCTTATCGCGATGTGTTCGACAACCATGGTCCGCTGTTCGGCTGGCTGCACTCGCCCTTGCTCAAGTGGCTGGACAACCGCCCCGATGTGCTGACCTGGCTGCGCCTGGCCATGCAGTTCTGGTATGTGGTCGCGCTGGGTTCGGCGGGCTGGATGGCGCAACGACTCTACGGATGGCGCGTGGCTGCCGTGGTCGTGCTGGTGGCCGGGTTGTTCCCGCGCTTCTTCGTCGTCAGCGGGCAGTTCCGCACCGACGATATGTGGATGGCGATGTGGCTGTTGGGCCTGGCCTTTGTGGCGGGGGCGCCGCCGCGCTTGTGGCGCTATTTCGTGGCCGGCCTGGCCATGGGCTGTGCGTTGTCGGTGTCGCAGAAAACGCTGGTGCTGCTGGTCACCACGATCGTTTCGGCTGGCGTGGTGCGGCTGATGCGACCATCGCATGCGCCGCGTGCCGGCGTGCGTTGCTGGATCGCCGCGTTGGTGGGCGTGCTGGTGGTGCCCGCGATCTGGACGATCTGGCTGGGCACGCATGGCTTGCTGGAAGACGCCTGGTATGGACTGGCCGAGTACAACATCGGCGGCGCCAACAAACGGCATGCGGCCCAGCAAGGTCTATGGTTCCTGATTTTCGCGGCCGTGCTGGTGGTGCTGTGCGTGCGTGAAGCGCGCCAGCGTTCGGAAGGCGGTTTCGACTGGACCGTGTTCTTCGCCTTGCAAGGCGGTTTGTACCTGCTGCTGATCTGGTTCATCTGGCCGCTGATCACCAAGCAGGATTTCCTGCCGGTGCTGCCGACGCTGGCCATTGCCGCGGCCGGCCTCGCAGCGACCTGGCAATGGCTGAACTCGCGGCCGGTTTTGCGCGGCGTGTTGTTGCTGGTTTTGCTGGTGGCGGAAATGGCCACCGTCATTGCCTATGCGCCGCCGTGGCAGGACGATCTGGCCGAGCAGCGCAATGAGCTGTCGACCGTGCTGCGCTACACGAATGAGACCGACACGGTGCTGGACCCCAAGGGCGACTCGATTTTCCGCATGCGCCCTTACTATCCCGTGCTGGAGAGCCTGGCCATGCGGCGCCTGCGCCGTGGGCAGATGGCGGATACCATCGTCGATGACCTGGTCAATCATCGGACCATGCTGGTCGTGCTGCGTCGCCTGCCGCCGTCGAGCGCGCGCTTCGTGATGCTCAATTATGTGCAGGCTGGCGGAGACATCTGGATCGCCGGCCGTATGCTTGCCGATCACCAGCCCACCCAGACGATCGATGTGAATGTACCCGGAGACTACGTGGTGACCGACGGACACCAGCGCCTCAGCGGCAGCCTCGATGGCGCACCGCCGGCGGACCACTGGATGCTGAGCCGTGGCACCCACCATCTGGTGGTGAGCGGCGGCACGCCCGTGGCCTTCGTGTGGTCGCAGGCCTTCGATCGCGGTTGGCGTCCTGCGCCTCCTGTCACAGGAGGCTGACGTGAGCTTGAGCCTCAATGCCAGGACGCGACTGCTGGTCGTCGCGCCGCACCCGGATGACGAATCGATCGCGACCGGCGAGCTGATCCTGCAGGTGCGCCAGGCCGGCGGCGAGGTGCAGATCCTGCTGCTCACCAATGGCGACAACAATCCCTGGCCGCAGCGCTGGGTCGAGCGCCGGCTGCGCATCGGCGCCGAGGAGCGCCGCCGCTGGGGCGAGCGACGTCGTACCGAAGTGACCCAGGCCCTGGCCCAGTTGGGCGTAACGGGTGAGGCCTTGCAGCCGCTTGGCTGGCCCGACATGGGCGTCACCCGCCAGCTTTGCGATGCGCTGGACGCCAGCGTGGCTACGGTGACTGAACAGATCGAGGCATTTCGGCCGACCTTGGTCGCGCTGCCGTCGCTTCATGACCACCACCCCGATCACGGCGCCGCCCATGTCCTGACCCGCCTGGCGGTGGCCCGTGCCAGCGGCGAGACGCCACGCATGCTGGCCTACCTGGTGCACGGCCAGGAAGTCACCGGCAAGGGCAGGGTGAAGCTCGATTCCTCGGTCGGCATCCATGCCACCAAGATGGCGGCCCTGGCTTGCCATCGCAGTCAGATGGCCTTGAGCGGCAAGCGCATGCGTCGTCTGGCGGACCGTGGCGAGCGATATCAATCCGTGCGAGGGACGCCGGTTCCGGCCGACTCGGCCGTGCTGCCATGGCAGCCATCCCGCCTGCTCCAGCGCTGGTTGCGCCTGACCCTGGTCGACGAGCGGGGCGTCCACGCATGGGCATGGCGCCAGGCCCCGTTGACCATGGACGGGCAGGGCCGCTACGTGTTGCACGGTCTGGACCCGAACGCGACCGGGCCACGCTTCCTCAAGCTGCACATGAATCTGCCGTCGCCCTGGATCTTCGACCGCTGGGGCTGGTGCGAGCTCTAGCACCGTCACATTCCGTCGACATCTCGCTTGTGGCCAGGGCCGGCCGCTCGCTACGATGCGGCGAGGGGCACCGCATCAGCGGTGTACAGGAGCAGTCATGAATCCGGCCATTGCCGCCCGCCAGGGCATCATTTCGTTGAAGATCAAGGACACGGCGTCGCTCTACAACGCCTATATGCCTTATCTGAAGCACGGCGGCCTGTTCGCCCCTACCGCCCAGAAGTACGCCCTGGGTGACGAAGTAGTGCTGCTGATCAACCTCACCGATGAAGGCGAGCGCCTGTCGGTGGCCGGCAAGGTCGTCTGGGTCACCCCGGTCGGTGCGCAGGGCAACCGCACGGCCGGGATTGGCGTGCAGTTCAACGAATCCTCCGATGGCGAAGTGGCGCGTACCCGGATTGAGAACATCCTGGCCGGCCTGACCGGATCCGAGCGCCCGACGCACACGATGTAAGACCTTGGTCGCAATGGCTTACGCTTATGCGTGCCAACCCCTGCAAATCTCCTTCCAAATAGCCGTCAAGGCTTGTTGTTGTTAAGCGCACTGATACAATGTCGCGATCCCTCGATTCAGATCGAGGGAAGTCGGACGCTCGCTGCCCCCAATGCACGTGAACGTGGCGCCTAGCCCTTGGCCCTCGCGGGTCATGCCGAACCCGAGTTCCGCGGACCGTTTCCCCGACGGTCACTGATGCGCCAATGAAGGCGCGGAGGTACGTTTCATCGTGCTTGCCCAATACTGGCCCATTCTGCTCTTCATCGGCGTTGCCGCCGGCTTAGGCGTGGTGCTTCTGGTCATCGGCCTGCTGGCCGGCCCGCGTCGCCCCGAGTCCGAGAAGCTCTCGCCGTACGAGTGCGGCTTCGAAGCCTTTGAAGATGCGCGCATGCGTTTTGACGTGCGCTATTACCTGCTGGCGATCCTGTTCATCATCTTCGACCTGGAAATTGCGTTCCTGTTTCCGTGGGCCGTGGTGTTTACCAAGATCGGCCTGATTGCCCTGGTCGAGATGGCGCTGTTCCTGCTGCTGCTGGTCATCGGCTTTGCTTACGTGTGGAAGAAGGGAGCACTGGAATGGGAGTGATCTCGTCGCTTGACCGGGTGATGCACAACCCGCAGCCGTTGAACCTGGTGGACGACATCCTGCGTCCGGCCGAAGACAACCCTGTGATGCAGCGCGGCTTTGCCACGACCAGCGTCGACGCCCTGATGAACTGGGCGCGCACCGGTTCGATGTGGCCGATGACCTTTGGTCTGGCCTGCTGCGCCGTGGAAATGATGCATGCCGGCGCCGCGCGCCTGGACCTGGACCGCTACGGCGTGGTGTTCCGTCCCAGCCCGCGCCAGTCCGATGTGATGATCGTGGCCGGTACGCTGGTCAACAAGATGGCCCCGGCGTTGCGCAAGGTCTATGACCAGATGCCCGACCCGAAGTGGGTCATCTCGATGGGTAGCTGCGCCAACGGCGGTGGCTACTACCACTACTCGTATTCCGTGGTGCGTGGCTGCGACCGCATCGTGCCGGTGGACATCTACGTGCCGGGCTGCCCGCCAACGGCCGAAGCGCTGATCCACGGCATCCTGCAGTTGCAGAAGAAGATCCGCCGCACCAACACCATCGCGCGTTCCTGACAAAGGCGCAGCAGAGCATGACTGATACCTCTTTCAACTCGCTGGCCGAGCGTCTGTCCGCGCGATTCGGCGAGATGCTGACGATCAGCGTCGTCCGCAATGAAGTCACCGCCGAAGTGGCCGCCGCCGACCTGCTCGCGGTGGCTACGGCGCTGCGTGACGAAGCATCGTTCCGCTTCGGCGTGCCGATCGACGTCTGCGGCATCGATTACCTCGGCTACGGCCAGACCGAGTGGGATACCGAAACCGTCTCCGGTACCGGTTTCTCGCGCGGCGTCGAAGGCGAGGCGATGGGTCGCTTCAAGTGGGCCGATCGTCCGCACGCTGACTCCTCGCCGCGCCGCTTCGCCTCCATCGTTCACCTGCTGTCGCTGGAGAACAACCAGCGCCTGCGTCTGCGCGTGTTCTGCGACGACGACTCGCTGCCGATCGTGCCTTCGCTGACCGGCATCTGGCCGGGCGTGAACTGGTTTGAGCGCGAGTCGTTCGACCTCTACGGCATCATTTACGACGGTCACCCCGATCTGCGCCGCATCCTCACCGACTACGGCTTCGTGGGTCACCCGTTCCGCAAGGACTTCCCGCTGATCGGCAATGTCGAGGTGCGTTACGACCCCGAGCAGAAGCGCGTGGTGTACGAACCCGTGTCGATCGAGCCGCGCGTGCTGGTGCCGCGCGTCATCCGTGACGATGCCGACCTGCTGCAGGCCAAGGCCGAAGCGGCCGATAACTGGCGGAATAACTGATCATGCAAGAGATCCGCAACTACACCATGAACTTCGGCCCGCAGCATCCCGCTGCGCACGGCGTGCTGCGCCTGGTGCTGGAGATGGACGGCGAAACCGTGGTCCGCGCCGATCCGCATATCGGTCTGCTCCATCGCGGCACCGAGAAGCTGGCCGAGTCCAAGCCGTTCAATCAGTCGATCGGCTACATGGATCGCCTCGATTACGTGTCGATGATGTGCAACGAGCACGCCTACGTGCGTTCCATCGAAACCCTGATGGGTATCGAAGTGCCGGAGCGTGCGCAGTACATCCGCACCATGTTCGACGAAATCACCCGCATCCTGAATCACCTGATGTGGATCGGTTCCAACGCGCTCGACCTGGGTGCGATGGCGGTGTTCCTGTACGCGTTCCGTGAGCGCGAGGAACTGATGGACGTCTATGAGGCGGTGTCGGGCGCGCGCATGCACGCGACCTACTACCGTCCGGGCGGCGTCTACCGCGATCTGCCCAACCACATGTCGCAGTACCGCGAGTCGCCCTGGCACAAGGGCAAGGACCTCAAGCGCCTGAACTCCTGGCGCGAAGGTTCGATGCTCGACTATCTGGAAGCGTTCACCAGCGACTTCCCGACCAAGGTCGATGAGTACGAAGAACTGCTCACCAATAACCGTATCTGGAAGCAGCGCACGGTCGGTATCGGCGTGATCCCGCCCGAAAAGGCGCAGGCCTGGGGCATGACCGGCGTGATGCTGCGCGGTTCTGGCATCGAGTGGGATCTGCGCAAGAAGCAGCCGTACGCCAAGTACGCCGAAGTCGATTTCGACATCCCGGTGGGCGTGGGCGGCGACTGCTACGACCGTTACCTGGTGCGCGTGGAAGAAATGCGCCAGTCCAACCGCATCATCCAGCAGTGCGTGAAGTGGCTGAAGGCCAACCCGGGTCCTGTCATCGTGCAGAACTACAAGGTGGCGCCGCCGCATCGCGAAAGCATGAAGGAGGACATGGAAGCACTGATCCATCACTTCAAGCTGTTCACGGAAGGCTATGGCGTGCCTGCGGGCGAAACCTATGCCGCCGTGGAAGCGCCGAAGGGTGAATTCGGTTGCTACCTGGTATCCGATGGTGCGAACAAGCCGTTCCGCGTGCACCTGCGCGCGCCGGGCTTCGCCCACTTGTCCTCGATGGACGTCACCGTGCGCGGCCACATGCTGGCCGACGTGGTGGCGATGATCGGTACCTATGACCTCGTGTTCGGCGAAGTCGATCGCTGAGCCCGGAGGAAACCACAGATGAAAGCCACCGGAAATTACGCGCAGGTCAAGAATGTCGACCCGCTCGTCGTACTGAACGAACACACTCGTCATCACATCGAAGAGTGGGTTGCCCGTTTTCCTCCTGACCGCAAGCGTTCGGCGCTGATCCAGGCGCTGTTTGCCGCGCAGGAGCAGAACGAAGGCTTCCTCACCGACGAGCTGATCACCGCCGTTGCCAAGTACCTCGACCTGCCCGCCGTGTGGGCTTACGAGGTGGCGAGCTTTTACTCGATGCTCGAGACCAAGCCGGTCGGCCGCAACAACGTGGCCATCTGCACTAACGTCTCGTGCTGGCTCAATGGCGCCGACGACCTGGTGAAGCACTGCGAGCAGAAGCTGGGCATCAAGCTGGGCGAAAGCACCGCCGATGGCCGCGTGTATCTGAAGCGCGAAGAAGAATGCATCGCCGCCTGCGCCAGCGCGCCGGCGATGACCGTCAATGGTCACTACCACGAGCGACTCTCGATCCAGAAGATCGATGAAATCCTCGATGGTTTGAAATAAGGGCTGGGCGCAATGGCTTACGGACCCGCACCCCAAGAACATCAGGTCGTCTACACCACGCTGCATTTCGACAAGCCGTGGGCGATGGACAGCTACACCCAGGTGGGTGGCTATGAAGCGTGGAAGAAGATCCTCGCCGAGAAGCCCGACCCGACTGCCCTGATCGACGAGATCAAGAAGAGCAATCTGCGCGGCCGTGGCGGCGCAGGTTTCCCGACCGGCCTGAAGTGGTCCTTCATGCCCAAGGGCAACATGCAGAAGTACATCCTCTGCAACTCCGACGAGTCGGAGCCGGGCACCTGCAAAGACCGCGACATCCTGCGCTTCAACCCGCATGCGGTGATCGAAGGCATGGCGATCGCGTGCTATTGCACCGGTTCCACCGTGGCCTACAACTACCTGCGTGGCGAATTCCATCACGAGCCCTTCGAGCATTTCGAAGAAGCGCTGAAGGAAGCCTACGCCGCAGGCCTGCTCGGCAAGAACATCCAGGGCACCGGCCTCGATGTGGACATCTATGGCGCGCTCGGCGCCGGTGCCTACATCTGCGGCGAAGAAACCGCGCTGATGGAATCGCTGGAAGGCAAGAAGGGCCAGCCGCGCTTCAAGCCGCCGTTCCCGGCCAACTTCGGCCTGTACGGCAAGCCCAGCACGATCAACAACACCGAAACCTATGCCTCGGTGCCGGCCATCCTGCGCAAGGGTGCGGACTGGTTCCTGGCGCAGAGCAAGACCAAGAACGGCGGTCCGAAGATCTTCTCGGTCTCCGGTTGCGTGCAGAAGGGCGGCAACTTCGAAGTGCCGCTGGGTACCACCTTCGACGAGCTGCTGGAAATGGCCGGTGGCCTGCGTCCGGGCCGCACGCTGAAGGGTGCGATTCCCGGCGGCGTGTCGATGCCGGTGCTGCGCGCCGAACAGCTCAAGGGTCTGCCGTTCGACTACGACACGCTGCGTGACCTCAAGACGGGTCTGGGCTCGGGCGCCATCGTGGTGCTCGACGACACCGTCTGCACCGTGCGCTTCACCCGCCGCATCTCGCAGTTCTTCCACAAGGAAAGCTGCGGCCAGTGCACGCCGTGCCGCGAAGGCACCGGCTGGATGCACCGCGTGCTGGATCGCATCGTGGAAGGCAACGGCACCATGGAAGACCTGCATCGTCTCAAGGCCATTGCCGGCCAGATCGAAGGCCACACCATCTGCGCGTTCGGTGAAGCCGCGGCGTGGCCGGTGCAGGGCTTCCTGCGCCAGTTCTGGGATGAATTCGAGTACTACATCGTCAATGGCCGCTCCATTGTCGACGACAAGCTTGGAGCCGCCGCATGAGTGCGCAGCCCGCAGCACCCAATCTCGACCTGGTGAACATCGAGGTCGATGGCAAGCCCACGCAGATCCGCAAGGGCGCCATGATCATCGAGGCGGCTGATGCCATCGGCATCAACATTCCTCGTTTCTGCTATCACCGCAAGCTCCCCATCGCCGCCAACTGCCGCATGTGCCTGGTGGAAGTGGAAATGGGCGGCAAGCCCATGCCCAAGCCCCAGCCGGCCTGCGCCACCCCGGTGGCCGAAGGCATGAAGGTCACCACGCGCTCCGACTCCGCCCTGAAGTTCCAGAAGGACGTGATGGAGTTCCTGCTGATCAACCACCCGCTGGATTGCCCGATCTGCGATCAGGGCGGCGAGTGCGAACTGCAGGACGTCGCGCTGGGCTATGGCCGCAGCGTGTCACGCTATACCGAACGCAAGCGCACCATCGCCGATGAAAACCTCGGGCCGCTGGTTGCCACCGAGATGACCCGCTGCATCCAGTGCACGCGCTGCGTGCGCTTCACCAGCGAAATCGCCGGTACGTACGAGCTCGGCGGCATGAGCCGCGGCGACAACCTGCAGATCGGTACCTACATCGGCAAGACCATCGAGACGGAACTGTCGGGCAACATCATCGACGTCTGCCCGGTGGGCGCGCTGACCAACAAGCCGTTCCAGTTCCAGGCGCGCGCCTGGGAGCTGATCGCCAAGCCGTCGGTCGCCTATCACGATGCGCTCGGCTCCAACCTGTGGCTGCACACGCGCCGCGGTGAGGTGCTGCGCACGGTGCCGCGCGACAACGAATCGATCAACGAGTGCTGGCTCTCCGATCGCGACCGCTACAGCAATCAGGGCCTGTACGCGGCCGATCGCGTCGGCGCGCCGCAGGTCAAGCGCAACGGCCAGTGGGTCACCACCACCTGGGACGACGCGCTGAGCGCCGCCGTGGAATCGCTCAAGGCGGTGCCGGGCAGCGAGCTGGGCGTGCTGGTGCATCCGGCCACCACCAACGAGGAAGGCGACCTGCTGGTGCGCCTGGCCCGTGGCCTGGGCAGTGCGCACATCGATCACCGCGTGCGTCAGCTGGACTTCGCCGACAACGCGATCGCCACGGCATTCGCCAAGCCGGTCGCCGAGCTGGACAAGGTCAAGGCTGCGCTGCTGGTGGGCTCGGATCTGCGTCACGAGATGCCGCTGCTCAATCACCGCATCCATCAGGCGGTGAAGAAGGGCGCCAAGGTTTACGCCGTCAATCCGGCGAGCTTCAACTTCAATTACAAGCTGACCGGCGAAGCCATCGTGGCGCCGCAGGCCCTGGTCGATGCGCTGCTGTCGCTGGCCAAGGGCGTGGTCGAAGCGGGTGCCACCGCGCCGGCCGCACTGGCCGATGCGATCCACGCTGCGTCGTGCGACGAGGGCGACAAGGACGCGATTGCCGATCTGAAGAGCGGCAGTGCGGTCGTCATCCTCGGCGAAGCCGCCGTCACGCATCCGCAGGCCTCGTGGCTGCGCGCCGTGGCCCAGTTCATCGCGCAGGCGACGGGGGCGGGTTACAACGAACTTCCGGTCGGTGCGAACGCCATCGGCCTGGGCCGCGTCGGCGTGCTGCCGGGTAACGGCGGCCTCGATGCTCAGGCGATGCTGGCCCAGCCGCGCAAGGCTTATGTGCTGTACGGCGTCGAGCCGCAGGACGTGGCCGACGGTGCGGCCTTGCTGAAGGCGCTGAAGGGCGCGCAGAAGGTGGTGGCGTTTACCGCCTATGCCAGCGATGCGCTGCGCGAAGTGGCCGAAGTGATTCTGCCGATCGGTCTGCTGCCGGAAATCGACGGCACCCTGGTCAATGTCGATGGTCTCGCCCAGAGCGTGGCTGCCGGCGCCAAGGCGCCGGGCGATGCGCGTCCGGGCTGGAAGGTGCTGCGTGCACTGGGCGGCGTGATGAAGCTCGCGGGCTTCGAGTTCGACGACCTGGCCGGTCTGCGTGAAGGCATCAGCGAGCGTGCGCATCAGCCGCGCGCCGAGCTGGCTTCGCGTCCGTCGGCGGTTGGCCTGAGCCGTCTCGCCACCTGGCCGATCTACCGTACCGATGCCGTGCTCCGTCGTGCGACCGCACTCAGCAAGCACCCGCTCAACCGTGCGCCGGCCGTCCGCATCAATGCGGACGAAGCCAAGCGCCAGGGTCTGGCCGAGGGCGATGCGGTGCGCGTGGCCGATGCGGTGCTGCCGCTGGCGATCGATGCGACCGTGCCCGATGGCGCGGCCTGGATCGAAGCCGCGCACGACGACACTGTCTCGCTGCCGCCCTACGGCGCAGCCCTCACCCTGAGCAAGGCGTAAGCACATGGGCGAACAGATCTTCAACCAGGTGGTCATGCCGGTCATCTACATCCTGTGCATCGTCCTGCCGTTGGTCATCACGGTGGCGCTGTACGTGTGGTGGGAGCGCAAGGTGCTCGGCTGGATGCACGTGCGCATGGGGCCCAACAAGGTCGGCCCGTTCGGCCTGCTGCAGGCCTTCGCGGACGTCACCAAGCTGCTGATCAAGGAAGTGATTCTTCCGACCAGCGCGAACCGGACCCTGTATTACATGGCGCCGCTGCTGGCGCTGATCCCGGCGCTGGCCGCCTGGGCGGTGATTCCCTTCAACGACAAGATGGTGCTGGCCAACGTCAATGCGGGCCTGCTGTACCTGCTGGCGATGACCTCGCTGGGCGTGTACGGCATCATCCTGGCCGGCTGGGCGTCCAACTCGCGCTACGCGCTGCTGGGTGCGATGCGATCGGCGGCGCAGGTGATCTCGTACGAGCTGGCCATGGGCTTGTGCCTGGTCTGCGTGCTGGTGCTGGCCGGTTCCTTGAACCTCACCGACATCGTGCATGCGCAGGCCGGCAGCAAGGGCATCCTTGACTGGTTCATGTGGCCGCTGCTGCCGGTATTCATCATCTACTTCATCTCGGGCGTGGCCGAAACCAACCGCGCGCCGTTCGACGTGGCGGAAGGCGAGTCGGAAATCGTCGCGGGCTTCCACGTGGAGTATTCGGGCTCGGCGTTCGCACTGTTCTTCCTGGCCGAATACGCCAACATGATCCTGATCAGCTTCCTGGCGCCGATCCTGTTCATGGGCGGCTGGCTGTCGCCGCTGCCGGCCTCGTGGGGCATCGTGGGGCAGGCGAGCGTGCTGTGGCTGTTCGTCAAGGTGTTCGTTTTCGCCTTCATGTTCCTGTGGTTCCGCGCCAGCTTCCCGCGTTACCGCTATGACCAGATCATGCGTCTGGGCTGGAAGGTATTCATTCCCATCACCATCGTCTGGGTCCTTGTCGCCGGCTGCATGAAGTATTTCGGCTGGGTCACCGTCGGCACGGGAGGCTGAAGAAACATGTCCCGCGTAACTCACTATTTCAAGAGCCTGCTGCTCATCGAGCTGTTCAAGGGCTTGGGCCTGACCATGCGTTACATGTTCAGCCCCAAGTACACCATGCGCTATCCGATGGAGCACATCCCCAAGTCCAACCGCTTCCGCGGCCTGCATGCGCTGCGCCGCTACGCCAACGGCGAAGAGCGTTGCATCGCGTGCAAGCTGTGCGAGGCGGTGTGCCCGGCGCTCGCCATCACCATCGACTCCGCCCCGCGCGAGAGCGACGGCCAGCGCCGCACCACGCGCTACGACATCGACCTGTTCAAGTGCATCTTCTGCGGCTTCTGCGAAGAGAGCTGCCCGGTCGACTCGATCGTCGAAACGCATATCCATGAGTACCACTTCGAGCAGCGTGGCGAGAACGTGGTGACCAAGCCGCAGCTGCTCGCCATCGGCGATCGCTTTGAGCAGGACATCGCGGCTGCCCGCGCTCAAGACGCCGCGTATCGCTGAGGACGGGACATCATGATCGATACGAATATGTTCCAACTCGTGTGTTTCTACGCCTTCGCGGCCGTCACCGTGGTGGCGGCGCTGGGCGTGATCACGCTGCGCAACACGGTGCATGCCGTGCTGTCGCTGGTGCTCACCTTCTTCAGCACCGCCTGCATCTGGCTGCTGGCCGAAGCGGAATTCCTCGCCATCGCCCTGATCGTGGTCTACGTGGGCGCGGTGATGGTGCTGTTCCTGTTCGTGGTGATGATGCTGGACATCAAGCAGGAGCACGTGCGCGAGGGTTTCATCAAATACCTGCCGGTCGGCATCATTGTGGCCCTGGTCATGCTGGGCGAAATGCTCGCGCTGATCGGCGTGCGTGCGATGCACCAGACCGTGATGGGCGCCGATCCCGCCACTGCGGCTGGCATGTCCAACACCGCCTGGCTGGGCACCGCGCTCTACACGCAGTTCCTGCTGCCGTTCGAAGTGGCTGCCCTGATCCTGACCGTGGGTGTGGTGGCCGCCGTGGTACTGACCCTGCGCCAGCGCACCGGTGTGCGTCACCAGCAGGCCTCGCAGCAGGTTCGCGTCAACCCGCGTGACCGCGTCCGCGTGGTGAAGATGGCGGCGGAAGTCGCCGCTGCGCCCCAGCCGGCACCGGGCAAGGAGACCACCCCATGATCACGCTTTCGCACTTCATCGTGCTCGGCGCCGTGCTGTTCTGCATCGCGCTGGCCAGTCTGTTCATCAACCGCAAGAACGTCATCGTGCTGCTGATGTCGATCGAGCTGATGCTGCTGGCGGTGAACATCAACTTCGTCGCGTTCTCCCGTTTCCTGGGCGATGTGGCCGGGCAGGTGTTCGTGTTCTTCATCCTCACCGTGGCTGCGGCGGAAACCGCCATCGGCCTGGCGATCCTGGTCCTGCTGTTCCGCAACCGCAGCACCATCAATGTCGCCGAAATCGACAGCATGAAGGGCTGACCCGATGGAATTGTCTACCTCCATTCTGCTGACCATCGCCCTGGCACCGCTCGTCGGCTGCCTGCTGGCGGGCTTCTTTGGTCGCTTCATCGGTCGCGCCGGTTCGCACAGCGTGACCATCCTGGGCGTGGCGATCGCCTGCGGCCTGTCGTTCTACGTGCTGTACCAGCTCACCACGGGCGGCGCGCCGATCTATAACCAGAACATCTACACCTGGTTCGAGATCGGCAATTACAGCGCCCACGTCGGCTTCATGATCGATCGCCTGACCGCCATGATGATGGTGGTGGTGACCTTCGTGTCGCTGCTGGTGCACATCTACACCATCGGCTACATGGCCGATGATCCGGGTTACCAGCGCTTCTTCAGCTACATCTCGCTGTTCACCTTCTCGATGTTGATGCTCGTGATGAGCAACAACTTCATGCAGCTGTTCTTCGGCTGGGAAGCGGTGGGCCTGGTGTCGTACCTGCTGATCGGCTTCTGGTACAAGCGCCCGACGGCGATCTTCGCCAACCTCAAGGCGTTCCTGGTCAACCGCGTGGGCGACTTCGGCTTCCTGCTCGGCATCGCCGGCGTGCTGTATTTCCTGGGCACGCTGGACTACACCACGGCGTTTGCCGCGGCGCCGACGCTGGTGGGCAAGACCCTGCAGGTCACCCAGAACACGCATTGGGATGCCGCCACCGTCATCTGCATCTGCCTGTTCATCGGCGCGATGGGCAAGTCCGCCCAGGTGCCGCTGCATGTGTGGCTGCCCGATTCGATGGAAGGTCCCACCCCGATCTCGGCACTGATCCACGCCGCGACCATGGTGACCGCCGGCATCTTCATGGTGGCGCGCATGTCGCCCATCTTCGAACTGTCGGAGACCGCACTGAGTTTCGTGATGATCATCGGCGCCACCGGCGCGCTGTTCACCGGCCTGATCGGCATCGTGCAGAACGACATCAAGCGCGTCGTCGCGTACTCCACGCTGTCGCAGCTGGGCTATATGACGGTGGCGTTGGGCGTGTCGGCCTATGCCGGCGCCGTGTTCCACCTGATGACGCACGCCTTCTTCAAGGCGCTGCTGTTCCTGGGTGCGGGCTCGGTGATCATCGCCATGCACCATGAGCAGGACATGCGCTACATGGGCGGCCTGCGCAAGTACATGCCGATCACCTGGATCACCATGTGGATCGGTTCGCTGGCACTGTGCGGCGTGCCGTTCTTCGCGGGCTTCTATTCCAAGGACGCGATCATCGAAGCGGTGGGCGAGTCGCATCGCTGGGGTGCAACCTACGCGTACTTCTGCGTGATGGCCGGCGCCTTCGTGACCGCGCTGTACACCTTCCGCCAGATGTACCTGACCTTCCACGGCAAGGAGCGCTTCGTGGTGGTGCACGATCATGGCCACGGCCATGATCACGCGCACGGCCACGACGACCATGCCGCGCATGACGAGCACCACCATGTCTCGCACAAGGATGACCACGGCCATCACGAGCAGGGCATCATGCACGAGACGCCGAAGGAGTCGCCGTGGGTGGTGACGCTGCCGCTGATCCTGCTGGCGATCCCGTCGATCATCGTGGGCGGGCTGGCTGTGAAGCCGCTGCTCTACGGTGAATGGTTTGGCTCTGCGATCCACGTCAACGAGGCCAACAATGTGCTCGGCGAGATGGCCAAGGAGTTCGGCAATTGGATGTCTGCCGGCTTCCATGGCTTTGCACAGCTGCCGTTCTGGCTGGTCGCCGCGGCGTTCGCCATCCAGACCTACATCTACCTGTTCAACCCGTCCGTGGCCGATCGCATCAAGAACGCGCTCAAGCCGATCTATAACCTGCTCAACCACAAGTACTGGTTCGATGCGGTGTATTTCATCGTCTTCGCGCGCGGCGGTATGGCGCTGGGTCGTGCCCTGTGGAAGGGCGGCGATGCGGCGGTTATCGACGGCGTGCTGGTCAATGGTTCGGCGGGTCTGGTCGACCGTATTGCAGGTGGTATGCGTCGCCTGCAGTCCGGCTATCTCTATCACTACGCCTTCGCGATGATTCTCGGCCTTATCCTGCTGCTTGGCGGGTATTGGCTGGTCGGGCAATAAGGGAACCTGCTCCATGTTCAGTCATTTGCTCAGCCTGCTGATCTGGCTCCCCGTGGTGGGTGCCATCCCGGTGTTGCTTGCCGGCTCCGGCCGACCCAACGCTGCGCGTTGGATCGCCCTGGCGGTCGCCGTGCTCACCTTCGTGCTCAGCCTCTACATGCTGCCGATGTACAACGCGGCAGACGCCACCAAGCAGCTGGCCGAAAGCCATGTGTGGATCGCCTCGCTGGGCGTCCACTACAACCTGGCGGTCGACGGCATTTCGGTGGCCCTGATCCTGCTGACCAGCTTCGTCGGCATCCTGGTGATCGTGGGCGCGTGGGAGGTCATCCAGACCAACCCGCACCAGTACATGGCCGCCATGCTGGTGCTCGAAGGCCTGATGATCGGCGTGTTCTGCGCCACCGACGCGTTGCTGTTCTACGTGTTCTTCGAAGCCATGCTGATCCCGATGTTCATCCTCATCGGTGTCTGGGGTGGTCCGCGTCGCGTGTATGCCACGCTGAAGTTCTTCATCTACACGTTCTTCGGCTCCATCTTCATGCTGGTGGGCCTGATCTACCTGTACCTGAAGGCCGGTTCGTTCGACCTGGCCACGCTGGCGGCGCTGCCGCTCAGCATGAAGGAGCAGACCTGGCTGTTCTTCGCGTTCCTGATCGCGTTTGCCGTGAAGGTGCCGATGGTGCCGGTGCATACGTGGTTGCCGGATGCCCACGTGGAAGCGCCTACCGGTGGTTCGGTGGTGCTGGCCGCGGTGATGCTGAAGATCGGTGGCTACGGTTTCCTGCGCTTCTCCCTGCCGATCACGCCGGACGCCGCTGATGCGTACGCCTGGGTGGTGATTGGCCTCAGCCTGATCGCGGTGGTCTACATCGGCTACATCGCGCTGGTGCAGGAGGACATGAAGAAGCTGGTGGCGTATTCGTCCGTGGCGCACATGGGCTTCGTGACGCTGGGCATCTTCATCGCCTTCATGCTGGTTCGCGGCAGCAACAACCTCGATGCCGCCAAGCTCGGCATGCAGGGTGCGATGGTGCAGATGATCTCGCACGGCTTCGTGTCGGGCGCGATGTTCTCGTGCATCGGCGTGCTGTACGACCGCATGCATACGCGCCAGATCAAGGATTACGGCGGCGTCATCAACGTGATGCCGTGGTTCGGCTTCTTCTACGTGGTGTTCGCCATGGCCAACAGCGGCCTGCCGGGTACCAGCGGTTTCGTGGGCGAATTCCAGGTGATCCTGGCCAGCTTCCAGGCCAATCCGCTGATCGCGTTCTTTGCCGCGTTCACCCTGATCATCGGTGCCGCCTACACGCTATACATGGTCAAGCGTGTGCTGTGGGGTGACATCACCAACCCGCACGTGGCCGAAATGAAGGACCTCAACGGACGCGAATGGTTTGTACTGGGCGCGTTCGCCGTCGCCGTGTTCGCCCTGGGCATCTGGCCGCAGCCGCTGATCCATCTGATGGATTCGTCGGTCACGCAGCTGGTGACCCAGCTTGGCAACCACAAGATCTAAGCAGGACTGATCATGCCGAATTTCAATGACATACTGATCCTGTTGCCGGAGTTCTATCTGGTGGCGGCAGCGTGCTTGCTGCTGTTGCTGGATGCCTTCATGAAGCCCGAGCAGCGCCCGGTGCTGCACTGGCTGTCGATCGCCGTCCTGCTGGTGGCCATCTACCTGGTTGTTGCCGGCCAGCCCAGCCAGGCGGTTACCGCGTTCAACGGGATGTTCATCCGTGACGGCGTCGCGGAGATCCTCAAGGTCTTCTCGCTGCTCACCACGGTCCTGGTGTTCTTCTACGCCAAGCCCTATCTGCAGGATCGCAAGCTGTTCGTGGGCGAGTTCTACACGCTGACCATCTTCGCGGTGATCGGCATCATGCTGCTGGTGTCGGCCGGCAACCTGATCATGGTGTACCTGGGCCTGGAGCTGCTGACGCTGTCGTCGTACGCGCTGGTCGCGCTCAACCGTGATTCGCGCCTGTCTTCGGAAGCGGCCATCAAGTACTTCGTGCTGGGTGCGCTGGCCTCGGGCATGCTGCTGTACGGCATGTCGATGGTCTACGGTGCCACCGGCACGCTCGACCTCGTGCGCCTGCACATGGCGGCCGGCCACACGAGCATGCCGCATCTGCTGGTGTTCGGCCTGATCTTCATGATCGTGGGCATCGGCTTCAAGCTCGGTGCCGCGCCGTTCCACATGTGGATCCCGGACGTGTACCAGGGTTCGCCCACGGCGGTGACGGTCTTCATCGGTTCCGCGCAGAAGCTGGCTGCGTTCGGTATGGCCTATCGCTTGCTGGCCTCCGGTCTCGGCGACCTGTCGCAGCACTGGCAGCTGATGCTGGCGTGCCTGGCCGTGTTGTCGCTGGCGATCGGCAACATCGTCGCCATCGTGCAGACCAACCTCAAGCGCCTGCTGGCCTATTCGACCATTTCGCACATGGGTTACCTGCTGGTCGGCCTGGTCAATGCCGGTCCGGAAGGCTACGCCTCGTCGCTGTTCTATGCGATCAGCTATGCCATCACCAGCGCCGCGGCCTTCGGTGTGATCCTGGCGCTGGCACGTGCTGGCTTCGAGTGCGAGGAGATCGACGATCTCAAGGGCCTCAACCAGCGCTCGCCGTGGGCTGCGTTCCTGATGATGCTGGTGATGTTCTCGCTGGCTGGCGTGCCGCCGCTGTTCGGCTTCTTCGGCAAGCTGCTGGTGTTCCAGGCGGCGATCCATGCCGGCTTCCTGTGGCTGGCCCTGGTCGGTGCCGTGTTCGCCATCATCGGTCTGTACTACTACCTGCGCGTGGTCAAGGTGATGTACTTCGACAAGCCGGTGGAAGGCACTGAAGTGCATCTGCAGAAGGACGTCTCGGTACGCCTGGTACTGTCGTTGAACGTGCTGGCGCTGCTGGTGCTCGGCATCGTCTGGGGCCCGCTGTTCGGCTGGTGCCAGAGCGTATTTGTCGGCTGATTCTTGCTTGATTTTGGGGCGTAACGGCCGCATCTCCGTTACGCTTTCTTGGCGATGACGTGAAATTAGTTAACGAAAAGGCTTGCAAGAATTCGGCCATCTCGCTAATCTTTGCGGACTCTGATGCGGGGTGGAGCAGTCTGGCAGCTCGTCGGGCTCATAACCCGAAGGTCGTAGGTTCGAATCCTACCCCCGCTACCAGATCTTTCTTAGAACAAGAAAGCCTCCTCGTGAGGCTTTTTTGTTGGGCGCAAGGAAGCGTCGCACATATGTCACAGACCGCTTTGATGCTGCCTGTGCGGTGCCCCGGAAGAGTCTGGATGGGTCGGGACATCGGCGAGAACGCTCTTGTGAAAGAGCAGGGAATGGGCCGCTTGAGCCCATTTTTTGTTTCTGGCGACTGGTAACGATAGGCGAATCATGGATACGCAGGCACTGGCTCAACGCTTTACGGAAGTTCTGGCCGATCTCGGTCTGGAATGCATCGGCGTGGAGTTCTCCCCGTCGCAGGGGCAGAGTACCCTGCGTGTCTATCTCGACGCCGAGGGCCGCGAGGTCAATCTCGACGACTGCGAGGCAGCCAGTCGCGAACTGTCGGCGATGTTGGATGTGGAAGATCCGATTCCGGGCCATTACGTGCTGGAGGTTTCCTCGCCGGGCATTGATCGTCCGCTCTTCACCGCGGCGCAGTTCGCCAAGGTAGCGGGGACGGAAGTGAAGATTTTGCTGAAGGCGCCCCTGGAAGGGCGTCGCCGCTTGCGCGGCAAGGTGGTGTCGGTGGACGGCGAGCGGATCTCGTTGGAAGCCGAAGGAAAGACCTTCGAGTTCGACCATGACGCCGTGGAAAGCGCGCGCGTGGTGCCGGATTGGGTGGCGCTCGGTTACGTGCCGCAGCCCAAGCCGGGTAGCAAGAAGCCGGGCAAGAAGGCCACGAAGTAAATCAATCGAAACCGATGGGGCGCCGGCGGCGTCTACGGAGTTGCTGCAATGAGCAAAGAACTTTTGCTGGTGGTTGACGCGGTTGCCAACGAAAAGGGCGTCCCGCGTGAAGTGATTTTCCAAGCCATGGAAGCG
>Ga0209672_100564_pt1 | contig 19682 bp, 14 predicted proteins | sample AraplaCol_mMS_r2_FD_184273 | JGI IMG/M metagenome (GOLD analysis project Ga0209672, IMG submission 184273) | Arabidopsis root microbial communities from North Carolina, USA - plate scrape CL_Col_mMS_r2 (SPAdes) (version 2) | ecosystem: Host-associated > Plants > Roots > Endosphere | place: USA...
AACGCGTACGATCACTCGCGTGGATTCCGCCCGTAACCAGGTCACGGTCGACCTCGCGTTCGACCCCGCACTTCAGGCGATCCCCTACACCTATATCCGCACGACACTCGCGCGCTTTTCAGGCAGCGGCGGCAAAACGCTGTTCGACCTGCGCATCGACGGCGGGGTCGACATCGGCGTGCAGGCTATGGCGACGACGGGAATCGGCCAGGGCGGGCGAGGCGCGCTGACGATCACCCCCAGCCGCCAGGTTGGTATCGCGCTCACCGACCGCAATCCGCAAGCCACGCTCGACGTCAACGGCACGATCGCCGCCGACGCGCTGGTGATCGGCGCGCAAATCCAGACCGGCTCCGTCGTGGCGAGCGGCACCGTCTACGCGCAAAGCTTCGACGGCAACGGCTCGAAGCTCAAGGGCCTGCCGATACTGAGCTACTGGACGCGGGAAACGATCGGCACGCCGACGAGCAATCTGTACTACACGCAAGGCAACGTCGGCATCCTCAACAACAACCCGATCGCCTCGCTGACCGTCGGCAGCGGTCCGGCATTCGTCGGCAAGGGCGTCCTCACCGCCATCTCCGACGGTGTTCTGATCGGCTATCAGACGGCGTTCAGCGATCAGATCATGGTGGGCGACAGCATTACTGTCGGCGTACTCGTCGAACAAGTGGGCATCGTCGTGAAGATCGTCGACGATGAGCACCTCGAGCTCGAACAGCAGATGTCGATTCCCTTGACGCAATCGGCTTACCGATATCAACCGCCCGGCGTCGACATCGACTACGACAAAGCCACCGATGGGCCGGGAACGATCAGCACCAGTGGCATCGCCGTTCTCGGCAAGGATACAAAGTTCACGAGCACGATGTCGGTCGGCGGCGCGATCATCGTCAAGCGCTTCAAGGCGAGCGACGATACGACCGTACAAACGATGCTCGTCAAGGCCATCAAGAGCCAGACCGAGTTGACGCTCACCCAGCAAAACGGTGAAGCCCTCACGAAAACGGTCCAGTTCGATGCCAATAATTCGGCCTACGTCGTCTCGCCTGCATTGCTCGCGCTGATGCAGGCTAACAACAAGATCACCGTGGCGGATTCCAGCGCCACCCTGCCGCCTGCACTGGCCGTCACGACGAACGGCAACAAGGACAAACCCAACACGGTCGCGATCAACACCGAACTCTCGGAGATCGATACGGACTATGCGCTGCAGGTGACCGGCGACGTGAACTTCGGCACGGGCACGCTCGATGTGGATCACCTGAACGTGAAAACACTGGCCGCCAGCCAAAGCGTGACCGTCGCCAGCGACGGCACGGTCGATACGCTGCTCGCGGTCGGCGCGAGCGGCGCGGCGCCGCTTCTTACCGTGAACAAGACTCACGTCGTGGTCGGTCCGACGAGCGCCGACTATGCGCTCGATGCGCAAGGCGTCATCCACGCGAGCGGCAATCTCGTCACCGGCGCCACCCTGCAAGGCGCGGCGCTGGCCGTGGCCGGCAACCGGATCGCCACGAACGGCAGCACGCAGATGATCGGCACACGCGTCGCCTATGACCAATCGGCGCTGACGCGCGGGGGCACCTACTTCACCGAGACGGCCTCGACCGACGGCTACGTCATGGCAACGGTTGGCGAGCCGACCTACACCGGCAACTACGCCGGCGCGCTATCGGGCGCAACCTACAGCGGCGGCACGCGCACGAGCTTCGTCTATGCAACGGGCCTCTCGTACCTCTATGACACGGGCGGCAAGAAAAGCGGCAAGAGCTACACGATCCCGGTGCCGGGCGCGTTCACGATGCCGGTCCGAAACGGCGAGCGATGGGAGCTGACGCTCACCTGGAACAACGCGTTCGGCGGACCGCCGAAGGTCGAGTTCTATTGGATCCCGATGGGGATGCCGCCCGATGCGATGGCGGCCGAAGCGCCGCCGGCGACGCTTGCCGGTGGCGGCATGGGCGCCATGCTCGACCAGTTGCGCGACGATCTTGAAAGCGGTCGCCTGCGCGCGAGCATGGAGCAAAGCGCGCAACAGGCAATCGCCCAACGAATGGACGACCTGACCCGCGTGTTCGGCGACGCCACAGGCATGAGCCCCGAAAACGATGCGCGGCAGCGGTTCATGCACGCGCTCGCCCAAATCGTCTGTGCACCGGCCGAGCCGCGCAGCTCCGAGTCGCCGGAATTCGCGGGCAACGTGCAAAGCCTCATCGATGTCTTCGCGCGCGTGACCGGCAAGGACTTTACGGCCGAGCAGCGCGCTCTGCTGGCCACCGGCGTGCGCGCGCTGGTGCAGATCAACGACAACGACGCGAATCGGCACGACCTGGTGCTGATCAAGAGCAACGTCGATCTCTTCATCGATAACGTGCAGCAAGTGTTGGGAACGCAGTTCGACAGCAGCCAGCGGCGTTTGCTGACTCGGGCGCTCGTGCGTCTCGTCGGCGATGGGTCGGCGCCGGGCGGCGGCGGTTAGCGGTTGGCATGAACGGCCGAGTATCGGTGGTCGGCGTGTCGAAAACAAAGGACGACCCGAGCTTCGCATTCGACTTCGAAACACTCACTCGAAAGGAACGAACATGGCAAACGTTGCGGACATGGCCTTCGGCCAACGCGTGGCCTACACGCAAAACGACCTGGACGACGGGACCTTCAACCAGGTCGCGCCAGTCGACGGCTTCGTGATGGCGACCGTCGGGCAGCCGACGTTCACGACCAACTACCTTGGGACGCTCGAAGGCTCCACCATCAGCGCCCAGGGCGAAATGACGAGCTTCGTCTATGCGACCGGATTGGCGTACCAATATCGGGCGGAGTCCAAGAAGGGCCCGCAGACGATCCTCATTCCGGTGCCCGGCTCGTTCACCATGCCCGTGCGTCAAGGCGAAACGTGGAAGCTGCAGTTGACGTGGAACCCCACGATCGGGCCCGCGCCGCAAGTCGAGTTCTACTGGATCCCCACCACGGCCGAGGGCGCGCAAGCGGCGTTGCCCGCCCGCCAGGCGAGTGCGATGGCACAGGCGCTCGCCGCGCTGCGTGCCGATATCGGCTCTGGCAAAGTGCGAAGCGAGATGCTCGCCTCGACGCAACGCGCTATCGACGCACGAGTCGCCGATCTCGCACAGGTTCTTGGCGACGCCGTCAACCCGACGAGTAGCGAAGCCGAACGCAGGCAGTTCCTTCACGATTTGCAGAAGATCGTATGCTCGGCGACGCCGCCGGGCGAGGCGCCCGACAATCGGGTTTCGGCAGACGACCTGCAAGCGCTCGTCGCAACGTTCAGCCGCCTCGCCGGCCGTACGTTCACGTCCGAGCAAAACTCGCTGCTCGAAACGGGCGTGCGAGCGCTCGTGCAGATCAACGACAACGACACGAACCGCCACGACCTCACGCTCATCAACCGCAATATCGGCCTTTTCCTCGACAACACGGAACGCGTGCTGGACCATCGGTTCATCGCCAACGAACGGCGCTTGCTGACGCGCGCGCTCGTGAGAATCGTCGGCGACGGGTCGCACGGCGAGCGGTGAGACACCATGCCCGCCGCGATCGACGAACGTCACGCCGCGCAAGGGAGCGCACGGCTCGCCATGCTCGAGCTCTTCGACGAAGTCGGCTGCGAGGACTGGGTGCTGCGCGTGTTGCTGCTGCGACGCCACTGGCGCCAAAGGCATCCGCGTGCGCCATTCTTCACGCTCGGGCTCGCGGCGTATCTCGACTGGGGCACGGCGGCGGGCGTAAGCGCATATCGCGACGAGGCGCTCAGGCGCGAGAACAACGCGCTCATCGATGCGCATTTCTCACCGCTTCTCGCGCGCGTCGCGGCGGCGCTCGGCGCGCATTTCGGCCTGCCGACGCGGTTCACCGACGAAGCCGCACGACCGGGCTTCCATATCTACCTTCCTTATCCGGCGTTCGGCTTACCGGTCGCGAGCGTGCATCGCGATCTGCAATACCGCGACGTGTTTGCACGGCTCTCGCCGTCCGACGATGACCTCTTCAGCTTCACGCTGGCCTTGAGCACGCCGCCCGGCAGCGGTCTCTCACTGTGGTCGCGCGGCGCGGGCGAACCCGAGCGAATCGCTTATCGCAGCGGGACACTGGTGCTGCATGACGGCCTGCTCAAGCATCAAGCCGTGCTCGCCTGCAACGGCGAGCTCGAGCGCATCACGTTGCAAGGGCACGGCATCCGAACGCCCGAGCGCGAAATCCTGATCTATTGGTAGCGATCACAAGGCGCGACGACCATGGAAGCGACTTTCGCCACTCCCCTTACGACGGATCGTTCGGACGAACGCGAAGCCGAATTACCGCTCTTTTCTTGCGGACAAGGTGCCGCGTTCGCCGAGCGCGTGCATGATCTCGACGCGTTCTGGCTCTGGCGCCATACACGGTTGCCCTTCTATACGCTCGGCGCGACGAACTACTACGACATCACCGCGAATCCCGCGCGGCCGTACGAGCGACTGGCCCGACAGTACAACCCGCTGTTGCGTGAGTGCTTCGCGCCGCTATACGACACGCTCGTCGCTGCCCTGGCCGACCATCTGCGGCAGCCGGTGACATTTCTTGCCGGCTCGGCGCTGCCGGGATTCCACATCTTCGAGGGGCACCCGGAGTTCGCCCCGCGCGACGAGCACGACGTACTGCACCGCGTCTGGTTCACGCGGCGCGACGGCTCCGACTTTCCGGGCAACCCTATTCATGTCGACACGGCGCACGGGGCGCTCGAGCTTGCGAACGTCCGTATGCCGAACTTGCCACCGACACTGTCGTTCACACTGCCGCTCGCCGTGCCGCACGAGGGCGCCGGCATGGCGCTCTGGCCACTCGGCGTCGAAGACCTCGCGCATCTCGACGGCCCGAGCCAACTCGAACGCTTGCGCACAAGCTCGACGCGCTTGGTCGCCTATCGCCCCGGCACCCTGTTCCTGCATTCGGGCGCCTGCTACCACCAGGCGCGCGGGCTCCCCGTCACGCCCGGCGAGTACCGCATCACGCTGCAGGGGCACGGCATCTGGATCGATGGCGCATGGCGGCTCTTCTGGTGAGACGAACGCCATGTTCCTCGATCCGGCCACGTTCCCCTTCACACGACGCCTCGTCTCCCAGTGGCGAGACGTGCGCGACGAATGTCTGGCGCTGCCCGCGCGCGAATTCGACGCGTGGCCCGAGACGGGCCTCTACAACCATGGCTGGGAGGTCTACGGTCTCTATCTGATGGACCGTCCGCTCATCGAGAACTGCATCTTTTGTCCTCGCACGACCGCGCTCGTGCGCGAGATTTCGGGGCTGCGCACAGCGGGATTTTCTCGGCTCGCGCCGGGTACGGTGATCGCGCCTCACGTCGGCTACAGCAGCGACGTGCTCCGGCTCCATCTCGCGCTGCAAACGCCGGACGGCTGCGGCCTGCGCGTCGGCGACGAAGTGCGGCCCTGGATTGCCGGCGAATGTCTGATCTTCGATGACACCGTCGAGCACGAAGCGTGGAATCGCGGCGAAGCGGATCGCATCGTGCTGCTGGTCGATTTCGTCAAACCGCCGGGGAGCCACCGTCGATGAATTCCGCTGCCGCCCTCCCCTACGAGAACAACGACGATCTGTTGCAGGCGCTGCGACAGCTCGGCGACACCATGATCGAGCGTGCCCTGCTGAAACGGCACGCGACGGAAGAGCCGTTGGTGGCCGAGCCCACCGACCGGCTCGCGAGTCTATATCGCCAAGCCAACGGCCAAAGCCAGGCCGATGCCGGAGCTCACCCACCGCTGCAACGGGTCGATGCCGCGCTGCGTGAGCAGTGGGCGAGTCTCGCGGCGCGTAGCGCCAAGAGCGTCGACGCCCAGGTGTTTCTACCCTGGGTGCACCTCGCGTTGCTGTTCCAGCTCGAACGCTTCGATCTCGCGCTCTTGTTGTGCGGCCTGCTCCCCGAGCTCGATACGCGCTATGGCGCGATCCTTCACGCATTGTCGGACGAGCACAACGAAGCGACGCGCGAGCCGTTCGTATCGTTCACGAGCATGGCGCGCATGCTCGGCGGCGAACCGAGCGCACGGCTCGAAGTCCAGCAACGACTCATGAGCGATGCCGCGCTGCGCAATTGGGACCTCGTCGAACTGGCACCCGGCAGCCGACTTGGCACGCTTGCGGGCGGCTGTCGCCTGCCGCCTGCAATCGCCGCGTATCTGCTCGCGCGCGCGGCACCGCAACTGCGCCTCGAGCAGCCCCTCGAAGCGATCGACGGCGAGCTCGAACTCGAAGATCATCTCGTCGACGACATCGTCAAGCGGCAACTGTCGGCGTTCCTCGCTCACGCGAGCGCCAACGATGCCGAGCCGACGAGTTACATCCTGCATCTGCAAGGCCCCGACCCCGCCCTGCAGGAGAGCTTGTGTGCTGCGCTGTTCCGGCGGGCCGGGATGCGTTGCGCTCGGCTCGAAGGCCGGGCGGTCCGCCAGGCGTACGTCGACGCGGGCCGAAATACTGCCGTGCTGGCGTCGCGCTTGCGCGTCTTATGTCGCGATGCGCTGTTGTGCAACCGCGTACTCGTGCTGGTCGGCTGCCAATGGCTCGGCTCCTACGATGGCGCCGATGACTTGCTCGACGACGTATGCAGGACGCTCCTCGACAGCCAGCGCTACGTCGCCGTCCTGAACGGCCCCGCGCGCCGCATCGCCGATCTCGCGCACGGGTTTCGGCGGCACCGCGTCGTCGCGGTGCTCGTGCGGAGTTCGGCCCCCGATACACGGCTGCGGCGCGAGGTATGGCAACGCCATCTGCCCGCATTCGGCTTCGAGGTGGGCGCCGCGACGCTTGAGAACCTCGTCAATCAGTATCCGTTCACCGAAAGCCAGATCGTCTCGGCGTTGAAAGACGCCGCGAGCCGCGGGCTCATCGAGGCGACGGGCGGGAACGCCGAGGCGCTGCTCTTCGACGCGTGCCGCGAGGAAAGCCAACGCGAACAATTGAGCGTCGCACAGGAGGTCAAGACGCCGTATCGCTTCGACGATATCGTGCTGCCGCCGGACACGCGACGCGCGCTGGCCGAGGTGCTCGATTACGCGCGCCACCGCCATCAGGTCGTCGAGCAATGGGGCTTCGACGTCAAGCATCGCAACAGCCGCAACCTCTGCGTACTGTTTCATGGCCCGTCGGGAACCGGCAAGACCATGGCGGCATCGATCATCGCCAACGAGCTGAACCTGGGCCTTTACCGCATCGATTTGGCGAGCGTCGTCAGCAAATACATCGGCGAAACCGAGAAGCAGCTGGCGCAATTGTTCGATCAGGCGGAGGCGATGAACGTCGTGCTCTTTTTCGACGAGGCCGAAAGTCTCTTCGCGAAGCGCACTGACATGAAAGATGCGCACGACCGCTACGCGAACCTGCAAACCGGCTATCTGCTGCAACGGATCGAAACCTATCGGGGCATCGTCGTGCTGTCGACGAACTTGCTGCAAAACATCGACAAGGCCTTCATACGACGCTTCAAGTTCATGATCGAATACCCGTTTCCGAGCGCCGCACAGCGCTTGACGCTGTGGAAGAGCGCGTTTCCGCAGGCGGCACCGACCGCCGACGACATCGATTTCGAGCTGCTTGCCGAGCGAGCGCCGCTCTCGGGCGGCAACATCAACAATATCGCGATCGGCGCGGCGTTTCTCGCGGCCGCGCAAGGGCAGCCCGTCTCGCAGCGGCATCTGCTGGAGGCGACGCAACGCGAATACGGGAAGCTCGGCAAGGTGTTCAACATGCGTGATTTCGAATGGGGCGACGATGATTGACCGATCTCATTGGCGAAGACGCGATGCCATACGGAGGCGAACGTGGCGAAGATGAGTCCACGCGCACCGGTCGAACGTGCGGCGCAAAGCGAGCTGGTCGCGTCTTCCGCGCGAGCCGCCCCGTCCCGAGACACCGCAACGGGGCTCGTCGCGATGGGTGAGTACCACTACGCGCGCAGCGTCGTGCAGCGGCGTTCGAGCTCGCAAGGCGACGAGGCTCGGCAAGCCACACCGAATACCGAAGATGCGGCCGCGGCATCGGCCGCACTCCCACCGGCGCCCGTCAACGCCACCGGCTTGCCCGACAGTTTGAAAGCGGGGGTCGAGGCGCTCTCCGGCGTCAGTCTCGACGGCGTCAAAGTGCACTACCGCTCCGCCGAGCCCGCGCAACGGCAAGCGCGCGCATACGCACAGGGCTCGGAAATCCATCTTGCGCCCGGCGAAGAACGACACTTGCCCCATGAAGCGTGGCACGTCGCGCAACAGGCCCAGGGGCGCGTCAAACCGACGCGGCAATTGAAGCGCGCGATCCCCGTCAATGACGATGTGCAGCTCGAACGTGAAGCGGACCGGATGGGGGACGCCGCGCTGCGCGCCGGCAGCGCGCAGCCAGACGCTTCGCCAGTTCACGAGCCGGCAAGCGCCGCATCCCACCCGCAACCCGGTGTCATGCAAGGTGTGTTCACGTATGGCAGCGAGGAGATCAGCGATGAGAAAACGGCGAGCGAGCTGGCAAAGACGCTCTATGGCGAACTGTCCGGTAGCGATAGCGACTCAGCGCTTTCGCTCGAGGATTTCACGTTGGCAATCAAGGAGCTCGCTTTATACGGCAACCACGGCGAGTTGTCGGCTCAGTATTTTGAAAAACTTCTCGAGCATGGAATCGTTCGTGAGACGTTTTCGTTCGAACGTGTCGGCAGACGCCTTGAAACCCATATCCAGGAGGGCGCCAACTTTCCGCCCAAGCGCTCGTCGTTTCACGGCGTTCTGGCTGAGCGGGGACGATTGCAGGCGAAAAACAAGGTCACCGGGACGTCGGCCAAAAAACCCTCTCGCAAGCGCAAGGCGACCGCCTCCGACGGGAGCGAAAGTGAAAACGACAAGACGGACCTGTCCTATACCGACCTCAACGAGCTGCTCGTGGGCGCTTTGCGAACCATCGGACTGTTGCCCAAGGACGCGTCCGACAAAATCATCGAGGATGCCGTCAACGCCGCGCTGACGCACTTCGGCACCACGGGAAACGACGTAAAACTCGATGCCCGCTTCAACACGGACATCCAGCTGATCGTCCACCATCTGCTGCGGTACCAGACGTTCAACCACGGCCCGCTGCAGAACACCGCCAAAAATCGCGACGAGAATGCCTTCAGAGCGCTCCTGCTCGAACAAACGAAGGAAATCATCCGCAAAGCTGCCACCGACCTGCCCAGCATCGTGCCCCCAGCGCCCGATCTCAAGGAAGGAGGCAGTCTCCACGACGCCCTGCCGGCTCCCATCGACAGTAATCGCGCGCTCGCGCATTCCTCGTTCACGGGCGAAATTTACAAAGGCGTGTACAAGCTCAGCCAAGGGCTGCTACGCGAGGCTTATGACAACGCCAAGCGGCAGCAGGCGAGTACGTCCGCGCCTGCGTCGGCCTCGCTCCAAGTGTCCGCTCTGCGCTCGCACCTGAACCCGGCGTTTTTCACCACGCTCGAAAAAGACACGTCTACCGTCATTCCGCCGGGCGGTGGCAAAGCCTACGCCACGAAGCATGCGAATCTCCGTTACGACGAAGATGCCGAATCGTTCGACGAGGCGCCCACGGACACCGAGTGGGATCCCGATACCGATACGGAACTGTACGCGCCCAACGACAATCTGGAACGAGCGAATAAAAAACGCAAAACCATACTCAATACGTTAGGCGTATTCGTCAAGCTGGAAAATCAGAAATCGGCGCTCGACAGAGGCAAGGAGGGGAGTCCCAAGAAGCGCGCCCGTATCAGACGAGGTAACGATCGGCGGGTCGAGCATCTCAATCGACATTACGCAGCGCGGTTCGCCGGCATCGCCTCTGAGTCGAAGTACCGGGCGGACAAGATATCCGCGATCGATACCCGCGTGGCACGTCTGCAAGCCGAGCGCGCTATCTGCGACTTCTTGCTCGGCACGGTCCCCCGAATCGACAGGAATCCACTCAAGAAGATTTCCATAAAGAACCCGGCTCGTAACGTGGTGATAGATTTTCTCGGAAGGACGCCTAAACTCAACGTCGACAAGTTCGCTCAACTCCAGCAGGAAGTCGTGAAAGCGGGAAAGACAGCGGAGGTCGAACAGTACGCGGCGCAGCTCGACGCCGGGACGCGGCAGCTCCAGCGCAAGAAAGCGACGCTGGAGGCGTATTACGCGAGAACGCCGATCAAGAGCATTCTCCGCAGCAAGGCCCACAATCCGCGGGGATGGCGGTCAGAGCATCCCGACGTTTTCGGCGGACTCGGTGACCAGGGGCTCGACAAATTGGCCTCCGGCTCGGGCAAAGACGAAAGCCCGAGCGCCACCATCGACGAAGAGGAAGAAGAGGAGGAAGAAGAAAAAGTGAAAAAGCCGCGGCGTAATAAACCGCCGCGCAAGCGCAAGAGATCGACGAAAGCGAGCATCAAAGGAAAAGAAAAGGCTTCCGACTCTGACGGCTCGGACGCGGACGATGAAGACGGAAGCGGTTCCGAAGACTAACCGCCATGTACACGCACGAACGACATCATCGCAACAAGCGCGCCCCCGAGGCCTCGCAAGCCCGTTCTCCGCAGACGGGCGCACTGCCCGATAGATTGAAGACGGGCCTCGAGGCGCTCTCCGGTGTCGACCTCAGCGGCGTTACCGTACATCGCAATTCGCCGCGACCGGCGCAGATCGGCGCCGAAGCTTTTGCGCGCAACGCCGACATCCATCTCGCGCCCGGCAGAGAACAACGCCTCGCTCACGAAGCCTGGCACGTCGTTCAGCAGGCGCAGGGCCGCGTGGCGCCCGCGGCGAGCCTGCCGCAAGGCACGAGCCTCAACGACGACCCGGCGCTCGAGCGCGAGGCCGATACGATGGGTGCCAAGGCACTTCGCGCGGGAACTTCGGGCGCATTCGAAGTGGCATCGACACATTCGCGAACATGGGCACCGGGGCCGTCGCCGCGCGGCGTGTCATCCGCAATGCCATCGTCCTATCCACGCGGTGTCAGCGTCGTACAAGGTTATTTCACCGACCGAACCAAACCGACGATCTTCAAGACGACCTACATGAAGGCGTCGGAGGCGGACATCAAGGCCGTGCACGACTATATGGTCTGGATGGAATCGCCCGAGCTCGAAGAGTTCGACACGCTGGCCGCCGATACGACCGATCGTGGAACGCTGCAGGGCTGGGTGGAAACGAATCTCGGCATCGATCTCAACGCACTGTTCAGGCAGATGGAGCTCAGGGCCATCCACACCCAATTTCCGCAGACGCGCAGCATCCCGCCATCGTGGGTTGCCTCGACGACGACGTACAACCCGGGCGGACCGCCCATCCTGGTGCAACCCGAAGAGATCGAGGAGCCTAGCGCATCGCAGCACCAAGAGATGCAGATCGATGAGGACGAAGTGAGGCGGACAAGACCGCTCGTCGTCGATTTGACGCAGGAGGAACTGCCGTACCATCGCCAAACGCCGCCGACGCTGAAACTAACCCCGGCCATACGCAGCGACGTGCGCTCCGGCGCCATGCTCACCAACAGTTTTGTCGACTATTCGGCTTCGTTGCCAACTGCACGGCCGTTGAGAGGCCAGGGTACATCATCCATCCAAGGTCAATCCACCGCCATCCTCAAGAAGGCGCGCCAACAGAACCCGGAAAGCAGTAAAAACAAAACGTTATCGCATCATCCGGATACGTTTTGGACGCAACAACCTTATTCCGCGATGGGCCTGCATCCCGTGAACAAAACGGCCAATACGCTCGATGGCGATTACCACCAACTGACGCGTCGAACGGGCACCCAATTGACCGGGATCGTGACCAAGGAAAGCGGCGGCTACACCCGGCCGACGCTCGAGGCCTATAACCGGCATCAGGACCGTGTGCAAACGTCGGCATCATTGCAAAAGAAACTCGACACGGCCAACCTCGAAAAAGTGCGGGAAATCTACGACGAGGCGGAGGCACTGCTCGTCACGGAAGCCGCACGCAACCGCTGGCGTAGCCTGGGCGATGTGCTCGAGCGTCTGGAGATCGCCGTCGCCGAGGAGAACGAGACCGAGGGCGAAGGCGTGTTGGGCGCAATCGCCGACTACTATCTGGAAATGGTCTACGACAACTTGCCGACCGACACTTCGAGCGTCAATAAACTGTTGGATGCCATCGCCGACACACTTCGCGAACTGTGATTCGCTCATAATCATGCAATGGCGCCCCGAACGGCGCGCGCTTGATACCCCTTTTCGCCGCGAACATCGAAGCAGACACCGGAAGCAAGGCTTGGATACGATCAGCAATGCGGCGCCCGCTTATTCATTGGGCCAACTCGTCCGATACATGCTTCGCCTCGGCACACTGGGCTTTGGCGGCCCGGTTGCGCTCGTCGGCTATATGCGTCGCGATCTCGTCGAACGGCTCGGCTGGATTTCCGAAGCGGACTACAAGGAAGGCCTCGCGCTCGCCCAGCTCGCGCCGGGACCGCTCGCAGCGCAACTCGCGATCTATCTGGGCTACGTGCACTACCGGATTCTGGGCGCCACGCTCGTCGGATTCGCTTTTGTCATTCCATCGTTTTTGATGGTGGTGGCATTGGGTTGGGCTTATGCGCATTTCGGCGGTCTCTCGTGGATGCAAGCCGTGTTTTATGGCGTGGGCGCTGCCGTCGTCGGCATTATCGCCACGAGCGCATACAAGCTGACGATCAAGACCGTGGGCAAAGACAAGCTGCTGTGGGCGATCTATCTGACGCTTGCGATCGTTACGTTCGTGACCGAATCCGAGGTAGCCTGGCTCTTTATCGCAGGCGGGTTGATCGGCTGGTTCTGGCGTGCGCCGCCGAAATGGCTGCATAAAGGCGGCGTCAATGCGTTGGCCGCGACGAACCTGGCTGCGGGCGTCGGGATTGCGTCGGCACTCGACTGGCCGTTGCTCGCGCAGATCGGCGTCTTTTTCACGAAGGCGGGGGCATTCGTATTCGGTTCGGGCCTGGCCATCGTGCCGTTTCTGTACGGCGGTGTCGTAACCGAGCATCACTGGCTCAACGACAAGCAATTCGTCGATGCCGTTGCGGTGGCCATGATCACGCCGGGGCCCGTCGTCATCACAGTGGGCTTTATCGGCTATCTCGTGGCGGGGTTTCCCGGCGCGCTCGTCGCGGCGCTTGGCACGTTCGTGCCGTGCTATCTGTTCACCGTGATTCCCGCCCCGTACTTCAGAAGGTATGGCGGCCTGCCCGGGGTGAAGGCTTTCGTCGACGGGATCACCGCGGCAGCGGTCGGCGCCATTGCAGGTTCCGTGATCGTGATTGCAAAGCGTTCGATCGTCGATGCACCAACCCTCGTCATTTGCCTCGTCACCATTGCGTTGCTTTGGCGCTTCAAGAAGCTCCAGGAACCGGTCATCGTCATCGCGGCCGCGCTCTTCGGCCTCGTTGTTTATCCGCTGCTCCGTTCGCACGGCGTCTGACGATGCGTTCCATTCAGCGCGATCAGCTTCGCACCGGCACACCGTAAGCTTTGATGATGCGAGCGTCCTGCTCGGCAGCCGAGAACGACTCCCACTCGAGCCCGTTCACATCGATGCTGCTCGCATAGCCTTCAACGGCATCGTCCTCGAAGCCGACATGACGCAACTGCCCCGCCCGCTCCGGCTTTTCGTTGATCGAGAAGTTCAGCAGATCGGTGCGCCACATGGCGTACTGGCCCGGCACGACGGCGGACGGTGGCTGCCCCAGGCGGCGGCTATAGTCCGAGATCGATTCGTCGAGGTTCGCTACAGCCAGCGCGATATGAAAACGCTTCATGATGGGCTCCGTGGTGGATGATTGGATCGATAGCCCGCTCATCGTAACCACGGCCCCTCCGCCTGACCAGTTCAGTAATCATGCTGGTATGGGCAGTACCCGCCCCGCGCGGGCTCCCCGGCGCACGAGGCGAGACTCGGCGATCCACAGCATCCGGCCCGGTCAATGGTAAAGCAGCGCGATCAGAATGATGATCGGAATCGGTACACCGAGCAGATAGAGCAGGATCGAGCGCATAGCTTGTTCTCCTTCATCGGATGAGTCGAGGGCATGCCGGGTGGCTTTGATTTTCGGTTGGGGACATGGCGAGAAAAACGCTCAGCTATCGCGCAAGCGTCCGCCGAACACCGCCATGAAACTCGCGGCGAACGCACCCATCAGCAGTGAGATGAACAACCATAACGAGACGCGAATGCCCGCTTTACGGGCTGCATCGGCCTCGTCCTTCGCGGCGGCTTTCAGCGATGCGAACTTCTGTTGCAGGCGCATGTAGGTCGCGCTGACACGCGCGACGGCCGCTTGCTGCGACAATCCCGTGTACCGCGCGACGAGCTGGGCTACGTAGTCGGTATCCTGCGCTGACAACGCGTCGTCCGTTGCAAGGCTGTTGAGAAAAATACGCATCACCTCATCCTTGGGCGGCGCGCCACCCGCGGCTGGTTCGCGCATCGTCGTCTCGGACCTGAGCGGTGTCGCGGTGAGCGCAACGGGCGTGGCGACCGGGCTCACGGTCACCGCTCCCGAGCTTGCGTTGGGCTGCGTGTTCGAGCTTGCGGCCATGTTTGCGTTGGCGCTCGCGTTCGTATTGGTATTGCCCCCGCCAGTCGCGCTAGTCGAGCCCGGCGATGCCGCCGCTGTCGCCGCGCTCGCCGGATTGGCCGACATGGCAGGCGTCGCCGCGGCCGGTTGCGCGCCCATCGGTTCGCGAAACAGCGAATCGACGTAGTAGCCGAGCGGCCAGATATTCACGGCTGCCCCGGCGTTGCCGCGATCGACGAGCGCGCTCGTGGACGACGCTTGCATGGCCGCTTGCGCGCCGGCTTTGCTCGCCGCGGGAATAAACACGGCGAAGCACGCCGCTGTCGCCAACGTGGCGAGCGCCCACGTCAAAAAGCCGTGCGCCGTATCGCGAAAGTACACCTCGTCGGGATCGACGGCAGGCCAGCGGCGCCTCAACCGCCCCGCGAGATAGCCGCCCAACCCGGACGTGAGGACCTGCGTCACGCAGATCCAGATGACAGCCGCCACGCCGAACTTCGCGGCCGTTTCGCCCGCCGCGCGCCAGGGCGAGACGGCGGCGAGTCCCAGGCCCGTACCGAGCGTAAGCAGGATCAATCCGAACGCCGCCGCGGCGACGGCGCCCCCAAACACCGCGCCCCAAGAGACGACGCCGGCATGGCGCATCCATTCGGCACGGGTGTCGGGGAGCGTGGCGGTACTGCCGGGAGTCTGGAGTTCAGCCATGGCATGTCTCCGGGCGCCGGGCGCGAGGCCGGCGCGGGTCTGAGATTCGAGCATTCGAACGGAACGACGCATGCCCTCGTCAGCACATATCGTGCCGCCGACCGCGAGCCGGCCGCGGGCCGCTCGGCGGTCAAGCGTCGGAGACGAAACGCGCCCCCTGAATGACGAAAAAACCTGGCATCGCGCCAGCGCAACCCGTAGGCGCTATTGCGGGATTTTGCCGGTTGATGTCCCCGACGCACCCGAGGCACCCTGCGGTGACATACCCTGCTCACGCTTTTGCATCAGCGTGCCGCCCTCAGTGGAGGATGCTTGATGGTTCGGATCCGCATAGCGCATGGTGGCGCCGGGCGCCTGCTGTCCGGATTGTCCGGATTGCCCGGATTGCGCGCCTTGTGCCGCTCCCTGGCCCTGCCCGGATGGTGCGTTCTGCGCCACTGCCAGAGGGCTTGCGATAACCGCTTGCGCACAGGCGGCAATGAGAAATGGCCTGAGGAATTTCATGATGCCTCCCTGATCCTGCCGATCGATCGGGTCGACTGCGAGCGATCGTGCTCGCCACCGCCCACCGATCTTCCGGCAAGCCATGTGCCAGGGCTACCGCATCACTTTCTCCCGCCCGTAGAGCATCATCATCACGATGATCACGAGCCCGAATACCACCTGCCGGAAAACATCGGCGGGAAGTTTGATGCCGATGGCGGCGAAATAATCCTGCGGCTGCAAAACAGAGAGAATCGACTGCAAAAGCGTAATCAGAATCACCCCCGCCACGGTGCCGATATAGGAGCCCCGGCCGCCCAGCACATTGGTGCCGCCGAGCACGATTGCGGCAATCGTGGGCAGAAGATAAGGGTCGCCCATGGCCTGATACGAACGATTGGCCCATCCGGCAAGCAGCACACCGCCGGCGGCCGCGCAAGCACCGGAAAATGCAAACGCGATCAGCGTGACGCGCCGGCTGTCGACACCGGAAAGAAACACCGCCCGCTCACGATTTCCGATGGCATAGACCTGGCGGCCGAATACGGTGCGCGTCAGCAGGTAGACGGTGAGCGCGCCGAGCGCAATCCATACCAGCAACGGATTGGACAAACCCGGGATCAGTTGGCCGCTGGCGAGTTCGATCATCAGTGGGGTCGCGCGGTCCTGCGGCGCGAAGCCACCGGTGTGATAGACCATGAGGCCTTGCGCAACGGCATTCATGCCCAGCGTAAAGATCATCGACGGCGCCCGCAGATAAGCCACGCCCCACCCGTTCACCACCCCGACCAACGCACCGCACAGGATACCGAACGGGACGGCAAGCGGTACGCCGAGCGCGGAGCCGAGAATGCCCGATGCACCGGTGGCCATCATGCCGCCGATGCAAATCGTCCAGGGAATCGAGAGATCGATCTGCCCCATCAGGATCACGATCATCTCGCCCGTCGCGATGATCCCGAGAAAGGCCGCAACCTGAAGTTGCTGCCCGAGGTAATCGAGAGACAGGAAGCCGGGCTTCGCGACGGCACCCAGCAGGAGCAACAGTACGATGCAGCCAAACGCGATCAGTGTCGCGACGTCGATCTTCGGCAAGGAACGCAGCATGGCGGCTTTAGCGGTAAAGGTCGAGCTTGTTGCGCACGCGCAGCAAGCGCAGCGAGCCGAGGCTGACGGCGAACAACAAAACCACCCCGACGAATAGCGGCTGCAGCACCGGATTGATGTTGAAGACAACGAGCAGATCGCCGACGGTCCGCATCACGAAGGCGCCGAAAATGGAACCGACCACGCCGCCTGAGCCTCCGAAGAGCGAAGTACCGCCGATCACGAGCGCGGCGATCGAATTCAGCGTGTAGTCGCCGCCGAGCGCGGCACGCGCTTCGCCCGAGTAAGTCAGGCATGTCAGCAACAGGCCGCCGATGGCGGCGAAAAGCCCCGCGAGCGTGTAGGCGCCAAGTTTCGCTCGCGCAATCGGCACGCCGGACATGTAGGCCGCCTGTTCGGAGGAACCCACCGCATAGGCCGCTCTGCCGATGGTCGAATTTCGATACGGTATCCAGATCAGGACCACCGCGCCCACGATCAACAACACCGACGAAGGCACGCCAAACGTCGAGCGCGTCATCAGATCGGCGAAATCGCCGTTGACGTCACCGCCCGGCTGCGGACGCAACGCGAGCGCAATGCCAAAGTAAATCGCGCTCGTCGCAAGCGTCGCAATCAACGGTTGCAAGCGGCCATAGACGACGATCAATCCATTCACGACACCGCACACGAGGCCTGCCGCGAGCACGCCGACTATGCCGAGCATCGTCATGGCCGGACTGCCCGTGACGATGATCGACGCCAGGCAATTGGTCAGCATGAAAATCATGCCTACCGACAAGTCGAGTCCGCCCGTGAGCACCGGTACCGTCTGCGCCATGGCAACGAGCGCCAACAGCGCACCCTTGTTGGCTGCCGTGTTGACGACGTCCGAGCTCAATCCTGTCGGCTGCGCCGCGCCATAGACGCCGAACATCACGACGAAAATGGCGGCGGCCGCCAGTACGCCGCGCTGCGCGGCGAACGCATAGCGCCAATTTGCGTCGCGCGTTCGAACCTCCATGTCCGCCCCTCGTTCAAGATTCGTCAGATCTATACCGCGTTCGTGTTCGAGGCAGGCCGCTCGGCCGCCGGAGACAAGTTCAGCGCCGCGCCCACGAGATTGCGCTCCGTCAATTCAGCGCCTTCCAGCATACGGCTGATCGTACCGTCGTAGAAGATCGCCACCCGGTCGCAGCAACCGATCAGTTCGTCGTAATCGGTGGAATAGAAAAGCACGGCCGTTCCCTGCTCCGCGAGCCGTCGCAGCAGCAGGTAGATCTCCTGCTTCGTGCCGACATCGATGCCGCGCGTCGGATCGTTCAGCAAGACGATGCGCGGGCGCGTCATCAACCATTTGCCGATCACCACCTTCTGTTGGTTACCGCCCGACAGCGCGGCAACCGGGCCGTCGAGGCCGTCGGACTTGATGGCCAACTGGCGCACCAGCGCATCGAGCCGCTCGGCTTCGGCCTTGCGGTCGATGCGGCCAAAGCGGCTCAGCGTGTCCAGCGCGGCAAAAGACAGATTCTCGCGCACCGTCATCGGCAGCATCAGCCCTTCGTTCTTGCGGTCCTCGGGAATCAACGCCAGTCCGAGCGCGGGCGATTTCGCCTGCCGTGGGCTCGCGATGCGCACGGGCCGGCCGGCCACCTCGATCGTTCCCTCCACGCCGATCAACGCGCCGAACAGCGCCAAGAGAAACTGCCGTTGGCCCTGACCGTCGAGTCCGCCGAGACCGACCACCTCGCCAGGGTGGACCTCCAGCGAGATGTCGTTCAGTTCGCCGGCCCAGGCAAGATTGCGGACCGCCAGCGCCGGCGTTCCTTCGCGCCGCGTCCCGCCGAGCGGCGGAAACGCGCTCGAGTACTCGCGGCCGATCATCATTTGCACCACGGCATCGTCCGACCGGCTGCCCGCGGCAAACGTTTCGATGTAGCGGCCATTGCGAAACACAGTGCATTCGTCGGCGAGCTCGGCGATCTCATGCATGCGGTGGGAGATATAAATGATCGCCATCCCCTCCGCCCTGAGCTGCTTGAGCAGCGCGAAGACTTTCGCGACATCGGCCGCCGTCAACGCGGAGGTCGCCTCGTCGAGGATCAGAACTTTGGGCTGGCGCGCCAGCGCCTTGGCAATTTCGACCATCTGTTGACGCGAGAGCGGAAGCTGACCGACCGGCGTCGAAGGATGGATATCGCCGCCGCCGATCCGGGCCAGCATTTGCTCGGCTCGCCGCCGCTGTTCCGCCCGATCGATCAATCCGAAACGGCGAGGCGGATGGGCAATGCTGATGTTATCGGCAACGGTGAGATCAGGCAGCAGCGAAAGCTCTTGAAAAATGCACGATATCCCGGCGTCCGCCGCCGCTCCGGGCGCGGCGAAACTCATCGGCGCGCCATCCAGAAAGATGCGGCCGCGATCGGGCTGTACGACACCGGAGAGTATCTTGATGAACGTAGACTTGCCCGCGCCATTCTCGCCGAGCAGCGCGTGAATCGAGCCCGCGCGACAGGAGAACTGCACATCCTCCAGCGCTCGCACGCCACCGTATTGCTTCGACACACCTTCCACTCGCAGCAGTGGGTCCGACGTTCCCTCCCGCATCGTCGCGCGTCTCCCTTTTCCTTTTGGGGGGCCGGCGGCGGCCAAGCCGCTCGCCGCCTCTAGCGTTCAGTTGTTCTGGCTGCTCTGCTTCGCGATTTCCTCAGCCGAGAACCCGATGTTGCAACTCGGGAAGTTGTTGCCGGCGAAGAAGCTGCCCGGCAGCTGGGGGAAGACGTTCTTGTCCGGCGTGAACGGCGAGTAATCAACGGAAGTCGGCAGCGCGATGCTTTGCGGTATCACCT
>Ga0209672_100567_pt1 | contig 19645 bp, 21 predicted proteins | sample AraplaCol_mMS_r2_FD_184273 | JGI IMG/M metagenome (GOLD analysis project Ga0209672, IMG submission 184273) | Arabidopsis root microbial communities from North Carolina, USA - plate scrape CL_Col_mMS_r2 (SPAdes) (version 2) | ecosystem: Host-associated > Plants > Roots > Endosphere | place: USA...
TGCAATCCCGGAGCCGCACAGAAGTTCATCGCCGCATGGGCCGACATCGCGGCAAGCGCCGGCATCGTCCACACCGTCGCGCAAGCGATGAGCCGTGGCCAGCTCAACGCTCGCGCGCCGCGCTCGCGCCATGTGTTTCGGCGCGCTACGCGCCCGCTCGTCGTGGCCCCCATTCGCACCATGCGTCGCTCCTTCGTTTGCTTGGTGTGAGATGTTAGCCCGTATTCGTGTCGAGCGACGCACGGAAGATATGGGCGCGCCGAAGCCGCGCGAAGCGGCTCGGCGTACGCACGCATGCCGGGCCCGTTACGCGTAATCAGCGATGGGCACGCAGGAGCAAAAGAGATTACGGTCGCCATAGGCGTTGTCCGCGCGACCGACGGGCGGCCAATACTTGCGCGTAACGAGCGACGGCAACGGATAAGCCGCCTCCTGACGCGAGTAGGCATGACCCCACTCGTTCGCCGTCACGGCAGCGGCCGTATGCGGCGCGTGCTTGAGCGGATTGTCCTCGCGATCCGCGCGGCCTTCCTCGACGGCGCGGATCTCTTGCCGAATGGCGATCATCGCCTCGATGAAGCGATCGAGCTCCTCCTTCGATTCCGATTCGGTCGGCTCGACCATCAGCGTACCCGGCACCGGAAAACTCATCGTCGGCGCATGGAAGCCGTAATCGGCCAGGCGCTTGGCTACATCGTCGACGGTGATGCCGCTCGCATCCTTGATCGGCCGCAGATCGAGAATGCACTCGTGCGCGACGAGGCCGCCGGGCCCCGAATAGAGCACCGGATAATGCGGCGCGAGCTGCTTCGCCACATAGTTCGCGTTGAGGATCGCAACCTCGGTTGCCGCGGTGAGGTTCTTGGCGCCCATCATCGCGATGTACATCCACGAAATCGGCAGAATCGAGGCCGAGCCGTAGGGAGCGGCCGATACGGCGCCGATGCCGCTCTCCGCGCGCCGATAGCCGGACGACGTCTGGTTCGGCAGGAATTGCGCGAGGTGCGGACCGACGGCGACCGGGCCGACACCGGGTCCGCCGCCGCCGTGCGGAATGCAGAACGTCTTGTGCAGATTCAGATGCGAGACATCGCCGCCGAACTGCCCCGGCGCGGTCAAGCCGACCATCGCGTTCATGTTCGCGCCGTCGACATAGACCTGGCCGCCGTGCGCATGCACGATTTCGCAGATCTCGCGCACATTGCGCTCGAACACGCCGTGCGTCGACGGATAGGTGATCATGATCGCCGCGAGCTTGTCGGCATGCTCGGCCGCCTTCGCGCGCAAATCTTCCGTATCGACGTTACCTTGCGCGTCGCAGTTCACGACCACGACCTTCAGGCCCGCCATATGCGCCGATGCCGGGTTCGTGCCGTGCGCCGAAGCGGGAATGAGGCAGATATCGCGATGCGCTTCGCCGCGCGACGCGTGATAGGCACGAATGATCAGCAGTCCTGCGTACTCCCCCTGCGAGCCCGCGTTCGGCTGCAGCGAGACCGCCGCGTAACCGGTGGCCGCAACGAGCATTTGCTCGAGCTGGTCGATCATCTCGCGATAGCCGACCGTCTGTTCCGCCGGCGCGAACGGATGGATCGCACCGAACTCGGGCCACGTCACGGGCAGCATCTCCGACGTGGCGTTGAGCTTCATCGTGCACGAGCCGAGCGGAATCATCGAGCGGTCGAGCGCGAGGTCCTTGTCGGCCAGGCCGCGCAAATAGCGCAGCATTTCGGTCTCCGAATGGTGCCGATTGAAAACGTGGTGGGTCAGATAGGCGCTCTTGCGCACCAGCGCGTCGGGCAGCGCCGTCGCATCGCCGGGCGCACCCTCGCCCGCGGCGCGCGTGAGCGCGGCGTCGAGCGTATCCACGTGTGGCACATCGATCGCACCGGCCGCATGGGCGAACACGGCGAGCAGATCGGCAAGGTCGCGACGCGTCGTCGTTTCGTCGATGGAGACACCCACGCGCGCATCGTCGATGCGTCGCAGATTGATCCGCGCGCGCCGGGCCGCCTCGTGCACTGCCGCGGTCCGGCTACCGGTTTCGATCGTCAGCGTATCGAAGAACGTCTCGTTGGCGAGCGTATAGCCGAGCTGCTTTGCACCGGCCGCAAGCAGCGCCGCGATACGGTGCACGCGTAGCGCGATCGTCCTCAGGCCGTGCGGTCCGTGATAGACGGCGTACATGCTCGCCATGATGGCCAACAGCGCCTGCGCCGTACAGACGTTCGAGGTCGCCTTCTCGCGCCGGATATGTTGCTCGCGCGTTTGAAGCGCAAGACGAAGCGCGGGGTTGCCTTGCGCATCGACGGTCACGCCGACGAGCCGCCCCGGCATCTGCCGTTTGAACTCATCGCGTACGGCGAGGTAAGCCGCATGCGGGCCGCCGAAACCGACCGGCACACCGAAGCGCTGCGAGTTGCCGACGGCCACGTCCGCGCCCCATTCGCCCGGCGGCACGAGCAGCGTCAGCGCGAGCAGATCGGCCGCGGCGACGACATGTCCCCCTGCGGCATGCACGGCCTCGGTCAGCGCGCGATAATCCCGCACATCGCCGTTGACGCCAGGGTACTGAAGCAGCACGCCGAATGCATTCGACTCGGCCGCCTGCGCGGCGGGCCCCACCTTGACCTCGATACCGATCGGCCGCGCGCGTGTGCAAATGACTTCGATCGTTTGCGGCAGCACATCGTCGGCCACATAGAAGATATTCGACTTCGGTTTGCCGACACGCTGCAGCAGCGTCATGGCTTCGGCCGCGGCGGTGGCCTCGTCGAGCAGCGAGGCGTTCGCCATCGACAGCCCGGTGAGGTCGGTAATCATCTGCTGGAAGTTGAGCAGCGCCTCGAGCCGGCCCTGCGAGATTTCCGGCTGATAAGGCGTATAGGCCGTGTACCAGGCGGGATTCTCGAGCACGTTGCGCAGGATGACGGCCGGCGTGTGCGTGTTGTAGTAGCCCTGCCCGATATACGAGCGGAACACCTCGTTCTTGTTGGCGAGCTCGCGCAGCGCCGCGAGCGCCTCCGCTTCGCCCAACGGCTGCGCGAACGGGCCGAGCGGCAGCGTTTCAGTGCGGCGGATCGCCTGCGGAATAACCGCGTCGATCAGCGCGTCGCGGGATGCGAATCCGAGCGCATCGAGCATCTTTTGCTGGTCGGCGGCGTCCGGGCCGATGTGCCGCTCCGCGAAGGCGTCGTGCACTTCGAGCGCGGCAAGCGAGGAAGGGGTGCGGTTCATCAGGCGATCCGGGTGTTCGAGCTTCATGATGGGCGGGCGGTGCGGATGGTGCGTGGTGCGCGGCGGCTTCGGCGAACGAAAGCGAAGCGCGCCGCGCGATAAAAATTCAGTCGACCAGCTTCGAATAGGCTGCGGCATCGAGCAGCTTGTCGGTCGACGCGCTGTCGGCGGGCTTGATCTTGAAGAGCCAGCTGCCGTAGGCATCGCTGTTGACGGCATCGGGCGTATCGACGATAGCCGAGTTCGCTTCGACGATTTCGCCCGAGACAGGCGAGTAAATGTCGGAGGCCGCTTTCACCGATTCGACCACGCCGACTGCGTCGCCCGCGCTCACTTGCTTTCCGGCTTCGGGCAGTTCGAGAAAGACGATGTCGCCGAGCGTGCTTTGCGCGTGATCGGTAATACCGATCGTCAGCGTGCCGTCCGCTTCGGTGCGCAGCCACTCGTGTTCTTCGGTGTACTTGAGATCGGCCGGAACGTTGCTCATCGGATGCTCCTGATAAATGGAAAAATTCGGATAAAGGCGAAGCGCGTTGCGTGCGCCCGGCGTCAGGCGGCGAGCACCTTGCCGTTGCGCACGAACGGCAGTTTTACCACGGTTGCGTTCAACGCCTTGTCGCGAATCTGGACCTGTACGGTATCGCCGGGCTCGACGCCCTTGGGCACGCGCGCGAAGGCGATCGATTCGAGCATCGTCGGCGAAAAGGTGCCGCTCGTGATCTCGCCCTCGCCCAACGGCGTCAGCACTTTTTGATGTGCACGGAGCACGCCCGCCGCCTTGCCGCCTTCCTTGCGCAAAATGAGGCCGACGAAGGCGCGCGTCGCGCCGTTCGTCTCGAGCGCCGGCCGGCCGACGAATGGGCGCGGCGAACTCAGATCGACCGTCCATGCGAGGCCCGCATCGAGGGGCGAAACCGTCTCGTCCATGTCCTGGCCATACAGGTTCATGCCCGCTTCGAGTCGAAGCGTGTCGCGCGCACCGAGACCGCACGGCACGACGCCCTGCGCCCGCAGTGCGTCCCACAGCGCGACGGCGTGCCCCGCCGGGACAATGATCTCGAAGCCGTCTTCTCCCGTGTAGCCCGTGCGCGCGATCGTCAGCTCGCCGAACGGTGTGGCGTCGATCCGCGCCGCATGGAACGGTTTGAGCGGCTCGCTCCCCTCGCGCGCCGCCGGCACGGCTTGCCAGACCTTGGCGCGCGCATTCGGTCCCTGTACGGCGATGATCGCGAAATCGCGGCGCGGCGCGATGGTCAAGCCGAATCCGTGCTCGCCGTTCAGACGCGTGAACCAGGCGATGTCCTTTTCGGCCGTGCCCGCATTGACGACCACACGAAACCATTCGTCAGAGAAGTAATAGACGATCAGATCGTCGACGACGCCGCCCGCTTCGTTGAGCAGGCACGAGTAGAGCGCCCGGCCAGGCGTTTTCAGCTTGCCGACGTTGTTCGCGATCGCGAATTCAAAGAACGCGCGCGCCCGTGCGCCCGTGAAATCGACGGCGCACATATGCGAGACGTCGAACATGCCGGCATCGCGCCGGACGGCCTGATGCTCGTCGATCTGGGAGCCGTAGTTGACGGGCATATCCCATCCGCCGAAGTCGACCATGCGTGCGCCCAATGCGCAGTGGGTGGCGTGAAGCGGGGTGCGTTTCAATTCGGTCATGAAGTGGAGCCTCGGCGCGCTACAGGGTTCGCGAAAACAAAAAAGGGCCACCCCGATCGCGCTGCGCCTCGGTAGCCGCTGGCGTGTGCGATGGATGGCCCCTCTGTCCTCGGTACCTGAGAGATTGCGCTGCCGGGAGGATTCCCTGTTCCGGATTTCGTCCCGGCCAAACGCGCGCCCCTTCGGTGGGCAGCTTGCCGGGACTGGCGCTTCGTGCGCGCCGCTCACCGGCTACTGCCGCTCTCCAGAGTTCGAAAACTGTCGATCAGACGCCAGTTTTCGACGCGGTCGGTCCTTTTTGCCTGAGAGTTTGTGGGTGTGCCCCTTCGGCGGCGTCTCAGCGTGCTCATTCAGCAAGCTGCCGACGCGCTCTCCCGACGCGTGCGCGAAATTTACGCGAGCGCAATGGGCTTGTCAAATCACGACACGTTTTGTCAAACGGCGCCCCGTCGATCGTTGTTCGTTGTTCGTTGTTCGAACGAGGAGCGTGCGCACTGCGCCGCGTGCACTAGAGACTGCAATTGATGGTGCGGTCGTTCCCCGGCTGACAGGTCCAGTCCGCTTGCCGCAGTGCTTTGACGGCGTGTTCCAGCGCCTCCCGCCTTGCGGTTCGTTGCGAGGCGGCTTCGCCGCTTGTCGGGCGCAGCTCGAGAAAATCGATCTGCGCGCGCAGGCGATGGCTCAGTGCGCGGTTGGCGTCGGTATAGACGATGGTTTTGCCAAGATCGCTGCCCCAAAAGCGGTCGAGCGCAGCAACGAGTGCTTGTCCGCCCTTGCTCTGTGCTTCCTGGATAAGGCGCTGCTGTTTTGCGGCTTCGTCGCGATCGCTGCGGGATGTCGAAGGTTGGCTCAGGGTGGCGATGACTTGTTTGGCCTCCTCGCCGGCCGCCGCAAAAGCGGCTTTTTGCGCCTGCGCGATGCGCTCCGGTGAGGCGGGCACATCGTCGGGGACCGGCAGGGGCATCGGACCGAGCTCATCATGAAGCCATGTGACCGCCCGATAGAGTGCATACGCTCCACCGGCATAGCCGGCGCCTTTTAATAAGCTACGGCGATCGATGCCGAACGAACGACCGAATTCCTCTATGCCATTCTTCGCCGTTGACACGCCATCGCGTGTCTTGGTCCAGCCGCGCGCGGCCGTCGTGAAGCCTTGGCCGGTCACCCGTCTCGCAACCTCGCGCCTCGAAAGTTTGTCTGCCGCGTCGCCCGGCGATATGTCTTGAAGCGGTCCCGTGATATTCAAGCGCGTTGGTCCATCGTCCGGCCGCTGCGAATGCGCTGAGCCCATCGATCCGCTGCCGAACGTGTCGTTTCTTCTCGCACCGTCGTCGGGGCCCCCGGGGCCGATCCGTGGAGAAACCATGTCGATACCTTTGTCAGTGGCCTTCGTAGTCGATAGGTATACAGCGGTACCCGCATTGCATCGTCTGTGGAGACGAAGCACGCTCGATTCATGCGAAGTGTTGGCGGCATTGGCGCGTACTTCGGGCGAGCCATGTTGCGCGCATTGGATGAAGCATGCTCGCAGGACTAACTGGTGTCGGCATTATAGGTGCGGCAATTCATAGCTCGTGCTGCGCCCGCTCGCTATCGATTTGCGCAGCACTCCCGCATCGACCAATTCGTTGATATCGCGCAGCGCCGTATCGGGCGAGCATTTGGCGATAGCCGCCCATTTGCTGCTCGTCAGCTTGCCCTCGAATCCATCGAGCAGTTTGTTCAATAGCTTGATTTGCCGCGCGTTCATCGGCACTCCCGCGAAGCGCTGCCAGAACCGCGCTTTCGCCAGCACCGCATCGAGCGTCCCATGGGCCTGCTCGACCGCGTCCTTGAGCGTGCTCAGAAACCAGCTCAACCAGTCGGTGACGTCGAGGCTGCCCTTTTGCGTGCGTTCGAGCACGTCGTAGTACGCCTCGCGCTCACGCTGAATCTGCGACGACAAACTGTAAAAGCGCTGAGGACTGCCGTCCGCGCGCGCCAGAAGCAGATCGCCGATTGCACGCGCGATTCGACCGTTGCCATCGTCGAACGGATGCAGTGTGACGAACCAGAGATGGCCAAGGCCCGCTTTGATCAGCGCCGGCTCGGGTGTCGCGCTATTGAGCCAATCGAGAAAGCGCGTCGCTTCATCGTCGAGACGCTCGGCCGGTGGCGCCTCGAAATGCACTCGTTGCCGACCAATGGACCCGGAAACCAATTGCATCGGGCCTGTCGCGTCATCGCGCCAACGTGCGACATTGAGTCGTACGAGCCCCGAGTAACCGGTCGGAAAAAGCGCCGCGTGCCATCCAAACAGCCGCTCGCGCGTCACCGCGGTCTGGCAGTTCAGCGTAGCGTCGAGAATCATTTCGACAACGCCGTCCACATGACGATCCGCGGGTGTAAGCGCGCCGATATCGACACCGAGATGCCGCGCAATCGACGATCTCACTGACACAGCGTCTAGCCGCTCGCCCTCGATTTCGCTCGTCTTCGTCACATCCGCCGTCAGAGCAGCGAGACTCGCCTCATTGCGCAGCCCGCCTCCCACGTCGGCGAGGCGCCCAAGCAAAAGGCCTTGGGAACGGCTGACGTCAGCCAGCAGACCGGAGAGGGTCGCGAGATCGTATCGCCATGAAGGCCAGTCGTCAGCCGCCCAGATGTACATATATTCTCCGCATAATCTGCGGAGAATATATGCGCTAATCGCCGCACCGGCAAGCTACGTCCGGGCCACTCACGCTTCAGCCACCTGCACAACGAGCTTTCCGAAGTTGCGTCCCTGAAGCAAGCCGATGAATGCGTCGCAAGCGTTTTCGAGCCCCTCGACCCGATCCTCCCGCAACTTGATCCGCCCCGCATCGACCCAGCCGCTCATCTCGCGGCGGAATGCGTCGAAGCGGTCGCCAAAGTGATCGAGGATGACAAACCCCTGCATGCGGATGCGTTTTTGCAGCACCGTCGCCATGACGGCGGGCAGACGATTGGGCCCAGGGGGTGGCGCATCATCGTTGTAATGAGCGATGACACCGCACACCGGCACCCGCGCGCCCACGTTCAACAGCGGCAGGACGGCGTCGAACACCGCTCCCCCGACGTTCTCGAAATAAACGTCGATCCCATCAGAACACGCGGCCGCAAGACGGGAGGCAAACTCCGGATGGCGATGATCGATCGCCGCATCGAAACCCAGTTCCTCCGTCAGATATCGGCACTTATCGGGTCCGCCGGCAATGCCGACAACGCGCGCACCTTTGATTTTCGCCAGTTGCCCGACCATCGAACCCACCGCCCCCGAAGCCGCCGCGACTACGACGGTTTCGCCTTCCTTCGGCTGCCCGATGTCTTCCAGACCGACGTATGCGGTAAACCCCGGCATCCCCAGCCCGCCCAACGAAAGCGATGGCGCAACCTCTTGCCCGAGCGAGATCAGATCGTTGCCGTCCGACAGCGCATAGTCCTGCCATCCCGAGCTACCCAATACCAAGTCGCCTTCGCGCCACTGGGGATGTTTCGAGGCGACGACGCGACTCACGGTACCACCCACCATCGTCTCGCCGATCGGGATCGACGGCGCGTATGCAGGGCCGACCTCCTCCATCAGGTTGCGCATGTAGGGATCGAGCGACAGATAAATCGTGCGCAGCAGAACTTGGCCGTCAGCCGGTTCGGGGACGGCCACTTCTTCCATGCGGAAATCCGCAGGCGTAGGCAATCCGCGGGGTCGCGCGGCCAGGACTACTCGACGATTGACGGTATCGGTTTGCGGCATCGTATGACTCCTTCGTATCGAACATCGAATAAGAGGGAACGACAATCAATGATGTGTCACGCCATCGGGTGTATCGCGGCACATAGAGTAGACCAGTCGTCTAGAAAGCAAATAACAAAAAGGCGGGAAATCAATGCCCACCCGCCCTCAAACGTTGCCGAGCATTTGGCGTGTGCATTTCATCGCCGTGTCGAGCGGCGTACGGTCACGCGTGATCTTGGCCAGCAGGCTCGCGCCGAGCCAATTTTGGTACAGCGTCATCGCCGTACTGGTTGCGTCGAGCGATGTCGGCAGTGAGCCATCGCTCCCGCCTTCCTCGATACAACGGGCCAGCCGCGCCGTAATGGCTCGCGTGCCCCGCTCGAGCGCAGACCGCATTGCATCGGACAGATCCGACACTTCCGCGCCCAGCTTGACGACGAGACACCGGCTTTGCGCCTCATCGCCCGTTTGCGATTCGAGCCAGTCGACGAAATAGGCCATCAGCCGTTGCTGAGCCGTACCGGGCTGAGTCAGCAAACCATTCGTTCGCTCGAGGTAGCTGTCGAAGTAGGCTTCGAGCACCGCCTGCCCGAACGCCTCCTTCGATGAAAAGTAATGATAGAAGGAGCCCTTCGGCACTTTCGCCGCGGACAGCACTTCGGTCAGGCCGACAGCGGTAAAACCCCTGCTCAAGAAAAGCGGATGCGCGACATCAAGAATGTGCCGGCGGACATCAGTGGACGTGGGTGCGGTACTCATGGAGGTAAAATTAGCATGGAATAGACCGGTCGTCTAGTAAACGACGCGACGCCGAGTCCACTTCATTCCAACGGCAGCCGGATCGACACACTAAGCCCGGACTGATTCGCTCGATCCGCAAATTCGAGGTGGATCTGGGCGCCGATACGATCGGCGATCGTCTTGACGATCGACAGCCCCAGCCCTGACCCGACCTGATCGCTGCCGAGCGTGCGATAAAAAGGATCGAAGACACGCGAACGTTCATCGGATGCAATGCCCGGCCCATTGTCGATCACCCGCAACACGACATGCGTTGACGTCTTTTCCATCGACAGGTCGACTCTGCCGCCTCGCGGCGTGTAGCGAATGGCGTTGTCAACGAGGTTCTTCACGATCGCGGTGAGATCGAGCTCGCTTACCCGCAGCGCCGCATCCTCGTTTCCTTCGACCCCGACATCGATCTCCTTCGACTCCGACAGCGGCATCAGGTCTTCGAGCACGCGCCGATAGATATGCTGCACGGACACCGCCTCGGACGCCCGCGGCGGCTCCGAAGACGATTGCGCGCGGGCCAGCGTCAGCAACTGATCGAGCAGGTTGCGTCCGCGCTCGATGCCCTGGCGCAGCGAACTCAATCGCTCGCGCGCCGTGGCCGACATCTCCGCGTCGGCCAGGCGTTCCGCTTGCAGCGAAAGCGCGGTCATCGGCGAGCGCAATTCATGAGCGGCATCGGCAACGAATCGGTGTTGCGCTTCCATCGATTGCGCAACGCGCGTCAATAGCCGGTTGATCGCCACGACGAAGGGGCGGACTTCGACCGGCAAATGACGCGTTTCCACCGGATGCAGCTCACGCTCGGCGCGCTGATCGATTTCCGCGGACAGCGCGGCGATAGGCCGGAACATCTTGCGAACGAGATCGGCGATCAGGAAAAAGAGGATTGGCACGAGAATCAGAAATGGCATCGACGTGCGCAAGGCGGAATCGCGCGCAATTTCATCGCGCACGTCCGATTCCTGCGTCACGGCGATCCGGCCGCCGCTTGCCGCCGTTTTGACGAGAACGCGAAACGATTCGCCGTTGATACGCAGCGTGTGCGCACCGTCGGGCAAATCAGCCGGAATCGGCAACCGCGCCCTGGCATTGCCGGAACCCGCGTCCTGTTGCCCGGCTTGCGAAGGATCGGCGAGGTATTCGACGACCACGCGGGAATCCTTGTTGTCGCTCTCCCATGTCGCCGCGGCTTGCGAGCGAAGGAACGGAACACCCTGCCCGTCGATCAGCGTCGCGATTTGCCGCAATGTATCGTCTTGCAGTTCGTGCGCTTCGTGCAGTGCCGATACGAACGAAAAGATGCCGGCAATCACGGCGACGACGAGCACCGCCAGCGACAGCGAAAACGACAGTTTGAGCTGGAGGGATGCGTTCAGCCGCCTTTTGAAACCATCCATCCCACCCCCCTGACGTTTTTGATGATGTCGCTGCCCAGCTTGCGCCGAAGCGCATGAATCAGGAACTCGACGGCGTTGCTTTCCACCTCTTCTCCCCAACCGTAGATGCGATCTTCGAGATCGCGGCGCGAGAGAATCGCGCCCGGCCGGATCAACAAAGCGTGCAAAAGGGCGAATTCGCGATTGGAAAGCTGCACCGGCGCCGAGCCATCGGCCACCGCTTCTCGCGTAGCCGGATCGAGCGATACGCGGCCGTTGCCGAGCACGGGTGCCGCATGCCCCGCTTTGCGGCGAAGCACAGCGCGCATTCGAGCCAGCAGCTCCGCCATTTCGAATGGTTTCAGCACGTAGTCGTCCGCGCCGCCGTCGAGCCCGCGTAGACGATCGTCGAGCCCATCGCGCGCGGTGACGATCACCACCGGAACCGCGTTGGCCGCGGCGCGAATCGTGGCGAGGACCTGAAGGCCATCCTTGCCGGGCAACCCGAGATCGAGCAGGACGAGGTCGTAATGCTGCGTCTGGAGCGCGCTTAGCGCGGCTTGACCGCTCTTGACCCAATCCGTTGCATAGGAAACGTCTTTCAATGCATTTTCAACGGCCTCGCCAATCATGGGATCGTCTTCGACCAGCAATACCCGCATTCATCCTCCGTCGTCGATGCTCGTCGATGCCCGCTCGCAATCAATGCGTCGCTTTCGCCGCCCTTTGCCGGAAAATCAGAATGCTGAGAACGATGAAGCCGAACAGCGCAGCGGAGGCGGAATAACGGCTCATTGCGAGACCGCCCGCGTTGAGCGGCTTATCGAGAAAGTCTCCGACAGCCGCGCCGAGTGGCCGCGTCAATACGAATGCTGCCCAGAAAAGGACCGTGCGCGAGATGTTCGACCAATAGTAGGCCGCGGCGACGAGAACGAGCAAACCGCCAAAGACGAGCGCGGCGCCGCCGTAGCCCAATCCCATGCTGTCCGCGGTCCAATCGCCGAGCGCGGTACCCAAAGTCTGGGAGAACATGATCGTTACCCAATAAAACGTTTCGGCTTTGGGTGTGCTGATCGTACTGACCGACACCGAACCCAGCGTGCGGTACCAGACGAAGAGCGAAATCAGCAGAAGCGCCAGCAGCAGGCTCGAGCCACCCGCGTATCCGATGCCCAGCGAACGATCAGCGAAATCGGCCATCGTCGTGCCGACCGTCGTCGTGGCGATGATCGTGAGCCAGTACAAGAAGGGATGAAACCCGTTTGCGCGAATTTGGGCTATGACGGCTGCGATAAATATCAAAGCGAAGATACCGGTCCCGATCAGATAGCCGAGGTGCATCGACATCGTGACCGCATCGCCGCCTGTTTCGCCAAGCGTCGTCGCGGCGATTTTGATGAGCCAGAACCCGAGCGTAATCTCAGGGACCTTCGTCAGTGCATGTTCGGTTGATTTCATCATCGTGCATTTTCCTGTTGTGCAGGCGTCGCCTTGCAGTCAGTCCAATCGCTGCAGAACTCGTGCCTCGGTCCTTACCCATCCTGGAAGGCGCTATCTACGCACCCACCCCAATGCAATGAATTTGCCGAAAAGCAAACCATGAATGAATATCGCCGTACGATAAATAAGGGGCAAATAGCGGCCTATCACGTGTCGTGTGAGTACGATGCTCAGAAACGAGACCGCGAGCGCACCCACCATATCGAACGGGAAATGAACACCCAGATAGATGCGCGCCCATGCGACGGGTAATCCGAGCAACGCGAGCGCCGCCCCCAGCCGAGGAAGGTTGCCGGGCAGCAGCAGCGCAAATGCAGTCGACCACCAAAGCGTCAAGTGATCGCTCGGGAACGAGGAATCAGGCGCATGGGTGAGGAAGGTGTGCCCTAGACCGATGACGAACGGCCGCGGGTGCATCCATGCAAGGCTGATCAATTGATTGAGGCCGAGCCCAATCAGCGCAGCAATGGAAGCCTCGATCAGCGCCTTGCGCGTGCGCTCGCCACCGCGCAGCCAACCGATCGCGATCGTTGCGGGAATCAGCCAAATGAAATATTCGGCAAAAAATAACGCCATCGCAATGGATAGCCGGCCGGGGTTAGCGGGCGCGTTGAGCCACAGAAAAAGCGCTTGATTGAGTCCTTCCATGAATTTTCCGGTGCGTGCTTGGCCGTTCGTGACATGACAGGGTCCGTCACGCGGCCAAGCGGGAGCTGACAACAGTAGCCAGGAGGGTACCGCGGCAAACTTAGGTGAGACTGAGGAGTCTATGGGGGCGTTTCATTTCATTTATTTCAAATAGCCTTCGATTTCCAAGCATGTCGACGACATTATCGTGCAGGGCGTAGGTGCGGAATGAACTCCATGGCGCTCATGCGATCAGATCAGCGCCACATTTCTAGCGTCATCCGACATAAACAGCGGTATCGGAGGAAAAAGACCAATGGCTAGCGCCGTGCAATCGAACCGGATCGATCCTTCCGATTATGTGACGCAGCACCTGCATCATTTCACGACATCGTCTCAGCAAACCGGATGGCCATTCAACGGCCATCATGCGGTCGCGTTCCCCAATCCCTATGCACTACTCTTGCCGGTCGCGCTTTTCGTTGTGCTGGCTTCGTTCGCAGCATTCAACGATCGCGGGGCCGTATTCCGGCTCGTTACGCCGATGAGTCTGCTACGACGCCTCTCGGTCTGGTGGTCGTGTGCGTGGAGGCTGTGGGTTGTGAGCCTCTTGATGGGTTTAGTGAGCGCGATTGCTTTCGCGCAGTTTGCGCGAAGGCTACAGGCGCCGATGATGCAGCAGGCCGTGAACCTCGCGCATGGCGACGGATGGTATGCGAACCTGGTGGCGGCCGCGGCGGCAATGGTGCCGCTCGTGGCCGGCCCGTTGGTCGTCGTGCTGCTGAGTCTGCCCGTGACAGGCTATGTGATACGGCGCGCACTGGCAACGCACGCGCTTGCGGTGCCTGAGATGCTCAATGTTTGGCAGGCGACGTTATTGGGCGCGACCACGCTCGTATGGACAGGCATCGGTACGCTCTTGGTGGCCAATTTGACCGTGCCTTTTCAGCGAGACGTGGCGGCCGGGCTGGACCTGCTGTTTTCCGTGGTTTGGGGGATGTATGTCGTATTGCCCCGGCAGATTCGGCGGGCCAGGCGGATGGTGGCGGGCGCGCACCAAGCGTAAGGCGACAACCTCATCGCAAGATGCCTTCGATCTGCTCGAGTGCGATGCGCACCGCCTTGCGCACCTCCGGGTCACGATCCTCCAGCGAATGCCGCAGCGCGAGCAGCGAACCGGGCACGCGCAGTCGCCCAGCGCCAGCGCGGCTTCCTTGCGCAAGTTGCTGATCGGATGCGCGAGCAGTATTGCAACGGCGGGAGCGGCTTGCGGGTCGCGCAGCTGTCCCAGCGCCCGTGCCGCGCGCAGCCTGACTTGCCAATATTCGTCGTCAAGCGCGACGACGAGCGGCTCGCGAGCCGATGCCACCCCGAGCTTGCCGAGTATGGTCGCGGCCTGCTCGCGGACTTGCCACGCGTCGTCGGTGAGTGCGGCGATCAGCGCGTCCACGATGGTGGGATCGGCGGGTGAAGCAAAACCGAGCGAGCCGACTGCCGCGCGCCGCACGTCTGTGTGCGTGTCACGCGCAGCGAGCGATGCCAGGAACGGAAGCGCGCGCGCATCTTTCAGCCAGCCCAATACTGCGACCGCTTCCAGCCGAACATCAGCCTGCGCTGCTGCAAGCGCCTCCATGGCAGGATCGAATGCTTCCGCGAAGCGCAGCTCACGCAGTCCGCGCAGCGTACGAACGGCTCTTGTCGCGTCGCCCACCGGCACAGTACAGGGCCCGACGATGATTCTTTGAACTCGGAGAGGCTTTGTACCGCCTGGGTACGCACGGTGTCATCGTCGTCGAGCAAGGCTGCGCACAGCGCCTCGACAACCTCATCCGACTCCCATGAGGCCAGCACGGCCGCAGCCTCACGCCGGACTTCGCGCGCACTGTCCTCACGCAGCGAGACGAGAAACGCCGGCACGAGCGCGGCATCCCCAAGGTCCGTGCGCTCGAGTAGTGCCACACGGCGCACGGCCGCGTCGGCTTGCTCGAGACGCGCAAGCCAGGGACCGGCTTCGGCAGTATCACCGCCATCAATCCCGGCAGAATGTTCGCGTAGTTCGGTATTCATCGCTTTCCTCTTCCGCCCGCAGTGTGTCCCCTCGCGGATACATCGCGTGATAGCGGAAGGGGCGGTGTTGCCCCGGTGTATGCGGAAAGGGATCGGTTTATTGCCGCAAGGCGAGGGAACAGTCTAGACAGGCTTTGGCGGCGACCCAACGAAGCTTTTCTGCTATGTATTTTCGGTGGACGGCGGAAGCGCTTTGGGCGGCAGGACGATGTCGCGAATTCGAGTGAATCGGGGAGAAAGGAAACGGGCGCCAAAGCGCCCGGGGAGCGCGAGGTCGTTGTACCGGCTAAGCGGGGTAGCCCCAAGCGGAAACGAGCCGATTTCACTCCGGCAGAAACGCTGGACTCAAGAGACCTGCTGTTCCATCGACCACGGACGGGCCTCCGGAAAAACGTCCAATCCGGAAGGCTGGCGCATATTCGATTGGCTTGGGCTTCACTCCGGCAGGAACGCCGGATCCAGCACCTGCTCCATCGCCCACGGACAGGTTTCAGGGAACCCCTCAAGGCCCGTTTCGTTTTCAGCGCTCAACACGGCTTTGCTCCACACCACATCGAGCCATTGCGCGTCGTTGAACTTGCCTCGTAGACTCGGCGCTTCGTTCAGCACGTAGGCCACATCCTTGCGCTGAACCGCAATAGTGCGTGTCCAGCTCTTACCCCGCAGGGCAGGCTGATACTGCCATTTGAGCAAGTGGGCCAGCAGCACCGTCATACGACTGGCCAATTCGCGTTGTTCGCTCTTACCCACGTCCTCGATTTCCTCCGCGATGTGTTCCACGTCGATCGCCGAGAGCTTGCCCGCGCGCAACAACGCAACCTGTTCCTTGGCCCATGCCACCACGTCCTTCTCGTAGCTCGTTCCCATTTCTTGGCCCCTAAGCTCAGTCACGCATGGTGCCATTTTAACCATTCCCATCACTCAACCTATTTCTCCGTCTCGCCCTCGGCTTTCGCCTCGGCGTCCAGTGCTTCCAGTAAGTCGGTCACCGTCGCCGGCGGCTCATCCTCAGGCTTCAGTGTCGCACGCGTGAGCCGCGCCGGGTGCGTAGCCGAATGGATATCCTTCAGTGCCCGGATGCTCACCCGCGTGTAAACCCGCGTCGTCTTGATGCCCGCGTGCCCCAGCATCGCCTGGATGTACCGCACACGTCGGCCCCGTTTTCCAGCATCTGTGTGGCGCGACCAATGTGCTCACCATCGTCATCAGCCCGGTTTCCAGCGGCGCAGGTATATTGCCGTTCGTATCGATGTTCGGGTTCAGCAGTGCCCCGGTTGCACCGCCTATGGCTCCATATCCAGCACCCGAGGCACCCGCTGACCGCAACGGCTCGCAAACCTAGACGCGGCGCGGCTTCGCGGTCCGGCATCACCTAGATGCGGTCCGGTAGTGGCGGATTTTTTGCCTAGACGCGGTTTTAGGCCCTCCGAGGCGCGAGCGAAGGAAGTTAAAGAGCGATGGCACAAACGCCGACGGGCCGATTGTATCGGCCCGTCGGGATAGCAAGAAGGGATAGGGAGTGCCGCAGAAGCGCGGCTAAGGAGGAAGCGCCATCGCAAGCCCGCCGGGCCAAGACGGTACAGCAGCACCTTACAGCAGGGCTTCCAAGCCCTTGCGATCAACCAGATCGAGCAACTTCAGCGAAGGGCCGTTCGGATGCTTTTGCCCCTGCTCCCATTTCTGTACCGTCGAGATACTCGTGTTCAGGCACGCCGCGAACACTGCCTGACTCGCCTTGGCGCGCTGGCGCAGTCGCCGAATCTGCGCCGCGCTGTATTGCTTGATCGGTGGCAGACACAACGCGTCGAACTCTCGCATCGTCACCGAATCCATCAGCCCGATCTCGTGCAGGTCTTGCGCCGTCTCATGCAGCGTCTTCAGCAGTCTGTCACCCATCGCTTTCCACCTCATATAGCTTGCCTGTGCTCAGCGCCTCACGTAGCTCCCGAGCATCGTAGCCCAGTAGCTGCAACGCCAGCCGTTTCAACGTCTCCAGCTCTTTGTCGCTCACGTTGGACCGCTCGTTTTTCGCAAAGCCGAACACGAAGAAGGCTCGATCTCCCACCCGCAACGCCAGCAGCGTACGCACCCCGCCGCTCTTGCCTCGTCCGCCAATGCCCACCCGCTTCTTGAACACATGACCGCCCAGGTTCGCATCAATCAGCCCTCGGCTTATCTCATCCATTGCCACGAGCAACGCCGCATCGCTCACACCTTCCTTGTCGGCCCAACGCGCAAACATCCTGGTCTTGAAGACCCGCATAGCGCTCCTTTTTCTTGCTGAACATTATAGCACTGCGTGCTATAGGCCATCATCGACCTCGCTAGCCGCCTCCTCATCGAGTGCGGCCAGTAAATCTACCGCCGCGGGCCCTTCGTCTTCGAGATCAATCCGATTTTGGGCCGTTCGCCGGAGCCGCGCCGGATGCGTCGCCGAATGGATATCCTTCAGCGCCCGGATACTCACCCGCGTGTACGCCTGCGTCGTCTTGATGTCCGCGTGCCCTAGCATCGCCTGGATGAACCGAACGTCCGTCCCGTTCTCGAGCATCCTCGATACCGCCTCCGGGATTTGTGCCGACTGCCGGTGCTGGACGTGTAATGAATGGACTTCCCGGCTGCAGGATAGCCGTTTCTACGAAGTTCGCATTTGTTACGTTCTCCGGAGGAATGCCGTAGAGGCCAGGATAGTTCGGCGTAGTTAGCGGATTTTGCAACGACCAGAATTGCGCTTCGGCGGCGTGGCTTTGGCCAAGCGTGCCGATTCGGAACAAGGTCGCTCCCTGCTGAACCTGGCCGATCGCACTAAGCGCAGCCGGCGTATAGGATTGAAAGGCCGGGCCGTACGGAGTTCCAACACTATTAGCAACGCCTTGTACCTGCGCGCTATACACGTTCGGCAGATCCACGTCTCCTGCTGTCGGCACGTAACTCGATGCAGAAGCTCTCGCGCCGGACATCGCTAGCGTCTCGGCTTCCCCATCGGCTACGGCCCCCTCCCACGCCCTTGGCGATCAGCGCAGCCGTAAAGAACGCCGACCCAGGGCCGATCTGATCACCTGGCGTATAGGGCAAACGCAAGCCGTCGAGCGAGATGTATCCGGGATCACCTGGCGAAGCAAATGGCCCTCCATTTGGAATATTCGCTACGACCTCTCCGACGTTTACCAAGCCGTTCCAGACGCCCGACGCCGTATTCTTGGCCATCTGCAAGCAGCTTTCCGGATGCCCCAAGCAGTTACTCATCGCTTCGTTCGCTGCAGCGTTTGCACCCGCCATCGCATTCTGGCCAGCCAAGCCCGCAAAGACACCTCCGGTAAGCGTCGCGAGTCCAGCAATCGCGGCAGCCTGTCCTGACGTGACGTTCGGATTGCCGCCGGTGACCGCACTCGCGATGAACGGCGTCAGCGCCGCGCTCGCCGCTCCACCAATGGCCCCATATCCAGCACCCGAGACAACTTTGACCGCAACGGCCCGCAAACCTAGATGCAGCTTGGCTTTGCAGCCCGTCGTCGCCTAGACGCAGTTCGGCCAGGAGGATTTTTTGCCCAGACGCGGTTTTGCGGCCCACCGAGGCGTCGACGAAGGTATTAAAGAGCGAGGCGCGCAAGCGCCGATGGGCCGATTGTAGCGGCCGGTGAAGCGCGCAGAAGGTAGAGAGCCGCCCTATGCGGCTAAGAGGGGAAGGCCAATCGGTCAGTTGCCATCAATTCGAGATCGGTGTATAAACACCTATACACCGATTCGAGGGAAACAGCCATGAATTCAGTACGTTGGAACGTCGCCGTGTCGGCCGACACCGATCAGTCAGTTCGTATGTTCCTTGCCTCCCAAGGTGGAGGCCGCAAGGGTGATCTGTCGCGCTTCATCGAAGAAGCCGTGCGTGCCCATCTGCTCGAGCTATCGGCCGAACAGGCCAAGATGGCCAATGTTAACGTCAGCGAAGCTGACCTGATGGCCATCGTCTCCGAAGCGGTGCAATGGGCGCGTGAACATTGATGCGGGTCGTTCTAGACACCAATATCCTGCTGAGCGCCCTTATCTCTCCACACGGCTCGCCCGACATCATCTATCGTGCTTGGCGAGCCGGCCGCTTCGAACTCGCCACCTCAACCACACAGCTCGACGAATTGCGCCGCGCCAGCCGTTACCCGAAGTTGAAGGCCATTTTGCAGCCGCATCTTGTCGGCACGATGATCAACAACCTACAGCGCGCCATCGTCCTGAATCATCTGCTGGTGAACATCGAGACCGATGATCCCAACGATGCCTTTCTGCTTGCGATGGCCCAGACCGGCGAAGTGGACTACCTCGTGACCGGTGATCATCGCGCCGGACTCTTGCAGCGAGGCAACCTTGACCGCACTCGCATCGTTACGCCCGCAGCATTCTGTGCCGAAGCACTCTAACTGACGCTCATGCCATTGGCGCTCGTCGATGGCTTCGACTTAGCTAATGCCCTGCTCGTCCGTCTCTTCGGCGTCGAGCGCGGCTAGCAAGTCAGCCGCCGTCTGTCATCTTCCGCCATATAGGAGCCACCGGGCTTCCGGCATAAAGGAGCCGGGGCGTTTTCGGCATAAAGGAGCCACTTCGTTTCCGGCATATAGGAGCCAGCCGGTTTTCGGCATATAGGAGCCAG
>Ga0209672_100568_pt1 | contig 19633 bp, 22 predicted proteins | sample AraplaCol_mMS_r2_FD_184273 | JGI IMG/M metagenome (GOLD analysis project Ga0209672, IMG submission 184273) | Arabidopsis root microbial communities from North Carolina, USA - plate scrape CL_Col_mMS_r2 (SPAdes) (version 2) | ecosystem: Host-associated > Plants > Roots > Endosphere | place: USA...
CTCGACGCAGTGTTGTCGGCGCTCGCGCGCAACGCCGATACGCTGAAGCTTGCGGGCATCGAGTTCTACGAAGGCATTCTCGCCGACGAATCGGCTGTGCGCGCGTTCTTGAGCCGCGCACTCGGCACGACTCGCCGGCTCGTGACGCAAGGGCGCTTCGCCCGGACGCCGGCCATTCTCTCGGGCGCAGGTTCCGCGTGGTACGACATCGTCGCCGAAGCATTCGCCGCCGAATCGGCCAGTGGGCGAATCGAGGTGATCTTGCGTCCCGGCTGCTATCTGACCCACGATGCCGGCATCTACGCGAAGGCTCAGGCCGGCGTGCTCGCGCGCAATCCGATCGCCCGCAAGATGGGCGAAGCATTGCTGCCGGCCTTGCAACTATGGGCCTACGTGCAATCGATTCCGGAGCCTGATCGCGCGATCGTCGGCTTCGGCAAGCGCGACACGGCGTTCGATGCGGGCGCACCCATCGCCGCGCGCCACTACCGCCCCGGTACGAAGGCCCCGCGCGATATTGCGCCCGATGAAGGCTTTGAAGTCACGAACATGATGGATCAGCACGCCTATTTGCGCATCGTGCCGGGCGCCGATCTGAAGGTGGGCGACATGCTCGCGTTCGACATTTCGCATCCCTGTCTCACGTTCGACAAATGGCGGCAACTCCTTGTCGTCGATGCAGACTATCGTGTGACGGAAGTCGTGGAGACCTGCTTCTGAACCGGTGCGGCGGTTTCCGCGATACGCGCTTCGAGCTGGCAAAGCGCCGACGAAAGCGCGGCTCGCGCATGCTCGGGGAGTGCGCCCATCGTCTCGCGCAAAAAGGCGTTGCGCCGCGGCAGGCTCTCCTCGACAGCGGCGGCACCCGAGCGCGTCAGCGCAACGTTGGTCACGCGGTTGTCGCGCGTATCGGTGCTGCGGGCGACCCAGCCGAGCAGCTCCAGCGCTTTCAATTGCCGCGTGAGCGCACCCGGATCGATACGCAGTTGCTCGACGAGCCGCTTTTGGGACCATTCGCCTTGCTCGGATGCCAGTGCGCGCAGGATCCGCCAACGCGTCATCGGATGGCCCACCTGCGCCTCGAATGCCGACATGAATGCGCGGTAAGTCCGGCCGAACTGCTGGACGGTAGTGACGTAATCGTGGTCTTCCATGGAGCGTCGTGCCTGATTCCCAAACTCATTCGGCGGCGGGCACCGGTTCGGCGGCCCGCGTAATCTTGATGCTCGGCACGCGCCGGCATTGCCAGATCGAAAACACGGCGACCACCATCGCGACGGCAATACCGGCATGGATGGCCGCGACGAGCGCCTCGCGCGAAGCTTCGATCAACGCCACGCCGTCGAGCCCCCGCGCGGCCAGCTCGCGCGCGAGCGTGTGCTGGGCATCGATATTCACGAGTATCTGCGGATCGCGCAGTCGATCAAGCCAGGCCGTCGCGCGGCCCGTCGTGAGCGCATCGCGTACGCCATGCTCGTACATCCGCGTGACGAGGGTCCCCGTGAACGCGGTGCCGATCATACCTCCAATCATGCGCAACGACTGCAACAGCGCCGTTGCGATCCCGAGATGCTCGCGGCCCGCGGTTTGTTGCGCGAAGACCGTCAGATTCGGCAAAACGAAGCCAAGCCCCAGCCCACCCGCCATCATGAACACCATCAGCAGGGCATGCGGCATCGCGCGCGTGGCCAGCACGGTGCCGAAACATGCGAGGGCGAGCAGGGCAAAACCCACGTACAGCATCGTGTTGGGGTTGCGGATTCGCGTGACGACGCGCCCATTCGCGATACTGCCGATCGTGATGAATACCACGAGCGGGGTGACGGCAAGGCCCGCATCGCGGGGCGACAGGCCGAAGCCGCCTTGCAGCAATAGCGGTGCATAGAACAGCAGCGAGAACATCGAGAAGCCGCCGAGCACCGAGAGCGAGAAAAGCGCAGCCAACGAGCGGTTGCGGAACATGTCGAGCGGCAAAATAGGCTGCGCGTTCGCGCGCTCCCACTTCAGCAAAATGAAGGCGGACGCGAGACCGATCACCGCCAGCGCGACGACACGTGGCGTGAGACCGTCGTGCGCGACCCATTCGACGAATAGCTGCATCGCGCTCAACGCCACCGCAATCAGAAACGCCCCCATCCAGTCGAGCCGCACACGCGCGGTATGAGCCATATGCCGTAGATGCGGCAGATAGCGCCAGACGAAGATGAACGAAAGCAAGCCAACCGGCAGATTCACGTAAAACGCCCATCGCCACCCCCAGTACTGGGTGAGAAAGCCACCGAGCGACGGACCGATTGCGTTCGCAATACCGAAGGCGGAACTCATCATGACCTGCCAGCGCAGGCGCACGATGGAATCGGGAAACAGATCGGCAATACAGGCGAAGGCGGTACCGACGAGCATTCCGCCGCCTACGCCCTGCAGCCCCCGTGCGAGCACGAGGAAAAACATGCTGTTGGCTGCGCCGCATAGCGCCGATGCGCCGGTGAAGAGCGCGATCGAGACCAGCACGAACGGCTTGCGGCCGTAATAGTCGCCCAGGCGCCCGAAAATCGGCACGGTGATGACCGAGGTCAGCAAATACGACGTAGCCACCCACGCGTAGAGCTCGAAGCCTTTGAGTTCGGCCACGATGGTGGGCAACGCCGTGCCGACCACCGTCTGATCGAACGCGACGAGCATGGTCACGAAGGAAATGCCGAGCATCGCGAGCAATGACTCACGAAACGGCAGTACCTGCGCACGTGAATGATGGGCGGCGGTATGGACAGCCATTTTTTGTCAACGCAATAGTTGATTCGTCAAAGATATCGAAATGCTAGCATGAGTCAGCCGAGCGTGCTCGAACGAGGGCACCCTGCTTCGCACCTCACGCGTTTTCGTCTGGGAGAGTCGTTTGTCGATGAATCCGATTTCAACTTCCGCCGCGCAGCTGACCGAAGCGGACCGCGCAGTGCTGGCGCGCGCGAAGCAAGCGCTCGAGCGCCAGCCGCTTGCGATGAAACTGGCGGCCGCCGTTGGGGCGCCCATCGAGCGGCTCATCGAGCGTTTGCCCGCGCCCGCGCACGATACGGTGGCCGCCGCGACGCGCGTTGCGCTCGAAAAATGCCTTCAGGCGGCGCTGGCGAGCGTGGGGCAGTCCGGGCCCGTCGCGCCCGGGCCGTCGAAACCCTCGCGCGATCTCTGGCATAAGGTCGCCGTGGCGACGACCGGCGCGGCGGGCGGCGCATTCGGCCTCGTTGCCCTGCCCGCCGAGCTGCCTGTGACGACGGCACTCATGTTTCGCTCGATCTGCGACATCGCCCGCAGCGAAGGCGAAGATCTGAGTTCAGCCGAAACGCGGCTGCAATGCCTATCGGTCTTCGGTTTGGGCGGCGCCGCGACACGGCATGCGAGCGCCGACGAGGATGCCGATTTTGGCTACTTCATTACACGTGGCGCGCTCGCGCAGACCATCTCGAAGGCTTCGTCGGAGCTCGCGTCGAAGGGCATCGCGGCGCCCGGCGCTTCCGCGCTGATGAGGCTCACGAACGCCATTGCCGCGCGTTTTTCAGTACAGGTCAGCGAACAGGTGGCGGCCAAATCGATCCCGGCCATCGGCGCCGTCCTCGGCGCGCTCGTCAATACGGCTTTCATCGATCACTTCCAGCAGACCGCGCACGGGCATTTCTCCGTGCGCCGGCTCGAGCGCCAATACGGTGCCGATGAGGTACGCCTCGCCTATCAGGCCATCGAACGCTCGCCAGGCGGTTGAACGCGGCACGCCTGCGCGTGACGACGCGCGAAGGCGGCAGCCCGTTCGAGCGCCGCGCGCCCCTCGGGGATGAACGGCACGAACAATTGCCAGACGTGCGGCACGTTCGGCCAGATTTCGAAATCCACCTCGACCTGAGCGGCGCGCGCCCGCTCGGCGACGCGGCGCGCATCGTCGAGCAGCACTTCGGTGCTGCCGGCCTGGATCAGCAGCGGCGGCAAGCTCGTCAGATCGGCGTAGAGCGGCGAAGCATAAGGATGGGTTGCGCTCGTCGTGCCGAGATAGAGCTTTGCAGCTCGCCCGATGGCGGCGCCGCGGAACATCGGGTCGAGACCATCGTTGCTGGTGAGGGTGTCGCCCGTTGCGGCGAGATCGGTCCACGGAGAAAACAGCAAGCCCGCGGCCGGCAGCGGGTCACCGGCATCGCGCAACGCGACGAGCAGCGCCAGCGCGAGGCCGCCGCCCGCGGAATCGCCGGCAACGACGATCGACTCGGGCGGCGTGCCGTCCTCGAGGAGTTTCCGATAGGCCGCCAACGCGTCATCGAGCGCCGCGGGAAACGGATGCTCCGGCGCCAGCCGATAGTCGAGCGAAAACGTGCGAGCGCCGGTGTGCACGGCTAGCGCAAAGACGAGCGAGCGATGCGACTTGGGCGAGCAAAAGTAGTAACCGCCGCCGTGCAGATACAGCAGCGTGCGCAGCGGCGCCGCACGCGTGGTATCGGCGATCGGCTCGAGCCACTCGCCGGTAAGCGGCGCGTGGGCCGGCCCGCAGTGCTCCGTGAGGCGCCAGCCGGCGGGCACGCGCGGCGACCATAGGCGTGCGGCGGTGCGCGCTCGCGCGCGCTCCACGCTCACGTGCGGCTTTTCAGTCTCCGGGCGGAAGGTCCGCTCGAGCAGCCAGCACGCGATCGCGCTTCGCCAGCTCAAGGAGGAACCGCTCAGTGCGCGGGCATCAATTGGCCACGGATCTCGCCGGCCGGGTTTTTCTTGGTATGGACGTTGAAATACCAGTTACCGCCTTGGAGGTCGGCCATCTGAGCATCAGTCAGCGTCGCTTCCCCCGTCAGGTGTTCCGCCTTGGCCGCTTCCGGAACCTTCACCGGCACGGCTGGCCGTGCGTTGCTCCCCACCGCCGCCGGGCCATGAAAATGCGCCATCGTTGCAGGCCCGGTGAGTCCGGCGTAGTTGATCGTCCACTTCAATTGCTTCGTCGAGGTATCCAGTTTGGCTTCGACGGAGCCCGTGCCTGTGCTGGTAGTCGGAGGCACTTCCGCGGAGGGTGTCAGCGTCGCCTTGTAGTCGACTTCCTCGGCATAAGCGGCGCTCGTCGCCGCAACCGACAGCAACAGGGCCACGCTCATTTTGCGCATCAGTTCCATCTTGCTCTCCTGTCAGTGGATGCCGCTCGCATCGAAACGACGCGCCCGCGTGAGCGGTGCCCCCATACTAGAACATGTCCGCGCACCTGTCCTCGGAGCGCTCGTGCGCATCGGGCGGGCGCAGCGCGCCTTCTCAGCAGACTTTGCGGAACATCAGGTCGACGACCGTCCCGGGGCCGATGGGCGTCCACTCGGCGTTGCTCGGATGCACGAAGCCGATCGGGCTGCCGTCGGCAGCAAGATAATGCGTATCGACCGCACGCCACTGCTTGTGGCCGCAATCGATTTGATAGCGGGTAAGCGAAACGGCGACCGGCTGCGTGGCCCCTGCCACCTTCTCGGGCACTTTCCACGTCGTCTTCCCGATGTATTCGATATAGCCATTGGCGTCAGTTGCGACGCTATCGGTGTCGACCGCATAGGAGAGATCGCGTTCGCCCGACATGTAGCTCCACTGCGTGGCTTCCGCATGGACCATTGCGGCAAGAGGCATCAGACAAACGAGCAATCGACGGATCAATTTCATTGATGGTTCCGATTATGCGAAATTGGCCCAGCTACGTCGATTGAATTATCGTTTTTGGTGCTTTTCGCTTTATGCGCGCGGCGCGCACGACGTCGATTGATTCTAGCAGAGCGATAGCGGATGACAGAGTAGACACGAGAAATTCATGCGAGATGCGAAGCGGGCGAATGCTTTCACGAAGGCGCCGCTTTACCGGCCGGCGCCTGGAGCACTTGCCGCTGCATTGACCTCGAAATCTCGCGCATGCAGGCTCACTTTGCGGGCATAAGCCGTCGAGCCGCCGTAATTCTTGAGCGCCGCGGCAACATCTCCCTGCGCCGACTCGATGTAGCCGCGCAAGATGGCCGAGCCGGCATCGATATTGGCCGCGGGCTGCGTGAGATCGATATGCTGTACGAGCCGACGGTGGGCCGCAGGCACCACCTGCATGAGGCCCGTCGCGCCATGCGCGCCCCGGGCCGTTTCCTTGAACCGCGATTCGATCGAGATGATCGAGAGTACGAGCGCCGGGGGCAGCGAGTACTTCGACGCCGAAGCCATGACAGCCTCGGTGATTTTCTCCGCTTTGGCACGGGCGAGCCCGAATTTGCGCACCAGCATGCTCGAGAGCTTGTGCGTTTCGCTCACGGCGGCCGCATCGCTCGCGCCGGCCGGCGCACCGGTGAGCGCCGGCGCATCGCCGGGTGCCCAGGGCGATGAAGCTGCGGCAGCATGAATCGTTTCGGGCTCCTCAGCAATCGCCGGGCTGAGGCAGCCGAACGAAACCAGCAAGCCGCACAGAATTCGGAGGGTTCGGATCATGAAACATAATATGAATGACCGCCCCGCATTATAGCGATCTCCATTCGCTCGGATAGCGCACCGTTTCCCTACTGCCTTCAAATGGAGTTCGGCGCGGCTAATCCGGTCTAATTTAAGTAGTGACTTACCGTACGTAGCGAGGCAAATCGGGGATCCGTCCGCCCGAGTTACCGCGCTAAACGGCGAGCGTTTCGCTTGCGGCAGCCGGCGACGCCTTCCGTTCCGCGAGCCAGGGCGACGCGCGCTCGACGGCCAGAGCAATCCGCTGACGCAATGCGGTACTCGCGATTCCGTAGCCGTCAAAATCACGCTCGGACGCATAAACACCGAGGGGCAACGTCAGCGCTTGAAAGAATGCGAAAAGCGGCCGCAGCTGATGTTCGATCACGAGCGAATGGCGCTCGCTGCCGCCCGTGGCAGCCAGCAACACAGGCTTGTCGATGAGCGCGTCTTGTCCGATCAGATCGAACAGATGCTTGAAAAGCCCCGTGAACGAGCCGCGGAATACGGGACTCGCCACCACGAGTGCATCGGCCGCTTCGATTGCCTCGATATGTGTCCTCGCTTCGGGCGGCAATTGATTGCGATAGACGGCACATCCCACAGCGGGGGCCAGCTCCCCCAGCTCGATGAGTCGAACATCGAGCGGTATCGCGACGCTCAATGCCGCTACGATCTCTTCAACGAGCACGAGCGTACGCGAGGGCCGCTGCAGCCCGCCCGATACCGCAACCAGTTTCAATTTCTTCGTCATGCTCAAGCCCTCTTGAATGCGGGATCCAGCACCCGCTGCAACACCTCGTCTTCGATTGCGGCGAACGCTGCGTTGCCGCGCATGCGCGGTCGCGGCAATTCGACAGCGCGGTCCAACGCCACGCGCCCATGCTCGATGAGCACGATGCGCTGCGCCAACGCCACCGCCTCATGCACATCGTGCGTGACCAGGAGCGCCGTAAAGCGGTGTTCATGCCAAAGCCGCTCGATCAGCTCGTGCATTTCGATACGCGTCAATGCGTCCAGCGCACCGAGCGGTTCGTCGAGCAGCAGCAAGTCGGGGCGATGGACGAGCGCGCGCGCAAGCGCCACGCGCTGACGCTGTCCGCCCGAAAGTTGTGCGGGCCAATCGTGTTCGCGCACGCCGAGCCCGACTTCGTGCAGCGCCGCCCGGGCATCATCGCGCGCCGCGCGCGGCAGACCGAGCATCACGTTGCCGAGCACGTTCTTCCATGGCAGAAGACGGGCGTCCTGATACATGATCCGAGTACGCGGCGGCGCCACGTCATGAGCGCGCGTCGAGTCGTCGGCGCGATCGCCGATACCGACTTCGCCCTCATCGGCGGTTTCGAGCCCCGCCACGAGCCGCAGCAGCGTCGACTTGCCACAGCCGCTACGGCCGATGACGGCCACGAAGCTGCCTTTATCGATCATCAGCTCGAGGTTCTCGAGAACCGTGCGCGGCCCGTATCGCTTCGTCACCGCGCGCAAATTGACCGCCATCTCCAGGGCGGCGGCCGTCATGCCTTCGCCCCTTTGGAGAAGCCCGACGGCCACTTGATCACGCTTGCCCACAGCGGGCCTCGGCTCCGCGTGCCAGGCCTCGTCGCGGACGCCGCGGCGAATGCGGGGTGCCACGGCATCAGTTGCCGCTCCAGCCAGCGCGCGAACACATCGGCCAGCTTGCCGAGCACCGCGTAAAGCAGGATGCCCAACACGACGACATCGGTCTGCATGAATTCGCGCGCATTCATCGTCATGTAGCCGATACCGGATTGCGCCGAAATTGTCTCCGCGACGATCAGCATCGTCCACATGAGACCCAGCGCGAACCGGACGCCCAGCAGAATGGACGGCAATGCGCCCGGGAGGATCACGTCGCGATAGAGCGCGAGCCCGCGTACGTCATAGCTCTTCGCCATTTCGACGAGATGCGCATCGACCGAACGAATGCCGTGAAACGTATTGACGTAGATCGGGAAGAACACGCCGAATGACACGAGAAAAAGCTTGGCCTGTTCTTCGATACCGAACCAAAGTATGACGAGCGGAATCATCGCCAGCGCGGGAATGTTGCGGATCATCTGCACGGTCGAATCGAGCGCCGCCTCGATCGGCTTGAAGAGTCCGGTCGCCAGACCGAGCACAAATCCGGCGCCTCCACCGATCGCGAATCCCGACAGCGCTCGCCAGGCGCTGACTTTGACGTCGGTCGTTATTTCGCCGCTGCGCCAGAGCCTCCAGGCCGCATCGGCGACCGCCAGCGGCTCGGGCAGCACCCGCGCGGCGAGCCATCCGGCACGCGCGCTCGCTTCCCATAGCGCGAAGATCAACGCCGGTGCGATCCACGGTGCAATGCGTTTGATCAGGACTGCTTGCCATTTCACGGTGCTTTCTCCCAGAGTTGCAGTAGCGGTTGCAGCCGGTCGTCAGCTTTGCGAGACGTTCGGCAAATAGTGGTTGCCGATCACTTCGCCGAACGGGCCCGACAGCGGCGCTTCGATACGCTCGCGAACGCGCCCCGGCAACCGTGGAAAGACGAGCTCGGCGAAGCGATACGACTCTTCGAGATGCGGGTAACCGGATAGGATGAACGTTCCGATGCCCAGCTCCGCGTATTCGCTCATGCGTGCCGCAACCTGCTTCGCGTCACCGACGAGCGCCGTACCCGCGCCACCACGCACGAGGCCGACGCCCGCCCATAGATTCGGATATATCTCCAGTTCCGCCCGCGTACGTCCTTTGCCGGCATGCAGTGCCGCCATGCGGCGTTGGCCTTCCGAGTCCATTTTCGAAAACGCCGACTGCGCGCGACCGATCGTTTCGTCGTCGAGACGGCTGATGAGCCGGTCGGCCGCGGCCCAGGCTTCATCGGCCGTCTCGCGCACGATCACGTGCAAGCGAATGCCGAACTGGAGCTCGCGACCTCGTTCGCGGGCTTTCGCGCGTACGTCGGCGATCTTTTTTTCGACGGCTTGCGGCGGCTCGCCCCAGCTCAAGTAAGTATCGACATGCGACGCCGCGATAGCATGGGCGGCAGGCGAGGAACCGCCGAACCATAGCGGCGGGTGCGGGCGCTGCACGCTCGGATAAAGCAGCTTGCCGCCCTTCGATGCGAGGTGCGCGCCCTGATAGTCGACCGTTCCGCCTTCGTGAGCGGTGCGAAGCTGTTCGCGCCAGATCGTCAGAAATTCATCGGTGATCTCGTAGCGCGTGTCATGGTCGGCGAAAACGCCGTCCCCCTCGAGTTCGGCCTGATCTCCACCGGTCACCACGTTGATCAGCAACCGTCCATTCGAAAGGCGATCGAACGTCGCCGCCATACGCGCCGATAACGCCGGGGAACTCAAGCCCGGTCGGATCGCAACGAGGAATTTCAAACGCCGCGTCACCGCAATCAAGCTCGATGCGACGACCCAGGCATCCTCGCAGGAGCGCCCCGTCGGCAGCAGTACGCCGTCGTAGCCGAGCGTGTCCGCGGCCACCGCAACCTGTTTGAAGTAATCGTAGGTCGCTGCCCGGGCACCGTCGGACGTACCCAGATAACGCGTGTCGCCATGCGTCGGAATAAACCAGAACACACGCATCGATCGTTCTCCTTCTCTCATTTCACGATTTCACGCAAGCCATCGCGCGTCATGCACGGCGATGCGCTTCGGGATCAGTTTCAATTCGCCGAACGTATCGGCAATCGTCTGTTGCGCCGCCAGCACTTGCGCGGTAACGGATGTCGCGCCATAAGCCGCGCGGCGCGCCGCGAGTTCGACAGTGGCCGCATCGAGCCCGACGAGCGGAGCCAGTTCTTTTGCCACGTCGGCGGGATGGGCCTTGGCCCAGGCGTCTGCCTGAGCCAGTTCTTCCAGTACCGTGTGCACGAGCTTCGGCTCGGACGCCGCAAAGTGGCGCGCAGCAAGATAGAACTGCGTGTTGTCGACGAGTCCCGTTCCATCCGCGAGCACACGCACGTCTGCCTGACGCTGGATGGCTGCCAGATACGGATCCCAGATCACCCAGGCGTCGACACTGCCTTGCGTGAATGCCGCGCGCGCATCGGCTGGCGCGAGGTAGGCGGGCTGGATATCGGCATAGTCGAGGCCGGCGTGCCGCAGCGCTCGCACGAGCAGATAGTGAACGTTCGAACCTCGGTTCAATGCGACTTTCTTGCCGCGCAGATCGGCAACGGTCTTGATCGGCGAGTTGCGTGGGACCACGATGGCTTCGGAGGTCGGCGCCGGCGGTTCGTTGCCGACGTAGACGAAATCGACGCCTGCCGCTTGCGCGAAGATCGGCGGCGTTTCGCCGACCGTGCCGAAGTCGATGGCACCCGCGTTGAGCCCTTCGAGCAATTGCGGGCCGGCAGGGAATTCGAGCCATTTGACCGTCACGCCTTCGCTCGCGACGCGTTTTTCGACGGTACCTCGCGCTTTCAAGAGCACGAGCGTGCCGTATTTTTGATAGCCGATGCGCAACGTTTTCGCGGGCCGCTGCGCGAATGCGGCGGGCCCGAAGCCGATGGCGGCCGCCCCCGACGCGAGCATGGCGCCGCCTGCCGCCGCGGCCTTGAGCCAGCGGCGGCGGCCGGCCATGTGTTGGTCGTCGTTTTCGGAAGACATAGGTTCCCCATGGCGCGTTTTTCGCGCCAGTCAAAATATTCAGGTGTACAAATTGATCGGAACAAACGCGCCGTTGCGGGCGCAACCGGAAGAGCCAGTCTAGAAAACGATTCAGTCCGCGTGAACGATTGATTTCAGCTTTGCTCGTGACGAATCGTGATAAACGGGGATCGATTTATTTCTTGTTTGATTTTTATATCGGACACTTCGATATCGAATCCATCGGCGACGCAAAGGGCAATGACATGGCGGACATAGCGGATATGGCGCGAGACAGATGCATCACACCGCAACTGCTTCACGCCGTCTTTGCGACGTCGCTGCTCAATGGCCTCGCCCTCTTCGATCTTGCCGTATTCGCCTTTTTCGGGGCCATGATCGGCGACCAGCTCTTTCCGTTCACCGAGCCGATGACCTCACTACTGCTCGCTGCGGCTACTTTCGGTGTCGGCCTTTTCGCGCGCCCGCTAGGGGGTTTGTTGCTCGGCGCCTACGCCGATCGCCGCGGGCGGCTGCCGGCGTTGGTTCTCAGTTGCTGGCTGGCCACGCTGGGTACGGCGATGATCGTGCTGTGCCCGACGTACGAGCGCATCGGCCTGGCTGCGCCGTTGATTTTCGTCGTGGCGCGCTTACTCCAGGGATTCGCGGTGGGTGGCGAAGTCGGTGTCGCTGCCGCTTGGGGGATCGAAGTTGCGCCGCCGTCGCGGCGCGGTTTTCTACTCGGCTGTCAGTTGGCGGGGCACGGGCTCGCGCCGATTCTGGGTGCGTCGCTTGGCATACTGCTGAGCAGCGCGCTCCTACCCGCGCAGCTTTTCGATTGGGGCTGGCGCCTGGCATTCGCCATGGGCCTGCCGCTGATCGGGGTAGCCTACTATTTGCGTTGGAAGCTTCGGGCGCGCGCTCCATTCAATAGCATTGCCGCGCAGGACGATCAGCGCGAGCCCGTCGCGCAGACCTTTCGCCATCACCGTGCCTTTCTCCTATGCGCGACGATGTTGATGGGCTTTCGCACCGTGCCCCACTATGCGATCGTTTCTTTGATTCCCCAGTACGTTGGGGGCCGCTCCGTCACCGGATCGATGGGAATCGGCCTTCTCGTGCCTGCGTTCGCGGCCGTGCTGGTCATCGTTCTATCGCCGGTGGCAGGCATCGTCATCGACAAGCTGCCGCGACGCAAACCGTTGCTTCTGGTGTGCATCGGCGGTACGGCGATAGCCGGCTATCTGCTCTTCGCCACCGTGACGAGATCAGGAAGCGCCGCGCTGCCGCTCGTCGCCATCGCGTCGATCACGGCGTTGATCGCCTTCGGCGAATGCGCGGCGACAGTACTACTGCTTGAAGCCGCACCCCGCACTGAGCGCGCAACGGCGTATGGCACGAGCTACGCAATCGGCGCAGGAATATTCGGGAGCACTGCGCCGCTTGCGGCCACCGTGTTGATGAAATCGACGGCAAACCCTTCATCGGTCGGTTGGTACGTCTTGGTGTGCAGTTTGCTGAGCGCAGTCGCGGCCGTGGCGGTCAAGGAGCGTCGCTTGGGGCGGTGAGCTTACCTGCGGGTGCCCTCGAACGCATCCACGAACTGTCCCGCGAGCCAACCGAGCCCTGGCTCCCGGTCATGAGCCTTCGTCCACATGAGCGATACCTCATAGCCCGGCACATCGAACGGCAACGGGCTCATCGCCAAACCCAACGTATCGCACCAGACGCGGCCAATGAAATCCGGTACCGTCGCGATCACGGGGGTGCGGCGCACGATGAACGGCGTCGTCGCGAAAGTGGAGCTGGAAAACACCACTTCGCGTTTCAATCCCTGCATATCGAGCCGCTCGTCGATAAAGCCTTTCAGCACCGCGCTGAACGAAGTCATCACATGCCGGTGTTTCAAAAACTCTTCCATCGATAAATGCTTGCGGCGTGTCTTGATCAGGCGCGGATTGAAGAGGCTCACGAAACGCCATGGGAACAGCGGCCTACGCTGCTGCCACGGCGTGCATTCGCGGAACACACCGATCGCCAGCTCGATGGCGCCTTCGTCCAGCATCGCCGCCGCACGCGTCGAGTCAGTCGAGCGCGCGATCAATCTCACGCCGGGTGCTGAACTCGCGAGGCGGCCCACGATCTCCGGCATCAACACCACTTCCAACGAATCGCTCACACCGACGCGGAACACGCGCTCGGCTTGCATGGGATCGAACGCCGGCGGCTGCGTGACCGTCCGATGCAACGACTGAAGGAATGGCTCGATCTCGCGCGCCAGTTCCAGCGCACGCGGTGTTGGCTTGATGCCATGCGGCGTGCGCACGAAGAGTTCGTCGCCGAACGTCTGGCGCAGCCGCTTGAGCGCGCCGCTCACCGCCGGCTGACCGAGAAACAGGCGCTCAGCCGCCCGCGTGACACTGCGCTCGCGCAGCAACGCGCGAAACGTCAGCAGCAGGTTCAGGTCGAAACGCCTGAGATCATTTTCAATGATGTCCATCATTGCACCAAACGATTTGAATGATATTAGCCGGTGACGCATTCTAGCGTCACGGGCCTCGCTACGAAGCATCGGTGCAGCGCACTGATGAACGCCCCCCTTCATCTACAGGAGCAATAACATGGACTGGAAAGAGCAAAAGGTCGTCGTGTTGGGCGGTTCGTCAGGAATGGGACTGGCAACGGTGTCACGGTTGGCGCAAGCCGGCGCCAGTGTCGTGGCGGTGGGACGCGATCGCGCCAAGCTGGACAAGGCGCTATCGGGTCTCGGTGGGCAGGTCGCCGGCGTCGCACTTGATTGCACCGACCGCGCGGCACTCGAGCGCTTCTTCGGGGGTCTCGGTCGCATCGATCATCTGATCCTGACGCTATCCGGTGGCGAGGGTGGGGGCCGCTTCGCCGAACTCGATCTTGCTGCCTTGCGCCGCGGCTTCGAGGCCAAGTTCTGGCCTCAGCTCGAAGCCGCTCAAGCGTCACTGTCGACCCTGCGCCGCGACGGCAGCATTACGTTCCTGACTTCGATCTCTGCGCGAATGGCCAATCCGGGAACATCCGGCCTGGGTGCGATCAACGGCGCGCTGGAGCGCATGATCGGCACGCTCGCGCGCGAACTGGCGCCGTTGCGCGTCAACGCCGTTTCGCCGGGCGTGGTCGATACGGCTTGGTGGGACAGGTTTCCGGTCGAGTTCAAGGAGGATATCTTCCGCCAGCAGACCGAAACGCTGCCGGTGGGGCGCGTCGGCCAACCTCACGACGTGGCACATGCGATTCAGTTCTTGATGGAGAACACCTTCATGACAGGTGCGGTGATCGAATGCGATGGGGGCTTGCGCCTGCTTTAAATGCGATTCGGAGCGGTTGCCGCCCTTCACGCTTCCAGCAGAAACCCGCACTGCGTAGCAAGGCGCAATTCGGGCGAGAGGACTGCTCGCGGCGGTGCTGCGCATCGCCGTAGGGCGAACAAAGCAATTGATCAAACGATCAATTGCGGTAAACTAGCTCGCGACATCTCGCGAGAGGCACCCATGACAGTGCAATTTGACGACGACACGCTGATTGCCGACATTTTCCGAGAAGCCGCGCGAAAAAATCTGCCGCAAAAGGAACTCGCGTCGCGAGCACAGCTCTCGGAAGAAGCGCTATCGCGCATGAAAAAGCGGGGCTCGGCGCGCCTGTCCGCAGTCATGAAACTGGCCCGCGCTGCTGGGGTGCGTATTGCGATCGTCCCAGAAACGTCGCGCTCAACCGCAACGTATGCACCGTCGGAGCGAACCGCGACGACGGAGAGTCCCAAACGGTTTCGCGATCGCCATCCTGAACTGGTGTGGTCCAATCGCGGCGCCGACGATGCCGTTTATATCCAGCGTGCATTGCTTGACCCGCGATTCACCACACTGCTCGACGCAGCTCAGGAATTCGGGATTGCGCGGCTCGAACAGGAATGGGACAAACTGGCGGCCTCGCCGAGCAAGGAGGTTCAACGCGCACGATCAGTGACAAGCCGTATCTTGAGGAACATTCGCCATGGATTCGAGCAAGCTTCGCGCTGATACTCGCGTGGTCTGGGAGCAATTGGATGGCCACCCGCTTCTGAGAGGGTTTGTATTGATCGGTGGCACAGCGCTGACGTTGCGCATCGGGCACCGCGTCAGCGAGGATCTCGACTTCGCCTATGCGACGGGTGAACACCTGCCTCGGAGCAGGCTGGGCCTCCTTGCCCGGTCGCTGCGCGACCGCGGCGTCAAGCTGACGTTGAACCAAAGTCCGCGAGCCGAAGAGGAGTTTTTGGACGCCGGGCTTGAACTCGCGGATTACCAGCAAGACTTCTTGGCAAACGACACGGTCAAGGTTTCCTTCATGTCGCCCGATGCGCCGGCTCAATGGGTCATCGCCGGGGATCCCTCGCTACCGCTGCGAGTCGCGACATTAGACGAGATTTTTGCGCTGAAAAGCCTGGTTTGCGCCGAACGGTCAAAGACCCGCGACTGGTTCGATCTGTACGTGCTGATGAAGCAGCATGGCTTTTCAATCATCGATTTCCACGAGGTCTTTCTGCGCTACGACGCGTTGCCCAAATTCGATAATGCGCAGATGCGACTACGAGCGTGCAAGCCGGACGCGGGCGATGAGGGCTACGAACAATTACTGACAGACGCACCGAGTTTGGGTGCTATGCAAACCTTCTTTCAGCAGCATTTGGACGAGCTTGAAGTTCGGCTCGCAAAACAAGCATTCAGCAGCGCCGCAGACGCGTAAGCCCGGAGGGTCAAAAGCATCCAGATGGCAACGGCATAAACCGTCGGTCTCGAATGCAGCAGAGCCGGTCGCCTCTTCGAAGCAGCCGGCTCTTGGGGGTGGATAGCCAGAGGCCGCAGGTCTCCGGCCGGGCGGTCAATATCGATGCGACGCGTCATCGTCGTGATGTGGACGCATGCGGCGGTCGTGTTCGTAACGCCAAGGATCACGATCGCGCGGGTGGTCACGACGCCATTCGTCGTGCGCCCAATAGCGGTGGCCATCCCAGTACCGATCGTTATGGATGCCGATCTCGACGCTGGCAACCGGAATCAGCCGCGCCTGACCATACGCGGCTTGCGAGGGCGCGTGTTGCGCAAACGCGGTGCCAGTGGTCAACGCCAACCCGGTAGCCGCCGCCGAGACCAAAGCTGAGTAAATGATGGAACGTGCTTTCATGATAGTGGTCCTCCCTGTTCGACACAGCCTGCCGACGCGCAGCCCCATTTGCAGAGGAATGGCCATCGCCATGGCTTGCAATCCACTGTAGCGGCGGTGGTTATGAGGACTTGTGCCGAGTTGTAACGAGAGATTTATCAGGTGCTTGGCATGCATAAACGATGTGGGCCTGTCACCTCCGGGCGCCGGAGCCCCCAGCCGATGCGAGCTGGGAAAGCGCCATTGCCCTCCGTAATCCCGGTTACATTCCGGTCATTTTTCCCCAAATGGTGGTATGGAAAGCAGAGCTAGCGGCGCGCCAGACGCGCCGCCGGCTCACTGGCCGACCTTCCTGCTCACTTGGTTTTCCTGCTGGTTCAGCGTGCGCTGCTCCTGTTTGGTGATGTGGCCACTGTTCTGGCCAACACTCGCTTGCGCGCTGAATTGGCCGATACTATTGCGTCGTCGGACACTGCGACGCGCCCTTGCTCATGTGCGCCGCCCTATCAGGAGAATCGGAATGTCCAGCAAAAACACGATTTGCCTTTGGTACGACCGCGCAGCATTGGACGCCGCAACGTTCTACGCCGAAACGTTCCCGGATACCATGCTGGGCGCAGTCCATCGCTCTCCCGGCGACTATCCGGCGGGCGCGCAGGGCGATGTGTTGATGGTGGAGTTCACCGTGATGGGCATCCCCTGTCTCGGCTTGAACGGAGGCCCGGCGATCAAGCACAACGAGGCATTCTCGTTCCAGGTTGCGACAGATGACCAGGTCGAAACGGATCGCTTATGGAATGCGATCGTCTCGAATGGTGGCCACGAAAGCGAATGCGGCTGGTGCAAGGACAAGTGGGGCGTGTCGTGGCAGATTACGCCACGCGCGCTGATGGCCGCGATTGCCGATCCTGATCGAGCGGCGGCCAAGCGCGCGTTCGACGCCATGATGGGCATGAAAAAGATCGATATAGCGACGATCGAAGCAGCTCGACGCGGTTGATGATGCAGCCTGCAAACCGCCCGCACCCGAACGGGTGCGGAGCGGAGCAGTCCTCCAATCAGCCGAAGGTGAAGGCAAACGCGCCGACGCCAGCATCAAGGAAACGAATCTCGAACACGTGTTCCTTCACCCCGCCGGACTGACGCACGAGCTGGTAAAGACGCGTTTCCGTGACGGTGCCATTGCCCGCTGAATCGGTGTCCGAACCGTGGTTTTCGCCCGGTGCGCGGCCATCGATCCTGACTTGAAAGCGCACCGGCGTCCCGTCGGCACGTGGCGCGAGAACGAGGTGCAGGTCGCGTGCCGTGAAGCGATAGGCGATGCTGCCGCCCGCCCGGTTCAGGGTCGTACGCTCCGCTCCGACAGTCCAATTGCCACCAAGGCTCCATTCGTTCAATCCCGGGTTGCTGATCGAGTAGTCGTAGGCGACGTCCCGCTTCAAGCCGCTGCGCGAAACGAAATTCGATGCCTGTTCGTAGCCGACATAGGTTTCCCCGGAACCCAGGTGCGCGATGTCCGGAGCGACCTGTTCCCCGCTGGCCCGCGGGGCGGTTAATGCCCCCATTGCCTCGTGTTTGCCGGCTTCGGCCAACAACGATTGGATGATCTTCTCCGTCTTGTCATAGTTTCCTTCGCCGACGAAATGCGCCCGTATCTGGCCTTGCGCGTCGGCGATATAGAACGCCGGCCATACATGGTTGTGGAAGGTGTCCCAGACGCGATGCTCGCTGTCGACGGCGATCGGATAGTCGATCTTGAAACGCGCGATCGCCTTTTCGATATTGGTGGTGTCCTTCTCGAAACTGAATTCCGGCGTATGGACGCCGATCACGACCAGACCCTGATCACGATATTTCTCGGCCCAAGCGCGCACATGCGGCAAAGTACGAATGCAGTTGATGCACGAGTAAGTCCAGAAATCGACGAGCACCACCTTGCCGCGCAGCTGTGGCGTATAGAGCGGCGGCGAATTCAGCCATGTCGTCGCGCCGCCCAGCGAGGGAAGAGCACCGAGGAAAGGCAGGCCGCTGCGATAGGCGTGGCTTTCCTTTGCACCGGCTCGGGCTGCGTCGGCTGACGGCATGGTCTGGGATAGTGCAACACCGCCGCCCAATGCGACGAGCGCGGCGCCAGCGAGCCAACCAAGGCGCTGGCGAAAAAGCTTTCGGAGACAAGACATCATGATGAAATCCCTCGGACGAAGCAGATGAATCGATGCAGTCGGCTCGATGACGGCTTGTTCGGGCGGACAGCGATCAGTGCTGCAGTCGCAATCGACATCAGCCATTTCCCGACTTTTTTCTGACATTCATGATGAATTCCTTTCTCGCTTTGCGGTGGGGCTTACGCCAGGCTGAGCGTCACGTCGATGTTGCCGCGTGACATCTTCGAATAGGGGCATATCTGATGCGCCGCGTCCATCAACTCTTGCGCGACGTCGCGCGGCAATCCCGGCAGGCTTACGCTCAAGCGCGCCTGCAGAAGGAAGCCTTCGGCGCCGGTGCCGAGGTCCACTTGCGCATCGACTGCGACGCCGGCGGGCACGCTGATGTTGCGCTCTTTCGCGGCCCGTCCCATGGCGCCGATGAAGCAAGCGGACCAGCCCGCGGCGAAGAGCTGCTCGGGATTGGTGCCGTCGCCTCGGCCGCCCGGAGGCGACAGCTTGATGTCGAGACGGCCATCGTCGCTTTTAGCCGCTCCGTCGCGGCCGCCGGTAGTGTGGGTCTTGCCCGTGTACAGGACGTTTTCGATCTTGCTCATGACGCTTCCTTTCAAACAATTGATTGATTGAGTGATTGATCGAGTGAGACAGGGAACACATCAGAGGTGATCGACTTCGATCACGGCATCAGCGAACGCGCGCGGCGCTTCCTGCGGCAGGTTGTGGCCGATGCCGCCGGTGATGAGTTCGTGCTTGTACTTGCCAGTGAAGCGCTTGGCGTAAGCTGCGGGCTCCGGGTGCGGCGCACCGTTGGCGTCGCCTTCCATCGTGATGGTTGGCACCGTGATGGATGGCGACTTGGCGAGGCGCGCCTCGAGCTGCTCGTACTTCGCTTCACCCTTGGCCAGGCCGAGCCTCCAGCGGTAGTTGTGGATGGTGATGGCGGTCTGGTCCGGATTGTCGAGCGCGGCGGCGCTGCGCTCGTAGGTGGGATCGTCGAAGTGCCAGCGCGGCGACGCGGTCTGCCAGATCAATTTGGCGAAATCGTGGTGGTTCTTTTCGTAGCCGGCGCGGCCGCGCTCGGTCGCGAAATAGAACTGGTACCACCACTGCAGCTCGGCGCTTGTCATCTTCCGCCATATAGGAGCCACCGGGCTTCCGGCATAAAGGAGCCGGGGCGTTTTCGGCATAAAGGAGCCACTTCGTTTCCGGCATATAGGAGCCAGCCGGTTTTCGGCATATAGGAGCCAG
>Ga0209672_100570_pt1 | contig 19598 bp, 24 predicted proteins | sample AraplaCol_mMS_r2_FD_184273 | JGI IMG/M metagenome (GOLD analysis project Ga0209672, IMG submission 184273) | Arabidopsis root microbial communities from North Carolina, USA - plate scrape CL_Col_mMS_r2 (SPAdes) (version 2) | ecosystem: Host-associated > Plants > Roots > Endosphere | place: USA...
CGATGGATCTGTTCTCGCAGGCCGAGCACGACGAGCTCGCGCAGTCGATTTTGCTGTGCCCCGACGAGGCGTTCATCGCACGAGTGGAGGACGCAATTGCGGAGCTCTTGCCGACGATGCCGCGCCGCGAGGTGATTCAGCGTTCGCTCGAAGGGCGCGGCGCGCTCGTGAAGGTTCGCGACATGGCCGAGGCGTGCGCGATCGCGAATCGGATCGCGCCCGAGCATCTCGAGATCTCCGCGCTCGACCCGCAACAATGGGCGAAGGAAATCCGCCATGCGGGCGCGATCTTCATCGGCCGGTTCACGAGCGAAAGTCTTGGCGACTACTGCGCGGGCCCGAATCACGTGCTCCCGACTTCGCGCACCGCGAGGTTTTCGTCGCCGCTCGGCGTCTATGATTTCTTCAAGCGCTCGAGCGTCATCGAGGTCAGCGGCGAGGGCGCGCAAACGCTGGGCGAGATCGCGGCGGAACTCGCCTACGGCGAAGGACTGCCCGCGCATGCGAAGAGCGCCGAGTACCGTATGAAGCAAACCGGCTGAGAACGACGACCATGACCCGACCGCAAGACATCATCCGCCGCGACGTGCTCGCCATGACGAGCTATCCCGTTCCCGATGCAACGGGGCTCGTCAAGCTCGATGCGATGGAAAATCCGTTCACGCTGCCCGAGGCGCTCGCGACGGAGCTCGGCGAGCGCCTGGCGGGCGTGGCGCTGAACCGCTATCCGGCGCCGCGCCCGGCCGCATTGATCGAAAAGCTGAAGCAGGTGATGGGTGCCCCCGAGGACAGCGCCGTGCTGCTCGGCAACGGCTCCGACGAAATCATCAGCATGATCGCCGTCGCCTGCGCGAAGCCGGGTGCAAAGTTGCTGGCCCCGGTGCCCGGCTTCGTCATGTACCAGATGTCGGCGAAATTCGCGCAGCTCGAATTCATCGGCGTGCCGCACCGGCCCGATTTGACGCTCGACACCGAGGGCATGCTGGCGGCGATTGCCCAGCACGAGCCGGCCATCGTCTATCTGGCCTATCCGAACAATCCCACCGGCACGTTGTATCCGGATGCCGATATCGAGCGGATCATCGCGGCCGCGACGAAGAGCCTCGTCGTGATCGACGAGGCTTACCAGCCGTTCGCGCAAAAAAGCTGGCTTTCGCGCGTGCTGGAATTCGACAACGTAGTGGTCATGCGCACGGTATCGAAGCTGGGGCTGGCGGGGATCCGGCTCGGTTATCTGGTCGGTGCGTCAGCTTGGCTCGACGAACTCGACAAGGTTCGCCCGCCGTACAACATCAATGTCCTGACGCAGGCCGCGGCGGAGTTCATGCTCGATCATGTCGACGATGTGCTCGAAGCCCAGGCTGCGCAGTTGCGCGCGGAGCGCGAGACGCTTGCGCGGGCCATCGCGGCGCTGCCGGGCACCACGGTCTTCCCGAGTGCGGGGAATTTCCTGCTCGTGCGGGTGCCCGACGCGGACGCTGTATTCGAAACGCTGCTCGCCGCGCGGGTTTTGATCAAAAACGTGGGTAAAATGCACCCGTTGCTGACGAATTGCGTACGTTTGACGGTGGGAACACCGGAAGAAAACGTCCAGATGCTCGCGGCGCTCAAGCTCATATTGAAGTAATTACTGAAATATCGCGCCATCTGCGTGCCGCGCACGCGGTGGCCGGCATCTTTCGCCCCACACTTGCAGTCAGATTCGAGGTTTTCCATGCGCGTAGCGGAAGTCGTTCGCAATACCAGCGAAACGCAGATCCGTGTCAAGGTCAATTTGGACGGCACCGGCCAGCAAAAACTGGCTACCGGCGTGCCGTTTCTCGACCACATGCTCGATCAGATCGCCCGCCACGGCTTGATCGATCTCGAAGTCGAGGCGCAGGGCGACCTCCATATCGACGATCACCATACGGTCGAGGACACCGGCATTACGCTCGGCATGGCTTTCGCGCAGGCGGTCGGCGATAAAAAAGGCATTCGCCGCTACGGCCACGCCTATGTCCCGCTCGACGAGGCACTCTCGCGCGTGGTGGTCGATTTCTCGGGCCGGCCGCTGCTCGAGATGCACGTGCCGTTCACGCGGGCGCGCATTGGCACGTTCGACGTCGATCTGGCGATCGAATTCTTTCGCGGGTTCGTCAATCATGCGAAGGTCACGCTGCATATCGACAATCTGCGGGGCGTGAACGCGCACCATCAGATGGAAACGGTCTTCAAGGCGTTTGGCCGCGCGCTGCGCATGGCCGTCGAGCTCGACGAACGTGCGGCGGGGCAGATCCCATCGACCAAAGGCAGTCTTTAAAGCGAGGACGGCTCACCGGCGCGCGCGCCGCGCACACCGATGGATCTTCTTAAATCGTTTATTTCGCTGCTGGCGCTGATCAACCCGATCGGCGCCGTGCCGTTTTTTCTGAGCCTGACGTCCGACGATTCGGACGCCGAACGGCGGCGCACGATCCGCATTGCCTCGATTTCAGTGTTTTGCGTGATTGCCATCACGACGCTGCTCGGCCAGCAGATCATCAGTTTCTTCGGCATCTCGGTCGGCTCCCTTGAAGTCGGCGGCGGCATCATCATGTTGCTGATGGCGATCAGCATGCTCAACGCGCAGATCGGCAATGCGCGCGCCACCGCTGAGGAGCGCGACGAGGCCGAGTCGAAGAACAGCATCGCCGTCGTGCCGCTCGCGATCCCGCTGCTGACCGGACCGGGTTCGATCAGTACGGTGATCGTCTACGCGGCGAGCGCGCATCATTGGTACGACCGACTGGGGCTCGTCGCCATCGGCCTCGTCATCGCGGTCATCTGTTTCGGTACGCTGCGGCTGGCCGAGCCGATCGCGCGCTGGATCGGACAGACCGGTATCAACATCGGCACGCGGTTGATGGGTTTGATGTTGTCGGCGCTGGCGGTGGAGTTCATTGTCGACGGATTGAAGGCGTTATTGCCTAATTTGAGATGAAGACGTCAATTGCGGTTGTGGATTACGGGATGGGCAACCTTCGTTCGGTGCAGCAGGCGCTGAAAAAGGCGGCCCCGGAAGCGGACGTGGCGATCATCGATCGGCCCGAGGGCATCCGGGTCGCGGATCGCGTCGTGCTGCCCGGCCAGGGGGCGATGCGCGACTGCATGCGCTCGTTGCGCGAGTCGGGGCTCGAGGAGTCGGTGCTCGAAGCGGCGCGCACGAAACCGTTGATGGGTGTCTGCGTGGGCGAGCAGATGCTGTTCGACTGGAGCGAGGAGGGCGATACGAGGGGGCTTGGCCTTTTGCCTGGGAAAGTCGTGCGCTTCGAGCTCGAAGGCCGGCTGCAGGACGACGGTTCGCGCTTCAAGGTGCCGCAGATGGGCTGGAATCGCGTCCGGCAGGCGGCGGCGCACCCGCTGTGGGACGGCGTGCCCGACGGCAGCTTTTTTTATTTCGTGCACAGTTACTACGCCGTGCCTGACAATCGCGCCCATACCGCGGGAGAAACGGATTATGGCGGCCTGTTTGCCTCGGCTGTCGCCCGCGACAACCTGTTCGCCACACAGTTTCACCCGGAAAAGAGCGCCGAAACGGGGCTCCGCGTTTATCGCAACTTCGTGCACTGGAACCCATGATTGTCGCGCTTTTTACGTCGAAATGACGGCTTGAGCGCCGAAAGACTGTACTAAACTAGCGAGACGGCTTGGCGCCGCGTCCGAATCCGGGCGCATCGCCGGTATCCTCGACATCCAACCATCCAGACTTACGCGATTGCTATGCTGCTGATTCCCGCCATCGACCTCAAGGACGGTCAGTGCGTGCGCCTGAAACAAGGCGATATGGACCAGGCGACGATATTCTCCGAGGACCCTGCCGCGATGGCCCGTCACTGGGTCGAGCGCGGTGCGCGGCGGCTGCATCTCGTCGATCTGAACGGCGCATTTGCCGGCAAACCGAGGAACGAGGAAGCGATTCGCGCGATCATCGAGGAAGTCGGCGCCGAAATCCCCGTCCAGCTGGGCGGGGGCATCCGCGATCTCGAAACGATCGAACGATATCTCGACGATGGCCTCTCGTACGTGATCATCGGTACCGCGGCCGTGAAGAATCCGGGTTTCCTGCAAGATGCCTGCACCGCGTTCGGCGGCCATATCATCGTCGGGCTCGATGCCAAGGACGGCAAAGTCGCCACCGATGGCTGGAGCAAGCTGACGGGGCACGAAGTCGTCGATCTCGCGCAGAAATTCGAAGACTACGGTTGCGAATCGATCATCTATACCGATATCGGCCGCGACGGCATGCTGCAAGGCATCAATATCGAGGCAACGGTGCGGCTCGCCCGCGCGGTGAAGATTCCCGTGATTGCCAGCGGCGGATTGTCGAGCCTGACGGATATCGATTCCCTGTGCGAAGTCGAGGACGAAGGCATCGAGGGCGTCATCTGCGGGCGCGCGATCTATTCGGGCGATCTCGATTTCGCCGCGGCGCAAACGCGCGCCGATACGCTGCGCGAATCGGACGACGCTTGACGGCGTCGTATCCCGCGCGCAACCCATCGCTCTCGAAAGGACGGCGCCGCCCGCTTTCGCGAAAGGGCGGCTCATCAGCAGCGGCATTTGCACCATCATGGCTCTAGCTAAACGCATCATCCCCTGTCTCGACGTGACCGCCGGGCGCGTCGTGAAGGGCGTCAATTTCGTCGAGCTGCGCGACGCGGGCGACCCTGTCGAAATCGCGCGCCGCTATGACGAACAAGGCGCCGACGAGCTGACTTTCCTGGATATCACCGCCACGTCCGACGGACGCGACCTGATTTTGCCGATCATCGAGGCCGTGGCTTCGCAGGTGTTCATTCCGCTGACGGTGGGCGGCGGCGTGCGCGCCGTGGAGGATGTGCGCCGGTTGCTGAACGCGGGGGCGGACAAGGTCAGCATGAATTCGTCGGCGGTGGCGAACCCGCAGCTCGTGCGCGACGCATCCGATAAACACGGTGCGCAGTGCATCGTCGTGGCGATCGACGCAAAGCGCGTCTCGGGCGCCGACGAGACGCCGCGCTGGGAAGTGTTCACGCATGGCGGGCGCAAGGCGACGGGGCTCGATGCCGTCGAGTGGGCGCGCAAGATGGCCGAACTGGGCGCGGGCGAAATCCTGCTCACGAGCATGGACCGCGACGGCACGAAAAGCGGCTTCGACCTCGCACTGACGCGCGCGGTCTCGGACGCCGTAGCGGTGCCCGTGATCGCTTCGGGCGGTGTGGGTTCGCTCGAGGATCTGGCGGACGGGATTGTCGATGGCCGCGCCGACGCGGTGTTGGCCGCCAGCATCTTTCACTACGGCGAGTACACGGTTGGCGAGGCCAAGCGCTTCATGGCCGAGCGCGGCATTTCGGTGAGGCTTTAGATGAAGGCGGTGCAGATATGACTACGCCCGACAAACCGTGGCTGGACAAAGTGCAGTGGGATGCGAACGGCCTCGTGCCGGTGATCGCGCAGGAAGCCTCGACGAACGACGTGCTGATGTTCGCCTGGATGAACCGGGAGGCGCTCGCGAAAACGATCGAGACAGGCCGCGCCGTCTACTTCTCGCGTTCGCGCCAGCGGCTCTGGTTCAAGGGAGAGGAATCGGGCCATGTTCAGCGCGTGCATGAAGTGCGGCTCGATTGCGACGAAGACGTCGTACTGCTGAAGGTCGAGCAGGTATCGGGCATTGCCTGCCATACCGGCCGGCATTCGTGCTTTTTCCAGAAATTCGAAGGGACCGTCGACGAAGGCGACTGGATCGCTGTCGATCCGGTGCTGAAAGACCCCGAACAGATTTACCGCTAATGGCCACTACCCCGATGCCATCGACCGAAGATACGCTTGTCCGCCTTGCCGCCATCATCGACAGCCGCAAGGGCGGCGATCCTGACAGCTCCTATGTGGCGCGTCTGTTTCATCGCGGCGACGACGCCGTGCTCAAGAAGATCGGCGAGGAGGCGACCGAGGTCGTGCTCGCCGCCAAGGACGTGCGCCAGGGTGGGGCGCGCGTGGCGCTCGTCGGCGAGGTGGCGGACCTCTGGTTCCATTGTCTCGTCATGCTCTCGCATTTCGACTTGAGCCCGGCCGATGTCATTGCCGAGCTCGAGCGGCGCGAGGGTATGTCCGGTATCGAGGAAAAGGCGCTCAGAAAGCGGCGCGAGCGCGAGGAAAACGGCGGCTGATCGAGCTGCCGGCTAATCGACGGCGTCATTCACGAAGCGAGGAGAGCCACGATGGAAGACCCGCAAGGCGGACGAGCCCCGACGGCTTATACGGGCACGATCGATGCCGATCGCGAACGCAGCATCCGCACGCTGACTCACATCATTTATGGGCTCTATGCGCTGCATTGGTTCACGGGCGGTGTCACAGGGCTCGTCGCGATCATCCTGGACTACCTCAAACGAGACGATGCGGCGGGCACGCCGTACGCCGATCACTTTCAATGGCAGATCCGCACGTTCTGGTTCGGCGTGGCCGGTTACCTCATCGGCGGCATCCTCGTTTTCGCGATGATCGGGTTTCCGATTCTCGCAGCCGTGTCGATCTGGATGCTCTATCGGATCGTCAAAGGTTGGCTGTATCTTTACGAAACGAAGCCGCTCGATGCGCGCGCCTGGTTCTGAGGCGAGCGTGCGTTGATCAACGGGAACACCATGAGCCACGAAAACTGCCTTTTCTGCAAGATTGCCGCCGGCGAAATTCCGAGCACGAAGGTCCACGAGGACGACGAGTTCGTCGCATTCAAGGACATCCGGCCCGCCGCCGAAACGCACATTCTCGTCATTCCGAGACGACACATCGATACCCTGTCGCATTGCGTCGAAAGCGATGCTCCGCTGCTTGGTAGAATGATGATTCTGGTGTCGCAGCTCGCCGACAAGCTCGGCTGCGCGTACACGGGCGGCGAGACGGGTTTTCGCACGGTCATCAATACCGGACCGGGCGGCGGGCAGGAGGTCTACCATCTGCACGCGCATCTGCTCGCGGGGCCGCGTCCGTGGCAACGGATGGGCTGACGTCCAACGTCCAACGTGTATCGCGCAGCGAAAAAAGGGTTCACGGGGTAGGTACGACGAAAGCGCATACGCGCTGATTGCGGCTGCAAGGCCGATGTTGCTTGTCCGGGCATGAATTTCCATGCAGCGGCGGGGTTCTGGAGATTTTCATGGGTTCGTTTAGCGTTTGGCACTGGCTGATCGTGCTGCTCATCGTGGCGCTCGTTTTCGGCACCAAGAAGCTGCGTAATATCGGCAGCGATCTGGGCAGCGCCGTAAAGGGATTCAAAGAGGGCATGAAGGAAAGCGAGACGCCTGGCGCGGCCGCGAACGGCACCGAGCGTCGCGAATTGCCGAACGCCGGCACCGTCGACGTCGAGGCGAAGGAGAAAACCCGTTCGAGCGACTACCGCTGATGCGCGCGGCGACGCTGCGAGGCCTGACGGGATAGAACGACAACATGCTCGACCTCGGTCTCACCAAAATGGCGCTGATCGGCGTGGTCGCGCTGGTCGTGCTCGGCCCCGAGCGATTGCCGCGGGTGGCGCGCACGGCCGGGGCCTTGTTCGGCCGCGCGCAGCGCTACATCAACGATGTCAAAGCCGAAGTCACGCGCGAAATCGAACTCGACGAGTTGCGCCGCATGAAAAGCGAGTTCGAGACTGCCGCGCAGAATGTCCAGAATACGATCCACGAAAACGTTCGGCGCCAGGAAGCTGAGCTCAACGAGGCGTGGCAGGCTGGCACGAGCGTTTCGCCGAGCATCGCGGGCGGGGGCGCCTCGTCGGAGGGCCCGGATGAGGCCGGCGCAAGAGACTTATCGAAGTGGTCGAGCGGTCCCGCGCTTGCGGAAAAACGCCGCAACTGGCGGGCAAAGCGTTTGACGACGCCCGCCTGGTACAAACGCGCGACGGGGCGGCGCACGCACGTGCTCTCGGCGGCGGCGCGCGTGGCGCGCCACACGCCGGCCAGCCTGCGCCGGCCGCGGCGCTTTCTCTGACCGGATGGGCCGTCCCTTGACGCTTCCCACCTTCGAGCGTGCGATGCCACGTCTTTCGAATTTCCAACGAGGGCCGGTGTGAGCGACCCCAAACTGAACCACGACCAGGATAAGGACAAAGAGCAGAGCGACGACTCGCAAGAGACATTCATCTCGCATCTCGTCGAACTGCGCGACCGTATCATTCGGGCCGGCATTTCCGTCATCGTCGTATTCGCTGCGCTCGTTTACTGGGCTCCCGATATTTTCCGGGTGCTGGCGCGGCCGCTGATGCAGAACCTGCCCATTGGCGGCAAGATGATCGTCACCGACGTCACCGGCTCGTTTTTCGTGCCGATGAAAGTGACGATGCTCGTCGCGTTCGTGATCGCGTTGCCGTTCGTCCTCTATCAGATCTGGGCTTTCGTGGCGCCCGGACTCTATCAGCACGAAAAGCGGCTCGTCGCGCCGCTCATCGGCAGCAGCTATACGCTTTTTCTGTGCGGCATGGCGTTCGCCTACTTCGTCGTATTTCCCACCATCTTCCGCGTCATGGCGCACTACAACGCGCCGCTCGGCGCGGAGATGTCGACCGACATCGATAACTATCTGAGCTTCGTGCTGACGATGTTTCTTGCGTTCGGTGTGACGTTCGAGGTCCCGATCGTCGTCGTGCTGCTCGTGCGTATGGGCTTGCTGACGGTGAAAAAACTGCGCGAAATCCGCCCGTACGTGATCGTGGGGGCATTCGTGGTCTCGGCCGTCGTCACGCCGCCCGACGTCTTCTCGCAGCTGATCCTGGCCGTTCCGCTCATCGTGCTCTATGAGGCCGGCATCATTGCCGCGCGGGTCCTGGTGGGCAAAACGCCACCTGTGGCTGACGGCGAAAACGCAACGAGCTGAACAGCCGCGGCAAGCCGGTGTAGCCAGCCGGCGCACCGCGGCCCCGCACCGGCTTCATCCGTCATTCGTCTTGCTGAGTATCGTCGCTGCTGCCTTTCGGCGGCGGCGGACGTTTGCCGATCATGACGTCGACCTGCATTTCCTTTTTCTTGCGCATCAGACGAATCTTGGCGTCGGTGCCGGGCTTGATTTGCGCGATCACATTGAGCAGGCGCGTCGTATCCGTGATCTCCTGACCATTGACTGCGAGCAGCACGTCGCCGGGCTTGATACCGGCCTTGTCGGCGGGGCCGCCTTGCAGTACGCCGGCGACGATCGTGCCCTTTTGTTCGAGCCCGAATGATTCCGCAATTGCCGGCGTGACATCCTGGGGCTCCACGCCGATCCAGCCACGCGTGACCGAGCCCGTCGTAATGATGCTTTCCAGCACGCTCCTGGCCGTGGAGACCGGAATCGCGAAGCCGATGCCGAGCGAGCCGCCCGAGCGCGAATAGATGGCCGTATTGATGCCGAGCAGATTGCCGCGCGCATCGACGAGGGCGCCGCCCGAATTGCCGGGGTTGATCGGCGCGTCGGTCTGAATGAAGTTCTCGAACGTGTTGATGCCGAGGTGATTGCGTCCAAGCGCGCTGATGATGCCCATCGTCACCGTCTGCCCGACGCCGAACGGGTTGCCGATCGCGAGCACCACGTCGCCCACGCGTGCTTCGTCGATCCGACCGAGGGTGATCGTCGGCAGGTTCGTCATGCCGATCTTGAGCACGGCAAGGTCGGTTTCGGGATCGACGCCGACCACTTTGGCGTTGGTCCGGCGGCCATCGGCCAAGGCGATTTCGATCTGATCCGCCCCGTCGACGACATGTTGGTTCGTTAGAATGTAGCCTTCCGAGCTGACGATGACGCCCGATCCGAGGTTCGTCGCCGGCTCGTCCTGTGGCGGCTCCTTGCCCCCCTTCGGGTTGCCGAAAAAGTAGCGGAATAAGGGATCGTTGGCCTGCGGGTTGGGCGGTAACGTTCCGGCTTTGCCCGAAAACACGTTGACGACGGCCGGCATCGCCTTTTGCGCGGCGTCGGCGTACGACGTGACGGTCGGTGTCGGGCCTGTACCGGGCGCGACTTCCCGCAGTGCAACGATGGGCGAGGCCAGTTGCTTGCCGAGCTGCCCCTGCCGCTGCAGCCATTGCGGCTTGAGTGTCACGACGATGAACATCAGCGCGAGCAGCACCGTGACCGCTTGGGCAAAGAACAGCCAAAAGCGTCTAAGCATTTGAAGATTAGAGGATTCTATGGATCGGATCGAACTTGAATTGTACTTGAACGACATGCTCGCCACGGCACGCTTCAAGGACTATTGTCCGAACGGGCTGCAGGTCGAAGGGCGCCGCCGCATCGAGAAGATTGCCACCGGCGTCACCGCCTCGCTCGCCTTCGTCGAAGCCGCGCGCGAGTGGGGGGCCGACGCACTGCTCGTTCATCACGGCTACTTCTGGCGCAACGAAGCGTCGCAGATCGTCGGACGCAAGTATCGGCGCCTGAAGACCATCATCGCCGGCGAAATGAATCTTTTCGCGTTTCATCTGCCGTTGGACGCGCATCCCGAGTACGGCAACAATGCGCAGCTCGGCGCGCGCATGGGATTGATCGCGGACGCGCACTTCGGCGCCGACGATCTCGGCTGGATGGCTACGCTCCCGATGCCGATCACGCTCGCTCACTTCACGGCGCAAGTCGAGCAGACGCTTGGGCGCACGCCGCTCGTGCTGGGCGATGCCGAACGTGAGCTGCGCCGCATCGCCTGGTGCACGGGGGCGGCGCAGAGCTATTTCGAAGCCGCCATCGACGCGGGGGCAGACGTCTTTCTGACGGGCGAGATTTCCGAGCAGACCACGCATATCGCGGCCGAGAGCGGCGTCGCGTTTCTTGCGGCGGGGCACCATGCCACCGAGCGCTTCGGCGTGCAGGCGCTCGGCGCCCATCTTTCGGAGCACTTCGATCTCGAGCATCTCTTTATCGATATCGATAATCCGGTCTGATTATCGCGATTGCGTTGCACTGCACGATTCGCGCTATACGCGAAATGCTTGAAAAGTGTCGTCCAGTGGCCGGCGAGGCGCTCCTGTTCGGGGAAAACCCTTACGGATCAAGCGGTTCGCATGGTTTTTGGCGGACAGCTCTTGTAAATGGCGACTCCATTCCCGCAAACTAGCGGGCGGTGGCAAAAAGCGTGACGGAAATCCAACTCAGAAGTGGGGCGTGTAATGCGAGATAAAGAAGAGGAACGCGTCGACGGCAGCCGCCGTACCTGGCTGATTGCGACGTCCGTAGCAGGCGGCATTGGAGGCGTAGCCGCTGTCATACCGTTTGCGAGCTCTTTGGAACCCTCTGAAAAGGCCAAGGCCGCCGGCGCGCCGGTCGAGGTCGATATCAGCGATTTGAAGCCGGGCGAGATGAAGACCGTTGCCTGGCGCGGCAAGCCGGTCTGGATCATCAATCGTACGCCCGCCATGCTGGCCGACGTCGTAAAGGCCGACAACGAAGTGGCCGATCCAGACACCAAACATCCGTTTTCGATGCCGGAGCCGAAGTACTGCCAAAACGAATACCGTTCGCGTCCCGACCACAAGAACATCCTGGTACTGGTGGCCGTCTGCACGCATTTGGGCTGCACGCCGACACCGCGGTTCACCCCCGGCCCGCAGCCGAACCTGCCGGGCGACTGGCCTGGCGGCTTTCTGTGCCCCTGCCACGGTTCGACATATGACCTGGCGGGCCGGGTGTTCAAGAACAAGCCCGCACCGCAGAACCTCGACGTTCCCCCCTACATGTTCACGTCGGCCAGCACGATCGTGATCGGCAAGGACGAAAACGGAGAAGCGTAATGGCGACGACGGAAAAAGAAGCTGTAACGACGACGGGTCTTGCCGGCTGGATCGACCGCCGCTTCCCGATGACGTCGACCTGGAAGGCGCACCTGTCCGAGTACTACGCACCGAAGAACTTCAACTTCTGGTACTTCTTCGGCTCGCTTGCATTGCTCGTGCTGGTGAACCAGATCGTGACGGGCATCTTCCTCACGATGAATTACAAGCCCGATTCGACGCTCGCGTTCGCTTCGGTCGAATACATCATGCGCGAGGTGCCGTGGGGCTGGCTGATCCGGTACATGCACTCGACGGGCGCGTCGATGTTTTTTGTCGTCGTCTATCTGCACATGTTCCGCGGGCTGCTTTACGGCTCCTATCGCAAGCCGCGTGAACTCGTCTGGATCTTCGGCTGCGCGATCTTCCTGTGCCTCATGGCCGAGGCGTTTTTCGGCTATCTGCTGCCGTGGGGGCAGATGTCGTACTGGGGCGCGCAGGTGATCGTGAACCTCTTTTCGGCGATTCCGTTCGTCGGGCCCGATCTTTCGCTCTGGATTCGCGGCGACTACGTCGTGTCCGATGTCACGCTGAACCGCTTTTTCGCGTTTCACGTGATCGCGATTCCGCTCGTGCTGATCGGACTCGTCTTCGTGCATATCGTCGCCCTGCACGAAGTGGGCTCGAACAATCCGGACGGCATTGAAATCAAAGCCAAAAAGGATCCACACGGCCGCCCGCTCGATGGCATTCCGTTCCATCCGTACTACTCGGTCCACGATTTCATGGGCGTGTGCGTGTTCCTGATGGTGTTTGCCGCGATCATCTTCTTCGCACCGGAGATGGGGGGATACTTCCTCGAGCAGAACAACTTCGTGCCGGCCAATCCGCTGCAAACGCCGCCCGAGATTGCGCCCGTGTGGTACTTCACGGCGTTCTACGCGATGCTGCGTGCCACGACCGATCCTTTCAAGATCGTGCTGATGATCGTCATCGGGCTGCTCGGGCTCTTTGCGCTCGTGCGGGCGCGCGGCAAGTGGAAGATCGGTCTACCCGTGCTGGCGGTGCTCGTGATCCTGGCGATGTACTTCACGCAGTCGAAGTTCTGGGGTGTCGTCGTCATGGGCTCGGCCGTGGTCTCGCTTTGCTTTTTGCCGTGGCTCGACCGCAGTCCCGTGAAGTCGATCCGCTACCGGCCGTTGTTCCACAAGGTCTTCTACGGAATCTTCGTGCTTGCGTTCTTGACGCTCGCTTATTTGGGGACGAAGCCGCCGTCGCCGGCCGCGACGTTGATTGCTCAGATCTGTGCGCTGCTCTACTTCGCGTTCTTCCTCGGCATGCCGTTCTGGACGCCGCGCGGCACGTTCAAGGAGCCGCCCGAACGTGTGCGGTTCAAGCCCCATTAATCGCGAGCGAGGACAAGACGATATGAAGACATTGCTTTCGAAGCTCGCGCGCACTGGCGCGGTGGCGCTTGTGTTGGCAACCGGCCTCGTAGCGGCTCCGGGTGCCTCGGCGCAAGAGGAAATGCGGCTCGATCGTGCGCCTGACAACACGGAGAACCTGGCATCGCTGCAGCATGGCGCGCAATTGTTTGTAAACTACTGCTTGAGCTGCCATAGTGCGAACCTCGTGCGCTACAACGCGCTGACGCAGCTTGGCCTTTCGCAAAAGGAAATCGAGCAGAATCTGCTGTTCACGACCGACAAGATCGGTAACACGATGAGCGTGGCCATGCGTCCCGAGGATGCCAAGGCGTGGTTCGGCGTGACGCCGCCCGACTTGTCAGTCGAAGCGCGGGCGCGCAGCAGCGACTGGCTCTATACCTATTTGCGCAGCTTCTATCGGGACGAAACGCGGCCGACGGGATGGAACAACATGGTGTTCCCGAACGTAGGTATGCCGCATGTCTTGTGGCAGTTGCAGGGGGTGCAGACGGCGAAGTACGAAGACGAGACGAACCCGGAAACGGGCGAGAAGGAACATCGTTTCGTTGGCTTCGCGCAGGCAAAACCGGGGACGATGTCCCGGGTAGATTATGATTCTGCCGTGGCCGACCTTGTCGCCTACATGACCTGGATGGCCGAGCCGACGCAACATGGGCGCCGGCAGCTTGGCGTATGGGTGCTGCTGTTCCTGGGCGTGCTGACGTTCCTGGCCTGGCGGTTGAACGCGGCGTACTGGAAGGACGTTAAATAATCACGCCGTGACTGCGGTGTGAGGGCCGGCGCAACGCGAAGCCCGCTTCGGCGGGCTTTTCGGCGTGCTGGCCCTTCAGCTTTTTGAGGAAATTTTAGACATGATGGTTCTGTATTCCGGCACAACTTGCCCGTTTTCCCAGCGTTGCCGGCTGGTGCTGTTCGAAAAGGGCATGGACTTCGAGATCCGCGACGTCGACCTCTTCAATAAGCCGGAAGACATTGCGGTGATGAACCCGTATGGGCAAGTGCCGATCCTGGTCGAGCGCGACCTGATTCTGTACGAATCGAACATCATCAACGAATACATCGACGAGCGTTTTCCGCATCCGCAGCTGATGCCGGCCGATCCCGTGCAGCGGGCGCGCGCGCGGCTTTTCCTGCTCAATTTCGAGAAGGAGTTGTTCGTGCATGTCGGCACGCTCGAGAACGAGAAGGGCAAGGCGGCTGAGAAGAACCACGAGAAGGCGCGTCTTGCGATCCGGGATCGTCTGACGCAGCTCGCTCCGATTTTCCTGAAGAACAAGTACATGTTGGGCGAAGAGTTTTCGATGCTCGACGTGGCGATTGCTCCGCTTCTCTGGCGCCTGGACCATTACGGTATCGAGCTGTCGAAGAATGCAGCGCCGCTGATGAAGTACGCTGAACGCATTTTCAGCCGGCCGGCGTACATCGAGGCGCTGACGCCGTCGGAAAAGGTGATGCGCCGCTGATGTGATTTCAGGGGGCGGCGCTTGTGGCCGGAGTGCGGCTGCAAGCGTTGCACCTTGGCGAGGACAGTCGATGCAAGAGATTCCAACGAAGCCCTATCTGCTGCGCGCGCTTTATGAGTGGTGCACGGATAACGGGTACACGCCGCATATCGCGGTGAGGGTCGACAATCAGACGCGCGTGCCGCGACAGTTCGTGCACAACGACGAGATCGTGCTCAACATCAGCTTCGAGGCGACGAGCCAGTTGCAGATGGGTAACGAGTGGATCGAGTTCAGTGCGCGCTTCTCGGGCAAGGCGCACAAGATCGAAGTGCAGGTTGCCAATGTGCTGGCGATCTACGCGCGCGAGAACGGGCAGGGTATGGCGTTTCCGGTGGAGCCCACGGTGGCGGGGGCCAGCGGTACGCCTGCTGAGTCCGCGGTGCTCGATGTGGGCGTGGAGGATGCCGACGTCGAGGCAGAGGCGCAGGCGAAAAAAGACGAGGGAGACGGACCCTCGTCCGATGATGGTTCGAAAGGTGGCGGCAAAGGCCACCTCAAGGTCGTGAAATGAAGTAGAATCTCGGGTTCAACGCCGGCTTAGCTCATCTGGTAGAGCAGTTGATTTGTAATCATCAGGTGGCGGGTTCGAGTCCTGCAGCCGGCACCAGTAGAATCAAGGGGTTACATGAGTTTCGTGTAACCCCTTGTCGCATTTTGGGCCCTCCCGGTACGGTGTTGGTACACTGCGCCGTCAGAACGGCACCATGGCCGTCATCCAAAAACGAGAATCAGGTAACTGGAAAGCCATCGTTCGCAAGAACGGTTGGCCGACCACGATCAAGACTTTCCGCACCAAACGCGATGCCGAGGATTGGGCTCGCCGGACCGAAGATGAGATGGTCCGAGGCGTCTACCTGTCGCGCGCTCCCTCCGAAAAGCTCACGGTGTCGGCTGCGCTGAAGCGCTATATGGAGGAGGTGTCGGTTACGAAAAAGCCGACGACCCAACGCAGCGAGAGCTTTTCTGCGAAGCACCTCCAGGCGTTCTTCGGCAAGTACTCGATGGGCGGCCGTCAGCGCCGAACTTGTCGCCAAGTATCGCGATGAGCGACTCGCGGCAGGCAAATCGAACAACACCGTGCGCCTCGAGCTGGCAATGCTGGGGCATCTATTTCGGACGGCGATTCAAGAGTGGGGGATCGGGTCAGTTTCCAGGCCGGTCGATGCCGTTCACACAGTTGCGCGACGAACTACTGGTGTGGCTGCTGGCGGTGCCGCTCAAGCCCAAGCCTGTGCTCTGCTATGACTCCGATTGCGATTACGAGCTTGTCACCCACTTGCTCGGTGGGCCGTTGCCACGCGGATGGAAGCATGAGAACGTGTTTCTCAAGATCGATGCCGAACGCCTGGCGCACTAAGTCGCTGTGCACGGCGGAGAGCATCACGCGCTGCACGACGCTCGTGCGAACGCCTACGCATTCCGCTAGTCCGATGGCCTCGACAGGGCCTCAATACTGACTCTTCAGAGATCGAGTCGCTGTGAATAGTGGGAAGTACGGTTCCTGACGGATGTTGTTCATAAGGTCCCAATACATGCTACGGGCCAGCGGCTGCCGGCAGTTATCCGGATATTTGTAGGCATATCGCATATCACCCGGTTCCGGCGGGGTGTATGAACGTACAAATTCGGGCCGCAGATACGCGAAAATCGCCCATCGTAGATTGTTCAAAAATTCTGCGATTGTGCTCGAGTGGTAAATGAAGAAGTTGCGGTGAAACCATTCGTAGAAGGACGGTAGCGCGAGAAAGGCTTGCTGCTCGTCGATCGGGGCGCCACTCTTCTCGAAGATATCGATGATCTCTCGTACGTTCGCCTCCAATCTCGAAAAATTGTGCTTGCTGATGTTGCCGCATATCTTGAGAAGTTGCAGCCTGGGCGCGCGGACATTAGCTGCAACCGAAATCTCTGACAGCCAAACTCCATCGACTAGACACTCTGTATCGAGCCAATCGCAAAACGATTCGACGGCTTTGGAGAGTTGTCCCGTGTCAGAGCTAAAACACGGACTCTTGCAGAGCTCGCGGAGATAATGCAGGTAGCAGCGCTCGGATGGCCGGCCATCTTTGGGGGTAGCGGGCAGTCCGAAAGGTAACGATCCACGGCGCCTATCTTTCTGCGGCGCGGAAAGAAAGTCCGCAAGCAACACGTTGAAGAGTCGAGTGTGCGTCGGCGTTGAGAACATGACGTTGGTATTTTCGTGACTCGCAAGCCTATCAAACATCTCGAAATTGACCATCTCGCCAATCATGTCCCATACGGCGTATAGGATAATGATTTCGTGCTCAATGCTACTGAAGGCTGGATAGCCAGAAGCGGAAGATTTCGACATGGTGTAAATGCCCGATATCTAGGCCAGAGCGTCGATTCTATCGACGATGGGAGTCACGGAGTAGAGTGCCCGACAGGGGAAAGCAGGAGGAAGGCGGCGGGGGCCATCCCGCCGCTACCGGGCAGAAGGCGTCGCTCGCTGGTGCCGCGGGCGAGTCGGCTGTACAAAACCGCGTGGAGCGGCACACAGGGGGGAGCGCATGTTTTTGAATGACCAGGAGACAGCAACTGATCTCCTATATTACGAAGCAATAGCAAAGACAATCGTCAAGCTGATCGGGAAAGCGCCCGACGTGCCGGTTACGATCGGTGTGCATGGCGACTGGGGAGCCGGGAAATCGAGCGTCCTAAAGATGCTGGAAGCATCGTTTGCCGGCAACGACCGGGTCCTCTGCCTGTGGTTCAACGGCTGGACTTTCGAGGGGTTTGAGGATGCCAAGACGGTCGTCCTCGAAACCATTGTCGACGAACTTCGCCGCGCACGGCCAATGTCGACGAAAGTGGCCGAGGCGGCGAAAAAGGTTCTCAAGCGCATCGACTGGCTGAAGCTGGCGCGCAAGGCTGGTGGCTTTGCTCTGACGGCGGCCACCGGCATACCGACTTTCGACCAGGTCAAAGGGCTTTACCAGTTTGCGACCAGTTTTCTCGCCAAACCCCAAGAGCACATCACCGCGGAAGACTTGAAATCCGCAGCCGAGAAGGCTGGCGATTTCATCAAAGACGCGCCCGGGGACAGCGACTACCTCCCGGAGCATATCCATGCCTTCCGCGAGGAGTTTAGTGAATTGCTCGCGGCCGCCGACGTCGACCGGCTCGTGGTCATCGTGGATGATCTGGACCGGTGTCTGCCGAACACGGCAATCGCCACCCTGGAGGCCATCCGGCTATTCCTCTTCGTCGAGCAGAGTGCATTCATTATCGGCGCCGACGAATTGATGATCGAATACGCGGTGCGCGAACATTTCCCGGACCTGCCCCCGAGCGCCGGCCCAGTCAGCTATGCGCGCAACTACCTTGAGAAACTGATCCAGGTACCCTTCAGGATTCCCGCGCTCGGTGCGGCGGAGACACGAGTCTACGTGACATTGCTGCTCGCCGAGAACGCGCTCGGCGCCGATGATCCGCGATTCGCGACGCTGCTCGCCGCGGCGCGTGAAGACATGAAGCGGCCGTGGAAAAGTCGGGGTCTCAATCGGCAAACCGTTGAGGCCGCGATGAATGGCCCTATGCCCGCGGAAGTGGAGCAGGCCCTTGTCATCAGTGCCCAGGTCACACAGATCCTTAGCGAGGGGACGCGCGGCAACCCGCGTCAGATTAAGCGCTTCCTGAATTCCCTGATGCTCCGACAGGCCATCGCTGATGAACGTGGCTTCGGCGCGGATATCCAGCGTCCGGTTCTAGCGAAGATCATGCTCGCGGAACGCTTCTATCCCGACTTCTACGAGCAAATCGCCCGGCTGGCCGCCAGTCACCCCGACGGCAAGCCCGACGCTGTACTCCAGTTCGAAGAGCACGTGCGCAATTCTGCGGCAAAGGACGACGAGGACGAGCAAACCGCAGCGAAGGGGCACAAGTCTTCAAGTACTTCCCCCCCGCAACCCGCTGACGAGGTAGCGGAGTGGGACAAGAACCAGTGGGCCCGGGGCTGGGCGGCGATCGAGCCGTCTCTCGTCGGCGTCGATCTGCGGCCCTACGTGTTCGTTACGCGCGACAAGCGCAGTTCGCTGGGTGGTCTGGTTGCGGCCAGCCATCTTGAGGCACTGGCTGAAAAGCTCATGGGGCCGCGCCTCATGGTGAGCGCTGCTGCGGACGAGATCGCGAAGCTCACTGCTCCGGAGTCCGAAGAGGTGTTCGATGCAATTCGCGCCCGGATCCTGCACGAGGACAGGTTCTCGAGCAAACCCAAAGGGGTGGACGGACTCATACGCCTGGTCGTTGCACATCCCACGCTCCAGCGCAAGGTGCTGGAGTTTGTGCGCGAGCTGCCCGTAGAGAAGCTCGGAGCCTGGGCCGTGTCGAGCTGGGGACCGTGCCTGCGCGATGCGGCGGTGGTCGCCGAGTTCCGGACGATTGTAAAGGCATGGGCCGAGCAGACGGAGAACAAGAACCTACAAACAGCGGCACGGGGTATGGCAAAGCTGCTGCAGGAACGGGGTTGACACGATGGGCACATCCAAAGCCTATAGCGGACCGTCAAGCGGTCTCGTCCCGTCGTTTGTCGACGACCCGATGCCGCCAACCGTGCCCGCACCTGCGGTGGTTCCGACAATGGTGCCGCCGCCCCCCACGCAGCCGACGGCCCCAACGACTCCGTTCGCGCCTCCTGGACAGCCGGCTCCACGGCAGCCCGATACCGCCGGTAGCGGTGCGCTCGGTGGCGCACGTAGCAGCTTCACGCGCTTTGCGCGCACGGGCAGCAGCAGTTCGCTAGGCAGGGCCGTCAGCCGCTATGTCCGAAACGGGACCGGCGGTGCTGCACGGGCCGGCAGACGGATGGGCGCATCCCGCGTTGCGGCGCGCGGGCTGCTCGGCATGGTTCGGGACTTCCAGCGTTTGGGGCCAGCCGAGGCGCTGCGTCAGCTCAATCTCGATGG